>ERZ1669248.553-NODE-553-length-17441-cov-4.917980_pt1 | contig 17441 bp, 14 predicted proteins | sample MGYA00579296_ERZ1669248 | MGnify/ENA primary metagenome ERZ1669248 (study PRJEB41166, sample SAMN08046057) | hot springs metagenome | biome: hot spring; feature: neutral hot spring; material: thermophilic sediment; isolation source: thermophilic sediment from...
TGCGCCGCGTGACCTCGGTGTCGCGCGACCAGGTGTCGGCGGTGACGGTCGAGTTTGAGTATGGCAACGACATCAACATCGCCGCGACCAAGGTGCTCACCGAGCTCAAACGCGTGGAATCCAGCCTGCCCGCGGGCAGCAAGTCGCCGGTGATCTTCCGCATCACCAACGCAGCGCAGCCGGTGACGGTGCTCGCGCTCACCCCGGCAAAGCATTCCAACCTCGATCTTTCCGAGGTGCGGCGCATTGCCGAAAACCAGTTCCGCGACCGGCTGCTGCGCATCCCCGGCGTGTCCGAGGTCGAGGTGTTCGGCGGACATGAACGGCAGGTGCAGGTTAATCTCAACCGCAGCGCACTGGCTGCGCATCATCTGAATGTGGCAAGCGTGGCCTCGGCGCTGGCGGCGAGCAACATCACCGCCCCCGAAGGCCTGGTGCACCGCGACGGCTTTCGCTTTCTGCTCACGCTCAACAGTCTGGCGCACAACCCCCAGCAGCTCGCCGAGGTGCAAGTGCCGGTGCCGGGCGGCGGCTTCGTGCGCGTGGGCGATCTCGGCACCGTGGGCTGGGGTGATGCCGACCCCACGTCGCTCTACCGCGGCAATGGGCAGGAGGCGATCGCGGTGTCCTTGCTGCGCGGCGAAAACGGCTACGCCGCGACCACCGCACGCAACGTCGACGCGGCGCTGCCGCAAATCCGCGCCGAGTTCCCGATGCTGCACATCGCGCAGTCCGACGGCCAGCTGCGGCTGATCGACCTGACGGTGGACAACATGCTCGGCGCGCTGCGTGATGCGCTGATCATGACGGTGTTCGTCATCCTGCTGTTCCTCGCCGATACGCGGGCTGCGTTCATCACCGCGCTCTCTTTGCCGTTCACCTATTTGCTCACCTTTCTGGTGATGAAGCTGATCGGCTATGAGTTTGACATGATCACGCTCACCGCCATCATCATCGCAGTCGGCCTCTTGGCCGACGATGCCATCGTGGTCATCGAGAACATCGAGCGGCGCATGCGCGAACACGGCGAATCGGGGCTGGCGGTGGCTGCCAATGGCACGCAAGAGGTCATGCTCGCGGTGCTATCCGGCACCATTGCCAATGGCGTCGTGCTGCTGCCCATCGTGTTCATCGGTGGCTTTGTACAGACCGTGCTGCGGCCGCTGTCGGTGAGCCTGATGGTGGCGCTCGCTGCCTCGTTCATTGTCGCGGTGACCATCATTCCGCTGCTCACGCCCTGGCTGCTCAAGCCGGGCGCGCGCGATCCGCTGCGCAAACCGCTGTCGTATTTCGACACCTGGGTCATCAAGCCGCTCAAGCGGTTTTATGCAAGGGTTGTGACCTGGGCGCTGGAGAATCCCAAGCGTGTGCTGTTTGTCGCCCTGCTGCTGACGCTGGCCTCGCTGCGGCAGTTGCCGGTGGTCGGACGCGAACTCATGCCGCTGATGGATTCGGGCATCACCCAGATCACCTTCGAGGCCCAGCCCGACACCGACGCGGCGCAGATGCAGCACATCGCCAAGGCCGTGGATGCCGCGATTCGCTCATCGGTCAAGCCCGACTGGCTCCTGTCCACCTCGACCGTGGTCGGCGCCGAGCCGCAAGACAAATCCTTCGGTGCCGCGCGCATTTTTTCGCAGGGCATGGCAACGGTGAACCTGGTCGACCGCTTTCATCGCGATGAGACCATCTTCCAGATCAACAAGGTCATCCAGAACACAGTGCGTGCCATCCCCGGCGTGATTGATGCCAACGCGGTGGTGTATGGCGCCACGCCCTTGTCGTCGATTCGCGGCACGGTCGACCTCATGGTCAGCGGCCCGGATTGGCGGGTGCTCGACCAGATTGCGGGCGAGATCGAGGCACGGCTGGCCAAGGTCGGTGGGCTCACCGGGTTCGAGCGCAGCTGGCAGGGCGATTCCAAGCGGCTGCAGCTCGATGTGGACGCGGCCAAGGCGTCGAGCTACGGCCTGACCCCGGGCGCGATTGCGCAGCAGGTCGCGGCACAAGTCAACGGCATCCCCGGAGGCAGCCTGCGGGTGGAAGGCGAAAACAGCATTCCAGTCTGGGTGCGGCTGCGCAGTGACGAGCGTTCCAGCCCCGCCGCGATTGCCGCGCTCAACATCACCGCACCGAATGGCGCCATCGTGCCGCTCGCGCAGGTGGCGACGGTCAAGACGGTTTACGCGCCAACCACCTACACCCATCAGAACCTGGTGCGCACGGTGGACGTGATCGGCTATCGCCGCGACATCGCGGTCACGGCCCTGGACGCGCATGTGGCCGAAGCCTTGAAGGGACTGCAACTGCCGCGCGGCTACACCATTTCCGATGAAGGCGAGATGAAGGAAATGAATGCCTCGTTCACCCGCCTCGGGCAATCGCTGGCGCTCGGCATCGTGCTGCTCGCTGTGGTGCTGGTCATCGCCTTTCGCTCGTTCATCACGCCGATTGCGATTCTGGTGACGCTGCCACTTGCGGTGATTGGCGCCGCCTGGGCGATGCTGATTGCCGACAAGCATGGCTGCATGCCGTCGTTCATGGGGCTGATCCTGCTCATGGGCATCATCGTCAAGAACGGCATTTTGCTGGTCGATTTCGCGCAGGAAGCGCTGGGTCGCGGCGTGCCGTTGAAGGCGGCGATTCTGCAGGCCGTGGATCTGCGCACCCGGCCCATCCTGATGACCGCGGCTGCTGCGGCGGTGGGCATGATTCCGGTCGCGTTCGAGTGGGCGGTGGGGCTCGAGCGCCTCTCGCCGCTCGCGGTGGTGGCCATCGGCGGGCTGATCGTCGGCACGTTCCTGACTCTGCTCATCGTGCCGGTGCTGCTGTTTCTGCTGCTCAAGCGGCGCTATCCCGATGCCGCGGTGCCGCCTGCAGTGGCCGCGCCGGAATCACCCTCAGCCTGATCCAACAAAATGACCATGTCCATTCTCAACCCGACCGAGATCCAGGGGCTCAACGACGCACTGGATGACGAATACCTTTCGCACGAAACCTACCAGCAGGTGATCCGCGACCTGGGCGAAGTGCGCCCCTTCAGCAACATCGTCGAGGCCGAGCAGCGACACATCGATGCCCTCCTTGCCCTGTTCGAAAAATATGCTGTCGCGCCGCCCGCCAATCGCTGGGCCGGGCGCGTTCCGCGTTTCGACAGCGTGCAGGCGGCTTGCATGGCCGGCGTGAAGGCCGAGATGGACAACATGGCCGTCTACGACCGGGTGTTCAAGACCACAGCGCGTGAAGACATTCTTGCCGTCTATTCGGCCCTGCGCGCAGCCTCTCAGGATCGGCATCTGCCCGCTTTTGAGCGTTGCGCGCGGGGCAGGAGCGCTGGACACGACAGGGGTGGACGTTGATGTTCGGCGAATTCCTGCACTCAGAAACGCATCTCGTCGAGCGCATCGGCTGGCTGCGAGCGGCGGTACTCGGTGCCAACGACGGCATCATCTCGACGGCGAGCCTGATCGTCGGAGTCGCTGCTGCCGCTGCGACACAACACGACGTGCTCATCGCGGGAACCGCCAGCCTGGTTGCCGGCGCGATGTCCATGGCGGCAGGGGAGTATGTGTCGGTCAGTTCCCAGGCCGACGCCGAGCGAGCCGACCTGGACCGCGAACGTGACGAACTGCGGGACAACCCAGACTTCGAACGCGACGAGCTCGCTGCCATCTATGTTGGACGCGGTCTGACACCGGAACTTGCGCGCCAGGTGGCAGAGCAACTGATGGCCAAGGATGCGCTGGCAACCCATGCACGCGACGAACTGGGCCTGTCGCAGACCATGTCGGCGCGACCGTTGCAAGCCGCGCTGGCTTCTGCGGCATCCTTTACCGTGGGGGCTGCACTACCGCTGAGTGTCGCGGCATGGGCCCCAGCTGGCTGGCTAACGCCTGTGGTGGCCGGTGCCGCCTTGGTCTTCCTGGCGCTGCTGGGTGCCATCGGCGCCGGAGTCGGTGGCGCTGGCGTGCTCCGAGCCACCGGGCGTGTGACCATGTGGGGGGCGCTGGCTCTTGCCCTCACAGCCGGGATCGGCGCCCTGTTCGGCACGGTCGGCTGAGGCGCTTCTGCCTCAACATTGCAAATCCAAACTCATGAAGGAGAACGGCATGACCCCCTCAAAACCCCATGTCGTTGTGCTTGGCGGCAATTTTGCTGGTCTTGCCAGCGCCCAGAAAATCCGTGAATACGTCGGCAGCAGCGTGAACATCACCTTGATCGATCGAAAGGACTATCTGCTGTTCGTCCCCAATATTCCGACAGACGTGATGGAGAATCGTGACCCGGCCAAGCACCAGCGTCTGCAGCTGCGCGCGGCGTTGAAATCCGACGACATCGAGTTTGTCCAAGGTATTGTCAAACAGGTCGATGTCGCACAGCGAACCGTGGATTTTTTGCCGTTTGAGCGCCCGGGTGCCGAATGCGAAGTGCTCCACTATGACTACCTCGTCATCGCCATGGGCGCGCATTTGGCGTACGACAAAATCCCCGGTTTCGCCGAGCACGGCCATACCGTGTCCGATCTGTTCCACGGCGAGCGCCTGAGGCAGTATTTGCATGAAGGCGGTTATCACGGCGGCCCCATCGCCATTGGTTCGGCGCATTTTCATCAGGGCGATGGCGCCGAAGGACTTGCGCCGTATCCGGGCGGCAGCATTCCCTATGCGCATGCCGCCTGCGAAGGCCCCATCATGGAACTGACCACGGCGTTGGCGAGCTGGCTGGTGACCTCCGGCAAGGGAACGCCGGAAAAGATCACGGTTTTTACGCCGGAAGAGGAACTCATCGCCGCTGACGCGGGCGAGAACAATGTGCGCCACTTTCTCAAGCTGATCGCCGGCATGGGCATCCACTATCGCAAGAATATGCCCGACATCGCTCGGCTGACGGCTGCGGGAGTCGAGTTCGATGGGGGTGAGACGATCGAAGCCGAACTCAAAATCATCCTGCCCGACTGGGTGGCGCATGAATGTTTGCGCGATTTACCGATTGCCGATAGCAAGGGTTTCATTAAAACCAATTTGTTGATGCGCAATCCAGACCATCCGGAAATCTTTGCCGCAGGAGACTGTGCCGCGGTGACGATGCCCAAGATTGGCGGCATCGGACATCAGGAAGCAGAAATCATTGGTCGCCAAGTGGCCCTTGATTTGGGCCTGATGGACCCGGAAGAGGCAAACCAGCCTTTGCAGCCGGTCACCTTCTGCATTGGCGACATGGGCGAGGGGAAGGCGTTCTATGTGCGCGCCAATACCTGGTTCGGCGGCAAGGAGGAGGTGTTGAAAATCGGGCGCATCCCCTATCGCCTCAAGATGCGCTATCGAGATCTTTTCTTCTTGACCAACGGAAAAATACCTGGGTTTGGCCTGGACATCGCGCAGTTCGCGGCAGAAAAGATTTTTTGATTCATCGCGCTCGCCCTAGCCTTTGTTCTTCGTCCAACCCGAGCACTTCATGATTTCAAAAATCCTTGCCACATCCCTGCTGCTCATGGGTCTGTTTGGCTTTGTCCCGGTCACCCCGGCGGCGCACGCCGCAGACCTCTCGCTGCTCGTCGGCGCTGACAAGGGCTATCACAACACCACCCTTGCGCTCGAATCCGCCCCGCTGTGGACGCGCGCGCTCGCTAGCAGCCACCTCGACCTGACCGCCGAGGCGTCAGTCGGCTACGCCCAGGGGCCGTCCGGCGCACCTGGTGGGTCGCTGTGGCATGTCGGTCTCACGCCGTTCCTGCACTGGTGGTTCACGCCAGACACCGCAATGGAATTCGGCATTGGCGCCAACGTGTTCTCCGGCACATATATCGGGGGCAAGCGCATTTCTACCGCCTACCAGTTCGGCGATTCGCTGGGCGTGGTGCATCACTTTGCTGCCAGCCCCTGGCTGCTTGGGCTGCGCTTCACCCACTATTCCAACGCCGACATCAAGCGCCCGAATCCGGGGCAGGACTACTGGCAACTGCGTCTGGGGTATGCCTTCTGAACGCGCCATGCAGCCAGGCTCAGCATCCGACGCCATCACCGATCCTGGTCGTCGCGAGGTTCTGCTTCGCCTGCCAGTGGCACTGGTGGCGCTCGGCACGATGCCCGACGCCGACGCGGCGTCTTTGCGCACCAACAGCAATCTTTCACCCCATCAGACCATGAATCTATCCACACCCCAGCCCCAATCTTTCGCAGCGTATCTGCGCCGCTTCGACTACTCGGAGCGGCAGGCGATGAAAATCGGCGTCGCCGAAGCCCTCGACCAACTCGCCGCAGGCAAGGCGCAGTTGGTGGACATTCGCTTTGCCGAGGAATGGGCCGCATGGCATGTCGGCTTCGGGTTACACATTCCGCTCGACGCCCTGCCGGACCGCCTGCACGAGCTCGACCGCAGCAAATTGATCATCACCATGTGCCCGCATTACGACCGGGCGGAGATCGCACGGCTGTTCCTCACCCTCGAAGGCTTTCAGTCGCGCTATCTCAACGAGGGCATGCTCGGCCTGGTCGACGCCCTGCGTGGCGACAAGGCGCGCGATCTGAGGCGGCGGCTGCCGATGCAATCATGATCTGCTGCGCGGGTTCCTGCGCAGGGGGGTCAGCATGAGTCCCGTCCTGCTGCACGACGCGTTGTACTTCACGCTGACCTTGGTGCTGTCCACCCTGTTCGCCATGGGCGGGGTGGGAGCGGCTGTCGCGTTGGTGCCGACCTTCGGCATGCTGGGCATGGCGCTCGATCTGGCCAAGGCCATCGGGCTGTTCGTCAATTCGGTCTCGACCCTTTCGGCCTCGGTGATGAACGCGGTGCGCGGCGTGCTCGACATTCGCTTTGCGCTGCCGCTTGCCATCTCGATGATGATCGCCACTCCGCTTGGGGCCTGGATGAGCCGCGACGTGCCGCAGCATGTCATTCAATGGGTGCTCGCGGCGTTCATGGTGGTCAGTGCCGCACTCCTGCTGTTTTTCAAGCGCCAGCCCAAGGTGGCGTATGACCGGGTGTGGGTGCTGGTTGCGCTTGGCGCCAGCGTGGGCTGGGTGTCGGGCCTGATCGGCGTGGGCGGCGGCTCGCCCATCCTGGCCGTGCTGGTGTTGCTGGGGTTCGATGCAAAAAAGGCCGCCTACGCGGTGAGCTTTGCCATCCCTTTTGCGACGCTGGGCGGGTTTTTCACCTACCTGAGCTTCGCGCACATGGACTGGTCGCTGCTCGTCGTGGTGAGCGTGGCCGCGGCGCTGGGCGGGGTGATCGGCGGGCGCATCATGACCTATCGGCTGTCCTCGGGTGGCGTGAAAAAACTCATTGCCGCGCTGCTGTTGATCCTTGCTGCCAAGATGATCTGGGACCTGTTGCGATGACGTCCCTCAAACCGATCAAAGAACAAGCCCACAAGGCTGCGCAATCGCGGCAGCGGCTCATCCCTGTTCTGCCCTTCGTCATTCCCTTCATGCTTGCCCCGCTGGCGCTGGCATGGCTGTGGAAAACCCAGTACCCGGCGCACTTCCAGGCGAACCGGGAAGACATCCTGTTCGGGTTTTTGATCTACATCGTGATCGTGCGGTTTTTTCTGCTCGATCTGATGTTGTTCTATGTGTCCCGCAAGCGCCGGTCGATGCATCTGGATTTGCTGCATATCGTCTTCCTTTATCTTGAAGTGACGGCGATGACGCTGCTGTATTTCGCAGCGCTTTACGAGCTGTTCGGCGTGTTCGAGCTGTTTCGCTACAACGGCGTGCAGGAGACGCAGCACATGCTGCTGATGCAGCCGCACAGCTTCCGCGTGGCGCTCTACATCTCGATGGAGCTGTTCACCACGCTGGGGCTTGGTGACTGGATTCCGCGCACCCTCAACGCCATGCTCGCCGCAGGCATCGAGTCATTGCTCGGCTTTGTGCAGGGCGGGGTGTTTTTTGCGGTGCTGATCTACGCGCACCAGGATCGCGGCTCGCAGTCGTAAGCCGTACAGGTCTTGCAAATAACACAACTCGTTACGTTTGCGGCGCGTTCTAGCCTTGCGTGTTTGATATGCCGCAAAGTTGAGTGAGTTTGCCTGGGCCTATGGTGATCGCATCGAAGCGATGACTCACGAGGTCCACCATGAAGGTCTCATCACAAGCGGACGGCGCACCGCAAAACGGCCGCCGCAATTTCCTCGGCAAGGCGCTCGGGCTGACGGCGGCTGCGATCGGCACAGCGGCTGCCGCAGGCGTCGATGCCGCAGGGATCAAGCAGCCGGGCGACGACGCATTCGGTGACACACCCGAGGCGCTCACCCCGGCCGGCACCGATTTCGAGCTGGCGCATGACCGCTCGGTCTACGCCTACACCGCAAAAGACGGCAATCTGGCCAAGGAGGGGTTCGAGGGCAAGCGCTGGGGCATGCTGATCGACCTGCGCAAGTGCATCGGCTGTCAGGCGTGCACGGCGGCGTGCAAGTTCGAGAACAACATCCCCACCGGCGTGTTCCGTACCTGGGTGCCCGATGTCGAGCTCGGCACTTACCCCGACACCAAGCGGGCGTTCTTGCCGCGGCTGTGCAACCACTGCGAGCGGCCATCGTGCATCGAAGTCTGCCCGGCCGGGGCGACCTGGCAGCGCAAGGATGGCATTGTCGAAATCGACTACGACCTGTGCTGGGGCTGCGGCGCCTGCGTCAACGCCTGCCCGTACGACGCGCGCTTCATCAACCCCATCACCAAGACCGCGGACAAGTGCACCTTCTGCTCGCAGCGAGTCGATCAGGGCTTGTTGCCTGCGTGTGTCGAAACCTGTGTCGGAGGCGCGCGGCAATTCGGCGATCTCAACGACCCGAACGATCCGATGACCAAGCAGGTCCTCAGCGAGGCCATTCAGCAACTCAAGCCCGGCACCGGCAACGAGCCGCGCGTGTTCTACATCGGGCTGACCACCGAACTGCAGAACAACCCACCCGGCATTCCGACGCTGTGGTCCAAGGAACAGCAGGACATGGATCGCAACGACCACGACTGGGACATTGCCACAGGCAAGGAGGCTGATCATGTCTAACCCGCTCACCACCCCGCAATTCGTGCCGCCGCTGCGGCATTTCAACGAGCTGTACAACGTCGTCCACGATCGACCGTTTTCCATTCTGTTCGCCAATTACTCCTGGGCGCTCGGCGTGGCCGGTGCTCTGGCGCTGATCTGGGCGATCAACGCCTGGCGCGGGCGCACCGAATCGGTCGAGCACCGCTTCACCATGCCGCTGGTCGTTGGCCTGATCCTGGGCGGTTTTGTCAATGTGCTGGCCGAAGTCAACCAGCCAGGCAGGCTGATCTTTGGCTACTTCCTCGGCTGGTCCAACTGGGATACCGCGATCATCAAGTACGGCATCATTCTCCTGCCGCTGTTCCTGGTGCTGGCGTGGTGGCTGAGTTTTCAGTCCATTCCTCGCGCGCGGCTGGCGGCGGAAATCGAGCGTCTATCACCAGGCTGGAAGAAGCTGGCCGACTTTTTTTCGCTGTGGAGCCGGCATTACAGCGTGTTCGAATCCACCTGGTTCAAACCCATGCTGGTGGCGACGATCGTTCTCGGCCTGTTCGCGCCGCTGTATTCGGCCGTGTTCCTGATGAACGAGCACGGCGTGCCGGTGTGGAATTCGCCAGCCGCGGCCATGCTGTTCCTGGCGAGCGCGATCGCGGTGGCGGCGCTCGCCGAACTCGCCCTGGTGCCGCTGCTCGCCTGGCTGGTGACGGCCAGCCGTCCGCAGGCGCAGAGTGGACATCGCACCACCGCGGCCGTAGCGCTCGGGGTGTGTCTCGTAACCTGGTATGGCTGGATGTGGTGGCTCGGGCGTTTTGGCTCGATCGAGGAGCTGCGCGCTGCCAACCTGTTCATGGGGCCCTACGGCGCGCAAATCACCTGGAACTGGACCATCATCGGCCTGCTCCTGCCCTTGGCGCTGCTCCTGCTGCCCACGCGCAGCAGCTATGGCGCGCAGTGGATCGCGCTGCTTGCCGCCACCTGGGGCTCGTACGCCACGCGCATCGGCATCGTGCTGGGCGGTGAGGCGATCAACCGCAGCGGCGCGGGCTACTACATCTTCCATCTGAATTTCGAGGAGCTCTGGTACACCGGGGTCAGCGTGCTGCTGTTCCTCGGCATCCTGGCGGCGTTGCTTGCTGCCATGCCGCGCGACACCCAGTCGGCTCCCTTCATTGCACACAAGGCTTGATCATCATGGACATCTCACGTCGTGGACTTCTCACCCTGGGGGCGGTTGCTGGCCTGGGCGCTGGCACCCTGGGCTTTTCCAAACGCCTGGTCGATCTCATCCCCTTGCACCAGCGGGGGCGCAAGGCGCTGCATCCGGTGTACGGCAACTCCAACACGCCGGAATGGCTGCGCGATCAGGCAAGCGGCAAGCTGGTGCCCAATCCGCAATGGACGCTGCACCACACGGTCGACCTGCAGTGCCACAGCGAATGCGGGCTGCGGGTGAAGATCGACCGCAAGACCGGGCGCATCCAGCGCATCATCGGCAACCCCTATCACCCCAACACCCTGAGCGAATACACCGCGGTGACCACTCCGCTGATCGACACCGCAGCGCTTCCTGGCACCGTGTGCGCCCGGGGCAACACCGGCATCCAGTCGACCTACGACCCCTACCGCGTGCTGGTGCCGCTCAAGCGCGTGGGCCCGCGTGGCAGCGGGCAGTGGAAGCCGATTTCCTGGGACACACTGCTGACCGAAGTGGTCGAGGGCGGCAAGATCTTCGCCGATACCAACGACCCGGCGAGCAAGGATCTGGACGTGCTCGGCTTTCGCGGTCTGTACGCCAAGCGCAACGAGCCGATGGACCCGAACGCGCCCGAGCTCGGCCCGCGCACCAACGGTTTCGTGCTGCAGGCGGGCCGGCTGGTGGGCACGCGCATGACCTTCGTCGAGCGCTTCGTGCACACGTTCGGCAGCGTCAATGTGTTCGACCACGTCAATGAATGCGAGCTGTCGCACCACATCGCGCACCAGCATGTGTTCTCGGGCATCAACATGACCCAGCCCGACGTGCGCGAAGCCAAGTTCATCATCTATTGGGGCACGCAGCCCGGAGACGCCAATTTCCCCATGCAGACGCAGGGCAAGTATGTCGCCGAGGCGCGCGCCAAACCCGATGGCCTGAAGTATGTGGTGGTCGATCCCAAGCTCAGCCGCGGCGGGGTGGTCGGCGACCGCGCCAACTGGCTGCCGATCAAGCCAAGCACCGACGGCGCGCTGGCGATGGCGATGATCCGCTGGATCATCGACAACCAGCGTTACAACGCGGCGTATCTGTCCTACCCCACGCTGGCTGCGGCGCAGGCCGCAGGCGAGCTCTCGCACACCGACGCGACGCATCTCGTCATCGTCGATCCCCAGCATCCGCAGGCACGGCGCTTTCTCACCGCGGAAATCGCCGGGCTGGGCAAGCCGCAGGCCAGCGGTGAAGACGACCGTGTGGTCATCGACGCCGCCAGCGGCAAGCCCATGCAGGCCACGGCGGTGAAAACTGCGCAAATCGACTTTGCCGGCGAGGTGGGCGGCGTCGCGGTGAAGACGGCGTTTCGCCTGCTCAAGGAAGCCGCCGAAGAGCACACCATCGAGCAATACGCGCAAATCTGCGGCATCGAGCCGCAGCGCATCGTCGAGGTGGCGCGCGAATTCACCAGCCATGGCCGACAGGTGGCCAGCACCATGTACCGCGGCGTGGTCAAACACCCCAACGGCTATTACAACGGCGTGGCCGTGCTGATGCTCAATCTGCTGGTGGGCAACATGAACTGGACCGGCGGACTGACCGCTGGGGGTGGTGGCTATCCAGTGAAAAAGGGCCGCTACGACATCGACAGCGTGCCCGAGGCCGAGGGTCTGGCCAAGGGCGTGATCATCAACCGCGAAAAGTTCCACTACGAGGACACCAGCGAATACAAGGCCAAGGTCGCTGCCGGGCAGAATCCGTACCCTGCCAAGCGTCCGTGGTTCCCCTTGAGCTTTGCGATGTACACCGAGACGCTGCCATCGGCCGTGCAGCGCTACCCCTACGGTGTGGACATTCTGATGTGGCAGAAGGCCACACCGCTCTACAGCGTGCCGGGGCAGGGCAACCCGGAGTTCCTCGAGGCGATCAAGAACCCGAAGAACATCCCGCTGCTCATCGCGTCAGAGATCGTCGTTGGTGATTCGAGCATGTTCGCCGACTACATCCTGCCAGACGTGTCGCATCTGGAGAGCTGGGATTTGATCGACACTTTCCCGACCACGCTGACCAAGGGCACCGGAGTGCGCTGGCCGGCGGTCAGCCTCACCTCCAAGACGCCGGACGGCCGTCATGTCTGCGTGGAGGAATTCCTCATCGACGTGGCCAAGCGTCTGAAGATGCCGGGCTACGGCGACAAAGGCATTCCCGACGCCGACGGCAAATACTGGCCCTTCCATCGCCGCGAGGATTTCTACCTCAAGGCGGTGGCCAACCTCGTAGCAGCCAAAGGGGTGGGGGGGGATGAGATTCCGTCTGCGTCCGAACAGGAAATCGCGGTCACTGCACTCGACGATTTCCATCAAAAATTTGCGTCCAGCCTCAAGCCGGAGGAGTGGCCGCAGGTCATGGGATGTCTGGTACGCGGCGGACGCTTCCAACCCCATACCGGATCACGCAAGGGCGAGCAGCTTGCCTATCAGTACACCAAGCGGCTGCATTTCTATGCCGAAAAAACCGGCACAACGCGCAACAGCATGAACGGCGCGTTCTTCCATGGCACCACCCGTTGGGTGGAACCGACCACAGCTTTGGGCAAGCACCTCGATCAGCTCGACGACCCGAAGGACTGGCCGCTGACCATCATCACCATGAAAGGCGCGCTGCAGTCGCATTCGCGGCTGGTGTCCAACTACACCCTGCGCGAAATCAACCCGAGTAATGGCGTGCACATGGCGGCAGCCGACGCCAAGCGGCTCGGTATTGCCGACGGCGACTGGATCTGGGTGGTCACTCCCGAAGGCAAGCGCAAGGGGCGCGCGGTGGTGCTTGAAGGCATCCGTCCGGGCGTGATTCTGTTCGAGGTCGGCTACGGCCACTGGGGGTATGGGGCGAGCAACTATCAGGTTGACGGCAAGCGGGTCATGGGTGACGCCGTGCGCCGTGCGGGCATCCACCTCAATCCCATCATGCGGCGTGATCCCGATGTCTGGCAGATGCCCTTGATGGACCTCACTGGCGGCAGCGTGGTGTTCTACAACACCAAGGCCCGGCTGGAAAAGGAGACGGCACGTGTCTGATGTTCAGCACCCCTACGCCGACTTGGCTCGGCTGGCAGCGGCCGCCTCGCGGCTGCTGCTCAATCCGCCGGATGCGTCCACGCTCGATGCGCTGGCCGCAGCCGGCAGCGCTCAGCTCGATCTGGCGCAGTCGCGGCAGGACTTTTATGACCACCTGTGCATCATGCAATCTGGTTGCTTTCTGCCCCCGGTCGCGCATGTGCTCGCACAGGCCCGTCAGACTGAGGCCTACTGGCATTTCGGCACGCCGCGGCATGATGGTGGCGACGCCCTGATGCCCTGGTTCGATGCGGCCGGTTTCGACCCGAGCGCATTGCCCGCCGATCCATTTCTCAGCGGGGGCAATCGTCCCTTTGACCATGTCGGCGTGCTGCTCGCCTTTCTGGCTGTGCTGCTCGACGCGGCGCAGGACGACCCGGCCGATCGCATCTTGATCGGGGAATTCATCGGCGAGCACATCGCGCCCTGGGCACAGACGTTTTCGCATCTGCTGAGCAGTTCGACCAGCCCGTACATCGCACTGCTCGGGGCGATGCTGGGCGACCTGTTCGCCGCGCTGCGCGAGACCGTGCCGCAGGTCGCGCCAGCCGTTGCCGGAACCCGGCCGAAGGTGATCGCGATTCAGGCAGCCATATAGGCAGCCTTCTGGGATGGATGGACTGCCCGCCGAAGTTGGCGCTTCGGGCGGGACTTCACGGGGCGCGCGGGCTGGGTGACGACCGCGCGCCTTCTTTCTTGCTGCAACACTTCAGTGCGTGCACATGGCGTCGCACACCGAGTCGGCAATCGCACTGGTGAGGTGGTAGGTCACGGCGTTGCCGCTGCGTTCGCGGCGCACGATCCCGGCACGGCGCAGCAGCCGAAGGTGTCCCGAAATATTGGGTTGCGAACAGTGCACCGTCTGCACAAGACGATGGACGGTTTGCCCGCTGTGCCGCAGTTCACAAACAATGCGCAGCCGCGTCGGGCAGGACAGCGCGGCGAACAATTCGGCAGCATGTTCGAACACGGCCTGCACCGCATCACGTTGTATGGGAGGGGGAAATGGCGTAGCGAACAGGGTCGAGCCCGAAGCAGCCTCGTCGTGATGCATCAAAAACCTCTTCAGAGTGTGGTGACAAAGTTCGCCGCCGAAGGCCGCACCCGACTGGCCTTGGCCTTGCCCACCGTGCCGATGACGATGAAGCAGATTGCTTTTTCGTTGGACGCCAGCCCAAAGGTGGTGCGCAGCGCGGCCGAGTCCATCGCCTGTCCGCTGACCAGACCGGCGCCGAACCCCTGCGCCTGCGCCATCAGCAGCATGTTCTGCAGCGCGCAGCCCAGCGACACCAGCCGTTCAGCCATCGGGATTTCCGCATGACCATCGTCGCCGGTGCGGCTGATCGCCAATGCCAGAAACGGTGCGCGGGCCGCCTTGGCGCGGGCGTCCTCAAGCTGCGCCGCAGTGGCCTGCGGGTCGCGCTCGATCAGCGCCTGCACAAACGCCTCGCCCAGTTGCTCACGCGCAGCTGCGCTCACCTGGACGAAGCGCCAGGGGAGGATCAGCCCGTGATCGGGCGCCTGTGCCGCCGCTTTCCACAACATCGCCTGCTGTGCCGGGCTGGGACCAGGATCGGTCAGCCGTTTGGGAGAAACCTGCTGGCGACGCGTGACGAGTTCGCAGATGAGTTCGGCGTAGTCCAAGGGTTCGGCGAGAGTCATGATGGCAGGATGGCAAAAGGGGTCGCGCCGCAGCGCAGACTGCGGCGGCCAAAGGCGCGAGGCGCAGATTGCGCGGTATTACTTCAAACTGAGAATCCAGTCGACCAGTTCCTTGGCCTGCGCCGGGGTGACGTTGGTGTTGGCCGGCATCGGAACCTGGCCCCAGGTGCCGACATGGCCGTGCAGCACGGCGTTGACCAGCATTTGCTCCGCACCGGGCTTGCCGGCGTATTTGGCCGCGACCGCCTTGTACGCCGGGCCGACGATCTTGGCATCGACCGCGTGGCAGGCCAGGCAGTTTTTCTCTTTGGCCAGGGCCATCATGTCCGGCGCCGCCCAGGCCTGGGTGGCAAATGCGCTCATCAGGGAAATGCACAACAGCTTTTTCATGGAACACCTCTTTGGGTTGTCGTTCAGGGAGGGGAAATCTGTTGGAGGATGAATGGGTGTGAATCGGTCTCCTTACTGGGTTTGCAGAGAAAAAACGGGCCTCGTGCGAGGCCCGGTCGAGACTTCCGCTCGAGGAGGAAAGCGGCGTCTCCTGCAACCAGGTCGCAGGAGACTGCGCTCGAAAGCCGTCGCAGCGCGGCGGCACTTGCTCAGGCTTCGTACAGACGGCTCTTGGTCGAGACGGTGCGTTGCCAGTCGGGCATCGAACCGATGCGACGGATGTTCGCCCAACTTCCCTTGTAATAGGGGAGGAAGTGCACGTCGGTTGCGGTGCTGGTCACCGAGCCCTGCACGCCCTTGGGTGCGCCGAACACCATGAAGGTGCTGCCGGGCTTGAGCGAGGCCTCGGGGTAGGCCATCGCGGTGGTGGCGCCGTTGTCGTTGTAGACCTCGACCACGTCGGTGGCCTTGATGCCCAGGCCGGCCATGTCCTGCGGATTCATCTGGATGATCGCCACTGGGTAGCGGTCGGTGATGAACCGGTCGTACTGGTTGTTGAACCACGACTGCCAGACCTCGTTGAGCCGACCGTTGTTGACGAAGAACTTGAACTTGGCCTTTTGCTCAGCTGCCGGTTTGAGCATGCCGGCCCACTTCGCTGGAAACACCTTGGCCTTGCCGCTCTTGGTGCCGAACTTGCCGTCGGTGTAGAGCATCTCGGTGCCAACCAACTTGTCACCTTCGACGGATTTGACGGGTAATTGCACACCGTTGTTGCCTGCCTTGCGCAGCAGATCGTAGGTGGCCAGATGACCCGTGTCGCCGCCCTGGCTGTCGATCTCACCGGCTCCGGGCTGGCCAGCGCGGCGGAAGCCGTCGTTGAATGCATCCTCCTCGGTCGCCCAATCGAAGCCTTCGAAGCGCTTGGCCATTTTCACATTGCCTTCCTGCTCGTACATCACCTTGATGGTGTTGGCGATGCGCGCGGCGATCAGGCAATCGGGCAGCGCCTCGCCCGGCGGGTCGATGAACTTCTCGGTCAGCCGCATGCGGCGCTCGCCGTTCATCGACGTCAGGTTCATCTCGCCCGAGACCGCGGCGGGGAACATCACATGGGCAGCCTCGGCGAGCATGGTCGGGTAGATGTTCATCATGCCGACGAACAGTCCACCCTTCTGTGTCGCGGCGTAGATGACGTCGACCATTTCCTTCGGCGTCGCTCCGCGTGCACCTGCCATGGCCTTGCGCACGATCTGGCTGCGGCGGATGACGGCCTCGCGCAGCGCCTGCGCGTTGTTGGTCGTCTGAAAGCTGTTGCAGGCCCAGTAGGTCATCATCTTGCCCTTGCCGTTGATCAGGTAGTCGTCGACCTCGATCAGCTTGTCATGCATGGGGATGGGGAAGTTGGCGGCCGGATAGCGGTGGGCCGGCTCGGGATAGCCAGGGCGACAATAGCCTTCCTGGTGCCCGCCCATGCGCACCCAGCCGGTGCCACGACGGCCGACGTTGTGCGTGGCCACGACCACGGCGCCCATCGCCTGCTCGGTGACATAGTTGTTGTTGCCCCAGATGATGCCTTTCTCGAACGCATGCATCACCCGCGGCAGCTTGCCCGGCGCCTTGGGCTTGTAGCTCCATTCGGCCGCCTGTTTGATCTGCGCCACCGGAATGCCGGTGATGCGACTGCATTCGTCGAGCGACATGCGGTTGGCCTTGACCGCCGCATCGAAACCTTCGGTGTGCTGGGCGATGAAGTCTTTGTCGATCCAGCCCTGATCGACGATGTAAGTCAGCATGCCGTTCCAGAGCGCGCCGTCCGCGCCGGGGTTGATCGCCAGATGCAGCACCTGGTCCTTGGCAATGCTCTCGCTGATGGAAATCGACGGCGTGCGCCGCGGGTCGACAAAAATGAACTTGCCTGCTGCCACCGGCTCGCCGGGGAACATTTTTTTCTTCTTGTCCAGGGTCGCGCCCTGCAGATTGGGCAGCCAGTGCACCAGAAAGTAATTGGTCTGGTTCTCGTAAGGATTGTTGCCGTTAGCCCAGATCACGTCGGCCAGTTCGGCGTCCTCGTAGCTGTTGTTCAGCTCGAAAAT
>ERZ1669248.555-NODE-555-length-17397-cov-9.277996_pt1 | contig 17397 bp, 20 predicted proteins | sample MGYA00579296_ERZ1669248 | MGnify/ENA primary metagenome ERZ1669248 (study PRJEB41166, sample SAMN08046057) | hot springs metagenome | biome: hot spring; feature: neutral hot spring; material: thermophilic sediment; isolation source: thermophilic sediment from...
TTCAGGAAGGAGAAGGCTTCTATGTCTAGTAGATGAACCTCATCTATAAAGAGTACTCCAGGGATTATCTCCGCTGTCCCCTCTTCAAGTCTCTTCTTAATCATTTCATCAACTTCCCTTCTTATCTCAGAGTCTATTTCTTTAGATGTTGAGCCACCGAATAGTAGACTGAATAATCCTCCGCCTCGATGCTGTGCAGATATCTGGTCTAGATCATGTAGTGTTAAGACGTATATGAATTCCTTATTCTTTTCTACGGGTCCAGTGGGTCTAGGTATAGGCTTCTCATCCCACGTAGCTATCTCATATTTCTCTGCTGCTTCCTCAGATCTACCAAGCTTTGTTACTTTCCCCGTCTCTGCATCTATCATTATTATGTCGCCGATCGTTACTCCCTGCTGGATAAGGTGGATAGCGATGCTCTGCCCTGCTCTAAAAACTCTCTTATCATCTTTAGTTGCTAAGCCTATAACGACATGGTCTGGGACTTCTTGATAGGGGTTGTAGGGATGCTTACGAGTCTTTATATCTAGCTGGATTACCTCGCCCTCGTATACGTGTCTCTGCTCTCTCAATCTAACACCAATAGCTTTCCTCATTGCTTGAGTGAGAACCTCAGTTTTCTTCAGTTCTGAAGAGTATATTTCAGACCCGCTTAAAGCAACGAATGGAACGTCTTTACCGAGTTCTTTAGCGATTCCATACGCTATAGCCGTCTTACCTGTTCCAGGTGGACCAGCGAATAGTACGGCTCTACCAGCCATTTTTCCTTCCTTGATCATTTTAACAACTATTCCAGCGGCCTCCCGTGCTTCAATCTGCCCAACGAGCCCGTCAGCTATGGGTTTCGCTCTTAAACCATCTAATCCAAGACCTTTAATATGACTATGTGCACCTACTCTAGTAATCCTCCTACTAGTATAATCAGTAATGTCTGTTAAAGCCATATCATCACCTGTTTTCTAATATGTAAAAGTAGAATAAATCTCTCACGCTTTAAAAGATTATCTTTTATTTTAAGATAAAGCAGTCTCCCTCAACGATAAATGAGAAAGCGTTAATAATTTATGCGACGCATCTATAGGTATGTGTATAGAGAGGTAGCTAACTTCTTGGATGTTGATGATAGTGTTATTCTAGCAATCCTAATATTGGAGACACCATTATACTTGAACATCCATAAGTTGAAGGCTCTCTACCGATATACACCAACTAAGAATAACGGTAGATACAATCATAGACTCCGAACACTTATTACAAGCCTCGCAGCCAACATATACATCACTGCTAAGAGGAAAAGTATTAAGAATGAGAAGTTTAAAGAATTCATAGAGAAAATGGATAAACGTAAAGCAATATACAAGATAGAAATAGAGATACTGAAGAGTATCTGGAGAACATTTACAAGGATTAACAATAAGCCAGAGACAGAGCCTGCTGGCTGATGAGCGGTAAAAACCGTGAAGCCAGCGGGTTAATCCTTGATCGTCCAGTAGAGAATACGTTCTCTACTGGATTATCTAAAGTTCGCCCCAGGCTTCACGGCTACTATAGCTCATCAGCCAGCCCCATCCTCCATCACTTTTTCTCATTTTGCTTACCGCTGAAAAGTATACGTCAAGCATATCTGATAGAGTGACTTGCAGAGTCTCAACATTCTCTAAGACTCTGATCGTATGATCATAAAAGTCTTAAAGTATGGAGTAGTTTGATCGTTGATAAATCTGTGCCTAGCCCTCTCTCTAATTAGGAAGTCATTAATGGAGAACTAATAACAATAAAGAGATAATCGATTGAGTGGATAGATATTAATGGGCCCGTGGCCTAGAATGGATATGGCGCCGGCCTGCGGTAAGAAAGAACTTTGAAGAAAGCCAGAGGACGAGGGTTCAAGTCCATACGGGCCCACATGTTTTATTTATCTTCTATGTAATTTTAATGGGAGAAGAATTGTGGGGGAGGTTTAGAGGGCTTTTATTAGTCTCTCCATCTTCCTCTTAATAGTGAATCCTATGAGTTCAGCGAACCTCCGTCTAGAATTTGCTCGAATATATAGATAGTAAACATCTTCTTTACATAGTATGTTTTCCCCTTTTTTCTATCATAGATCGGTGTCCACTTCTTTACTGATAGATGTGGTCCAGTCACTTCTATATTCAACTTCAGTAATAGTTCCCTCATTAATCAGTACACGGGTGTTAAGATTGGTTGGAGATGCTTGATCTTCTTCAAACTCCTTATTTTTTCTGTTAATTCTCTTATCCTGGAAACTGCTCCTTTTACAGCTATTATTAGAAGACAGTCTTCTCTAGTTAAATGTAGATGGAGTGCTGAAGGTATTATGTCCATGAAGTCATGTTGTATATCTGTTAATTCTTCTTCAAACCCTCTAACATCATGAGAGTAGTGCACTAATATTACTCCAGCCGCAGTCTCTCTCCCACTCAATCTCCAAGAATTAACAGATATGAAGACTCTAATAGCTTCCTGGAGACCTTGAGACCTCGAAGTTATATTCATCTCTTCAAGGATTCTATCAAAGTTTTCTAAGAGGTCAGAGGGGAAAGAGACTCCAGTCTTAACTGTCTTCCTCCTCCGCTTCATATTTCACTCTATTGAAAGCTTGGTGGATGATATAGTTTACGGAGCTTCGGGCCCCCGTTATTAGATTTCTTGATTAATTATTTCTTTTTGTGCAGTATCTGTTTCGGATCCTTCAATAACAATACTATCTCCCATATTATCAATGCGGTAACTATTAATGTGAGACCCAGGATAGTTGATTGGAGACTCATTTCTATGAATTCTCCTCCCTCAGTAATGTATCCTATTAGGTGGTCTATGAAGACCATTATCGATGCACCCCAGAGAATTAAGCTTAGAAATTTCAGCATGTATTTATCATCCTCAGCTTTGGAATACCATAATGCAGTAGATATGGTTGCTCCGAAGAGTAGTATTATTAACCACATTTCTCTTCAGGAAGGTTTATAAGTAACAATTATTAAATGTTTCGGTGTTACCGAGGTGAATGAATGTGGCATGTTTCATAACACCCATGATCGTAGCGATAATAACTACAATAATTCAGAAGACATTCTCGAAGAAGATTGAAAGATTGAAGCTGAGCATCTTGAATATGCTTCTCTGGGGTGGAGTAGTACTACTAGCAGTAGAGCATGTTTGGCATGGTGAAGTTGTTCCATGGCCACCGTTCCTCACGGCAATGGCTAATCCCTCTGAAATACAGATTATGCTTCATGAAATGATGTTGACCGGTGGACTAATGACTACCACAGTCTTCGCAGTATGGGGACTAATATTAACTATTCCAAGACTGATAACCCGCATAACCATACCTACCAGTGAGTTTAAAAGAACTACAACTCATACATAAGAACCATAGATAGAACAATAAAACAATTTTTAGAAGATAATTCTAGACTTGTTAGTCTACTAGTAGATTCTTAACTTTTTCATAAACCTTAGCAGATATTTCTTCTACTTTTCTTGCTAGTTCTTCTGAAATTTCCTCGGATATAGTATAGACATCGTTTACTTCTATACCTATTATGTAAAGCTTTCGAGGTACGTTGAATCCTAATGCTTGCATTAGTCTAAGTGTCTCAGGTAAACCTATGTAGTGTGGACTCCATATAGAGTATTCCTGGAAATCGTTCACATCTACTTCTATTACTTCACCTACGGGATACTTTGAAGTACTGATACTATCAATTATCATGACGTATTCTCTATCTTGAATGTAATCGATTATGGTTAGACCTATTCTTTCTAATAGTTCAACTTCGAATCCTTCATTCTCTAAGGTTGGTTTGAGCTTCTCTCCGATTATTAGCCCTATCTTGTCATCTTTGAATAAAGAGTTTCCAATAAATAATATGAGGGGTTTATTATTCATTTAATCGTGTTATGTTCTATCAATTGTTTTTAATAGCTGTCCTTCAGTATTGTATATGTAGATTTTTAGTGGCATGTTTCCTGGTAGTGAATGTGTGCCGCATGCGTGGCATGGGTCGTATGCTCTGAAGGCCATCTCAACCATATTGAGTAATCCTTCATTGATTTCTCCATTTCTTATCAGACTTCTAGCAGCTTTATCTATTGACAGAGCTATGCGTGCAGCATTATGCTGTGTCGCTACCAAAAGGTTTGCTTTCTTGATTACTCCATTCTCATCTGTCTCATAGTGATGTATCAGTGTCCCACGGGGTGCTTCAACAACCCCTATACCGACATCAGGGGTAGCTGTTGGAAGATTTCTAATATTCTTACTAGCTATGTCTGGATCATATGCAAGCTCTCTAAATCTTTCAGCAGCATAGATTATCTCGATTACTCTAGCCCAGTGATTCGCAAGTGTATGATGTACTGGTTTACCTCCAAGAGTCTCATACATTTCTTCATATGCTTCTTGTGCTTTAGGAGTGGCCATACCGTCTGCAGCATTTAGTCTAGCCAGCGGGGCTACACTCATTATCCCACTATCTTCTCCATCTATGAATCCCTTCCATCCAATCTTTCTAAGGTATGGGAATTTTATGTATGTCCAAGGCTCTACATGCTCAGCTATATATTCTAGATAGTTGTGAGCATCGAACTTTGCATATTCAACTCCTCTAGGTGAGACTATCCTAATCTTTCCATCATAGAAGTTTACTCTGTTTTTATTATCTACAAGGCCCATGTAGTATGTTTGATGTGTGTATGCATTGCTTGTTATAAGGTCGACATATTCTTTGTTGCTTAGAACCACGTCTTTGAAGACTTTGTAAGTAAACAATGCGAAATCTACTGCTTCATCTGAGACTTTCTTAGCTGTTTCCACTGCTTCCTCTGTTAATGGTCTAGATATTCCGCCGGGTAGACCGAAGACTGGATGTACGATTTTTCCAGCAATCATTTCAATAAGTTTCCTAAGTTTCTTCCTCGTCTGAATAACTCTCAACCCAACTTCTACTCCAACCTTCTTGATTACTCCAACAACGTTTCTCTCTTCTTTAGGTGCTTTCGGTCCCACTATGAAGTCTGGTCCAGCGAGAATATAGAAGTGGAGAGCGTGATCCTCAAACATAAAGATGTTGTAAACCATCTCTCTAATCTTCTTTGCAGGTTCAGGTGGTTCTACTTTATACAAATCGTCTAAAGTTTTCGTAGAAGCCATATGGTGAGCTGTCGGGCATACACCACATATTCTAGGAGTGATTTGAGGCATATCTTCAGCATGTCTTCCTACAGCGAATTTCTCAAATCCTCTAAGCTCAGGTATTTGAAGGTATCCTTTAACACAGTTTCCAGCATCATCCAACACTATTACTATCTTTCCATGACCTTCAAGTCTAGTTATAGGGTTTATCACTACTTCCTTCAATTCATTCACCTCTCCACTAACATGATCTTTCCTCTAAGCCTTGAAGCTGGCAGCGAGTATCTATAGAACACTCCCATCGGGTCGAGAATCTTACCCAATGCTTTCTCAATTTCTTCTTCACTAGTGTAGTCGACTATGCTTGCAAAGTATGATATAGCTTTTCCACCATAGTCTATTACTTCATCGAGGGGTCCGAAGCATCCAGTGCATGGCATGGCTGCTTTAATGCATAGAGCTCCGCATCCTCCACGGGTTACGGGGCCAAGGCATACGAGACCTTGCGTAAGAAGACATTTCGATGGGTCAGCTATTACTTCATGGGGTCTCTTAACTTCTTTAATCAATACCTTCTCAGGCTTGGTATCATTCAATGGGCATTCATAGCATAATGATTTATCTAATGCACCTAGTACTGAGCCTTTAGGTGGAAGATTCCCAGATAGCAGTGTCTCGATAGCTTTCCACGTTACATCAGGTGTTGGAGGACATCCTGGAATATAGTAGTCTACGTCTACTACAAGGTCTAGTGGTAGGAGACGTGGAAGGAATTCAGGAAGTTCAAGTGTTATCTTTTCTTCTACCTTTGTTTTTAACTCTGGTCTTATTTTCTCAGGGTTCTCCACTGTTGGTGCTTCATGATAGACATATCTCATTATCTCTTCTCTACTGTATAAGTTAGCAAGACCCGGCACCCCGCCCCATGCAGAACATGCACCATAAGCTATAACTAATTTAGATTTCCTTCTTAGAAGTTTTACAACATGCTCATGTTCACTTAATCTTATCCCACCATTTATGAAGCTTGCAGTAATCGATCCATCTGGTAGTTTTTCTACATCTTCAATCTTATAATCCATGGCCACTGGCCAGAAAACTATGTCTACTAGGTTGACTACGTCTAAGATCTTTTCAGCGAGGTCTACTACTGCTTCCTCACATCCTCCACAGCTTGCACACCAGTAGAGAGCAATCTTAGGTTTATCCATGTTGATATGCCTCCTCAATTCTCAATGGTCCTAAACGCTTGATTTCTTCAAGCATCTCATTAGCTACTCTTACAAATTTATCTGCCTCTGATGCAGAGATCCATTCTAGTCTAAATCTCTCTTCTTCTATTCCGAATTCTTTAAGGACCTTCTTTAGGAGAGTCATTCTCCTCAACGCTTTAATGTTTCCTTCAATGTAGTGGCAGTCGCCTGGATGGCATCCTGCGACGAGTACTCCATCTGCGCCTCTCCTGAATGCTTCGAGGATAAATTGTGGGTCAACCCTTCCTGAACACATAACTCTAATTACTAGAAAGTTTGGAGGATACTTCATTCGGCTTGTACCTGCTAAGTCGAGTGCAGCATAAGAGCACCAATTACATGCAAAGACAACTATTCTCGGTTCAAAATCTTGACTCATCAAACTCACCCATATAGGTGGATAAGTCAATATATATTTTAATGTTTTCGTTCTATTTAGCGGTATTTGATTTACTCAGTGAAGGCTGCGAGGACTTGGCTCTCCAGTTGATTGTCTTTGAACCCAAATTGCTGCATTGCACCTGTAGGACATGAGGCTACACATGCTCCACAGCCTTTACATAATGCAGGATCAACTTCTGCAACCCTTGCATCTCCCTGAATTCTCAACTTTATAGCATTGTATGGGCAGATTCCTACACATATCAAGCATCCACTACACTTCTCATCATTGACTACAGCTATCAATGGTTCTATCCTGACTTCTTCTCTAGTTAAGAGGGTGGAGACTTTAGAAGCAGCGGCACCTCCAGCTTCTATTGATTCAATAATGTTTTTCGGTCCTGTCACCGTTCCCGCAAGATATACTCCATCCGTAGCTGCTTCAACAGGTCTAAGCTTCAAGTGTGCTTCCCTCAGGAAGCCTTCTGGTCCGCATCCAACCTTAACTATCGTTCTAACTTTGTCAATGTCTCTAGGCGGCTTCATCCCCACCGATAATACTACTAAGTCTGCAGGTATTGATACTGGCTCCTGGATTGTTTCCTCGAAGAATCTTACATTAATGCTTTCATCAGGATTAACGATAACGTTTGGAGCTTCTCTGTATCTAGCAAATCTAATTAAGCTTTCTCCAGCTTTCAGGTATAATTGCTCGTCTCCTCTACTATAGGTTCTTATGTCTTTATGCAGGATGTAGATGTTTGCATTAGGGACTTTTTCTTTAATTATTAATGCATTCTTTATCGTTGATGAACAACACATTCTCGAACAGTATGGATAGGCATTCGGAGTAGTGTTGAGAGAACCCACGCATGTTATAAATACTATGTCCTTAGGCTGTACGCCATTTACTTCTAATCTCCCCTTAGTTGGACCGTCTTCATCGAGTATTCTTTCAAGCTGGAATAACGTTATCACTCTACTTGATACACCGTAACCGAATTCTCCTATTAACGGTTCATACGGTTCATGACCTGCAGCGATCACTATCGCTCCAACTTCTACTTCTATCTCTTCAGGTTTCTCAGCTAGGTTTATCGCTTGGGTTGGGCATACTTTAACACATTCAAAACATCTAGTACAGTTTTCTGAGTCTATTACATAGATTGGCGGGTAAGCATTGCGGTACGGTAGATAGATTGCTTTCCTCTTTGATAATCCAAACTCATATTCATTTGAGACCTCTACGGGGCATACTTTAACGCATTCACTGCATAGATTACAGTTTTCATTAACGTATCTCGGGTTCTTTACCAATTTAACTTTGAAGTCTCCCACTGAGCCGCCGACACTTACCAGTTCAGTGTTTGTGAGTATATGGATGTTAGGATTGTCTACGACTTGATGTAGCAATTCTTTTACAATATCTATTCCTTTTAATTCTACATGTGCAAGTCTCCCAAGTCTAGCCACGTTTCCACCGATTACAGGCTTCTTCTCAATTAAGTAGACGTTAAAGCCTTTTCTAGCCAAATCTCTAGCAGAAGATAGTCCTGCAACTCCCCCACCAATAATCAATACATTCTTGTTTACTTTGAATGTAATCTCTTTAAGTGGTTCAAGGAGTGAAGCTTTGGCCACGGCCATTTTTATCAATAGTTTAGCTTTAGTGGTTGCTGCCTGCCTATTATCTGAGTGGACCCAGGAACATTGTTCTCTAATATTGACCATCTCTAGGAGATATGGGTTTAACCCTGCCTCAGCCAATACATTTCTGAAAGTGTGCTCATGCATTGTTGGAGAACATGCTGCTACTACTACTCTATTTAATCCACACTTCTTTATCCCCTCCTTAATGATTTCTTGACCGGGAGCTGAGCACATGAAGATGTAATCTCTTACTTCTACAACGTTTGGAAGATTCTTAACATATTCAACTACTTCTTTAATGTTTACTGAGCCAGCAATATTTACTCCGCAATGGCATATGTATACACCTATTCTAGGTTCTCCGCTCACGCCTTTACACCTCCAGCGATTATTGAAGCTTTAATCGCTGCTGAACCTGCTTGAATAACTGAGTCAGGAATATCTTTTGCACCTGCAGCGACGCCTACAACGTATACTCCATCTATCGTTGTTGAGATAGGTTCAAGGTATGGATTTCTTAAACGAATGTATCCATCTTCTCCTACTGTTAAAGGTAATGCTTCTGGATAAACAGGTTTAACGCCTACAGCTAATACAACCATCTCAAACTTCATAGATTTCTTAATTCCTTCAAATGTATCCTCATATGTTACTATCAAGTCTCTTGTTTCAGGGTCTTCCTCAATCTTTGCAGGCTTTGCTTTTATGAATCTTACTCCAAATTCTCTCATAGCTCTATTATAGAATTCCTGGTATCCTTTCCCGAAAGCTCTTAGATCCATGTAGAAGATTGTACAGTCTACTTCAGGCAAATGTTCCTTAGCGAGTATAGCGTGTTTAACAGAGGCCATGCAGCAGAAAGCTGAACAATTCGGGTTTATCTTAACATCTCTTGAACATACACATTGTATGAACGCTATACTCCTCGGATGCTTCTTATCAGACCTTCTCATAATTTCTCCTCCAGTCGGCCCAGTAGATGATACAAGTCTCTCAAACTCTAAAGATGTGTAAACATTTAGATATCTTCCGTAACCATATGTTGGTGCGAGACCTGGATCCATCAATTCGTATCCTGTAGCAATTATTATTGAGGCAACGTTAAGCTCTAAGGTTTCAGGTTTCTGTTCAAAGTTTATTGCTTTTGTCGGACAGAATCTTTCACATACTCTGCATATACCCTTTGTAAAGTAGAGGCAATGCTCTCTATCTATTGTCGCTTTCAGTGGGACAGCTTGGGGGAAGAGGAAGTATATTGCTTTCCTATTACTCATGCCGAGGTTAAACTCGTCTGGAACTTTTGATGGGCACTTAGAGATGCATTCTCCACATCCAATACATTTATCTTCATCAACGTATCTCGGCTTCTTCAATACTTTTACATGAAAATCTCCGGCGGAACCTCTAACCTCTACTACTTCAGAATATGTTAGAAGCTCTATGTTGGGATGCCTTGCAACCGAAACCATCTTAGGAGTAAGTATGCATGATGCACAATCAAGAGTTGGGAAAGTCTTATCTAAGCGAGCCATCTTACCGCCAATGCTTGGAGATCTCTCTACAAGATAGACATGGACACCTTGATCTGCAAGGTCGAGAGATGCTTGTATACCTGCGATCCCTCCACCAATAACCAGTACTGGTTTAGACAGGGCTTCCACCTCCAGCTACTTTCTCTTTCAAGGATGCAAAATAGAGTGCGAATGGTCTGTATGCTAAGTGAGCCCATTTTGCGAATGGGACTTCAAGTAGTAGGAATGGAGCTACGATTATTAAATGTATTGAGTATGTTATGTAGGTTGGAAGAGGTAGATTTAGAAATCTGAAGATGCCTACAAGTATTCCAGTTAATGCTGTTGTGATTAAGAGTAATATGAACATCCAATCAGTTGGATGTGTATAACTCCACATTGGTTGACTCTTCTTCACCCTTCCATGTATAGTCACAAGGGCACCATAAAATAATGCAATAGTTGAGAATATCCCAAGTATACTCAAAGGATTAACGAATAAGAATGGTTCATTCGTTTGCGTGATCCTAAGTAGTGGTACAAACAGTATGAATGCTGCAGCGTATCCGTAGACTATGAGTAAATGGTTTACCCAGTTAGATACTTTGCAGAGTCTAAATTTTATCTGAGTAAAGAAGTGTAGGGGTACGGTTTTGATAAAGTCGGAGAATAATGTTGTAAAGGGGATCTTTATTCTCCGACCATATTCATCTCTCATAATAAATCTATACATTCTATATACGTTGACTAGCAGGATAGAAGCGAGAATAAAGAAGACCGCCAGCCCAGCTGTATCAATGATATGTAATGGTGCAAAAGTTTCAAGCTCAACTCTATCAAGTACAATGGGGCCATGAAGTAGATAGATAAGTAAGCCGACTATAGCTGCAATAACGAAGATTGCTAAAACTTCAATCTTCTTCGAGAAGTATAGAAGCCTAGATAACCCAGTCCAATCATATTTAGTAGTTAGATATCGTCTTAGAGCCATCATAAAGCTTCCAGGATCCGCATCCCTAGGACAGTAATCACTACATTCTCCACAGTAATAGCATAACCAAGGGTCAGCTGATGAAGTAATCCTATCCTCTAAACCCATAACAGCATAACGTATAAGCTTCCTCGGATATGAAGCCCTATCCTGAGTCAAAGGACAGATAGCCGTACAGTTACCACAATTAAAACACCTGTAAAATCTCTGCGCACCTAGTTCTACAATAGTATTTGCCAAGTCTGGATTCACCCTTCTCTCTTGAAGGGTGATCGCTTGCTGGTACATACTCTCAGCAGTCTAAATAGTAAATACTGCATATATATTCTTTTCCAGCGAAGATTTTTAATACAGGCAGTTTAAAGAATTTTACGCTGGAAAAGAATTTACAGGAGGGAGTGACCTATTATTTAAGACGGGATGGAACCTATCAAAGAAGTTCAAGAAGAGATTCAATATATATTTTCGAGATTGGAACGTGAAGTTTTAAAACTACTCGAAGTTAAGCGTGAAGGAGCTACTATTTATGAGATCGCTAGAGAGTTAAACTGCTGCTTTAAATCTTTATACGCTATTGTAAGATTCCTGAAAGAGAATAAGTGAATAAAAGTTATTAAAACAAAGAATGGATCAATTGGTAGACCAAGAAGCAAGTATATTCTTCAGCGCTCAATGATGAGTATATTGAAAGAGCTAGCAGACATTAGATATACACACGTGGGTAATAAGATACTATTATTAAACTTCACCAAAGTTTCATCACCATGCATCCATAACTTATTTAAAAGATCACTAGCGACACTGCATTATGGAGACTATATGATAGTATTGGCGAAACGTGACATCGACTACAATCTTTTTATTGAGATAGCCGAGAAGAAAAATGTTAAGCTTTTAAAGTTTTCATTCAATGATTCAATCTTGAAGCTCATTTTCAGAAAAGTGTGAATCTATTCAGAGAATTATCTAGTAACATTAGATCAGGTAAGGTATTATGGGAACGTTTTAGCAGATTCTGGGAACTATCTCACCTATCGGTGGCTCAAGAATCCTATAGCCTCCAATAACGGTTTTCACTACAACTAAACTTACCTCTTCTCTTTTTTCTCTTACTTCACCTATTATTTCTGCATTATGGTATCCAAGATGGCGTATTGTTTCTAATATTTCTTCAGCATAATCACAGTTTACACCTAATACTGCAACTCCTTCCGAGGCTAAGGTTAAAGGGTCTAAGCCGAGCATTTCACAGTAATTCTGTATGGCCTCCCTTATTGGTATCTTTTCTTCATCTATGATTATTGTCGTGTTGGATGTTGATGCCCACATATTCAGTGTCATAGCTAATCCTCCCCTAGTGGGATCGCTTGCTGCATGAATATGTTTTCCATACTTTTTTATGAGAGGGATCATTAAGTCTGATAAGGGTTTAACATCGCTTCTAAGTTCATGGTCTTCAAGCTTAAACCCTTTCTGTGCAGCGTAAATTGTTGCACCATGCTCAGCGATACAGCCTGAGACAATTATTTTATCACCAGGTTTCAAGTTCCTATCTATTATTAATTGTTCTGCAACACCTAAGCCGACAGTAGTGATTATTATCTTGTCAAGCTGTCCATGAGGCATAACCTTAAAATCTCCACCGATAAGTTTTACTTTCTCTTCTCTAAATACGTTGAACATCGATTGCAAAATCTTGTCTAATATTTCTCTATCCAATCCTTCCTCAACCACTACAGCATCCAAGGCAGCTATAGGAGTCCCACCAAGCATCAGTACATCATTTATCGTTCCACATGCTGCAAGTCTACCAATATCTCCACCGGGAAAGAATATCGGGTTAACAGTATAAGAGTCAGTAGTAACTACTATGTATCTATTACCATTCACTGGAACTGCAGCGGAATCATCTGGATAATCTAGACCGAGTCCACCTTCAACCAGCTTCATCCAAGATGGAAGCTTAGAGAAGATCGATTCCTCAAGTAGTTGATTCATCTCTCTACCGCCTGCACCGTGAGCCAACGTAATCTTCTCCATATGTTAGGCACCTACTCTTCTTTACTCAACCATCTCTTAACGATCTTATCCATTTCTTCAAGCTCCTCCATTGATAGTTCTCCTTCTTCAACAAGCTTCTCAGCAACTTCTCGAACATACTCGAAGCTATCTAGAAATTCTTCTTCACTAAGTTTAGAGATTACGAAGCCTGCGTGAACTACAACATAATCACCCGGTGAGAGATCCTCAACAGCTGATAATACTTCTTTCACTACTCCTCCAAAATCTACTCTAACAACTTCATTAGTCACTTCTAATACCTTACCATAGACGCCCCAACACATACTCTAAATAAAGATCTATGTATAGAATCTAAAAAATATAAGCCCACGACTTAACTTACATTCCATGAATTAGGGACACTATATCGCTGAAGCTCAGTTCTCTCATTAAGAAGATAGAGGCGTAATCGATTACCTAACTAGGGCTTGTTCAGGTCTAGCGAATAACTCAATATACTGTCTAACTCTTGCTTCAAATATATCTGGTCTAAACTTCATCTCCATAGCTGCGATAGTGTTTAAGGGGTCGTCGGGGTTGGGGTTGTTTAGGAGATTTCTAAGAGTCTCGATTAAAGTTATCACGTGAAGTGATGGAGACCAGTCTTCTTTAAGTATGGATTCGCATACTCTCGCTGGAACTTCATCTGTAAAGTTTGGATGCCATATACGAGTCCACCATACAATGTCTGGCGGAGTGTACGGGAATGTACGGGGGATAAGTATTTCCACCTTAAAGTATCCACCCTCGTACAATCCCTCGCCAATTATCACTCCTCTATAATGTGTTAAATCTCCATCAACTACGTCGAATAAGGGTTCATGCTCATGCATTAGCTTGTATTCAAGGGCTAGTCTCTTATACCAGAGGAGTTCAGGAAGCTCAGCGTGCACAATTGTATCCCCCCACCGTCCTAGTAATCAATACAAGTTTGTCTCCATCTTCTACACCTATATCTTGGAGAGTCTCTGTATCTTTTAATGCTCTACCCCTATACGTAAGCCTAGTAGTATCTGGGGGAAGCTTCTTCATAGCGCACACTTTAGCTCTCACAGCTCCAATCGTAGTTGTAGGCGAAACTTCTAATTCTATAGGGCTTCCACCACCTACTGCGGGGACAATCTTAATCTTCATAAAACCTACTCTCCCTCAATGTCTTAATTCACCCACTATATATAAATATTTGTATCACGAATACTTTATGAGATTCTAAGAAGATTATCGTAGAAATACGTAGCAAACCTACAAAGACTGGTACAGATCTAACGTATAATAAATCCATTTTCAATCAATTTAAGATGTTCGAGCGATAACTATTGAAATAGTCTCAAGACTTAATACTATTCCTTAGATTGGATAATAATAATTATATTATGCGTTAATTCCGGAAGAGTAGAGAAGAGTTGAGAGTGAGGATTTACCCATTAGCTTTAGGCAAAGTCGTAAAGTATACTCTAATGGATCTTGAGAGGGAAGTAGCGGGACTCTTAATTGGGAAATATGAAAAGAAGCAAGATATTCTAGAAGTGTGGGATGCTATATCCGGGAGTCAGAGAGCATCTTCAGCGTTTGTATATTTAGATGAAGAAGTTATGGCTGCGACCTTCGAATGGATTACGAGAGAGAGACCTGGATTATACATTGTCGGATGGTATCATTCTCATCCAGGGTTCAACCTATTCCTCTCAACAATAGATATCGAGACACAGAAGAGGTACCAGATGATGTTCCCAAAAGCTGTTGCAATGGTTGTCGACCCACTAGATTATGCTAAGACTCGGAGACTCGGAGACTTAAAGTTTAAAGTATTCCATATAGATAGACAGGGAAATGTAGTACCATTAAGAGTGTCCATCGGAATACAGAGAAAGAAAGTTATAGAAAGCACGATAAAAGGAATGGACACGGTAGACCTCTGCTTCATACAGCCCCCCGAATCACAAGAAGAGAAAGAATACAAGTTTACAGCTTTTTCAAACCTAGAAGAGGCCCTGAAAAAATTAAAGAGAAAATTCACTCAATTTTAAAGGGATAAAAGTAGAAGGTCTATCAATACCTACATGAACTTATTTCTAAGCAGCTGCAGAACTATGGGCGACCATCCGATATTTGGATTGAGGGTTTCTTCATGGTTACCAAGTACTAAGAGAGTCTTTTCCCCTAGCTTTAAATTTAAACTTACGCTAGGTCTATGTTTCTATGTATGGTTGTTTTAAACTTTTAAGTAAGTTAAACGTTATAAAATTGAATAAGAGATGCCGAAGTCTAAAGGTTTCAAATACAAGTCGAGAAGCATTCTTACTAAGGCTAGAGGAAGTAGGAGCGGTCCTAAGCCTGAGATCTATCTAACAGAGTTTAAGCCGGGGGATAAAGTCGTGATAAAGATTGATCCATCAGTACATAAGGGTGCTCCCCATAGAAGATATCATGGTAGAGTTGGAGAAATAATTGGTAGAAGAGGTCGAGCATATATTGTTTCTACTACATTGGGGGGGAAAACGAAACAGATAATGGTTCTACCAGATCATCTATCAAAGTGGAGTGGATGAATTAATGTCTAAGAAAATCGTTAAGCAAATACCTTTATCTTTACCTGAAGTCAAGGAGGTTCTCGAACAGAAAGTAGAGAGTCTAGATGCAATGCAGTTAAGAGTTCTAGAATACGTTAGAAAATATTCTAAGCTCTCCCCTGATAGAGCTAAGAGACTCATAGAAGAGCTTATGTCTAATTTTGATTTAACTAGGGAGGAGGCTGTCCAGATAGTTGATATATGCCCTACACATATAGAAGAGCTACGCTCTATTCTTAGCGGTTATAAACGTCTCGTATCATTCATACTATTCTCAGAAGATAAACTACAAGCTATAGTAAATACAGTCAAGAAATATCTCGGAGAAGAAGCTCAAGAATAATCAAGCGAGAGCACGAATATTTTAGAGGATGTGAGAGTATTTGTATAAACAGAAGAAGTATGAAGATTTTGCATACTTGCTGGACATTTTCTCACCTCAGCATCGTCAATTACAACACAATATACCGATAGGTAGACATGAGTTAATCGGGCAGCTTCTAGGAGACCAATTCTTCACTCTATTAGAAGCAGCTATAAATGAAAGACACAAACCAATGATAGGTGTAAGAATATACATTGGGAAAGACATTCCAAGAAACATACTTAGAATAATTAGAAGGATAAGGTACGATGACTTAACAGAAAATGCTAAGAATGAGCTACCGAACGTAGTTAGGAAAATAGTAGAAACAGATGAGGCAAGATTTATTGAGTTCTTCAATAAATCTACTCCAGTAACTCCGAGAATGCATGCATTAGAGCTAATCCCAGGGATAGGCAAGAAAATTGCTATGAAGATCCTTGAAGAAAGAGAAATCCAGCCATTCACAAGTTATGAAGACTTAAAGAAACGAGTAGGACTGCAAGATCCTGTAAAAGCAATAGTTAATAGGATATTAGATGAGTTATCGAACCCGGAGGAACGTTATAGAATATTTGTTAGAGAACCTGTAACACAGATAAAAGAATTATGAAGAAGCTTGGTCAGCATTTCTTAATAAACTATTCAATTCTAGATAGACTTGTAGAGTATGCTTCTGTTTCGAGAGACGATGTAGTCTTAGAAGTGGGGGCAGGTACTGGAGAGCTTACATGGAGGCTGGCGAGGAAAGCCTGCAAAGTGATAGCTGTAGAAATAGATGAAAGACTCACTCTAGAAGCTTCAAAGAAGCTCAGCATATACGATAATGTTGAATTAATTAGGGGAGACATCTTAAAATTGAGAGAAAACATAAAAGGGTTTAACAAAGTTGTATCAAATCCACCATACCAGATTTCGACAAAACTAATGCATTGGCTTATAATGAATCTGCCTGAAAAAATAGTATTAACATTACAGAAAGAGTTTGCTCAAAAGATTACTTCAACTCCCGGCTCAAGAAAGTATGTATACACTTCTTTCCTAGCAAACCTATTCTATAAATCTCAGATTGTTGAAGAAGTCCCTCGAAGCTTTTTTAAGCCTATGCCTAAAGTTGATTCCTCCATAATCATTATGGAGAGAATCAATAACGAAATCGTGGTTAGAGAAGAAGAATTAAACATAATCAAGTTATTATTCACTCAGAGAACGAGGAAATTAAGAAAAGCACTCAGCTCAGTAGCTGCAACGACTCAATTAAATCATAAGGAAATAGAAGAAGTTCTTCCAAGTGAACTACTAAATGAAAGAGTTTACCATCTAGAGCCTGCTAAACTTTGTGAAATTGCAAAGAGGCTTTTGAATTTAAGGGATTAAAACAAGAATAAAAAAGTTTGTTTAAATTCCCATTACCAATAACATGGAATTGGATAGTAGAGTATATGCTTAAAT
>ERZ1669248.556-NODE-556-length-17380-cov-4.570563_pt1 | contig 17380 bp, 14 predicted proteins | sample MGYA00579296_ERZ1669248 | MGnify/ENA primary metagenome ERZ1669248 (study PRJEB41166, sample SAMN08046057) | hot springs metagenome | biome: hot spring; feature: neutral hot spring; material: thermophilic sediment; isolation source: thermophilic sediment from...
TTAGCGAGGTATCGCCCCGCCCGCACGATACGGGTATGGTGACGCTCATCTCGCAAGATTTATCCGAATTTGCGCTGCATGTGCGGGCGTTTTTGGGGTTGCCTATTCCCAATATTCGCAGTCGCGGCGCGGCAGCTTCGGTGGCCTTGTTGCTTGAAGGCACGACCGATGCGCCGGTGGTGATGGGGATTGCCGACGCTTTGGTTGAGCCGGATACGCAGTTGCGCTGGTTTGGCAAACCCGATATGGCCGGCAAACGCCGTATGGGGGTGGTGCTGGCTTTAGATGAAACCACCGACCTGGCGCGTGCCAAGGCCAAACGCGCCGCCGCACACATCCGATTAGCACTACCCGATTAGCAATGGCTGATTAGGTTGTTGGGGTTAAGTTTTGCCCGCGGCCCATAGACGGGCATTCGTCATCTTAGAACTTTAAAGGTTATTAAGTCGCCGCAGCACGGTAATCACGGCAGAGGAATCTTGCTCGCCAAGGCCCGCGCCCACCAGTGCATTCATCCATTGTGCAGCCAAGCGGGCGCCGGGTAGGGCTAAACCCAATTCTTCGGCGGTTTGCCGCACTATGCTTAAATCTTTCTGATGCAGCTTGGCTTTAAAGCCGGGGATGAAATCACCCGATAACATGCGTGCCCCGTGAATCTCTAGCATGCGCGAGTGAGCCGAGCCACCCAGCAAGGCTTCGCGCACGCGGGCGGGATCAACCCCCGCGCCTTCGGCAAGCAGGAGCGCTTCGGCAATGGCGGCGAGTGTGCCGCTCACCACAATTTGATTGCAGGCTTTGGTGATTTGCCCCGCGCCCACATCGCCCACATGGGTGAGGGTTTTGCCCACGTGCGCGAGCAAGGGTCGAACGCGTTCGAACAGGGCGGGCGCGGCGCCCACCATGATGGTCAGGCTGGCGGTTTGCGCGCCTTTTTGCCCGCCAGAAACCGGCGCATCGACCCAATGGGCGGCCTTGGTGGCGAGTTGTTCGGCCATGCGGCGGGTGGTGCTGGCGCTAATGGTGCTGAAATCGATCACGATTAAATCCGGCTTTGCGCCGGCCAGAATGCCGTTTTCGCCCTGCACTAAGCTTTCGACATCGCGGCTGTCACCGACATTGAGGCACAAGACATCAACGTGGAATGCCAAATCGGCGGGGCTGGATGCGAAATTTGCTCCTTGAGTGAGCAGAAAGTCGGCTTGTTGCGGTTGGCGTGCCCACACGTAGAGCGCATGCCCTGCGTGCAATAGATGCTCGGCCATGGGCGCGCCCATGATGCCTAGACCAATAAAACCGATTTTCATGGGGTGGATCCGTGCGTGGCTGCCAGTGGGGCGGCGGGGTCGAGCAGGGTAAGCCAGTGCACGACGCGGCGCGTGCTGCCGCTTTCAAGATGAGTTTGGCAACCGATGTTCGCGGTGGCAATTAATTCAGGTTCGCCGGATTCCAGCGCGGTGACTTTTTGGGTTTTGAGTTGAGCGGCCAGTTGGGGTTGCAAAATCGAATAGGTACCGGCTGAACCGCAGCACAGGTGTGCATTAGGCACGGGGGTGAGCTCAAAGCCGAGCGTTTTAAGCAAACGTTCGGTTTTGCCTTTGAGCTTTTGGCCGTGTTGCAGGGTGCAGGGCGGATGAAACGCGATGCGCCGGGCATGGCGGGGTTTGAGTTCGGCAAGCTGCGGGTTATCGGCCTCAGCGATCAGCACTTCGATGGGGTCGCGGGTGAGGGCCGATATTTTGGCCGCTTTGCTGGCATAGCGGGGATCGTGTTCGAGCAGATGACCGTAGTCTTTAACTTGTAGCCCGCAGCCGCTGGCGGTAATCACAATGGCTTCGGCACCGGCTTCAACGAGCGGCCACCACGCATCAATAGTGCGGCGGATGGTATTGTGGGCGGCCTCTTGTGCGTTTAAATGCTGTTCAATGGCGCCACAGCAACCCACGCTGGGTGCGGAAATTAAGCTTATCCCCAGCGCGTCGAATACCCGCCGGGCGGCGGCGTTAATATCGGGGGAGAGGCTAGGTTGCACGCAGCCTTCCAGCACGATCATTTTGCGGGCGTGATTGGGCGCGGGGGTTTTGCCTTTGGGGCGCGGGCTGGGGATGGTTTTTTGCCAGGCGGCGGGCAATAGCGGGCGAAATACGCGCGCGGTGGCCAAAGCCAAACCAAACAAGCGGGGCGAGAGCAAGCCGTGTCGCAATACGGCGCGATGCAGCCGCTCACCCAAGGCGCGCGGGGCGCGGGTTTCCACTTCTTTGCGGCCAATATCGACCAATTTGCCGTATTCGACCCCTGAGGGGCAGGTGGTTTCGCAGTTAAGGCAGGTTAAGCAACGGTCGAGATGATTGCGGGTGGTGGCGGTAACGGGCGCGCCTTCTAGCATTTGCTTCATGAGATAAATGCGCCCGCGCGGGCCATCATCTTCATTGCCGGTGAGCTGGTAGGTTGGGCAGGTGGCGTTGCAAAACCCGCAGTGCACACAGGCGCGCAAAATGCGTTCAGCCTCAAGGCCGTGTGGGGTGTTTTGCAGTTCAGCAATTAGGTTGGTTTGCATGAGTTATTGTCCGAAAGACTTAAAGTTCGGGATACAAGCGGCCGCGATTGAATAGCCCCTTGGGATCAAGCGAGGCTTTAACGCGTTGCTGGAGGGCGAGCAGGGGCGCGGGCAGCGGGCTGAACGGTGCCATGCTGTTGCCGGTCGCTGCGCAAAATAGCGTGGCGTGGCCACCAGCGGCTTGCGCTTGCGGGCGGATTTTTGCGGCATCGCTTAAGTTATCTAACCATAGCCAGCGCTGTTGCCCACCCCAGTCGATGAGCTGCCGGGCAAGGGGCAGCGCGGCAATCGGCGCGGTCAGCGGCAGGGCAACACGCCACAAATTCCCCGTTTTGGCCTGAAAAAAAGGCAGGTGATGATCGCGCAGCGCCTGCCAATAGTGTGTGGCGGCGGTTGGCTCTTGCGTATCGCCACCGATGCGCAGCGCGGCTTTGTGCACGGCACTATGTGCGCCGGCGAGCCTTATGTGTAGCGCGTCGTCATGAAAACTTGCGCCATTAATGGGCAACGGGCTGCGGTTCCACTCGGCTAAATGCGCCAAGGCTTGCGACGCGCTCATGGGGATGATTTGTGTTTGTTGCACACGCGCGATCGGCAGCACGCGAATCGAGACTTCGAGCAATACGCCGAGCGTGCCCAGCGCGCCTACCATGAGGCGGGAGACATCATAACCGGCGACATTTTTCATGACTTTGCCGCCAAAGTGCAGCACTTTGCCTTCGCCACTCAGCACGGTGACGCCGAGCACCGCATCGCGCACGGCACCTTGCCAAGGGCGCGCCGGCCCAGATAAACCGGCGGCTACCGCGCCACCCAGTGTGCCGCCGGTGCTTTGGGGATCGCCAAAATGCGGCGGTTCAAACGGGAGCATTTGCCCCGCTTGCGCCAAGATGTGCTCAATGTGTTTGAGCGGCGTGCCTGCTCGGGCGGTGAGGACGAGCTCGGCCGGTTCGTATTCTAAAATGCCGCTGTGACCGGCCAAATCGAGCGGTTGGCCGTGGGTGGCGCGGCCATAAAATGCTTTACTGCCACTGCCCTGAATCATTAAGGGGGTGGCGTTGGCGAAGGCTTCAACTACGGTGGCGGTTAAAGCGGGGGTGAGGTCTTGTTCGAGTGAAGTCATGCCTAGCTCAAAAACGCGGTAAATCGGGATGGGGCAGGTGATTGTGGTGCACGTGCATCGCGCCAAATTCAGCGCAGCGTTGCAAGGTGGGCACCGCTTTGCCGGGGTTGAGTAAGCCTGCGGGGTCGAATGCGGCTTTCAGCGCGAAAAAATGCTCAAGTTCATCGGCCGCAAATTGCGCGCACATAGGCTTAAGCTTTTCAACCCCAATGCCGTGCTCGCCTGTGACGCTGCCGCCCACTGCGACGCAGAGTGTTAAAATGCTCATCCCAAATTCTTCGGCGCGGTCGAGTTCACCGGGTTTGTTTGCATCAAACAAAATCAGCGGATGCAAGTTGCCATCGCCTGCGTGGAACACATTGGCCACTTCGAGTTGGTATTTTTTGCTCATCGCATCAATTTGCTGCAATACCGAGGCGAGTTGCCTTCGCGGAATGGTGCCATCCATGCAGTAATAATCGGGCGATAAGCGCCCCACGGCGGGGAATGCCGCCTTGCGTCCCGCCCAAAAACGAATCCGTTCTTCATCGTTTTTAGCAATCCACAAACCGGTCGCGCCAGAGCGTTGCAGCACGGCTTCCACCTCGCCCAGTAACTCGGTTACTTCTTCAGCGGTGCCATCAAGCTCGCACAACAAAATGGCGGTGGCATCAACGGGGTACCCCGCATGTACGAAGGCTTCGGCCGCGCGAATGGCGTTGTTGTCCATCATCTCAAGCCCGGCGGGGATAATGCCCGCCGCAATGATATTAGCGACCGCTTGGCCCGCATTTTCGAGCGAATCGAATGCGGCCATCACCACTTTGGCGGTTTCCGGTACGGGCAACAAGCGCACCAAAATTTCCACCATGATGCCGAGCATGCCCTCTGAACCGCTCATCACCGCTAATAGATCAAACCCTGCGCTATCGAGTGCTGCGCCGCCGATGGTGATGATTTCGCCTTCGATGGTGATGAAGGTCACTTCCAGCACGTTATGCACGGTTAAGCCGTATTTAAGGCAATGCACGCCACCTGAGTTTTCCGCGACATTGCCGCCGATGGTGCAGGCAATTTGCGAAGAAGGATCGGGCGCGTAATACAAGCCATAGGGCGCCGCCGCCTCAGATATGGCGAGGTTGCGCACGCCGGGTTGCACGCGCGCGGTGCGATTGGTTGCGTCAATGTGCAGAATGCTTTTGAATTTGGCGAGGCTCAATAACACGCCATCGATACTCGGCAATGCGCCGCCGGATAAGCCCGTGCCTGCGCCGCGCGCCACAACCGGGATGGCCAGGCGGTGGCATAATTTGAGCACCGCTTGCACCTGTTCGATGGTTTCGGGCAGCACCACGACCGCCGGCATGCGTTTAATAGCCGATAGGCCATCGCATTCAAACGGTTTCATGGCCTCAGCGGTGGTGAGCAATGCCGCCGTGGACACAATGGCGCGCAAACCTTCAATTAACGCGGCATATCGCTCGGCGGAGAGCGGGGGCGATTCGTGGGCAAGTTCAGCCGAAATACTCATGTCACCACCTTAAATTTGGGTTAACCCCGCAAGCGGCGCACCACATCGCGCACCGCAAATTGATCGCCCACATTGCCCGGGAAAATCACCACGGGTAGCTGTGGGAAGCGCGGGTGATCGGCCGGACAGCGCACGACCGAGCAGCCGGTGAGAATTTGCCCCAATACCCGCGCCGCTTTTAAGTTTAGACCGGTCGAGAGCACATCGTTGGAGGTAATGCCGCCTTTGCTCACAAGCCAGCCTAGGTCTTTGGGTAAGCCCGCGACGATCGCCATCAAGGTAGCCGATACGCGCTCGCCGAAGGCTAACCGCGTGGCTTGATCGGCAAAGGTTTTTTCCAAGCGACTGGTGAAAATCACGCTGGTTAAACCGGCATCAAACGCCGTTTGCGCACGGGTTAAAACCTCGCTGACCAGCGCGGCGTTATCGCTGTCGATGCGTTCAATATCGACTTCAATGGCCGCCAGATTCGGCTCTTTTAACAGCTCGGCCAATTGCTCGCTGGTTTTTTTGACGTGTGAGCCGACAATCAGCGCACCGGGCTTGCCATTGCGCACAAAATGCCGCATGTCGCTGGCGGCAATCGGTTGCGGGGGCAGGGCGGCGAGTGCGGTGAGTAGGCTCGCGGCGCTGCGAAATAAAAACCGCTTGCCCCTCGCCGCCACCGCCATCACCGCCTGGGCGAAGCGGTTTAAGTCATCTTGGGTGAGCGCATCCACCACACCGCAGGCATTGTGCGAGAGTACGGCGATTTTCGCTTCAAGCGTGCTGCCGCGAATGTCCTCCAGCACAAAGCGCTGCACGGCATCGGCGGGAATACGCCCAGCGGTTTTTTCAGCGACATAATCGGGCAGGTAGCTTGTTTGATAGCCGAACACGGAATCGCGGGCGAATTCGGTTTCGTGCGTGGGCACTCTTTTGCCATCGATGAGCAAATAATGCTGGCTGTGCTCGGTGATGCGACCGGCCTCGATAAAAGCCGGCACCAAAAAGTGCGCGTCGAATGGTCCGAGTTCCTCGGCAATGACATCGGTTTCCACCGGATAATGCCCGCGCAAGGTGGAGTCGGAACGGCTAACCAAAATCGGGTTGATCGGGTTGCCCGCTGCCGCCTCAGCCGTCAAAGCGGCAGAGAGGTTCTGGCAAACTTCACGGGTGATGTGGGCGGCGCTCAGCGCATCCATGCCGCGCGTGTTGGTGAGCACGAAAAACAAAGGCGATGCATCGGTTAACGCGGCGCGCAGGGTGGCTGTATCCCAGCGCGTGAGTAATAAGCAGCCGTGCACGGTTTGCGAGCCGGTGGGGTCGTCATCCAAGGCAATAATTTTGGTTTGCATGAGCATCTCCGCAAAAAACCCGCGCGCTCAATGATTGAGGTGCGCGCGTTTACGTTCAATTAGAATGCGGCTTTAACGCGTTTGGCGATGTCGCCACCGGTCATGCCATTGAGCTCAAACAGCTCTTGCGGGCTGGCGGTGGTCTCCCCGCGTTTCCACGAGAACACCTCCCGGCGGGTGGCACGGCTGCGAATCAGCATCGGCTCAAGCGGCGCCGATGAGCCACCACTAACCGCGACCAGCATGTCGCCATCAAACAACGCATTAAAATCGGCATCGCTCATAAAGCCGTTGTCGGACTCGGGCACCGAATCCCAAGCGACATCGCTGGGGCGATAGAGCTGGCGTGGGTTGGCCGCCGCTACGATGCGCACTTTAAAGCCCGCCGCTTCCAACTCATCTTTGGCTGCAAAAATGGGCAAAAACACCATATCGCCCGTGGCGGCCAGCACGACGGTTTTATCGCCACCTGTGCTTTCATACAGCGTAGCGGCGCCTTGCAGGATGGCAGCTTTGGCCTGCGCTGGCGTGGTGTATACCGGCAGTGGCGTTTTCGAGGCGATAATCGTGATGCACTTGTTAAAGCTGTTAAGCGACCAAGCGTAGGCCGCTTGAATCATGTTCGCATCCGCCGGATACAGCAAAAAGCTGTTGCCATTTTTCATCATGGCGGCGAAATGGCCTTCAATTTCGGGGCGCTGATGCGTCCAGCCGTTGCGACCTTGCTCCAGCGCGCCGGCGGTGAACATGCTGACCATCGACGGGGTTTTACGGCGCAGTTCAGCCATGGCCTGCGCCACGGTTTGCACAATGGGCCAGCCGTTAATCGCAAAGCTTTCATACGACAACCACACCGAACGTCCGCCGAACAGGGCAATCCCTGCGGCTAAACCCGCGCAGGCATCTTCATTCAAAGGCTCGTATACGCGGCCGCTCGGCACTTGGTTGTAGAGCGGGTCAGTGGTGGGGTGGCGAATTTTGAGCGCATCATTGATGTTTTTCATCGCCGAGGCTTCGTTACCATCGGCATTGGTGACAATGAATTGGGTATCTTTTTGACCAACATAAGCGACCAGCGCGCCGAAGGCCGTGGCCGGCACCTGCGATTCGCCCACGGCAAAATTTTGCAGCGGCAAGCCGCTAATATCCGCCAAGGGGCGCTCGTGCTCGGTGACCGCCGTGTTAACGGCTGAACCACCCCCAGCGCGGATGAGGTTATCGCGCACCAGTGCCCAAGCCTCAGGGGCGAGCGCGCGGGTTTGCAAGGCTTCGATCATGTGGGGTTTATCCAGTGTATCGCCGGCATATAAATTGTGCGATTTGGCGCCATGAACATGCACGCCCGCACCTTTAATTTGCTTGATAATCAAGGCGGTGAACGTGCCATTCAATGCCAGTTGTGCCGCTTTGTGCGTGGCTTGCAACACGGCTTTACCAAACGCCCTGCGCGCCGCAGGTGAGAAGCGGGTCGAATCGACATACTCGCCCTCTTGATCCATATCATCATAATCTTTGGCATTGATGAGAATCACTTCTTTAAAGCCGTGGCCGTACCAGTACGCCTTCATGCGCTCATTCGTCCACAGTGAGCACATCGAGTGGTGCTCTTGGCTGTAGCCGTTCCAAATCAAAATAGGCAAAAAGTTTGTAATGTCGGGGAACGCGGTGTTGAAGTGCAACATGGAGTTCAAAATATACGGCTCACCCATGCCGCCATCGCCGATGGTGACGGGGAAGAGTTTATCGCGGTGCAAATACGCGCCCGCCATCGCAAAATGCTGGCCTTGCCCCAAGGGGCCAGCTGGCGCCAATAAGCCCGGAATGGCGCCGGATAAATGCCCGAGCAAACCATGCTTTTCACGGAAGCGCGCGCGCAGGTCATCTACCGTGTGGATGCCCATTTTTTCAAGCGACCGATCTAAAAACATCGCACTGTAAAAGCCGGGCGCGTGATGCCCTACTTCAGTCACCATGTTTTTATGACCCAGCAGCATCAAGGCGGCATGAACATCTGCCGATGAGGCATAACCACCGGGGTGACCGGAGGCTTTCGCGCCGGTGATTTGCAGCGTTAAATACCGCAGCGCATCGGCAGTGAGCAGGGTTTGAAAAGCTGCCGCATCGCTATTGACATCCGCAATGGCGGTGGCGCCTTCAGGCACAGCGGGGTGCTTGCCCAAGGTATCGAAATCAGGCCAGGCGGGATTGAAGTATTGAATGCCTTGGGTGAAGCTTGGGTTACTCATGACAGGTTCCTATGCGTTGCTCATCGAAAAAGGGGAGAGGGCAAGATTTCTCTTGACGCTGACTTTAGCGAGCTTTCATAATTTCTCAATGCAAAATCGTTTTCACAATATGAAATTATCAATTGAAATAGCGCGAACAGGAAATCCCATGTCTGAACCCCAAGACCGCGCCAGCGGTATTCAAGTCATCGACCGCGCAGTGTGCCTAATGCAAGCCCTTGCACGCTATCCGCACCCGGTCAGCCTCAAAATTTTGGCGGCAGAGTGTGGCCTGCATGCCTCAACCGCGCACCGTATTCTGGCGACTTTGGCTTTGCATCATTGGGTCGATAAACCGAGCGAGGGCTATGCCTTGGGCAGCGCGTTGGTGCGCCTCGCGGCACGCGCGCGCCCCGCCCCGCGCTGGCGAGAAATCGCCTTGCCCATTTTGGCTGAGTTGTGTGAGGCGCTTGGCGAAAGTGTGAATTTAACCGTGCGCGAAGGCGATGAGGTGGTGTATGTCGAACGCTCGGTGCCGAACCGCATGATGCGGGTCGAGCAAGTCATTGGTACGCGGGCGCCGCTGCATGTGACCTCGGTGGGTAAAATTTTGCTGGGCGCGGAAGGTGCCACCGCCATCAGCCGTTATGCCGAGCGCACCGGTTTGTTGCCGCTCACCAAAAACACGATTCGCCAAACCGAGGCGCTTATTGATGCCTGCCTCACCGCTGCCCACACGGGCTTTGCCTTTGATAACGAAGAGGCGGAAATCGGCGTGGGCTGCATTGGCGTTTTGGTGCGCGATGCCGATGGTGTGCCGGTGGCGGGCTTATCCATCTCCAGCCCCATCGAGCGCCGGCAAGATCACTGGGTTACGCATTTGCAAGCGGCGGCAAAAAAAATCGAAGCGCGGTTGTAGTTTGGTCGTCATTTCAAAATTGCGACGGTGTTAAACCGAATTTAACGCCACATCGAAGGGCGTTTTAACCCGGATAGAATGCCTATTTGTGATGAGATTGACCCCTTCGCGTTCAAGCAAGCGCGCTTTTAGGGCGGTGCCGCCGCCGGAATAGGCACCGAGCGTGCCATCGGCGTGAATCACCCGATGGCAGGGAATTACAAAGGGCAGCGGGTTTTTTGCTAAGGCAGAACCCACGGCGCGGCTCGCTTGGGGCTTGCCGATGACGCGGGCGATAAAACCGTAGCTGCGCACCTGTCCCGGCGGAATTTGGGCGGTGATCTCTAAAACCTGTTGCTGAAATGGGGTGAGCCCCGCCAAACTGATTGGCGCAGCATAGCGGGTATTTTCAGTGAAAAGTACTGAAATTTGCTGCGAAAAAGCGATCAGTTCGGCATCTGCACGCATCGGCGTAATCCCGGTGCGCCGGCGGATTGTGGCCACACAGTCCTGCTCAAGCCCTAGCGTGATATGGCATAAACCCGCGTCTGAAAATACCGCATACAGGGTGCCGATGGCGGCGGTAACCGCTGTGAATTTTAGGGTCATCCGGGGGGCTCACTTAAGCGTACAGGGCATGAAGGCTGCCTGATTTTTATAAAAAGGTGCGGTGATGATACTCGGCGGCGCGCCGCTTGGTGGGCATGTATGCCTCTCTTGTTCGCATAAAAAACCCCCGAATTACTTCGGGGGTGTTGTACCTAACGCTCGGCTGCAGCTTGGCTTATGGGCTCAGCGTGTGGGTTTAACTGCGGGGCTTTGGCCGGCGGGGTTTGCCGCCGAACGAATCCCCCCCGCGCGGGGCGGGTTTGCGGGGCGCCGATGGGCGGCGATTGCCGTTGCCGCGTTCATCATCCCCGCCGCCTGGGCCGGCTTCACTGATGTCGAGCGGAATACCTAAGACATGCAGGCGTTTGAGCTGCGCAAACACTTCGGGCGGCATGCCTTCGGGTAAATCAACCGTGCTATGCGCATCAAAAATGCGAATCGCGCCGATGTATTTGCTCTCAATGCCCGCTTCGTTGGCTAAGGCGCCTACGATATTTTTGGGCTGAACGCCGTGTTCATGACCAATTTCAATGCGATATTTGGTGCGGGGTATGTCATCGTTGCGCGGACTGCGTGGCTCGCTGCGGCGGACATCACGGTCATTGCCGCGATCGGCATTGCGCTCACCCCGATCAGGGCGATCAAAGCTAGGCATTTCTGGCGCTTGCTCGGGCAATAAGGGGCGCTCTTTTTGTGCCAAGTAGGCGAGTGCTGCGGCAATTTCGGGCAGGCCGGCATCATGTTCGCTTTGATACTCTTCCACCAAGGTTTCAAAAAAGGCGAGTTCTTGCGATTCGATTGCCTCTGAAATTTGGTTTTTGAATTCAGCGGTGCGTTTATCGGCAATATCGCCTTGGCTGGGTAAGCGCATCGGGGCAATGAGCTGGCCGGTGGCGCGTTCAATGGCACCTAACATGCGTTTTTCACGCGGGGCTACGAATAAAATCGCCTCACCCGAACGACCCGCGCGACCGGTGCGGCCAATGCGATGAACGTAAGATTCGGTATCTAGCGGGATGTCGTAGTTAATCACATGGCTGACGCGCGCCACATCAATGCCGCGTGCCGCCACATCGGTGGCAATAATAATGTCGAGCGAACCGCGTTTAAGGCGTTCAATCGCTTTTTCACGGTGCGCCTGATTCATATCGCCATTGAGCGCGGAGGCGGCAAAGCCGCGCGCTTCAAGTTTTTCGGCCAATTCCGTGGTGGCCACTTTGGTGCGCACGAAAATAATCACCGCATCGAAATCTTCAACTTCTAAAATACGGGTCAGCGCATCGAGCTTGTGCATGCCACTGACCGGCCAGTAGCGTTGATTAATCGCTTTAACCGTTGAGGTGCTGGATTTGATGGCAATTTCTTCGGGGTTGCGCAAATGCCGTTGGGCAATGCGCCGAATTTGCTCTGGCATGGTGGCCGAGAACAAAGCCACTTGGCGATTGGCGGGGGTTTTGCTCAAAATTTCATCGACATCATCGATAAAGCCCATGCGCAACATTTCATCGGCTTCATCCAACACAACGGCTTGAATTTGGTTGAGTTTTAAGGTGCCGCGCTTGATGTGATCTTGGATTCGACCGGGGGTACCCACTACGACATGGACGCCGCGCTTTAAGCCGCGCAATTGGGGTTCCATTGCTTGCCCGCCGTAAACGGGTAAAACGTGGAAATTGGGCAGGTAACGGGCATAAGCCTGCATGGCTTCAGCCACTTGAATGGCAAGCTCGCGGGTAGGCGCCAAAACCAGAAGCTGCGGCGCATGTAAATTAATATCAATGCGGCTCAGCAAGGGTAAGGCAAATGCGCCGGTTTTGCCGGTGCCGGTTTGTGCCATGCCAATCACATCGCGCCCTTCGAGCAGGACGGGAATACTTTTGGCTTGGATGGGTGAGGGGCTTTCATAACCCAGCTCTTCGACTGCGCGTAATAACGGGGCAGCAAGGCCGAGATCAGAAAATAAAAGGGTGTTTTCTTCAGACATGAGGATGCAGGCTCTCTATAGTACGAGTTTGCCCCCAGTGGGGTTCACCGAGGTGCAAAACAAAAAAGCGCGACATTAGCGCGTTGGAATGTCGCGCTTATCGAGCCGGTATGGGGGTTTAAGTTGCGCACTATACGTGAAACCCCGGCGCTTGTCTTGAGTTTTCTTTTAGTCCATCAAGCCGTTATCGTTTTGATCGTGGGTATTTCGCAAAACAAGCGCGGTGTATTGGCTGAGGATTTGCTGGGTTTTTTGTTCCGCCGACCAGCTTGCCGCATAACGCACCGCGCATTCGGCCATGTACTGGTATCGCGCCGGGTCTTGGATGAGGAAGGCGACTTCATTGGCAAACGCGCGGGGTTCTTCCGGGGCGATAATGCACCCGCCTTCAGAATTGAGTACATCGAGCGTGCCCATGACGCCGAGCGCCACCACCGGGGTGCCTAGGGCTAGTGCTTCGACCAATACCAGCCCTTGGGTTTCTGTGCGCGAAGCAAATACGAAGACATCGGCGGCGCGGTAGGCATCCTGAAGTGCGCCATCTCGGCGCATATAACCCACGCATTTGACGGATGCGCGAATACCTAAGGCGTTAATTTGATGATTGATGTGGCGTTCGGCAGGGCCTTCGCCGGCAATAACGAGCACAGCATTGGGGATTTTTTCCAATACAAGGGGCAGCATCGTGAGTAAAAAATCGATATTTTTTTCCAAGGCAACGCGACCGACATAGAGCAGCAAGGGTTGTTCGGCGGTGATGCCGAGTTGGGCGCGAAAATCACTTTGCACAGGGGTGCAAAATTGCGTGAAATTTAGGCCGGTGGGGATGATGTGCATGGGGGTGTTGACCCCGTAGGTCATCAACGTGTTGCGCATGGGGGTTGAGGGCACAATAAGGCCATCCACCGCATTGCATTGACTGCGAGAAAAAAAGCGCGCGGCACTTTTCAGCCAAGATTTTGGCAGCCAGCGAATGTAGTTATAAAGGTATTCTTCAAAAAAAGTATGGTAGCTCTCAACCACGGGCACGTTAAGCGCTCGGGCAATTTTAACGCCGGCATAATGCGCGACAAACGGCGTGTGAATATGGACTAAATCCACCGCGCGGCTCTGCAATATCGGGATTAAGCCACAGGCGATATTAAAGCGCATCATGCGGTCTTCTGGGTCGAAAATCACATCGCGGGCGGGGATTCTTAAAATATCTTCATCATCCAAATGATCGCTTGCCCGCGCTAAGGCGTGCGCTTCGGGGTATTCCGGGCAGATCAGGGTCACTCGGTGGCCAAGCGCACGAAGCTCACCGCGAAAGCTGTCAATTGAGGTGGATACCCCGTTAATCCGAGGAAAATACACATCGGAGATCATCAGAATATGCACACACCACCTCCATTGGTAAAAATGGTACCCAGACTGTCGGATTTTTATGACAGTTTCGTGATTGCATGCCGCCTAAAAATACCGGCATTAACCGGGTGCAGAATTTGTCTGTGATAGCATGAACGTTAGTTTGTCACAACTAAATAAGGAATCAGTATGATTGCAGGGGTTTTTCCGGGGCAGGGGTCACAGTCTATTGGCATGATGTCGGGCTGGGGCGTTTATGAGCCGCAAGCTATCGAAGTTTTTGAAGAGGCAAGCGCGGTACTGGGCTTTGATTTATGGTCGCTTGTGGCCTTGGGCGAGGCGGCTCAGCTGAATCAAACCGAAATCACACAGCCCGCCATGTTGGCGGCCGATGTGGCTGCGTGGCGAATTTATTTGCATCAAGGCGGGCATCAGCCCATTGCGCTGGCGGGGCATAGCTTGGGTGAATATGCCGCCTTGGTGGCCGCCAAAAGCCTTGACTTTGCCGATGCGATTAAATTAGTAGCCGAGCGGGGGCGCTTAATGCAAGCCGCCGTTGCGCCGGGCGTGGGTGCGATGGCGGCCGTGTTGGGGTTAGATGATGAGGTGGTGCTGGCGGTATGCGCGCAGGCGGCAGAAGGCCAAGTTTGCGAGGCGGTGAATTTCAATTCACCCGGACAAGTGGTCATCGCCGGTGATGCGGCCGCGGTGATGCGGGCTGAAGCCCTCGCTAAAACAGCCGGCGCCAAGCGGTTTTTGCCACTCCCCGTGAGTGTGCCTTCGCACTCAAGCTTAATGAGTGAAGCGGCGCGTGGCTTAGATGCTTATTTGAAAAATGTCATCATCCAGCCGCCCCAAATTCCCGTGCTGCACAACGTAGATGCGCAATGCCATGATGATGCGCTGGCAATTCGTCATGCGCTGGTTGAGCAATTGTATCGCCCGGTGCAATGGGTCGCGTGCGTGCGGGCTTTGCATAGCCGCGGTTGCAATCGCCAATTTGAATTTGGCCCAGGTAAAGTGCTCACCGGCTTGGCTAAGCGCATTGAGCGCGGCATCAATGGCGTTGGTATTTTTGATGCGGCAAGTTTAGAGGCTCTGCTGCCAAAAGTTTGAACCAATTGAATCTGATTTTTTATTAAAGAGCGTATTGTAAGCATGACAACTGATTCCCCTTCTCTTGCCTTAACATCCAATGAATTTGCAGGCAAAGTCGCGCTGGTCACCGGCGCATCACGCGGTATTGGCGCGGCCATAGCAGGAGCGCTCGCCTCGGCGGGCGCGATTGTGATTGGCACGGCCACCTCAGCTAGCGGTGCGAGCGCCATTAACGCGCGTTTGTCGGCGTTGGGCGGGGCGGGCATGGCGCTGGATGTGACCGATGTGGCGCAAATTGATGCCGTGCTGACAGAAATCGAAACCCGGTTCGGCGCGGTCGCCATTTTGGTGAATAACGCGGGCATTACCCGCGATGCGCTTTTGCTGCGCATGAAGGAAGATGATTGGTCTGCCATTATCGACACAAACCTCACCTCGGTTTTTAGGCTATCGCAAAAAGTGTTGCGCGGCATGACAAAAGCCCGTTGGGGGCGAATTATTTCCATTGCCTCCGTTGTGGGTGCCATGGGGAATGCCGGGCAAACCAATTACGCAGCGGCCAAAGCCGGTTTAATGGGGTTTTCCAAGTCGTTGGCGCGGGAAGTCGGCGGGCGCAATATAACGGTGAATGTCGTGGCGCCGGGCTTTATTGACACCGATATGACCCGCGATTTGCCTGAAGCGCATAAAACCGCGCTCTTGGCCAATGTGCCCTTGGGACGCTTGGGCGATCCTTCGGAAATTGCCGGCTGCGTGCGTTTTTTGGCGAGCGATGCCGCCGCTTACGTCACGGGGCACACCTTGCATGTCAATGGTGGGATGTACATGAGTTAGCCGCGCTAACCCAGCAATGCAAAACAATTTATTTAGGGTTTTTTGCCTGAGTTTGGATGGCGAAATTGCGCGGGTTGGTTATTTTTATTTGGTGCTTACGCCAGTTTTCACTAGAATGCCCCCCATCTTGGGTAGCCAACCCTTGAACCAATTTATTTTTATGAGGTTGAGCCTTTATGAGCACTATTGACGAGCGCGTGAAGAAGATTGTTGTTGAACAGCTGGGCGTTAAAGAAGAAGAAGTCACCAATGAAGCGTCTTTCGTAGATGATTTGGGCGCTGATTCTTTGGATACGGTTGAGCTTGTGATGGCGCTGGAAGAGGAATTCGAGTGTGAAATCCCCGACGAAGAAGCCGAAAAAATCACGACCGTACAATTGGCCATTGATTACATCAACGCCCATAAAGACGCTTAAATCATTCCCAGCTTGCTGGGCGTGTTTAATGATTGATTGAATTAAGGCCGCGCTTCGGGCATTCCGAGCGCGGCTTTTTCATAAGGACTGATTCAAGGGCGCAACGATAACGGCTGGGGCGGTGCCCTTTGTATCGGGCGCAAATCAACAGTAAATAGGTTTGAATGCATGAGTAAGCAACGGGTGGTGGTAACAGGTTTGGGCGCGATAACGCCGTTGGGTAACACGGTTGAAGCAAGCTGGGCCGGTATTTTGGCGGGGCGGTCCGGTGTTGGCCGCATCGAGCGCTTTGATGTAAGCACGATGGCATCTCAAATTGCGGGCATGGTGCGCAATTTTGATCCCGCCACTTTTATTGCCGCCAAAGATGTCAAGAAAATGGAGCCCTTTATTCATTACGGCTTAGCCGCTTCGATTGAGGCGATTACCGATGCTAGGTTGATTAGCGACTCATTAAATCACGATCGCGTCGGCGTATTGATTGGCTCGGGTATTGGCGGGCTTGAAGGCATTGAGCGCAATACGCTCACCCTACAAAGCCAAGGGGCGCGGCGGGTATCGCCTTTTTTCGTGCCCGGTGCCATTGTCAACATGGTCTCGGGGCAGTTATCTATTCGCTATGGCTTTCGCGGGCCGAATTTAGCAACCGTAACCGCGTGCGCGGCGGGCACGCACAGCATTGGGCAAGCGGCACGGCTGATTGCCTACGGTGATGCCGATGTCATGATTGCCGGCGGCACAGAATCGGCTGTATCGCCCTTGGGGGTGGCGGGTTTTTCTGCCGCTCGTGCGCTCTCCACACGCAATGAGGCACCCGAGTTGGCATCACGCCCGTGGGATCGGGATCGCGATGGCTTTGTGCTGGGTGAGGGGGCGGGCGTTTTGGTGCTGGAATCTTTAGCGCATGCCACCGCGCGCGGCGCGCGAATTTATGGCGAGCTGACGGGGTTTGGCATGAGCGCAGATGCCTATCACATGACGTTGCCCGCCGCCGATGGCGATGGCGCGCGGCGCTGCATGTTAGCCGCTTTGAATGATGCAAAGCTTAACCCCGACCAGGTGGGCTATGTGAATGCCCACGGCACATCAACCCCCGCAGGCGATGGCGCTGAAGTTGCCGCTCTGCATGCCGCGTTGGGCGCGCACGCAAAGCGCTGCCCGGTGAGCTCGACCAAATCGATGACCGGCCATTTGCTGGGCGCAGCGGGGGGCATTGAAGCGGTGTTTTCTTTGCTGGCGCTGCGCGATCAGGTACTCCCCCCCACCATTAATTTAGATCACCCCTCTGAGGGCTGTGATTTAGATTTTGTGCCGCACACCGCGCGCCAAGTTAAAAATTTATCGGTGGTGATGTCCAATTCATTCGGCTTTGGCGGCACCAATGGCACGCTGATTTTTCAGCGGTTTTAGCCCTGATGCGTGGCGAGTTGCAAGATGATTAATTC
>ERZ1669248.559-NODE-559-length-17342-cov-21.789611_pt1 | contig 17342 bp, 17 predicted proteins | sample MGYA00579296_ERZ1669248 | MGnify/ENA primary metagenome ERZ1669248 (study PRJEB41166, sample SAMN08046057) | hot springs metagenome | biome: hot spring; feature: neutral hot spring; material: thermophilic sediment; isolation source: thermophilic sediment from...
TGGCAAAAGCAGTTGCAAATGAGAGCGGTGCAAACTTCATAAGCATAAGTGGGCCTGAGATAATGAGCAAGTTCTATGGGGAGAGCGAGAAGAGGCTGAGAGAGATATTTGAGGAGGCTGAGAGAGATGCTCCCAGCATAATATTCATTGATGAGATAGATGCAATAGCTCCGAAGAGGGAGGAAGTGACAGGAGAGGTGGAGAGAAGAGTTGTAAGCCAGCTCCTCACTCTGATGGATGGACTGAAGGGAAGGGGGAGAGTTGTTGTTATAGGAGCGACAAACAGGCCCAATGCAATAGATCCAGCTCTAAGGAGGCCTGGAAGATTTGACAGAGAGATAGAGTTCCCAGTGCCTGACAGGGATGCAAGAAAGGAGATACTTGAGATACACACAAGGGGAGTTCCTCTCGACGATGATGTCGATCTGGACAAATTAGCAGATGTCACACATGGATTTGTCGGTGCAGATTTAGCTGCTCTTGTGAGGGAAGCTGCAATGAGGGCTATAAGGAGGATAATGCCGAAGATAAAATGGGATGAGGAGACAATACCAGCAGAAGTTCTGAACGAGCTTAAGGTGACGATGAACGACTTCAATGAGGCGTTAAAGGAGATACAACCATCTGCACTTAGAGAGGTAATAGTTCAAGTTCCAAATGTAAAGTGGAGCGATATAGGAGGACTGAAGGATGTGAAGGAGGAGCTCATAATGACGATAGAATGGCCCTTAAAGTATCCTGAGGTATTCCAAGCAAGCGGCACAAAGCAGCCAAAGGGAATCCTGTTGTACGGCCCACCTGGAACTGGAAAAACTCTTCTGGCAAAAGCAGTTGCAAATGAGAGCGGTGCAAACTTCATAAGCGTAAAAGGTCCTGAGATAATGAGCAAGTGGGTTGGAGAGAGTGAGAAGGCAATAAGGGAGATATTCAGGAAGGCAAGACAGACAGCACCTTGCGTTATATTCTTCGATGAGATAGATTCAATAGCTCCGCAGAGAGGATCTGGAATAGGGGATTCAAGGGTCACTGAGAGGATAATAAGCCAGCTTCTCACCGAGCTTGATGGACTAGAGGAGCTCAGGAAAGTTGTTGTTATAGGAGCGACAAACAGACCTGACCTTCTGGATCCAGCTCTTCTAAGGCCTGGAAGGTTTGATAGGCTCATATACGTTCCTCCACCTGATGAAGAAGCTAGACTTGAGATATTCAAGATACACACGAGAAACAAGCCACTTGCAGAGGATGTTGACCTAAAGAAGCTTGCAAAGATGACTGAGAACTTCACTGGAGCTGATATAGAGGCTCTTGTAAATGCAGCCAGCATGTTAGCTCTCAAGGAGTTCATAGAGAAGTACAAAGATCCAAATGAGGCAAAAGCTCACACAAAGGAGCTGAAGATAGAGATGAGACACTTTATGGACGCAATGCAGAAGGTTAAGCCTCTTCCAAAGGAGATACTTGATCACTACAAGGAGCTTGCAGAGGTCTTTGCAAAGGGAGTGGAGGTTAAAAGGCCAACGCTGCCTCCAATGTACTCCTACTAGTAGATCTCCCTCCCGATGTCCTCCGGTATTTTATATCCTTTTATCTTTTTTATAGCATTGGAGAACTTCTCTGACCTCAGTATGTCGATAAACGAAGAGACCGCTGGTTTTTTAATGGATTCCTTTTTTATTACAAAATCATAGTTCTCATCTGCTATTTTTATAAATTTAAGCCCATAAAGATCGGCAAAGTACCTAACAGCAAGGCCAAAATCTGCTTTTCCTGATGATATAGCTTTTACTACCTCAAGATGGCTCCTAACCTCCATGTTGTATCCTCTTAGCTTGCTCGGATCCTTCACAACTCCTTTTAGGAAGTCATCCAGGAGAAGCCTTGTGCCTGATCCTATGTTCCTGTTTATCATTCTGATATTCCCCTTTATTATCGCTTCTTTGAGCGAATCTATGTCGGAGAAATCTCTTGAGACAAATCCTATCTCCCTTATATACCCCCTGTATATTTTCACCCTGTCCTCAAGCCAGTATCTGCTGAGATGATCCTCTATTCTTCCCCTTAGATGTATCCCTGCTATGTCAGCTTCATCCAACATCAGGAGAGCAAGACCTCCTGAGGAGCCAACGAACCTCACATTTATGCTGTACTTCCTCCTGAGCATTGATGCCATCACCTCAACTCCCATGCAGTGGCTTGCAGCTATGCTTGCATCATATCCACCTCTTCTCTCGAAGCTCCAACCCTTTGCTCTTCTCGATTCCTCCTTGTGCATGCTCAGAAGCATCCTTCCGAAGTCTGTGAGAACAAGAGATCTCCCCCTTCTCTCCACTATCCTCCTTCCTGCTGCCTCCTCAAGCTCAGATATTCTTTTTAACAACCTGAAGTAAGAGGATCCCATCGTCCTTGCTGCTTCATAAAGGGATCCCTTTAGATCCATCAGATCTAGGGCTTTTGCAAGTTCTTCATCCAACTTTCTCCCATTTACCACGAGACTTACCTCTATCTCAGGTCTTATCTCCACATGAGGATTTCCCATACTGCTAATTAACTTTTAGCATTGCACTATACCTGAGCAGTTTCTTGGAGAAATGAATATCCTTTATAAAGATTATGGAAAACTTTTTATAAAATGCCCTAAATATCCAATGGTGATCTCATGAGGAAGTTGTTCATCGGGATTGTTCTTGCCGTTCTTTTAGCATCAATTGCCCTGCTCTACATAATAAGCACAGAGAAGAGATCCCTTATAGTCACCACAACGACATCTCTTTATGCAACAGGCCTCCTAGATGAGCTTAAAGCGAAATTCGAGTCGAAGAACCCTGGTGTGATGGTGAAGTTCATAGCAACAGGGACAGGAGAGGCTCTGAAAAGAGCTTCTCAGGGGGGAGTTGACCTTGTGTTGGTCCATGCTCCTTCACTTGAGAAGGAATATGCAGAGAAAGGGGTTATAGAGAAGAATGGATCAATATTTGCCTACAACTACTTTATACTGGTAGGCCCATCAGCGGATCCAGCAGGAGCATCTGGAAAAAGCGTGATAGATGCATTTAAGAGCATATATTCAGCCGGGGAGAGAGGAAAAGTCCTCTTCATATCTAGAGGGGATAGATCGGGGACAAATGTGAGGGAGATGCAGATATGGAGAATGGCAGGGCTAAATCCGAAGAACAAGAGCTGGTATATTGAATCTGGAAGCGATATGGTGACAACCCTCTCAATAGCAAATGAAAAACAAGCTTATACTCTGGTTGACGTGGGAACTTGGCTCTTCATGAAAGATAAGCTTGGTCTGAGGGTTATTGTCGATAGGGGAGATGAGCTTATAAACATATATAGTGTTTATATAGTCCCATCTGGGAATGTCAGAGATGCCTCTGCTTTCAAGGAGTTCATCCTTTCGAAGGAGGGACAGGAGACTATAAACAGCTTCAAGGGAGGAGGCCTCTTCTTCTCAGCAATATGGCCTGTTGACAACACAAAATGGCTCAGGGAGACATGGGAAAAGTGGAGCAAAATAAAGGGATGAGTAGGGTGCCATGATTGGTGACACCCCTGGAGATCGCTGAGATATCCCTGAGATCTATAGCAATCTCAGGAACTGCCTCAATCATAGCTGCTGTGATAAGCATCCCCCTATCCCTCTTTCTATGTCTTAGGGACTTCAAGGGGAAAAATCTCATTCTTGAGATTTTAAACTCGATGGTAAGCCTCCCGACAGTGGTGATAGGGCTCCTCTTATATTATCTGCTGACCAGGACTGGTCCTCTCGGCTTTTTAGACCTCATGTACACTCCTATTGCGATGGTGATAGGACAGGCAATCCTAATAATTCCGTTGATGACTATATTCATGGAGAGAGCTCTTGACTCGAGAAAGGATGTTGTTGAAGTGGCAATTTCACTAGGAGCATCTAACTCTCAAGCTGCTCATAGGCTCTTCCTCGACTCCCTGCCTGGAATAATTTCCTCAGTTCTAGTCGGGTTCAACAGGGCCATAGGCGAGCTTGGAGTGGCTTTAATGCTCGGAGGGAACATAAAGGGGTTCACTAGAGTGATGACAACAGCAATAGCATTGGAGGTGAGCAAGGGTGAGTTCGAGCTTGGGATATCCCTTGGATTCATACTTGTCTGCATAAGCCTGCTGCTCACCTCAGCTATAAGCAGGATGGCGAGAAGATGATAGAAGTGATAAACGTCACGTACAGGTACAGAGAGGGAGGGGGAATTAGCGGCATAAATCTGGTGGTGGGAGATGAGATAGTATCAATAGAGGGCCCAAACGGAGCTGGAAAGACAACCCTTTTAAAGGTGATAGCTGGTCTTCTCAAGCCTCAATCAGGGGAGGTTCTTGTTGATGGCTCTAGGAACTTCAAAGGCGATGTTGTGTACGTGCATCAGAGGCCAGTTATGTTCAGAACAACCGTGATGGAGAACATAATTTGGGCCTTAAGGGCGAGAAAAATAGAGGATGCTGAGGAGAGAGCTGTTGAGGCAATGGAGCTAATGGGAATATATGAGCTGAGAAACAGGCACGCATGGAAGCTTTCTGCTGGGGAGATGCAGAAGGTATCAATAGCAAGAGCTTTAGCTCTCAGGCCTAAGTACCTCCTCCTGGACGAGCCCACTGGAAGCCTGGATTTCAGCTCAGTTGAATCCCTTGTCAGCATCATAAGGGGGAGAAAGCGTGTCTTGATAGCAACGCATGACCGGGATTTCTCTGAAAAAGTAGCGGATAGAGTGGTGAAAATTAGATATGGGAGGCTTGTTCCTTAGGATTAAACTCTACTCTAAGATCTTCTATACGAGAAGCTCGAAGTAACTTACTTTGGTAATTATTAAAGAATCTTTATTTCCTCTATATACTATTTCCGGACTTTGTTTACCGATTTAAGCAGGTCCTTGATAAACTTAACTTTCTAGATGAGATGAAAATATCGGATTATATTGAAGCTCATTGTCAATTTCCAAGATAACAGAGATTATATATGGGAAATTTAGGATTCAAGAGAAACATCACAAACTAGTCCTTCTTAAATCGGCAGCTAATAAAGATAGTAACTTAGGAATTCACTGTAACAACCTTTATATGCAACTGAGGAGCTGAAATTCTAATGCTAGAGATCGTCAAGCTGAGACTGGAGTTCATAAAGAGGATCCTAGAAAACCTCGGCTACATAGCAGAGGTCTCCCCAGAAGAATTTTACAAGTATTTAACAGGCGAGACATATACCAATGATAAAATAACTTTAAAAGAGATATTAGATAATGATTATCTAATGATTCATGAGGTTGTGGAAATAAATGAGCTGAAGAAGAGAGGCCTAAGGATAAACAGAAACACCTTGATCAGCTCGCCCAGGGCCTTGATCTACAAGGCCCATCTAAAGGCCCTTGAGATGGAGTTGAGCTATGCTTCTGATAAGGGAGATAAAAACTGGGTAGTCAGAAGGTTGAAGGATTTAGAAAGCTATTTAAATGAGCCCCATCTATCTGAGGAATTAAGAGCTAAGATGAAAGATCTTCTTGAAAGGTTCAACCCAGCCGATGGATGAGAACTGCTCCGGTTGAGAGGAAACATTTTTCAATTCACCATGCATCTTGATGGGGGATTCAAATAGAGTGGGCTGAGCTTGCTGAGAGATATGGGATGGAGTTAAAACTTACAAAAAAGGAAAGTGGACCCATAAGACTTTATTCTGTCGACTTTCCTGAGATGAAGGACTTTCTCAAGGTATACATATTCTACAGCGAGCCCGCCTTGAAGGTAGCTTCTCACCCTCACATAGTTCTGGATGAATTTCACGAGAGGATGAGAAGGACAGCAGAGGAGATAGCTCCGTTCATAGCATCTAATTTAAAGGGAGATCCTGTTTTAGTCCATGTCCTCAGGGCTGGACCTGGATATCATCTCCATGATGCTCTTTCAGCAAGATTGGATTTAAGGGAGGTGTTCATAAGGACTCAATATGTTTTGAACAAATATATGGATCACAGAGCTGCTAGGGAGATAAAGGTGACATATCAGGATTTCTCACAGCTTAGAAGGGGAGATTTGACTGTGATAAAACCGGACACGGAGGCAACTGGAGGAACAGGGGAGAAGGTTTTGGAGAGAGTTAAAATTGAGGGTGAGCTGAGGGATTGCAGGCTGAGGAAGCTCATCCTCTATGGATTTATTTCAAGAGAGGGCCTTTTGAGGATAGCAAGAAAAGCCAGTTCCATGGGGTTTGAGGAGGTCATGGCGATAGCCCTCATTGATATACCTCATCTATCCTCAAACATGTATGACATGCCTGCATTCGGCCCAGATCTAAGTTTGTGGAGGGAGAGAAGGGAGATAAAAATGATGGGCTCAATAACAGATGTTGAGATATTCAAAAAGCTCCTGATGGAGTATGTTCCAGGAGTTGATCAGCCGGGGGATTTCAGTGAGAGGCAAAAACTGCTTTACGATGGATATAACTGGAAAAGAGGGGAGGTTGAATTTCACCTGAGGAAGAGCGAGGAGGCAATAATGTCAGCTATTGAGACTGGAACTTTAACAGAGAAACAAAAGAGGATAGCTGAGGATGAGATAAAAGCTATATGGAGCACTCTTGAGAGGATAAGGAGGAGGGTATGAGATGATACTCTCAGACAGGGATATACTGAGGGAGATAGAGAGAGGCAACATAAGGATAGAGCCCTTCAACAGGGAAAGAGTTGGGCCTTGTTCTGTTGACCTGACATTGGATGATGTCTTTCTGGTCTTCGAGAGCGGATCTGTCATAGATCCACTTAACTTATCGGATGTCCCCATAAAGAAAGTTAGGACAAACGGCGGCAAGTTCAGGATAATGCCTGGACAATTTGTTCTAGCATCTACAGCTGAGAGAATAGCTATATCTAGGGAGATAGCTGCTACTTTAGAGGGGTTGAGCAGTCTAGCTAGATTGGGCATAATCGTGCATGCAGCCGGGCTTGTCAATCCGGGAACAGGTTTGATAAGCCCATCCCAGCTAGTTTTGGAGATATCAAACAGGGGTAGCTCGGATGTTCTTCTCACGCCTGGAATGAGGATAGTTCAGATAATATTCCACAGGCTTACCTCCCCCGCTGAGGTAGGCTATGATGAGAGGAGAAGCTCGAAGTACGTGGGACAGAGGGAGCCAATAGTTAAGGGGATTTAAGGCCAGGGCCGGGATTCGAACCCGGGCCGAGGGCTTTCTGCACATTTGTTCCACAGGCCCCCGGGCTACCTCTACCCCACCCTGGCAAGCTTCGTGAAAGCTCTGGAAATTTAAGCTTTACTGACTTAAAAAGCCTCAACTCAGGTAAAAATTATATACCATTGATGTTGCTTTGCCCGGTGATTGCTTGGATCCACTTACCTCCTTGCTAATGCTGCTCACCGGAATTGCAGCTGGTTTCATCGGAGCTCTTCTTGGGATAGGCGGAGGAGTCGTGATAATACCCTGCTTGACCATGTTCTTCAACTTCGGCATAAAGGAAGCAATAGCAGTGAGCATAGTGAGCGTTGTCGCCACAAGCATCGCTGGGGCATCGAGATATGTTGAACAAAGAATTACAAACGTCAGATTGGGGATCTTCCTTGAGACAGCGACAACAGCTGGAGCTGTTTCAGGTGCTTTTTTGGCTGTGAAAGTTCCTTCCTCCTACCTGTACATCTTGATGGGGATCCTCCTGATATATCTATCTGTATCTCAGATCCTGACCAGGGAAAAAGAGGAGAAGAAGCTCAAGAATGACCTTTTTGTCGCAAAGGAGGATGAGATATCGAAAAAGTTTGGCCTCTCGAACAGCTATCCCGATGTAGCGGAGGGAAAGGAGATAAACTACACTGTTACAAGAGCTAAATCTGGTCTAATTGCTTCATATTTAGCTGGCGTGATCTCAGCAATGCTTGGAGTTGGAGGAGGCATAATAAAAGTTCCGATAATGAACCAGATCATGAATGTCCCAATAAAAGCTGCTGTGGCAACAAGCAAGTTCATGATAGGAGTTACAGCATCAACTGGAGCTCTTCTCTACTTAGCATATGGGCTTGTGAACGCTGAAGCAGTTGCTCCCATCGCAATAGGTGTGATTATAGGGGCAACTACAGGGACATCTGTGATGAACAGGATGAAAGCAGGCTTTATAAAACTAATATTCGGCTTACTACTTCTATATTTTGCATATAATATGATAATTAAGGGTGTTTGAATGAAAGTTGAGAGAGTTGTCTACCTCACGCTGACATTTGGGACGATCTCAAGCCTAATGCTCTTCTCAATCGGGCTTGTCCTAGATCTTATTGGCATGAGGATTTCCTATGCTTTTATCCTAGCAGCAACCGTTGTGCTGGTAATCACACCGATGATCAGAGTTATTGCTGCAATATTCGCATTTGCCTCATCAAAAGAGAAATATAACATGGTTGCAGCCTTTATAGTGCTTTTCTTCATGCTTCTCAGCTTGATCATTGGATTCCTCCTGAGGATCATGCCATCAGGATAATTTGTACATACGAAAAGCTTATATTTTCCAGCTGTTGTTAATAGGTGCGGCCGTAGTCTAGCCTGGTCAGGATGGGAGCCTGCCACGCTCCAGACCCGGGTTCGAATCCCGGCGGCCGCACTCATCAAAGTCCAGCAGCCATTGCTGTTGCAAACTCCACCTGTTTTCTCAGGACTGGTGGAAGCTCTACATCAACCCTCATAAATCCTCTCACAAGCATTGATATTGCATCCCTTCTTTCTATTCCTTTCGAGGTCAGATAGTATATCTCCTCCTCTTTTAGCTTCCCAACAGCTGCTTCATGTGTCAGCTCTGCCTCCTTAACGCTGGACTCAAGCTCAGGTATCGTCACTATATTGGCTTCTTCCGATAGCATGAGGCCCATGCACTCAGTATGCCCACGTCCTTCGGCTCTTGCTATAATCCTTGCTCTAGCGAATATCGTGCTTCTGTCCATCGCAACATTTCTCGATATTATCTCAGCTCTAGTTCCTGGGGCCTCGAGGCTCACCTCTGAGCCAACATCAACGTTTGAGTTTCCCTTTCCCACTATCACACTTGACAGATGAGCTCTTGCATTCCTTCCAACCAGCCTCACCTTGGGATATGTTTGTAAAGATGAGACAGGGCTTATGTTTACATAATGATAGACGAACTGCCCTCCCTCCTCCACTATAGCTGCTGTTCTCGGCCTGACATGAGCATCGGGGTTCCAGCTGTGTATCATCAGGAAGTTAACCCTGGCATTCCTCCCTACGTAGAACTCAGTTATTCCAACATGAAGGCCAACAACCTCCTTCATTATGGTGCATCCTGTGAAAACGCTCACCTCTGAGTTATCTTTAGCTATTATTATGTTGTGAGGTGCTTGAAGGCTCCCAGGAGCCGACATGAAGAGGCATGTCTGAACTGGCTTCTCCACCTTAACCCCTTCATCAACCACTACTACATATCCCCCTTTTCCATACAGAGCTGCAGCAGCAGTGTACTTATCCTGATCAGGGGATATCAGCTTCCAGCTCAGCTCAGGATCATTCAGCTCCTCGAAGGATGTTACCTTAAGCCCGCTTACATTGGATGCTCTTTTCACTACACTGCTATCAACTTGATAGTATGTCCCAGGGCCTGAGTAATCTGGGTCTATGCCTATCTCCTTCAGCCTTTCCTCGTCAAGCTTTAGGGCTTCAGCTGGAATAAACTTTTTTACATCTATATCTATACCATATGGAGCTTTTTTATCAAGTATGCTCATCAAATAGCTCTTTTGCATGACATGCAAGCCTCAAACCCCTCCCTCCTTATGTTATCCAGTATGGAATTGGGATCCCCAGAGCACACAATCCTTCCGTTGAGCATGACATATGCTATATCCGCATTTATATATTTAGATATATAGCCCGTGTGCGTCACCACTATGGCTGATGTGTCTGAGGAAAGAATTCCATTCAGAGATGAGCCTACATGCTCCATGCTCTCGACATCAACTCCTGAATCTATCTCATCTATAAGCGCAAGTTTTGGCCTCTGAGAAAGCATTATAAGGAGCTCTGCTTTCTTCATCTCCCCTCCGCTGAACCCAACATTTAGATCCCTCTCCAGCAGATGGGATATCCTGAGCTCCTCAGCTTTTCTTCTTATCTCATCGAGATCAATGCCCCTCATCTTCGCTATCCTCTCAATTAGATCCATCAGCCTCACTCCTTTCACCTTCGGAGGTATCTGAAATATCAGCCCTATCCCTATTCTCGCCCTCTCCTCTGGGCTCAATCCTGTTATATCCCTTCCGTTGAACATGATGGAGCCGGACAATATTTTGTATGAGGGATTTCCCATTATGGTTTGCATTAAGGATGATTTTCCAGAGCCATTTGGGCCCAGGAGCAGGACCTTCTCTCCATCCCTAACGGTCAGTTTTACACTATCAAGTATTATCCTTCCGGATGCTTCAACCGTCAGATCCCTTATCTCCAGCATGGGAAGATCACCATAGTTATATTAAAAATCTATCTGGAAAGCTCATCTATCATGAGCCTCTCTGCTTCCTCAACCTCCTCCCTGCTCTTAAGCTTATATGCCTCCAGCCTCTCCTTGTTCAAATGGTAGAACTCCATCCCCCACTTCACCTCTCTCAGCACTGATATAGCTTTCTCCTCATAACCAAGAATGAAAAGAGCTGCTGATATCGCCTCCAATGTGGAAAGCTTGTAGGGAACACCATAGTTTATGGGATTGGCTGCCACCAGGAGAGGAAGCCTCCTCCAAAAGCCCCTTGGCCACCTCACCTCCTCTATTGCCCTCCATGAAGTGTCCACTGCTAAAATCCCCTTCTTCTCAGCCAGCTGGACATCATCCGCTGATATCACAGTTCTTGAAAATGGATTCAGGACAACACAACCCCTTGGAGCCCCTTTCTCAGCTATTCCCCTTCTTATAAGCCTCAAACCAGTAGACTTCCTGGGGTCATCCCTGAAGAGGGGGAGTATGTATATCCTCATTTCAGCTTCTCCAAAACTATGAATGTCACGGTCTTCTCCACACCCTCCTGGCTCCTAAGCTCCTCTATTAGCCTTGACAGCTCGAATGTGTTCTGGGCCTCCATCCTTATAAGGAAGTCGTACTCGCCAGTAACATAGAGTATCTCCTTAACTCCTCTCATCATCACCAGATTCCTCTTGAAGTCAGCTGTCATAGTGGGCTTCACGGCAAGTGCAACTAAGGCTTCCAGCATGATCCCCTCTTGCTGATACCTCAACTATTTATTAATTTTTACTTCCTAGCTGACACCAAAGTGAAGGCACCAAGGGCAAATGTCCTGTAGAACTCGACTGAGAGATGCCTTCTAACTGCTTTCACCATCTCAGATGGGGTCCACATATTTACATAAGTCCTGTAGAGAGCTTTCCATGGATTTTCCCTCTTTCTGTATGCAATTGAGGATAGAAGGGGGACTATGTACTTCATGTGGATTGACACTATCGCGTCAAAGCCATTTTCAGGTCTTGTTATGTCCAGAAGCATGAGCCTTCCTCCCCTCTTTAACACTCTCTTCATCTCAGCTATAGCTCTATCTCTATCCATGCAATCCCTTATGCTGTATGATGCAACTACCAGATCGAACATGTTGCTTGGAAGAGGTATTTCCTCCATCAGCCCTTTTACAAACTCTATTTCTAAGTCGAATTTCATCAAATTCCTGAAGGCACTCCAGAGCATCTCATCAAGAGGATCCAGGAGAAAAAGCCTTCCCTCCTGCATTCTCTCAGCTATCATCTCGCTCAGAATCCCTGGTCCACATCCTGCATCCAGGACAGTCATTCCAGGCCTTATGCCTGCTAGCTCCACCAGCTTCCTCCTTGTTTTGGATGAAAAGCCGAATGTTATTATCCTGTTCACCAACTCGTACTTTGGTATTGTTTTCCTGAGCATCTCCTCCACGAAAAACCAATCATCCTTCTTCAAGCCCATTTAAGTCACCGAAAAACTAATTCTAGATCTTCCAATTGGAATTTTCACCAGATATCTGCCCTTCTCCCCATCAACTTTAACTTTTTCCCTTGGAAAAAGCTCCCTGCTGGATACTATCTCGAGCATCAGATTACCAGCTCTCGAATTCGACTCAACCTCCAGCTCCCTTCCGCTGTATCTTACTTCAACTGAGGATAGATCTCTTGCTTCAGACCAGCTTATAAGACCCTCAAAATCTGATATCCAGCAGTCCAGTGAGATAATTGACATCAAAAAGTCCCTGCTCCTGGCGATCACTGGAACGCATCTCTCCATGGAGCACATATTAATTAAATATGAAGCATTTTCCTCCTTTAGAGCAACGGGTATCTCCTTGGGATGCTCCCCTATGGGACCGGGGGATCCCATTGATGACATATTTCCATTTATTGTTAATATTGATGTGTATAATGGCTTCAAGCTCAGGAGGCTTTCTCTCATCCTGTGGAAGCTCCCCAAGGCTCTGTTCACCCTTATTCCAACTCTTCCTCCTCTGAGATAGGATATCCTGTCATAAAGCCTTTCAACTCCCTCTAGGCCTTTTTCCAGCAGAACTCCTATGTTAACAGGACTTGCTGAGATCCTCTCAAGATCCCTGCTCGATGCCCTCTCGCAAGCCTCTCTGTCCAAAAACATCGTCACCCTTCCTGCAAGCTGCCTTTTCTCCAGAAGATGCTTGATGCTTCCCACATCCCTTACCTCCATGCCAAGTGGGATGCAGCACTTCATTCCTGAAGGCCATCTCATCTTCCTGACAAGTGGAAGACCCTCCCTCATGCACAGATAGCTCATTAGCTTGAGAAGAAGCCTGGAGTACACGTATATTAGGGGCATCAGCTCAGCAGATCCCTCCTTTATAGGCTTTAAAGCGCCCCTGAATAGGTCAAACCAGACAAGCAGGTTCCCCTCATGAAAGCTGATCGGCAACCCCTCGAATTTCTCACCAGGAGCTGAATGAACATTGTAGATGGGAGCTTTAACACCTGCTATGCTCAAATCAGATCTCTCCATCACCCTTTTGGAGCTGGGAAAATACCTCTGAAGGGATGATCCTATTACTATAGATGGAATTACGAGGGGAGTTGGACCTGCTCCCTCCGGCACTATGGCAATCATGTGCTCCGTTGGATCTATCTCCCTTACCTCCTCCCATGGAACCCCTATGATGTCCAGCAGCATCCTGTACGAAGCCCTTGCATCTGAGTCCTCTGAGCTTATCACCGCCACTTTCAGGGAGAGCACCCCCATAAAAAGGTGGCATACAAGTAGATAATTCTTTCCACAAAAATGGGACCGGTGGGATTTGAACCCACGTCCTACGGGTGGCCCCCTCATAGCTCCAGCTGTCTGGAGCCCGCCGCCCTGACCTCTCCAGGGCTCTCCTTATATCATCGGGAGCAGCCAGGCTGGGCCACGGTCCTAGAAAAGGAAAGACAACTGTTATTAAAACTTTAATTTACTTTTATAAAGCTAGGGAATCACGTATAAACCTGTTGGAGAGCGATATGATCCTCCTTCTTCCCTCTCTTCTGCTCTCCACTATGCCGAGGGACTGAAGAAGGTCCACATTTCTCTTCGCTGTCTCTGTGCTCATGCCAAGCTCCTCTGCTATCTCCCTTATTCCCCTTGGCCCGTTTCTCATCAGGTGCTCAACTATCCTCTTCCTGTTCCCGAAGAGCAGAGCTCTTGCCCAGTTACCGCTGCAGTAGTACAAAGTCAAGTTCCCGACTTTAACTCTGTTGACGATTCCTGCCCTCTCCAAAAGGCTGAGATGCCAGAGAACAGCAGTCCTACTTATTTTTAACGTCCTTGCAATCTCATTTGCGCTCATCCCAGCAGATCTCCTCAGGACTTCCATTATCTCAACCCTTCTTTTGTTGTTCAGCACATCCCTTCCTTTTATCTTGATTACAGCCAGGGGCACAGAAGACACAAACCTGAAAAGCTTGTCCTGTTGCTCCTTCAACAAGTAGGAAGCTGATGCCACTGAGGCCATTGCCACCACAACAACAGGAATTGAATTTGGAGCCACAAGGCTAACTATATAGGAGATGAAGTCAGCTGCCTCCACTGGATCGCTTTCCTGCCAGGACATGATGTCAATTGATATAACAGTTATTCCATTTGTTGAAAATACTGCAGGTATCTCCCTCTCCAGGAAGAAGAGCTCCTCTCCATGCGCAGGATAAACCGCAACCCTAGCTCTTTTGAGGAAGAAATCCCTCATCCCAGTTTTAACTGGAATTATCCTCGTTGAGTTCAGTTCAATCCATCCAGCTGGCTTAAACCCACGCCTATCCAGAAAGACTGAGTCTGCTATGAGGAAATCTCCAGTGTAATTTACGTTTCCCAACGCTAAAATAAGGCCGCTGTTCGATAGAACAACTCTCTTCTGCAGCTCCTGGACAAACTGATCGCTCAGCCCACTGCTTATCAAATGGACTGATGGCCCTCCTGCAAGGACTGGAATTACCTGCAGAAGGATGAGAAGGCTAGCTGATCGACTCAACTCTTATCACTCCTGCCCTCTGGAGCATCATTATTGAGTCTATCAAATCAACGGGGGACATCTCAAGTGATTCTGAGAGGGATGATAGGCTTACATCAACATACTCCCCTTTTCTCTCCCTCAAAATAGCTGTGAAGACCCTGTGCAGAGCTTCATCAAGAGGAGGAACTGAACCTCCCAGTATTCTCATCCTAATCATCATCTCAGCCCTTGGAGCTGGAGCTGTGTTTGATAGATAGTTCTCCACAGCTACAACAAATGCTATTATTGCTCCTGCTGCAAGAGCTATGTTCATCTGAGGCTGAGAGAGGAATGTTGAAGCAAGAGTCACAACTAGAAGCACAAGGGAGAACATCCCTATGCCGAGAAGGGCGGATCCTATTGCAACTCTTCTTTGCCTTGCTTTAGCTGCTTTCTCAAGCTGTAGAAAAACCTTCTGCCTGTACATCCTCTCGAAAGGCGTGACTATCCTTGCATTCCTGAATATAAGCTCAAGCCTCGATGGATCATCACTCTCCATTGCGTCTATAAGCACATCCTTTGTCACGGCTATTCCTGCTGCTCTAAGCCTTTCAGCTAGCATGGAGAAGTATGCCTCTGTCGTCCTATATCCTATTATCTTCCTCATGGCTGTCAGGAACCTCTTAGGGCTCCTCTCCAGCACCTTAAATGGGTCCTCACCAAGCTCAGCCTCGAGCCTATCCCTTAGAACTTGGAACATCCCGGGCCCTATCGAATCAGATCCATACCTGAATATCTCCTCATACGACATAAAATCACCCGATCACATCAGGAAGGAACCTGATGCCCATCCTAAGGGATGTGAACCTGGATATAAGTGAGTCAAGCTCTATGCTGTCTGATGCAACCTCCAAAGCTGCTGCAGCAGACACCTTGTCCGTGCTTATGACCTCAAGATCGATTGTGGAGGGTATAACTGCTGTATCCTTGTCCTCAAGCAGCTTCTTCATCGTTAGATCTGTTACCGCTATTCTGTATGTTCTTGTGACATCAGGAAGCCTCCCGTTCAAGTACAGGCTTTTGAGAGTGATATAATCTACGATAACCATGTTCCCCCTTCTCCTCCTGGTTATCATCAAGAGGAAGAATATAAATGGAAGAACTGCGGCCAATAGGGCTTGTAAGCTGAAGCTTCCAAGGCTCACTTTAGCTCCATAGAACCTGTTCATCTCCACTATTCCCGCTGTGTTCACCAGATCTATCCCATAAACTTTGTCTATATAAGCTTTGAACACTATTGTTCTAGTCTGATTCTTTTTTATGTAAATTTTCCAGATCAGATTGCCCTCATGCACAATCGGCTCTGAGGGGGATCCATCTAAAAGAGCTCCTGGAACATAGGAAAGGCCTTTGGGAAGGCTGTCAACTACAGTTAGATCGCCTTCATAGTTTGTAGATACAACTGAGATCACATAAGTTATCTCCCTTCCTGATAGCTCACCTGCCTTCCTTACATCAGCCACTTCTATGGGCTTCACTATCTCTATGTATGCGGAGCTTCTTGATCCAGCTGCAACTGCTAGATTCTCGACGTATCCAGAGGGAGGATATGATGCCACAACCACCTGATAGGATATAACTGCCTCGCTGCCTGGGCTCAGCACCACATGCCATGACAAAGTTCCTCCTGAGATTGAGGGACCTGTCACATTCCCCCTTGTTGATGATGCCCCTGCGTACTTGAGCTCTTCAGGAAGGGTATCTGTCACCTCTCCCTCCCATGTGCCATTTCCGCTATTCCTAACTGTTATCGTGAACCTAACTATGTCTCCCACCTGCGCTCTGTACTTATCTGCTGACTTGAAGACTGCTATCACTGGAATCATCCTCACAACAGTCACATTTACAGCTGGAGTCACAACAGGGGTTATGTTTGCAGCAGGAGTTATGTTTACAGGCGGAGAAGGAGGCAATGGCGGTGAAGGTGGTGATGGAGGAATACAGCATATAGCTGGCTCAACGAGCTCTGCAGCTGCTATGTAGTATCCCGATGTTATGTTGTAAAGTGGAACTGTCACGCCGTTCACCGATGGGAGCATTGTGAAAGTAGCATTTGCATAATACTTGGGAATTCCAGTAATGTTCTCGCTGAACTCCGCAGTCTCATACATATCTCCAGGCTTAAGCTCTCTTCCAGGGCTTTCACAGAGAAGAATTGGGCCGGATTGAGATCTCATTATGCATATCTCATCAAGCCTGTACACAAGGGAGCTAGCTGTGTTCCTCATGTATGCTGCTACTCTTGTCTTATTTCCCTGAACCTCCTTCCTTATCTGTATCTCCGCAGGCCCAAGCGCTCTTACTTTTTCTATCCTGTTTAAGAGGGATGCGTTTTTGTAGCTGAACTCAACTGTAGCATTCTGCTGGATGCAGCCGCTGAAGCTCAGGTTCAGGGTAATATTCCTCATCTCCCCCTTCTTCATGTCTCCAATCCTGTAAATGTTGCCAAACTTCCTTATTACTACATCATAAACATCATCGAGGGCCTGAACTGATATCACAGCACCACATGATATGTTCCTCTCGAAAAACCTAAGGGGGACATATGCCTCGCTTCTGGGGGCTGTGTACCTCCACCTTGCGTATTGACCGGGCTGAAGAAATGGGAAGCGAAGCGGTGGGTGCAGAGGTGTGGATGAGGCATTTGGATAGTCGGGATAAAATGCATAGCCAGGTGCATTTAAGTATATTTCAATGTCGGATATTATATCTGGGGATGTGTTGTTAATAGTAAGGAAGCCCCAGAGCTCCCTCACAAAATAGCTCCCATTCGGATAAAAAACAACAGAGGAGAACTCTTTAACACT
>ERZ1669248.560-NODE-560-length-17331-cov-6.928803_pt1 | contig 17331 bp, 18 predicted proteins | sample MGYA00579296_ERZ1669248 | MGnify/ENA primary metagenome ERZ1669248 (study PRJEB41166, sample SAMN08046057) | hot springs metagenome | biome: hot spring; feature: neutral hot spring; material: thermophilic sediment; isolation source: thermophilic sediment from...
ACACTAGATCGCTCGTCGGCAGCGTCAGATGTGTATAAGAGACAGATGTAGTCAAGAACAACTGCTGTCGCGTACCCCAGAGGATAGTTCCTATTTGCTATGACCTCTCCTTTAACCCCGTATGCCCCCGGCTCATCTACGTTCAACCCTCTCGGTATCCTGGGAACCTTGACATGATTCTCGTCAACCATGATGACTGATTCGAGCGGGGCCACGGCATCACAGCCCTTGGGGAGGGGATCCCTTGTGTTAACCCTTATGGCATATCCTCTTTCGAGCTCAGCCTCACCGTAACACCTATCCCTATCAATAACCACCAGCGTACCAGGCGTGTCCTCGCTTCTAACAGCATAGCCATCAAAAGCCACTGTTGGGTGTGGAGGAGCATTGTTGGGAATGGTGACCTCAGATGCGAGGACCTGCCCCACTGCCTCAATGGGTCTTTTCCTCATAACAGCCAGCTCGGCTATCGCTTCCCTCTTTATTAATCTTAAAGCATCAGCGTATGGAATAGCCTTGTACAGAAGAAACCACCACTAAAAGTTAGCTTTTCATATAATTAATCTTTATGTGTGTTACAAAAACGACAAAAATGATTTATAGCTTTGCACCAGAAGAAACGATTCTACAAAAAACAGGAGCGTGTCTTCATGGCTAAATACGCTTTAATCAACGCAACGGTTTTTGATGGTACTGACACTGTATTTAAAGGAGTCGTCATTGTTGACTCGGGAAGAATAGTTGATGTAGCTCGAGATACAAAAGCTGAGATACCAAGAGACGCCCAGGTAATAGACCTTGACGGCAAGTTTCTGATGCCCGGCCTCATAGATGCTCATCTACATCTAGTGGGCATGAGGACAGGCGACTTTGTCAAGGAGCCCCTTGTTACGCCATATGAAACATTCGTTGTGAGAGCAGCATCTGATTTGTTCAAGCTAATCATGGCTGGCTACACTACAGTCGGTGATGCGGGGGGATTGATTGCTGCGAAGCTTAAGCCAGCTATCGAGGAGGGAACAATATGTGGGCCAAGAGTGGTCGCTGCCGGGCTTCCTCTCTCCCCAACATTTGGCCACGGCGATATTCATTACCTGCCAATAGATTGGGTGGATTACCGTAGCTCAAAAAAGCTTAGGCCCCTCATGACGCTCATATGCGATGGGGCTGATGAATGCAGAAAAGCAGCGAGGTACGCTCTGAGAGAGGATGCTGACTTCATCAAAATAATGGCTACGGGCGGGGTGCTAAGCCAGAAAGACAGGCCAGAGTACAGGCAGTTCACTCCCGAGGAGATAAAGGCTATAGTCGATGAGGCACGCGCAGCTGGGAGATTTGTTCACGCGCACGCGCAGGGCGCCGAGGGCATAAAGAACGCGCTAATAGGAGGAGTGAAGGTGATTGCCCACGCCATCTTCATCGATGATGAGGGAATAGAGCTAGCAATTAAAAACAACGCTATCCTAGTGCCAACATTCTCCATTGTTCATAGACTGCTGGAGATAGGGGACAAGATAGGGGTCCCCGAGTGGGGGTTAAAGAAGTCACGCGAAGTCTATGAAGCACATATTGAGAACATAAAGAAAGCCTATAATCGAGGAGCGAAAATAGCGACGGGGACAGACTACGTGGGAGGCTTCTTCCCAATGGGCGGGAACTCGCTTGAAATCACGCTGTTAATAGAGAAAATCGGTATGACCCCTATTGAAGCTCTCAGAGCAGCTACAAGCACCGCAGCTGAAGCAGTAGGCCTACATAAAGAAATTGGTAAAATAGCTCCAGGCTACTCCGCTGACCTCATAGTTGTGAAAGAAAATCCAATAGAGAATCCGAAATGCCTCCTTAACGCCGACAACATCGTCCTAGTTATGAAGAATGGAGAGATTTATAAAAATAAGCTGAATGATACGCACAAATAATTTTTTAGTCTTTCCATCTCAATATTTTAACCTAAGCGATTGTTATGGTAGAAGTTATAGGGGTAGTCCATCTACCCAGGCTCCCATCCATGTATACGAAAAGCGAAAAAAGCATCGATGAGATAGTTAGCATCGCTGTTAGCGAATCAAAAATCCTGGAGGAGCAGGGCTACGACGGAGTAATAATCGAGAATTACGGTGACTATCCATACAAAAAAAGAGTTGAAGACCCCCTCACGATCGCTGTTATGACGAGAATAACTAGAGCCGTTGTTGAAAAAACGAGATTCAAGGTAGGAGTTAATATTCTCAGGAACTCCGGGAGAGAAGCTTATGCCGTTGCAACCGCTACTGGAGCTAGGTTCATTAGGGTAAACTCCTTGGTGCAAACAATAGTTTCGGATAGCGGTCTTATTGAGCCCGAGGCTCCCTTAATGAGAGAGCTGATACATAACTACCCTGGAGTCGAGATATACGCTGACTTCATGGTTAAGCACGCGGGCGATTTGTACTTACTAGCTACATACTGGAAAAACGTGGTTAAGCCGCTAGACATCGAAACGGTTATCAAGGATGTATTGTATGACTTGGCCTGGAGAGGGAAAGCCGATAAAATAGTGCTAACTGGGCTTAGAACTGGAGAGCCGCCCGACGTCCCCTATGTAAAAATAGTTAAAAAGCACTCGCCCATCCCGGTAGTCATTGGCAGCGGAATTAGCGTTGAGAACGCGGATTTATATCTCGACCTAGCAGACGGGTTCATAGTTGGTTCCTTTATAAAGAAGAACGGGATCGCGGGCAATCCATTAGACCCAGAAAGATCAGCTACCCTTATAGGAAAGTTCAAGAAAAAATAATCAATCTTTGAGAGCGATCGCATCCTCATTAACTTCTATGCCGCCCTGCTTCAGCGCTATGATGCATTTCTCACAGTATCTCCAGGATTTATAATCCGTGTCGAGGATTGAGTTGGAGAAGCTCATAACACATCTTCTATTATCACAGTGCCTGAGCCCAAGCAGATGACCAAACTCGTGGAAAACTTCCTTTTTTATTCTTTCTTTATACAAACCCCTATCTGTCGAATGCAGTCTATAAGTGAAAACTAAAGCAACTTTATAGAAGGGATTTGCTATACCGAAAACGAAGTTCAAGCCCTCAACGAAAGCATCGTAGTCAAGCAAACCAATCATGTAGGAATCTACGCTTAACCTGTATTTAAGAACCCATGTGAGAAGCCTCGAAGCATTGTACTGCGCTCTCCTAACTGAATAAGCATCTCTAGGGGGATCCTCATCCAGAACAATTATTCGTGACTCTCCACCGAAAGAACTTAATAGAGATCGAGCAATTTCTTTTATAATGTCTTCCTCGTATTCTCCTTTGATTATAAGCTCGATCTTCATATCTTCTTTTTCCTCGCCGATATAAGCAGCTTTTATACATGGACTATTAAAATATTTATATTGAATGATAAGAATTAATGATACTGGTAATAAGCGCTTGACTATAATGAAGCAGATGAGGATAAAGCTTCCGTTAATCGCCGAGTCCGTAGCAGAATTTGTGTTATCAGAGGTTAACAACTTGTTTTCCATAATGCCATTCAAGGTCAAGGTAGAAGATAAAAAAGATAACACCTACATCATTAAGGCTAAGTTTCTTGACTATGAAGGACCAATAAAAGTATCCATCAACACCATAAGAACGCCGGGGGGAATCCTGTATATCGAGGCCACATTTGATGGGGAAACAAGCGTTGGCGTGGGGCTCGTGTGGTACAAGGAAAAAGTAACCAGTAAACTAGCACTAGAGGCTATACCAGCAGCTGGGGGAGTCGAGTTAACCATAAGCGTGTCTTACAGCTCTCCCTACGAGAAGGAAAGGGAAAAAGAACTTGAAAAGCTATTCACCAAGTTCGTTGAGAGCTTCGGGGAAAATATAGTCAAGTTTTACGCAAGTAGACCTCAACCCATTCCAAAGAAAGAGGAAAAGGCCCCTGTTATTGTTTCTTTACCAGTAGAGAAAACCGTTTCAGAGAAAAAAGAGGCAATGACTACCCAGCCTGCCGTAAAGCCTGAAGAAAAGCCTTTAAAACAAGAAGTAGAAGCAAGAAAGGAGGGGGCTATAAAGCCAACAACCCTGGCAGATAGACTGTCAAGCAAACTTGGCGACTCATCCTTTGTCGTACAGCTACTAGATAAGTCCTCTTCTCTCGAGGTAGAGATAACTAAGGTAACAGAAGATTATCTCAGAAGCCTGATTAACAAAGTAGAATCCAAAGACTCATTCGTACTTGTTAGCTGCAAGCGCCAAGCGGACAAGCTGAGAGCAGTTGTCGGCTCTGAAGGAATACTTGGAATATGGGCTGAAATTGGCTACACGCAGTATCTAGGTATGGAGGCACTTGCGCAGGCTAAGGATATCGAGTTTACATGTGCAACTTACGTTGTTAAAGGCATAACTTTATGACAAGCAGTTTGCATATCATATAAATAGATGTATCTCGTATAGATATAATATGTAAAATGGGTGCAACTCCATGTCCTCCCCCTATACAGTAACAATGGAGTTTGACTCAATAGATAAGCTTAAGGAATTCCTGGATAAGAGAACGAGAGAGATAAGTGCGGAGCTGGCCGAGATTATAAAAAAGCTAGAGGTTATAAGCTCAATGGTAGAAGCCAAGAGGAGGCTAATGAGCTTATTCAAGGTTCAAACACCAGGCGAGCCACCGAAGGAGGGCGTGAAGATAACCGAGGACACAACATTGTATATAGACCCGCCCCCAGAGGTTCTAAGCGATATATACGAAAACCTGAACAATGTTCTAAACAAAAAACTAAACGCTTATAGAAACTTGAAGAACGCTGTTGCCCAGATACCATCAAGCAATGTTCCCATAAACATTACCTTGGTTCTAGAGAACGATTTTCCAAAGTACCTCTTGATTAGGCCGAAGTAGTTTAAATAATGTTTTTTAATCATAACTCTACTTCAGGATGATATGTTTTGAATGAGGAAGATACAATTAAAAACGCTCTACTAAGAGTGGCGGAGCTAATGGTTTTATCAGCCAAGACTGCCCCAAAAGCGAGGGGTATGGACAACATTGTTACCAAAATAGTGATTGGCGAAGAAAAGCGAGTTTTAGCGGAAAAAATGAGGGAATTGGCAAAGGAATATGGTGATTTCTTCGAGAGAGACGCTGAAAATGTAGATAAAAGCCCCGTTGTCGTTCTAATAGGCTGTAAGTTGATTAACCTAGGCTTAAAGGGGCCGGCTCAATGGAAGGTTGACCCGGATACCTTGTGTTGCTTAACAAACCTAGGAATAGCTATTGGCTCAGCAGTAAAAACAGCGTCGCTTCACAACGTCGATAACAGGGTGATGTACTCTGTTGGCGTGGCATCGGTGGAAGCGAAAATCATAGATGCTGACTACGCCTTCGGGATACCCTTATCGGCTTATCCAAAAAACATCTATTTCGACAGAAGACAGCAACCTTCAAGGCGTGGATGAAATAAAAATCTTATAGAATCTTTTTGCTTTAATCGTTTTTATGAAGCTAATTACTGTATCTAAACTCACTATTTCTAACAAAGGTGAATTAGCTAAACATAATAAGAGTCCTCGGTATTATAAATGCTTTCACGTAGTAGAGGTGGCTCCGAATAGATGAAAATCTCATCGCGAACCTGTTCTTTTTGCATGAAGAATCATACGGCGTTAAGTATAGTTTCTAGAATTGTTTATCATCCTTAACTTGATTTTATACAAAAAAGAGGGATAATTTCATGACTATAGAGATTTTAAATTGCATCAAGCCCTTTGTTTTTAAGCAAGTTGATAATCCCGCCATTCAGAAGGATATTCAACACCAGCTGAGGGAATGGCTTAACTTGCTCAATCACGTTCTTAGTTTCGTTTATCACCATGCTTTTCTTTAAATCAATTGTTATTATATCGCCATTATCAGTTATATCTGGTATCACTCTAGCTTCTATTAGTGGTAATCCTATGTTTATGGAGTTTCTGTAGAATATCCTTGCGAAGTTTTTTGCTACTATAGCTGATATTCCTGAAAGCTTTATCAATCTAGGAGCCTGCTCTCTGCTGGAGCCTATACCGAAGTTTGAGCCTGCAACAATTATGTCTCCTGGACTAACCTTATTGATAAAGCCCGGTATAACCTCCTCGAATAGGTATGGAAGCATCTTGTTCACATCATCGATGAAGGCGAACTTGTGCTTCCCTGATATAATGTGGTCTGTAGTTATGTTGTCTCCTAGCTTCCATACTCTTCCTCTTATCACGTAATTCTCCACTGTCATAAATATCCCCTCGGGTCCGTTATTTTTCCATTAATAGCGGTTGCAGCTGCTGTGGCCGGGCTCGCCAAAAAAACTTTGCTGTCCTTGTGGCCCATTCTTCCCGGGAAGTTCCTGTTGCTTGTTGATAGCGCTGTTTCTCCTGATGCTAGTAGACCTAGATGGGCGCCAACACAGGGACCACATGTCGGTGGACCTACCACACAACCTGCTTTTATAAGAACATCTATTATCCCCATGGAGAGAGCCTTTTGATAAACGCGGATAGAGGCAGGTATTACTATGCATCTTGTTTTTACTTTTCTACCGTTTAATATTCTTGCAGCTATTTCAAGGTCCTCCAGCCTACCATTAGTACAAGAGCCTATGAATACTTGGTCGACCTCCACGCCTTCATACTCCGTTACCGCGTGAACGTTGTCAACGTTTGGAGGAGCTGATACAAGTGGGTCTAAGTTGTTTAGCTCTACAATTACGGTATCTGCATACTCTGCCCTTGGACCAGGCGTTATATGTTCGACCTCCATGCCAAGCTCAAATCTATAATAGTTTAAAAGCTTTTTATCAGTGGGCATAATAGCTGCGTCAGCATCGACCTCAGCTGCCATATTAGTTATAGTCATTCTTGAGTCAATGCTTATTGAGTCCACGTTGTCGAACTCCAAGGACTTGCCTGTCATACTGCCAGCCCTGAACAAGCCCACCAAGTGTAAAGCTATATCCTTTCCCATAACTCCTTTCTGCATGCTGCCTTCGAATTTTATCTTGACCGGCTCGGGCACCTTCAGCCAGTTCTTTCCGAGCAACATAGCAACAACAGCGTCAGTGCTGCCTACACCCGTCGCGAATGAGGAAAACGCTCCAAGAGTTGTTGTGTGACTATCGGCGCCGAAGACAACATATCCAGGCCTGACTAGACCTTCTTCAGGGGCAACTTGGTGGCATATGCCTCTGCCAACATCATAAAGATTAATGCCATTGTTTTTCGCTAACAGCCTCATTTTCCTATGTACTTCTGCAGAATTAACCGTTGACGCGGGAGCCACGTGGTCTATGAAGAACGCTACAATAGTTTTTGGCTCAAATCTCTCTAGGCCTATCTCATCCTTGATAACACTTATAACGAGAGGAGCTGTGCCGTCATGAGCATACACTAAATCGACCTTTACAGTTACTATGTCGCCCGGCTGCACCTTTCTGCCTACATTCAAAGATAGTATTTGCTCCGTCATGGTGTGGTTTGCCAGCTCCTTCTTCAATGAATACTCCCAGGTCAAAGCTACTTCACCTTAATGACATTCTGTAAAAGCTGAAACATTTCCTCATCGCTCAGAGGAGTGGACCTTTTCGTCTCGTTAAATATCCTTACAATCTCATTGTACAATTGCTGTATAAGGGGATGATCCTTATCAATTCCATCGGCTATATGGGGAACATGCTTTCTTAACCACAACAATACGGCTGCTCTACCAGAGTAGGGGGTGATATCGACCGTCGGTTTTATTCCCAGCACGGCCTCAGGGTCAAAGGGTAAGTACACCTGTGGGTTCTTGAGGAAACCATCAACATGTATGCCCGCTTTTGTCTTGAAAGCATTTCTCCCTATAACAGGATAGAACTCTGGTATCGAGAATCCCGTCTCCTCGAGTATCCTAGGTATCTCGCGGATTTTTGTCAGGTTCAAACCGTTTCTTAGCCCGGATAAATGCAGTAGCATTGGCTCCATGGGTGTGTTCCCAGCTCTCTCGCCAATACCAGCTATAGTTGTCTCAACACCGTTAGCCCCATAAATCCATGATGCTAGGCTGTTGGCAACCGCTAAACCAAAATCATTGTGCCCATGGAATATTATGTTGCCTGGGCTAACGCCTATTCCTGTTAAACGCCTGATAATGGCAGGTATCCCCCTCGGGGGAGGGACGTCCGGGAAGGGTAACCCAACGCCTAACGTGTCAGGCAACTTCAGCCTGAATGGCACCCCGTACCTCTCAGATAGCCTAATTAATCTCTCAACGAATGGAACAACGTTTCTATCTATATCTGCACGCGTTATATCCTCTAGCGTGCATCTAGGTGTTATTCCATTCTTCATTGCTGTCTCAGCTACCTCCAAATACTTCTCGATGACTTTTTCTCTATCGAGACCAAACTTGTACTTTATATGAAAGTCTGAGATGCTAGTCAGAATAGTCGTCTCCTGCAAACCAGCCTCGATAACTAGTCTCAGCTCATCAAGAGAAGCTCTTATCCACCCAATAGGCTCAGGGTACCTAGCACCAAACTCAATGATGCCGCGTACAACCTGCCTATCCTTGGGAGTATATAGAAACAGCTCCGTCGTCCTGATAACCGATGAGCCATTAGCTATTTCCACAAGCAACTCATATATCTTTAAGCTCTCCTCCACACTAAGTATCTTCCATGCCTGCTGACCATCCCTCAACGTCGTGTCAGTCAGGTAAAGTTCATCAGCTCTTCCGTTAATATCAGATAATATCAGGGGCGGTTTAACGAAGGGAAATATCTTCTCCAAGGATAAATCATTCAATTTATTCACCAATAATTGGAAAATATCCATGAATATTTAGGTATATATAGTTTTTGTTTCCAAAAACAACGTCAAAAATTGAAATATAATCTAGAATAACTTTTTCTCGATCTTTCTCCTAACTAGCCTAATAAAATCCAAAGTAGACACGACTGTTAATGGGGGATCCGCTATTTTTGCTATATCAGGTGTTCCGTAACCATCAACGTCTATTACCTCAGCTATTGCCTCGGGAATAGCCCTGGAGAAAAGCAATAATTCATTGTTCGCATCTAAAATTGCTCTTTTTTCAAGTGCCTTAGCCCATGCAAGGATTAATCCTACTGGGTTTGTATAGGGAGTTTCTCCTCTAAGATACCTGTAATAGTGTTTCTGTACAGTTCCGTGAGAAGCCTCGGAGTAATATACTCCATCGGGAGAGTAAAGCTCACTTATGGATAGAGCTATTGACCCGCTAAACGATGATAACACGAAGTCTGATGCCACGTCTCCATCATAGTTCTTAAGTGCCCATACAAACCCACCAATGCTTCTTACAACCCTCGCGTAAGCATCATCAATTAAGAAATAGCTGTAGCTCAGACCCTTCTCCTCGAATTTTTCTTTAAACTCATCGTTAAACACGCGCTCGAAAATCTCTTTGTACAACCCATCATACTTTTTGGAGATAGTATCCTTAGCGGAAAACCAGACGTCAAACCCATTCTCCAGCGCATAGCTGAATACGCTTCTAGCAAAATCAACAATGGAAGCCTCATTTATTGAGTACATGATAACTGCGCTTCTACTCTCAAAAACTTTGTTGTATATTCTCTCCTCACCAAGAAACACCGATAGTTTATTTCCAGGGTGAACCTCCATCTCTATAGCCTCATATATATCGCCCACGCCATGCCTCGCAATCACAATTGGTTTTTGCCAGTTCTTGACCAAAGGTTTTATTCTGCTCACTATAAAAGGCGTTCTGAAAATAGTCCCCCTGAGACGGCTTCTAAGAGTAGCGTTTGGGCTTGGTAAAAGATTTTTTAATCCATATTCAATCATCCTATCCTTGTTAGGAGTTATCGTGGGGCACTTTACCCCAATCTTGTACTTCCTCAAAGCCTCAACAGCTTGGTACGTGACCTCATCGTTTGTTTCATCCCTTTTTTTAAGGCCCAAATCAATATACACTGTGTATAGCTCGATGAACGGCTCTAAGAGCTCTTTCTTAATCCAGCCCCACATCACCCTAGCCATTTCATCTCCATCCATCTCCACAATCGGGGCGCTCATCGTTATTTTTCTCATTATGCTCACCACAAAAACAAACTCCTCCTAATTTTTGATAATGCAGTTATTAAATAAGAAGATATAACTGGAACTTCTACGCGAAATTAGTTACTAGTCATAAACAGGTCGCAACTCGTTTGTTGCAGCTTAAATAAACCACATTGATTTTGTCGTAGTCGAGATATCTGTGGCATTAAGCTTTCTATAACTGTTTCTAGAATCTTAATAACTTAAGAAAACTAGCCGGGAAATTCTGAGTTTCTTAAAAGCCATGTCATTCTGTGAAATAGCGTAGTATTTATGCTCTATGTTTTTTCATTGATCCCCTTTTCCCTGCTAATACCAGCGCATCTTCATACAGCTAAGGAGAGTATTGAGACCATCTATTTATGCATGCACAAGAAAATATATCCATAATATTTTCTTTAACTTTACACGTTACTTGTACTACAAAAAATTTATATTATATAATCAAAAATAAAACTACACTTGCGTCTTGGACCAATCCTTGGTGGTGAACGTGTTCCAAACGTTATAGATAAAGAGCAAAAGATAACCATTAGGTCTCCTTCTTCTATAGCTAATATCGGGCCAGGCTTCGATGTTATCTCGATGGCTATAGAAGGGCTTCAGGACACTGTTATCATAAGCGCACGAAAAGGCGATGGGTTAATCAAGGTATCATCAAGAGGGTTTAACGTCCCGTCGGGCCCAGGGAACGTTGCATATCATGTTGCCTCCGAATTTTGTCGCAAATACGGAATTAGGAACAGCGACATACACATAGAGATAATCAAGGGGGTGCCACCTGCTCTTGGCCTAGGTAGCTCAGCAGCTACCTCAGCTGCTGTTGCTTACGGCCTATCTCTTTTATTCGACATCAAGTTAAACAGAAAAGAGCTAGTAATGCTGGCTGGGATTGGAGAGAAATATGCCTCAGGCTCTGCTCACTATGACAACGTCGCGGCAAGTCTCTTCGGGGGGTTCGTTATTGTTGATGCCGAGACTGGTGAGGTATACCAGAAAATACCGAGCATTACTGTTCCCGTAGCCATTGTCTCACCTCTGGTCAATTATTCATCGGAGCATAGGAAAACTGAGTATGCTAGAAGCATCTTGCCTCAAAATATATTGCTCAGCGACCACGTGAAGCAGTCATCTGCTCTTGCGAAACTGGTATACGGCATAATGAGCGATGACCTAAGGCTTATTGGAGAAGCAGTATCGCGGGACTACATAGTGGAAAAACACAGAGCAAAGCTCATTCCATTCTACTATGAACTCAAAAAGCTAGCCATTGATAACGGTTGCTTAGGGTTCAACATAGCGGGTGCTGGCCCATCAGTATTCCTTATTCACGAAAGCATGGAAAAGGCTGAAAGCGCGGCCAAAATGCTCTCGTATTTCCTTCAGAGCAAGGGAGTAGCGGCAAGAACCTTTACAACAAGAGTATCCAGTAAAGGCACTACATGGTCCTATGATTAACAATGATTACAGGTGAGGAAACGTGAATGAAGAAAGACTCATGGTCATAAAAATCGGTGGTTCTGTATTAAGTGATGTTTACTCTTATCCTAGGGTTGCGGATAAAATAGAAGGTTTGTTCCTAAATGAGGAAAAGGTTCCATTCATAGTAGTATCAGCAATGAAAGGACTCACGGATGTTCTACTCAACGTTTCAAAGGGGGATATAAAAATGCTAAACCAAATTGAACAACTGTACATGGATGCCGCAATTCAAATTGGAGGGTCTGGAACGCTAAGTCGAGTACAGAAAGAGCTCTTTTTGCTTAGAAAAATAGCTGTAGATAACAATGTATCTCTTGACATTAGGGAAGACCTAATTCTATCTTTCGGTGAGAGAATAAGCAAAATTTTGCTTGCAGAAGCAATGCGTCAAAAAGATTTGCCTGTACTAGAGCTAGATGCCTGCAACACAATTGTAACCAACGCGGTTCACGGCAACGCGAGGATAAACTATGAAAAAACCCTTAAGAATCTAGTACGTATAAAGGAAGAAGTTCTAAGGAATAACACTATACCTGTAATTGAGGGATTCATTGGATGCTCCGATAATGGAGAGATAACTACGCTTGGTAGAGGCGGATCTGATTACACAGCTACCACGATAGCGGCTTTGCTAGCAATAAAAAATGTGTACTTATTTACAGACGTTGATGGTGTTTACTCAGCTGACCCTAAACTCGTCTCGTCACCAATAATTGTTCGTAGCATGGATTATAGTGAAGGGGTTGAAGCAGCCAAGTATGGGGTTAAAAGATTCAACATTAAGATGTTTGAGCCCTTGATTAACTACTATCCATCTACTATCTACGTTGGCAATGAATCGAGGTTTGGAACAAAAATACAGAAAGCGTCTAATGCAACTGGAAGTAAGCCGAAAATAATTGCCTACAAGAACTTATACAACCGCTCTCTAATAGCTATTATAGGCAACAATGTTGATAGAGCCAAGCTTATCCACAAAGCAAGCTTAGCTTTAAGTGAGATTAACATAAGCTTCTCAGCTGCTATTTTGCCACCTGCTAGCCCATCCGTGGTATTATTATTCAATGATAAACTCGATGCACAAACCATAAATACTCTACATGATGCACTGATAGGAAGTGAATAGCATGAAGCGCCGCGTAGCAATCCTGGGAGCCACAGGAATTGTCGGTCAAAGATTCATCTCGCTTTTACATAATCACCCCTGGTTTGAAATAGAGCTCCTCGTAAGCTCAGACAAGAGCTCGGGGAAAATTTATGGTGAAACAGTAAAATGGGTTATTGAGCATCATCTTCCATCAAGTATCGCTGAGCTCACGCTTCACCCACTTAATCCTGAACTAATAATCAAAGAGGACATAGACGTGGTATTCACAGCTTTGCCTACAGAAGTAGCCATGCAGATAGAGGCTGAGCTCGCTAAGCATGGAATAGTTGTTGTATCAAACTCAAGCAACATGAGGATGGAGCCTGATATTCCATTAATTGTCCCCGAGATAAACGCTGAGCATATCGACATAATTAATTATCAACAGAAAAAAAGAGCCTGGGAAGGATTCATCGTCAAGATACCTAACTGTACCACGATTATTCTTAGCCTGTCTATAAAGCCTCTTGTCGATGAATTTGGTGTTGAAAGAGTTGTTGCCTCATCTATGCAGGCAGTCAGTGGCGCTGGTCTAACCGGTGTCCCCTCCGTTATGATTCTTGATAACCTAATTCCATATATTGAAGGGGAAGAAGAAAAGGTGCAGAGCGAATCCCTGAAGATACTTGGTGAGCTATCTCCTGGTGGTATCCAGCTTAACCATGATTTAAAAGTAACCGCTAGTTGCCATAGAGTGCCGGTTCTAGATGGACATACTATAGCAGTATTTGCCGAGCTCAAGGAGAAACCTACTATACATGATATTATTAAGACTTTAGAGGAATTCAGAAGCAATAAGATAAAGAACCTAGGATTACCTACCGCACCAGCGAAGCCGATTGTGGTTAGGAAGGAGCCGGACAGACCTCAGTCAAGGCTTGATAGGCTTGAGGGAAAAGGAATGAGCGTTGTTGTCGGTCGTCTACGCGAGGACAAGGCTCTTGGCGGAGTAAAGTACGTGGTTCTCGGCCACAACACTATACGTGGAGCAGCTGGGACAGGCGTACTGATAGCAGAGCTCCTGGTTGCTAAGAATATTATTTGAAAAAACATTTTATTTGGTCTTCCAATTAGCTATTCGAAGAATGGTATCCGGGTCCTTCAACGCGTGTCCAGTGCCTATGAGTACAACCGTTTCTCCTTTATCGACAATACCTATACCCAAAGCCTTTTTGTATCCAGCAAGTGAGGCTGCGCTTGCCGGCTCAACGCCTATGCCTTCGAGCATCGCCAAGTTTTTCATCGCCTCTAATATTTCATCATCACTAACTGATATGAAAGCGCCGTTTGATTCGTTTACGGCCTTTAAGGCCTTCATCCAATTCACTGGCCTCCCTATCCTGATTGCTGTGGCGATAGTCTCCGGGTTATTCACTACGAGGAGCTCTTTTGATTTTTCCATCCATGTCCTAACAAGAGGAGATGCTCCCTCAGCCTGAACCCCTATCATTCTTGGCTTTTTATTAGCTAATCCTAACTCGTATAGCTCATCAAAGCCTTTCCATATCGCAGATATGTTCCCCGCGTTCCCCACGGGAACTATAACAACGTCGGGAACAAAGCCCAGTTCATCGATAATTTCGTACGCAATGGTCTTTTGCCCCTCAAGTCTCCATGGATTATAGGAGTTAAGTGGATATAGCTCCTTCTGGCCTTTCTTAACATACTCGTTTAGTACTTCATCCAAGGCATTATCGAAGGATCCTTCTACCTCCTTTACCTGTGCTCCATGCAGTAATGCCTGCGCAAGCTTTCCAAGAGCAACTCTGCCTTTGGGAAGCAGAATTACGCATGAAAGCCCCGCTCTAGCTGCGTATGCTGCTGCTGAGGCGGCCGTGTTTCCTGTGCTTGCTACTATCACTCCTTTAACGCCAATATGCTTAGCTATTGTTACGCCAATAGTCATTCCTCTATCCTTGAAGCTCCCCGTTGGATTGGCCCCCTCGAACTTTATGTAGGCCTCCCCAACACCCGTGCTTCTTAGCCTTATCAACGGGGTTCCACCCTCATCCAGAGAAACTGGCTCAAGCTTGCTTGATAGTGGTAAGAGCTCCCTGTATCTCCAAACACCTATGCGCCTTTTCCTAAACTTACTCCAGCTAACGTTAATTGTAGCAGTTAAGACTGGTTGAAGCAGACAGCCACATTTTGGGCAGAAGAAGCGCCAAGGGTCTGGCGAAAAAGAGGAACCGCAACAAATACACTTCATGTATACATCGGGCTTAAACAACTCTTTGTTAATAGAACTATCCATGAATATCCCTAACTAATTTTTCTAACCCGATGATAAGGCATCCATTAAGAATAAATTTTATGCTCCGTTTATCAATAAGTTAAGGTTTTTACCGCTAGATTTAAAACAAACATTTTTTCTTAAAACTTATCTTATTTCCTTGTATTCCTTAATTATTTTTTTGAACTCTTCTGCATCGGAGTGATTTAAAACATGCAATTCGATTCTTCTATTTTTAACCAGTCTTCTAGCTTCATGTAGAACTTGAAGTCGGTCAACATTGTCCGGGACTTCGAGCAGTACATCCACATCGCTCGCAGCGATGTACCCGCCTTTCAAGTAAGATCCAAATATGTACAGTCTCCCGTTGTAAATGTCAGCAAGTTTTCTTAGTGCACTTAGATATTTGTCGATGTTTTCCTCTAGGTCTTTTTTTGATTTTCTTAGATGCTCGAAATACCTATGCACCTGAACATCTCCTCAATGAACTTTTTTGATTCTTCGTATTCTCTGAAATCATACCTCCTAATGAAGTACCTTCCACCGATATATGCATCTTCCAATATATCAATGATATACCATTTTTCATTAGCTAGTTTCTCTAGGCATTTGTCCTCACAAACATCAATTAATTCTTTCAGTGAATGAATTTTTGGAAAGTCGCCAACAGTCTTTAGTAGATAGGCTTTCAGAGCTAATTGCGCTGCTTGTTCTAAGTGAAATAACGCAATATCGTATTTTCCAGCATCAGCATCATAGCTACTTATTTTAAAGAAATGTATCGCTCTATTCACTAGCTCGTGCTGACCTCCTCCACGCCCTGAAGGGCGAGGGTTCCTGTGAGGCGCTCACTGGTTCCCCTCATCTATTCGGGGCTACATCTGTCATCTGAGGGGCATTCAGGGGGGTCAGAGCTCCCCACATCTGGATTAAGGCTCTCTTCTCAATGTTTAGTACCGCTGCTGTGTCTCTATCGGCTTCGAAACCGCATCTAGGGCACCTCATTCTTCTGTAGCTGTCCTCAACAAGTTTTGAGTTGCATCTTGGACATGATGTTGATGTTCCTCTTGGTTCTACAACAATTAGTGGCACTCCATTTTTCTCGCACTGCCAGTCAATCCACTGCTCCAACCTTCTATAGCTTAGTATTAGGAGAGAGACCCTGTGTTCCTTTGGGAGCCTACTCAGATTCTCTATCAAGCCTGTCAGGTCTTCTCTAGCTACTGCATACTGGTATTGCTTAGCTAAAGCTACTATTTCATGCGAAATCTTCTTAACCCAGTCCTCAATAATGTTCCTAGCCTTTCTGTGGAAGTATCTGACCCTGGTTAGGATTCCTCCCCTCCTAAGCCAGGGATTGTATTTGGGGGAGGAGTATCTCTTCTGAAGCTCTTCGGCTAGGCATTTATAGTGCAGAGCTCTCTCAATATGCGTTTCAAACCTGTATTCGCTTTTTCTATTACCAACAACTATTTGTTTTTCATTGATATCAACAGCTAGAACGCCTCTAGCCGCATACTTAGCTGGCTTGGGCACACGTTTAGATACCCCTAGAATGAACTTGCCATTCTTAAATAACAGTATTGCATCTCCGCTGGGATAGCTGTCGTATCTCTTGTCCCAACCAACTATTCTAAACTTATACCCTCCTAAAAGCTCAACGTAGCCACCCTTCACTCTGTAGCTATATTTGTTTGTCAGCCAAATCCTGGGAGCCTTAGCTCTAGGTATATTGCCCCTGCCAGGGTTGTTGAGCCAAGACCTTGCAATCGCTATGGCCTCTCTATAGCAGTCCTGAGCGATTCTGGAGGGAAGACCATACCTCTCCTTGAGAACACTGTATAGCAGTTTATGGGCTCTGCTGAAACTCAACGCTTTATTCTCGATAACCACCTTAATAGCATAGTTAAGAGCTTCTCTATACCTCCTCATCAAGCCTATTAATTCTTTATACGAAGCGGGCTCGGGGCTAACCCTCATCTTTATGGCTAGGGTTAGCAGACCCTCACAGCCCAGGGACATATTTACTCAACCCTGTATTTGGCTATATTGACTTTTCTGAAGCAATTAGGGCACGTAGCATAGTACTGCTTCTTGCCCTTGTAGTCCCAGACATACCCGCACTTGGGGCACTTAAGCTTTACCAAACTACCACCAACCAACCAGTTGAGAAAAACACCTTATAAACTTATCTACTCATCTCAACCTTAAAAGGCGAGGCTTTCGGTTGTAAACACAGTGTTAGTCATTTATGTTTATTTAGCATATATGAAAATCGCTGAGTGAAGTTCGTTAAAACTATAATGGATGCGGGCCCGCGGGGATTTGAACCCCGGACCCCCGGCTTAGAAGGCCGGTGCCCTATCCTGGCT
>ERZ1669248.563-NODE-563-length-17272-cov-18.012081_pt1 | contig 17272 bp, 12 predicted proteins | sample MGYA00579296_ERZ1669248 | MGnify/ENA primary metagenome ERZ1669248 (study PRJEB41166, sample SAMN08046057) | hot springs metagenome | biome: hot spring; feature: neutral hot spring; material: thermophilic sediment; isolation source: thermophilic sediment from...
ACATCAATAGACTCCTTAGCTGATGCTATTTCAGGCTTAAAATCATCGTTGAACACATTAACAACACTAGTGATTGTAACATTAGTATTGTCACTGGCAAGCGTAATTGCTGCAGTCGTTGCTGTGATTAGAAGGTAATGAAAACCAATACAATATAAAAAGCAGTAAATTATATATAAAATTTTTTAACCCTTCTTCTAATTATTGCTCATATAATCTCATGCCAGAATATTTTTGGTGTTTATATTGAGTGTAACGAGAAGATTAACGCAGAGAGCTATAACCCTAACTGTTAGTCTAATAGCAATAGTCGTATTAACTGCTGTAATTCTAAGTTTAACAGGTTATGATGAAAAGGTTTACAAGGCTATTATAGATGGTGAAAAAAGAGTTTATCAGCAACAACTACAGCGTATGGGTGTTTCAGCTGAGGAAATAACAAGAAGAGTTAGGGAGTATGAGAAGACATTGATAAGCCTATATGGTTTAGACCAACCACCTGTTGTGAGAGCGTTTATGAATGTTAGAAACATTATGTTTTTAAATCTTGGCTATGCCCAATCAGCGGATACCTGTTCTGTAGCAGGATTGCCATTTCCATGCAGAGTCTCGGATGCTATCATGGCGGTAATACCTAGGTCTATACTATTAGTAACCTTAGCTGAATTTGTGTGTGTTGTTATAGTTCTACAGATAGGTCCTTTACTTGCATATAAGCGTGGGGGTATCTTAGATAAAACTGTTATTTCCTATGCTGCAATCTTTAATGCCATACCCTTGTGGTGGTTGGCAATGCTTTTTATACTCATATTTGCCTACACCTTAGGACTTGCCCCTTCAACATCAAGACCTATAGTGGCTGCAATAAATAGCTTGAACATTGTTGAAATAGTTAAATACATGTGGCTGCCTCTACTAGTTTCTGTTGTTGGATTGTTAGGTGGGTGGCTATATAGTGTAAGAGCTATGGTTTTAAGGGTTTCAGCTGAGGATTTTGTTGTTACGGCAAAGGCTAAGGGTTTAAGCGATGCTGATGTAGCTCGAAAACATGTTTTAAGAGCTTCAATGCCTCCTGTAATTACAAGTATTGTTTTAGCGCTTTCAACATCTATTTTCGGAGGTTACATGATTACTGAAGCGGTATTTGATTGGCCTGGAATGGGTACATTGTTTAGAGTTGCTATAACAAATTCAGATAGCCCTACAGTATTAGGATTAGTTTTTATGTCGTCACTTGCATATGTGATAGCCAGGTTTATTCTAGAGATTTTATATATGATTTTAGATCCTAGGGTGAGAATTTGAAAGAATATATAAAAAGCATTGCAACTTGGATTAACACAGTATGGCAATACAACCTAGGAAGGATAGGATTAATATTGCTATTAGCAATAGTTGCACTATCCTTTATAGCCCTTGCTGTAGTACCTTCTGATATATCAATTAAGTGGAACAATCCAAAAGAATGGGCATATACCCCAAAGTTAGCACCACCAGATTGGGTTGCATTTATAGGTATTCAACGAGCTCCTCATGCAGTAATTAATGTGCCTAGATATTCAACATATGAAGAAGCTGGCATAACTTATTATGTGTATAGAGCTATCTATAATCTTGATGCAAATGACTATCCTCAGAATATTGCTGTAGTTATTGAGAAACTTAATCCTCTTGTAACGAAAAGTGCTATGGACATATCTTTAAAGATTAGCTTAACACTAGAAAGACCTGATAACAATATTGTTACACTTTATAGTGGTGCTAAACAGTTGAGTGAGCTAGTTAGTGTTATTCAACAGGAATCGGAGTATGTTTTGTTTACCGATCCATCAACAACAATTTCATCGATTAGAGATCTTGTTTCAAGTATTACAGGTATGTCAAAAATTGAGTTTAGTCAAAAGTATGAGCCACAGCTGACAGCAGGTGCTTTATACATAAAGTATTGTTTTTCTAAATTTTCATTATCAGGTAATGAACTTAGGATCTCGCCTTTAGAAGGTACTTATAGAATACAGTTCTCAATTGCTATACCTACAAAATATTTAGTTGAATTGGGGTTAAGGGGATCTCCTATTGAATCTCTATCCATAATTGTGGTAGGGGATAGATATGGCTACCTAGGTACAGACTACCTTGGAAGAGATATAGCTTTGGGTGTTCTCTACGGATTTCCTGTAGGCTTGCTCATAGGAGTTTTTGCAGCCACAGTATCGGTATTTATGGGTGGTGTATTGGGGGTTGTGAGTGGTTATTATGGTGGTTTGGTAGATGAGGTAATACAGAGATTTGTAGATGTGTTAGGCAATGTTCCACTACTTCCAATAATGATATTAATAGGTGCAATAGTTCAACAAGTATTTGAATCTCCCTGGCTAAGATTGTTAATGATAGTTGTTGTGTATATAGCTTTTTCCTGGGGTGGAACAGCCATAATTACAAGAACCATGACTTTAAGTATAAAAGCTGAGCCTTTTGTAGAAGCGGCAAGGGCTTTGGGAGCAGGTTCAGCTAGAATTGTGTTTCGCCATATATTACCCAATGTAATGCCATACCTATTTGCATCTCTGGTTTTTGCAGTACCAGGTGCTATACTTTTGGAAGCTGGTTTAAGCGTGTTAGGTATTTACCATGGTCTTCCCACATGGGGGTCGATACTAGCTTCAGCAGAGGAATACAGAGGTGTGGCGATGTACGCATGGTGGTGGGTGCTACCCCCGGGAATGTCCATGGCTTTAACATCCTTTACATTTATTGCCTTGGGCATATCTATAGAAACAATAGTTGATCCTAGGCTGAGAGGGAGATGATAATGTCTCAAAAAGAATACAAAGCTATTGAGCAAAGGGATGAGGTCATGGATTCAGTAAAAGGCAGTGTTAAAGATGATCTACTAAGTGTTAGTAATCTAAAGGTTTATTACTTTACAAGTGGAGGTATTGTCAAGGCTGTTGATGATGTGAGTTTCTCTCTTAAAAGAGGGGAAATACTTGGTTTAGCTGGAGAATCTGGTTCTGGCAAAAGTACTCTTGGCTATGCTTTAATGAGGCTAGTGCCTCCTCCAGGTAAAATCGTTAAAGGATCTATAAAATTCATGGGTGAAGAACTAACATCTATGAGTGAAGAAGAATTTAGAAAAAGAATTAGGTGGAAAGGTATTTCAATGATTTTCCAAGGAGCTATGAATTCTCTAAATCCTGTTATGAAGATAGGTGATCAAATAGCTGAGGTTTTTAAGCTTCATCTTGGCCTTTCTAAGGAAGAGGGAGTTAAACGTGCTCGAGAGCTTTTGAAAACTGTTGGTCTGGATCCTGAGAAAGTAAATGCTTATCCACATGAGCTTAGTGGTGGTATGAAGCAAAGAGTTGTAATAGCCATGGCTCTGGCTTTGAATCCTCCTCTTGTAATTGCTGACGAGCCTACAACAGCTCTTGATGTTGTTGTTCAAGCTCAGATACTTAATCTTTTAAAAACTCTTCAAAGAGAGAAAAACATGTCTATGATAATAATTTCACATGATCTCAGTTTATTAGCCGAAATATCTGATTACTTAGCCATTATGTATGCTGGTAAAATAGTTGAATATGGATCTTCAGATACTATATACAAAAGCCCTAGTCACCCATATACTATAGGCCTCTTAGACAGTATTCCAAGTTTGAGTAGCGAAAAAACCGAATTGAAAGGCATACCCGGTGAGCCACCAGATTTGATTAATCCCCCACCTGGTTGTAGGTTTCATCCCAGATGCCCATTTGCAATGGATATTTGCAGAAAAGAGGAGCCTCCAATGACCAAGCTAGAGAATGGCCATATTGTTTTCTGTTGGCTTGCAGTTAAGAGGTGATGATTGTGGGTTTTGAAGGTAACTATCATCCTATGTTAAATCATGAAACATTGCTTTATGTAAATGATTTGAAGGTTTGGTTTTCGCTTCGCAAGGGATTGAAAGAGCTTTTAACCAGGGCTCCAACAAAATATGTGAAAGCTGTTGATGGTATAAGCTTTTCCTTAAATGATGGAGAGGTTTTTGCATTAGTTGGAGAATCTGGCTGTGGTAAAACAACAACTGGTCGAGCAATACTTAAACTTGTTGAACCAACATCGGGCATCATTGGATTTAAACCAAGTGAAAAGGTTTTAAAGGAGTTAATTGAAGCTGAAGGTGAGGACATTCTTTTGAATACAAAAGTTCATGTTGATATAACCAAAATCAGTTCTAAGCATATGAAGCCTCTTCGAAGAGAAATGCAGATTGTGTTTCAAGATCCATATGCAAGTCTTAACCCAAGACAGTCAATTCTAAGCATACTTACAGAGCCTTTGGAAATTCATAGAATTGGAGAATCAAGAGAAGAGAGGATGGAAATAGTTGCAAAGGCATTGGAATTAGTTAAGTTAACTCCACCAGAAGATTTCATGTATAGATATCCACATCAGCTTTCAGGAGGACAAAGACAAAGAGTTGTAATAGCTAGAGCCATAATACTTAAACCTAAGTTCATTGTAGCAGATGAGCCTTTGTCAATGCTAGATGTTTCTATAAGAACAGAAATTCTTAAGCTTTTAATGGAGTTAAGAAATGAGCTTAGACTTTCATATCTGTTCATAACACATGACCTTGCTTTAACAAGGTACATAGCCAATAGAATAGCTGTTATGTACCTAGGTAAAATAGTTGAGCTAGGGCCTGCCAACAAGGTTCTATATAACCCTCTACACCCATATACAAAAGCCTTAATAAAGGCTATTCCAGAACCTGAACCAAGCAGAAGAAAAGAACTTAGAGTACTTGATATTAAAGGTGAAGTACCCACAGCTATAAATATACCACCTGGTTGTAGGTTTCATCCCAGATGCCCTATAATTGACAAATACCCTCAACTTGCAGAAATATGTAAAGCAAAAGAACCTCCACTTATAGAAGTTGAAAAAGATCACTATGTTGCATGTTGGCTTTACAAAAAAGTTTGAAATGCTTTTTCAGTAGATAATGTTACTTGGATTTAGCATTATTCCACTTTCCTGAAGCTTTAAAGCACATTTTCTACAAAATGCTGCTTTCTTCAAATCTACTTCATATACCGAATTACTGAAGTTCATAACACAACCAGGTTGTCTACAATGTTCCAAACCCAATACATGGCCAAGTTCATGAAGAACCTCTTTTTCTATTCTCAATAAGAATAGCTGTTTATCTACTGATTTCAGTCTTTGCAAAAATACTACAGCTCCTGAATGTGGATATGCAACTCCAAAGACAAAATTAAGTCCATTTACATATCCATCAGCATCTATGACTCCAAGAGCATAGGAATCAACATGTTTCTTTAGAGTAATCAAATAGTCTAAAACCTGATCAGCTTTATACTGGTTTCTTCTAGAGTTGAATAACCATTGTGGCAAAGCTATAATGCTTTCATCAATTATTTTAAGATTTAAAATACTTGCTACAATATTTTCAACATGTTTTACAATATCAGTGTTGCTAGTTGTAAAGAATATTTCTACGCTCATAACATTCACTTGATTACTTGATTTTTTGTGAAATGATTATTACTGGCACAATTGCTAATGCAGCAGCTTGATCAGCGACTATTTCTTCATATGCGTTGTATCTTAGAATTATATCAATCATGTCAATATAATATAGAAGGGGGTTTCCATCACTACATGCTATTCTCCAATATCTTTTCTTATCCTTTTCAATTCTACTTTTCCTAAGAATAGCAATATGTTCAAGAACCTGTTTTGAAACACCTTGTTCAATAATTTTCAATATCTCATTAATGCACTCTTCGTAAAAATCGAGAATAGTGTAGTCAGCTATTCTCATATGAAGTTTCCACGAATTAACATCAAGATCTTTACACACACTTATACCATCAACTGATAACCTCTTAACATACTCAACATACCTACTTCCAATGACCATAGCAGGTGAGATGTAGGTTGATGAGAATACTAAAAGCTCTACAATTTCATATGGAAACTTAGATGCTTCATAGAGTTTTTCTATAAGCATTTGAATTGCGTTTGTTGGAGGAACAAGCTCCTTAAATGGATTTCTATTCAAATAATTCCTTAATTTATCTCCATATCTTTTTATGATGCTTGGGGTTAAACCTAGGTTCCGATACTTGAATCTGCTAATAAGCCACTTTAAACTTTTCCATGCACCGTCCTCTTCAAAATCAATTAAAACAACTCCTCTTAAGTTCTTAACAATTGCAGCGTACTTAGCAAAGCTCATGAGCTTCACAAAAGAGGTTCTTCATAGTCTTTATTTTCTATCTTATTAAGCTAGCTGCTAACAACAGTTAAAAGCTCTTTATCCGACAACTTAACAACTTTCATGTAGTTATCACTTATATCTCTAAGATCATCGTTATCACCCATTATCATAACTGATATTAGTCTTGCTTTTGCATGTTGAAGTGCTTTTTTGATAAGGCTTCTAGCTATTCTATCTTCGCCATCTGTAATCAGTATTATGTCGCTTGTTTCTCTAACACTACTCTTCAAAATATCGTTGCATGCTGTCATAAGAGCTTTCGATATGTCTGTTCCACCACCATTTCTAATCATGGCTATGTACTCTAAAAGCTTTGCAACATGTCCTGGTTTCGCATTTGGTTTAACAGATATTAGCTCATATGGTTCAGAATCAAAGAATCTTATGTAAAATGGTCTTTTCTCAATTCTACTTCTCATGAATAATGCTAAAGCTGTTGCTTTTGCCCACAAAATTTTGTTTCCATCCATGCTTCCAGATTTGTCTAGCAAAACATAGATGGGGCCCATAGTCAAGTACATAACTTTCTCAAATATTAACAAGTCACCCTCAGCTATTTTTGTATATAGATATAGCTGTGGATATGCAAGTTCTGTATATACTATTCTTTCTACATCTGATCCTCTGGAATACCCCTCTATTTCTCCTCGCTGATACCCAACCTTTTTTCTCTTAGCAGCATAGGCTATGTCTGGTATTCTAGCTAAAACATTGAGTATGTTTTTGATATCAGTATTTTTAACAAGTCTTAGAACAGTTGTCACATCTTCATCAAGATTAAGTATGTGCCCAACACCAGCCTTGTTTCCATAAACAAAATGTTGAATCTCCTTAACAGTTTCTGCAGCTTCGCTAGTCTTTCTAATAGCATTCTTCACAGCTTCTTCAAAGCTTTTACCACCATCACCTTCATCCTCACTCTGCTGCTGATTACGCATTCCACTTTGACCTCTACCACCTCCATGTTCAAATTCTTTCTCCTCGTTGCCAAGCTCTGAAAACAGATTCATTAAAAACAATGTTCCTAAAGCTACAGAAGCAAAGCTATCTGCAACTGTATATAGCCTCAGCTTCTTAGCTTCTTCATCTCCAAGCATAGTTTTTATCAATTTATATTGTTTTTCCTTACCAAGTGGAACATCAGTTATTTCAACAAGTTGTGGAAATGGCAAGTACAGTGCATAGTAAACATCTATAGCCATCTCAAGTGGAATTTCACCTCCAACCCTCAACCTCTTCAAATTATCAATTATTTTCTGACCCTTATACCTAGTGAAAGGATCTAGATAATCTATATTCTTCAGAATTCCTGGCATTTACCTACCCTCAATTTTCCTCTTAATTTTATCCAGTATATCATTTATTTGCTCAACAATCTCCATACCCTTTTTCTGTACCTTCTCATCATTGCTTTCTCTCATCATAGCCAATACCCTATCTCTTGTAGATTCCAAGTCTCTATAAATTTCTAGAAGCCTGTATTCAACAAATCTAGAGTTTATGGATGGAAACGATGCAATGTAGTTTCCAACCTCCTTAACGCTAACACCTATTTCCTCTAACTCTCTCAGATACTTGTATGGTGTTTTCAGCTCCTCAGAAAGAATTATGTTAACTTTTTCAAAATCATCTATATCGTGAGGAGCTATATACTTTAAAACCATAAGATCCTCTTCAACAGCTTGCAACCTTCCATTAATTAATGCGTTGGCTGCTATAACCTTTAATGCTTTACCCTTTCTTCTATCTGTTAAATGTATGTTTTTTGACTCCAAAACAGAGAATATCTTTAGAAGCTTTGACTCGACACCACTAAAACTAACTTCAAAAACCATTCCATGCATTTTATCAAGAGTATTTCTATCAATGATAATTTCTGGTTGTTGATACCCAAATCTCTCAATATCCCATGCCTTTCTCAAAAGCTGTTTCCATAAATCATCAGGCAAAGGCTTTACATAATGTCTAAGCAAAAACCTGTCATATAAGGCTTCTAGTTCAGGTTCTTGTGGAACTTCATTACTTGCTCCAAACAAGCTCCACAAAGCAACTCTAATTTCTGTGTAGCCATCATAGAATAGCCTTTCATTCATTATTGTTAGAAGTGTGTTTAGAATAGCGGAATTCGCCTTGAAGATCTCATCTAGAAATGCTATTTCAGCTTCTGGAAGCTTATGTGACGTTATTCTAACATATTTTCCATCTTTCAAAGCATTTATATCAAGAGGACCAAAGAGTTCTGCAGGCTCTGTATACTTTGTTAATAGATACATGAAGCATTTCATATTTAGAATTTGAGCAGCTCTTCTAATCAAAGCACTTTTTGCAGTACCAGGTTCGCCAATTAGAACTGCATGTTCTTTTGTTAAAAGGGCTAGGAGAATTACCTTAGCCTCCTCCTCCCTGCCAACAAATGGTTTAGAAAGCTCATTCAGAATTTTTTGAAGAATCATCAATTCATCTTTGTTAATGATTTGATTTGGTTGCATAACCATATACCACTACATTTTAATATTTTCTACTTACACACCGCACAAATTATATTTCTTAGCAAGTCTATATTAAATCTATAGTCTCTATAACACTCATCAATTGTTTTCACAATTCTCACAGGAATAGAATAAACATTATCTTCACACATCAAAAATTTTGTGAATTCCCTAACACCAAGTTTTTCACCAATATCCATTCCAACATAAGTTTTTAAAGCAATTCTGCTAAGCAGCTTCAAAAACATTTTCCTGTTAACAACTCCGCATTTTTCTAGGGCCTTGAGAAAGAGGTAAAGAGATTCAATAACATCTAGGTTAGGAGCAGAGCTAACAATTTTAGAGGCTATAGCATTTTCAACAAGATTCAAGTTGCTTAACTCATTCTCATCAACAATATTGAGAATATTCATCAATACTTCCATATATCTTGAAACTGCTTCGCTATTAACACTTTCAACAACATCTAATTCACTGTGGTATACACCATCTCTTAAAGCATCTTGAAAAGAGTTGATTGTTAGCGAAGGTATTCCAACTATTGAGAATGAAAAAGAGTCAAAAACAATATCATCACCTTTTAATTTAAATCCATTCTTCATTAACACACTCTCCAATATTGGATTCGACGTTGAAACAACTATATTGCTACTGTAAACAACATCAATGTTAATTACAGTTTCTACTTCATCAAAAAGCTTGTGAAAATACTTGGAAACAAAATGTTTTGAGCCAACAAGCCAGTAAAAAGAGTTTAGTTTTTGGGGAAACCCCTCTTCAGCTGTAAACAAAACTAATGACAACCCCTTCTTCAATAACTTAAAACGAGATAAATGTCTAAACAATGCAATTGCTATTGCCACACCCAAAACATTGTCTGAGGCTCCTGAAAGCCAGTGGTCATGGTGTGCAGTAACATATATTCTTCTATCGCCATTGCCATGAATATTTGCTATCAGGTTATAGCCATAAGATTGAGCAGTACTTGATTTTGCACATATTTCTGCATTTCCAAATTCAACAATTTTTCTAGCAACAGAAAAGGGAACCACAATTACTGGTGTCTTTATAGGTGAGGCTTCCTCATACAAAGCAACCAAATTTTCTAAAACAACTATTCTTCTTATGGTGTTGTGAACATCAGAAAAAATTATTAGCCTGGGGCTGTAAAGACTCAAAATCCTTGCAATAGTGGCTATGTCGTCTGGATCACGAGGTGTTTCAACAATTACAATTTTGTCATAGATGCTACTATATGAGAGATTTTTTGTTATGATCTCTGCTGCACTAAGTATTGTGATGTTGTTTTGCAAAATTTCTTCACATACATCGATTTGAGCAGGTGGTTGAACTGCACATCTATAAGTCTCTCCACGGATATCAATAAAACAATAGCTTTCTTCCCACGAAGTAACTGGGACCGGATCTAGGTAAACATCATCCCCATACCCATCTAAAAAACCTCTAATAATATTTAAAAGAGCTAACTCCTTCCTCGAACCACCAACAACTTCCCCAAAGCTACTAACAATATTCGCTATTCTAAATGCTTCTTCAACTATGTTTCTCAACATACTCACTCATTCATATCTAAGAGCTACAGCTGGAGGTATTTTAGCTGCTCTGTAAGCAGGTAGAATGCCCCCACCAATACCAACAAGAATTGTTAGTCCAAGTGTCTTTGCAATTGTGTAGACCCTTATCTTTGGAGCAGCTTTAACAACCATAATAGCTTCTGCAGCAGCTCTTATCTCAAATCCTCTAGATGCTAAAGCATGAGCACCTATAACACCTAATGAAATGCCTATAGCTCCACCAATTAAGCTCATCACAACACTTTCCATGAGAATCATTACAAGAACTTGAAAATCTGTAAATCCAAGAGCTTTTAAAACACCTATTTCCCTTGTTCTCTCAATGACAGATGTTATCATTGTTGCTGCTACACCAGCTATTGCAACTGCAAATGCTGATAGTGATGCTGCAAAGGATATGAAATTCATTGCGCCAATAATGGAGCTAGCAATATTTGCAATACTCTGAAACGAAATCACAGATGCTGAGTTTCCATATATTTGCTGAAGCTGCTTAACAAGCATGGGGACATACTCGCTTTTCTCTGCCAATATAAATATTCCACTCCACTCATTTAAACCCAGAACTCTTTGACCAGCTGAAAGAGGAAGAAAAATTGTTGTATCAGGACTTAGAATAAATGCTCCTCCAAATTCCTTAAGAATAGCTGCAATGGAAACAGAAGCTCTTCTAATTTCCGTTTTACCACCAGCTGTTTTCATATATGTCAATGTAATAACATCTCCAAGATCATAAACCCTGTTGCCATTATCATCAAAAGCTATTTTATATCCAACAACAGCTTTTAGATAATCTGACTCAGATGGTGTATAGCCCTCGAGAATTTCCAATCCTCTTATTGACTCAAAAACAATGTCTATTGGTATTGCATATACAAAAACAATTTTTGTTTGTGTGCCCACCCTGACCTGTGCTTGTATAGAGTAAAATGGTTCAACTCTTTTAACACCTGGTAAAGACCTTATCAGATTTAAGTCACTGTCACTGAATTTTGTTCCAGATTCTGGAAAAAGAACAATGGCATTTTGTCCAAGACCCTCAATTTGATTAATTATATAATCTCCATAGCCATCTATAACACTTGATATCATGACAAGAGCTAGTGGACCTATTGCAATTCCAATTATTGTTAGTGTAGCTCTTGTTTTTCTTTCTGTAAGTGTTTTGAATGCAAGCTTGAAAATGTCTAAAAAGAATTGAATGAATAACATGAAAATTACCTACATTTAATTCTTTCTATAGAGCCTTCAATGGCTTTAGCATGGATCTTTACATATCTATACAGGAAGTAGCCTATCACAGTAAGAAATGTAGCAATAATTGCTATAATGACATAGTGATTGTATATAACTGCTTCTTGTTGCGATATCGTTACAGTTGATGTTGTTTGCTGTATTATAATTGGAACTGTGTAGTTAATAACATCTGTTCTACCATATTCATCTCTATACACTATCTTTAGCACAACAGTGTTGCTGCTAATGTTGTTTACATTTATTTCTATTCTAAATGCGGATTGAGATGCAGGATCTATGTCGCCAACTAGTGTTTCTCCATAGGAATTGCCATAAATTGCTTTAACAACAACACTTCTTGCTGATGCTATTCCATAATTTGCAACAGTTCCTGAAATAGACAATGATTTTCCTGAAAGAGTTGCCTTGGAATCTAAAAGGGATATGTCTATGAATGGCTCTATCAAAACAGCTATTGATGTGTTGAAGAACTGTGTATTGCCATTAACATCTTTATAAACTAGTGAAAGAGAAAATGGCACGCTCATGTATCTTAAATATGTTTGTGTACCTCCCATGGAAATGGAAATGGGGTTGTAAACAAGTTTGTAACTCACATTAACGGTTTTTGATGGTGGCAACAAATCTATGTATTTAACTGCTTGCTGTGGTATAAGCATTGATGCATATGGAATGAGATACACATAAACATTGTACAGCGGTGCAGAGCCCTTGTTAGCAACGCCTATATCAAGTGTTGCAACACCCTTAACTACTTTAACTGTTGTAGGTGCAAAAACATCAACTATTTTAGCAGAGCCCAAAATACTAATATTTATTGCTATTGGTATTTCTCTAACATTGTTCCACTGATCAATAAAATTGAGAGTGCCATTTGCAACATAAAAGCCTGTTTTATTCGTTACTATATTCAGTTTCACATAGAAATACAGCAAATCACCATATCCAAAGCTTTGTGCACTTGCTGGACTCTGTTGCAATAATATTGATGCCATGTACTGCTGCATGCTTGAATATCTTAGTTGTTGAATTCCTTGAAGCTGCTGCAAAACATTTATGTTTGAAGCTGGTATGGAAACCTTTGAGCTGTTGGCATCAGATGATGTGAAACCCTTGGGAAGGTTTATGTTAAGAACAACTCCTTTCATTGATGGATTATAATTGTTTCTAACAACAATCATAAGCATTGCTCCATACTCTGGTGGCTGTGGTGTTTTACCAATCCACTGCACAGAAACAACATCAATACTCTTGCTTAAATCATTCACAATGAGACTTACACCATATCTCTCAGTAACTAAGGTGTTTGGAGATCCCGATTCAACAACATAGCTAGTTACAAGCTCTGCAAAATACCTACCTGGCTTCACATTCCCAACAGATATTTGAAGTGTTACCGTGAATTGCTGAAGACTGTTTATAGGCCCTGCAACATATGTTTTTGCCACTGATCCATACTTTGTGTAAAAACCTTGTGGAAGTTTAAGCTCTATATCAACTCCAGATATTCTATATGGCCATCTATTTGCAATTGTTATCACAAGTGTAACGTTTTCTGTATTTGGATAAACAGGCCAGTTATTGCTCCAGGAAACATCAACTATCTCCAAACCTCTTCCAGAAGCTGGTGCATCTACTAGCAGTGTTACAGTAAAGTTTTGCGAGTCGTTGATGTTTGTGCCAAAATATGTAAATGTGTAAGCAACAGTGATTTTGAAGAGTATGTTTCCAGCTTTATCAATACTGGCTAGATCAGCATATAGTGTAACACTACATGATGCTTCAGGAGCTAGTTGAGGAGAGCAAACATCTGATTCCTTGAACAATGTTATAGAGCTGTTCAAAGGCTTTGCATAAATATGAACACCACTAATGGGGTAGTACCCTCTGTTCATTACTGTGACTGTGAATGGAGCATTTCTCTGACCTATCAACACTCTTGTTGGTGCTTGTGGACCACCCCAATACACCGAAACGAGGCTGATTTCTGGCTTGTAGTAACTGTATGAAGCTATTGCAATTGGTATTAACAGCTTTTCTTTGAGAATTGCTAATGCCTGTCCGCTTCTCACAGCATAGGTAAGGTGAATAGTTATATTCTTTACCCCTGGAGATGCCGTTGTTGCAATGTCAACATTTAAGTCAATAGTGCATATACCTCCAGAGGAAACACCATTTAAGCATGTTCCTGTAACATCATTTAGTTTAAGCTCTTTCGGTAAAACAATCTCAGGCTTTGTCCATGCAACTTGGTATGTTTTTGTATTTGCGATAGTGATAGAAATTGTTACTTCTCTTGCTGATGGCAATAACGGTGCATAAGCATTATTTAAACGTGTATGTAAAGCAACTACTCTAAAAGTGTTTAAATTGTTCATGATTTTTAGAGAAATTCTATACTCTGTCCATGCTCTGTAGTATGATCCTCTACCACTACTCACCACAGCACTCAAATATAGTTTTGCTTCAACACCACTAGCATTGTTAACCTCAATGTTTCTAAACACCACTGTTTGAATTGATCCATAGTCTATAGGGCCATTCACTATCTGTACAGAGATGTTTCTACCATCTAAAAATGCTGCATTGGATACTTCAATTCTTAAAACAATGTTCTGTATAGTATCTATTGAAAGAGACTGCAGTGTGAAGTATGCTGATGCTCCACTTGTCTCAGATGTTGTTATCTGGTTTTCCCATCCATAGTCAATCAACGAAATGTTTAGCAACGGCTTATATATCGGTAAAAGTATTGTGTGATATTCATTAGACCAGTAACCACCACCTTTTATTGTTGTTGAGAGATAGTCTACTCTAAGTATTATCGGATAAAGACCATCAGCTGTTGAAACAACATCTATTGGGCCAATCTCTATGCGGATGCTTTGTCCATAGCTATAAACATTATTGCCTAAAACAATTGTTGTACTTCTATTTCCATTTTCAAAAACCATTTCCTTAGGAAGATAAACACTAACTTTAATTCCCTCAACTCTATATCCAGGTGAAGAAACTTGTAAATAAACATAGGCATGAACACCAACAGAAGTTGTATATACTTTGTTCTCTACCCATCCACTAGATGAAACATTGAATATTCTTGTAAAAGGCCTTTCAAAAACCTTAATGCTTATAGTGTAGGTAGATGAAAACTTGTAGAAGGTATTTGTAGACGGGTCAAAAGCAATTCCATTAACAAGTAGCTTTGCTGGGTATTCTCCAAAAGCAACATTGGTTAGAATTGATATGCCTGAAAATGAAAGAGTTGCTGCTGAACCTCTCTGAATATTGATTCCAGATACCGTGATTGTTGATGGGTAAAAGCCTTTGGGAAGCTGAAGAACAGCTGCAGCATCTCTTACATCAATAACATCATAGTTTAGTAAATCAATGTTTAGTGTTGCTCCCTCAGTACCGGCATACACCTCTCCAGAAGACCAATAAACATTGGTTATAACTAGATTTATGGATGGTTTCTGAATTGGAATATTGAATGAGTATATCTGTTCACTCCAAAACTCGGCTCCATTATCATCCCCAAATATTATGAGCTTCACAGAAATTGATATTGTATTGCTGCTTCCCAAAATTATTGGTGGGCTATACAATGTTTCAACATCCCCATATGCCAATGTTTGCTGAGAAATTGTTGTAGCTGTTAAAGAGTTGTTGTAGAATGACCCACCGCTTTGAATTGTGAAATATGCTGTTATGCTTCGAATATTTTTGAAATCCTTATTCATTATAGTCATGTAGAATCTTGTTCCAATAGCATTTTCCACAGGTTTTGGTGTTTCAACTCCATAGTCAATAACTTGTATGAGAAGTTGTGGAGCTTGAGAAACTGTTACATAAAATGTTGCACTTCCCTGTGCACTATAAATAACATTGTCATCTGTAGACATAGTTGCATTAATCTTTAGTTTAACAAGGTATTGTGTGTTTGGCAATGCATTTGAATATATTGATATGGGTCCTAGCGATATTGTTGTTGTTTGGTTTTTGCCCAGATTGGAGAACTGATACCTTATGCGATTAGGTGTAAATACCTGTGGTAATTCCACAACACTATTTGCTTGAACTATATTCGAATTTCCATTATTTTTAAGTGTTATATAAAGGTATACACCCTGACTACCAGGATATGCATCAGGACTCCAATACCAATCAACAACTTCTACACTTATTGGTGGATACTGGGAAACAGTTATTGCTATGTTACTCAAGGATGCTGAAAACTGTGATCCGCTAACCCTGTAATAGATTGTTAGATTAGCTATGTATGTGCCAGGCGCAGTTGAGCTGTCAACATCTATGTGATATTCAAAAACTATAACATCTCCTGGCTCTACAACACTATACGTTGAACCATTTGGTGTTTGTGGAGGTGAGCAAGAACTATAGCCTCTTGTTATTGAGAAGCTAGGTGGAAGATTTATACAGCCTGCTGATATAAATGCAGTTGAAGAGCCATTATACAGCACATTTATGGTTAAAACAACGTTTCTACTTCCTGGATAAATAGTATTTGTGTTTGCAGATGATTTGTAGCTATACCTCATTAAAATAAATGGTTGCTGCTGAGCATAGCTTGTGGAAATGAAAGCAAATAAAATTAAATGCAATATCAGTAGCAAAGCTATTGCACATGTAGTGAAATGTTTGTTCTTTACAAACATTTTAACACCTTAACATAGCAATTTTCTTGGTTATGTCTGCAGACACAGTATTGCTCTTAGCTTTATTTTTAAGTTTTTGTAATTTTAGTCAAAAACCCATGTTATTCACATACTCTTTTCCACTAACATTGACAAGCAGAGCTTTTTGTTGCAAATACAATCTTTAATGTGAAAACCGAAAATCAATATGTGTTAAGAATGCATTTACTTGTATCAGGTATTTGAATAGAAACTATTTGACCATCTCTAATAATGTATATCTTTTGAGTGCAATTAGCTATTTCCGGGTCGTGAGTAACGATAGCTATTGTTGTTCCAATTTTGTTCAACTCTAGAAATGTTTGCATAACCACTTTTGCACTTGCTCTATCAAGATTACCTGTAGGCTCATCAGCTAGCACAATTCTTGGATTACCAACAATAGCTCTTGCGATAGCAACTCTCTGCTGCTGACCACCAGATAACTGAGTTGGTTTCTTAGGCAACCATGAAACATCTCCACCAGCTTTAACAAGAGCTTCTTTAGCCATTTCAACTCTTTTTGATTTTGGTATTCCCCTTGGTATTAAAGGCATTTCAATGTTTTCCAAGACAGTTAATCTGTTTATTAAGTTAAAGAATTGAAAAACAAAACCAATTTTAGTATTTCTAATACTAGCAATCTCTCTGCTGCCAAGCCTAGAAACATCAATACCATCAATAATAACTCTTCCACTCGATGGCTTATCTAGAAGACCAATCATATTAAGAAGAGTTGTTTTTCCAGAACCAGAAGGACCCATAATCGAAATTATTTCTCCTTCAAATACTTTTAGAGAAACACCTCTAAGAGCTTGTGTAACAACATCACCAACTCTATAAACTTTGGTGACATTATCAACAACTATAATTTCCCTTACCATCTTACATTCACTCCAACATATGTTTTAATGCATAAAATTTTTAAGCATTTTTAGA
>ERZ1669248.564-NODE-564-length-17221-cov-5.451940_pt1 | contig 17221 bp, 13 predicted proteins | sample MGYA00579296_ERZ1669248 | MGnify/ENA primary metagenome ERZ1669248 (study PRJEB41166, sample SAMN08046057) | hot springs metagenome | biome: hot spring; feature: neutral hot spring; material: thermophilic sediment; isolation source: thermophilic sediment from...
CAGGCATGCGCTAATAGTCTTCGTCTGCGCTGGTGAGGTACCACGGGGTTTGGCGAATGGCGTCGGCGTTCGGGCCCGCTGAGGTGAACATCACATTGCGTTGCCCGCGTGCCACCATGCCCAGGCTCCGCAGGGTCTGCTGCGTGTGGGCGGGGCCAAGAAATTCAAATGACACGCTGGTGCGGCCATCGCTGTGGGCGTCGCGGAACAGGGTGTCAAGCAGCAGGCCCAGGCTGTCCGGGTGGTCGGGGTGGCACAGCAGATCGCGGATGTGCAGCACAGGGCCGATGACTTCGGTGGTGGCGTACGCGATCAGGCCGTGCGTCCGGGAGTTCATGGTCAGGAAGCGAAATTTCTTCCAGGGTTTTTGCTCGAAGCGCCAGGCTAGGTAACGACGGTCGCGCACGCCGATCAACAGGGCCTGACCCGCCTGGGCTTTCCACAGGGCGTCGAACCGGGCGTCTGGCTGATCCATCCACTGGGCGAACATGCCGCTGAAGTCGTGCGCGTATTGCGTGCGGCGCAAGGTGTGCCGCAACCAGTCGGCAGTTCCTCCCAGGGTGTGCCGCATGAAGCGGGGCAGTCGCGCTGGTAGGTAGTTGGCGCTGCGCAGCACGCGCACATAACGCACCATCGGCCCGGCCACCGCATAGCCGAGGCGCTTGACCACGGGCTCGGATTTAGGGTTTGGGAAGCCATAGATCAGTCCGAGTTGGGGCAGAAACCGGTCGCGCAAGGAGGTCTGCAGCAGCATGGCCGGATACAGGGTGCGGTGTTCTGCAACCACGCCAAAGTCTGCCAGCAAGCCGGCATCGATCGGTTGCCCAGCCAGCCGCATGTGTCGCGTGCCCAGGCCGATGACGCCAATGGGCACGCCGTGCTCTGCCGGAGAGTGGGCGAGCAGGACATGGGGTGCCCCTGCCGGATTGCGCAGGTAAAACCAGTCGAACTTGTCCTGGCGGCGCTCCGGATGCCCCAGATTGCTGGCCCAGAGCGACACGATGGTGCTGCGATCGGTGCTCAGATCGGCGGGCAGGGCTGCATAACTGGATGCGGCAGCGGACATGGTGGACGAAAGTGATGGCGTTCAACGCCGGATGAACCGGTCGTGCAGCAGCAGGGTGGAGAGCATGCCGACAAACGCCATATTGTCACCAAATCCGATGACTTTTCCGGCGCGCGCCTTGTCGAACAGGCGGATGGCGGCCGGCAGGTCGAAATACCCGGCTTCCTTCAGCCGCGCCGCGCTGAACAGCTCGGCCACATAGTCGACCGGCTCGCCGTCGTGGAAGAAGCTCTGGCTGTCTGGCGCGCGGTAGGGCTGCTTGGTGCGGTGGCGCAGGGCGTCGGGCAGCAGGCCGTCCATGCTGCGCTTGAGAAGGTACTTTTCAACCAGACCCATGAGCTTGTAGCGCGGCGGCAGGCGGCTGGCAAAGGCGATCAGCCGGTGGTCGAGAAACGGAAACCGCGTCTCGATGGATGCGGCCATGGCCATGCGGTCGCCCTGCGAACACAGCAGATAGCCCGACATCAGGGTGTGCGCCTCGATGTACTGATCCTGGTTCAGCGGCTCCCAGCGCGACAGCTCGGCAGGCAGGTGCAGGGCGTCGACCGGGTCGAACCTGGTGGCGGCAGCGCGCAGCTCGGGCGACAGGAACGCGGCGATGCGCCGGGTGGTGGTCCAGCGCGGCAGGTGGGCGAATCCGGGCTCGCGAAACCGCGCCTCACCGTCGCGGAAAAACCGCTCGGTCATCGCCCGGCCCGCCGCCGGGGAATGCTTGAGATACGGGTAGAGCCGCTCGAGCAGACGCGGCCTGCAGCGCGAGTCGGGCTGGCGCGCGATGAAGCGGCGCACGCGGCCTTCCTTGAAGATGTCGTAGCCGCCGAACACCTCGTCGGCGCCCTCGCCGGTGAGCGCCACCTTGTAGCCCGCAGCGCGCACGCCGTCGGCCAGCAGCATCATCGGCGCCGGGGCGGTGCGAACGATGGGGGTTTCGGCGTGCGCGATGGCGCGGGGAAAGGCCGCGGCGATGTCGGCGCGGGTGCAGTGCACCGTGGTGTGTTCGGTGTGCAGATGCTGCACCAGCCGCTGCTGCCAGGCGCTTTCGTCGAACTCGGCGTCGTCGAAGGTCAGCGAAAAGGTGCGCAGCGGGGTGTCGGTGTAGTGGCGGATCAGCGTGGTGACGATGGATGAGTCCAGCCCGCCGCTCAGATACGCCGCCACCGGCACGTCGGCACGCAGTTGCAGCCGCACCGCGTCGATCAGCAGATCGCGCAGTTCCTCGGCGTAGGCGTCGGCGCTGCGGTCGGCTGCGATCGGCGCCGGGGGAAAGGTCCAGTCCCAGTAGCGGCGCAGGCGGGTGCCCTGCGCATCGACCGTCATCACATGGCCGGGCGGCAGCGACTCGATGCCCTCGAACACCGCATGCGGTGGCAGCGGCGCCCAATACGTGAACACCTCGCCCAGCGCACGGGCGTCGATGCGGCGCGGCACTTCGGGCAGAGCCAGCAGCGCCTTGATTTCCGACGCGAACGCCAGACCGCCGGGTACACGCGTGTGGAACAGCGGGCGGATGCCGGTGCGGTCGCGCGCCAGCAGCAGGCGCTGGCGCACGCTGTCCCACAGCGCAAAGGCGAACTGGCCATTGAGCTGCTCGACCAGCGCGTCGCCGTGCTCCTCGTAGAGGTGCACCAGCACTTCGGTGTCGGACTGGGTGGAGAAGCGATGGCCGCGCCGCAGCAGGTCGGCGCGCAGTTCGAGGTAATTGAAGATTTCGCCGTTGAACGTGACCCAGACCGTGCCGTCTTCGTTGGTCATCGGCTGGGTGCCGCTGGACAGGTCGATGATGCTCAAGCGGGCGTGCGCCAGGCCGATCGGCCCCTGGGTGTAGAAGCCTTGACCGTCGGGGCCGCGGTGCCGCAGGCGGTCGATCATCGTGGCGAGCTGCGCCGGGTCGATCGGTGCGTTCCAGTTCAGCCGCCCGGCGATGCCGCACATCGCGTTCAGCCGCCGATATACGACATCTCGACCTTGCGCTCGTTGCGCAGCGACTGGCCGGCCGCGGTGCCGCGCAGCAGCGAGTAGCGGTCGTCGCGCTGTGTCCAGACCTGCGCCAGCGCGGCGCGCAGCTCGGCGTCGCTGACCGGCGCCAGGCCGGTGCGTGGATCGCCGCGCAGCAGCGCGCGCAGGTCATGGCCGTGGGTGGCGAACAGGCAGAGGTAGAGCTTGCCCTCCATCGACAGCCGGGCGCGGTTGCAGCTGGCGCAAAACGCGCGCGTGACGCTGGAGATCACGCCGATCTCGCCCGCGCCGTCGTCATAGGCCCAGCGCTGCGCGGTCTCGCCCGCGCTGTGCGGCTCCAGCGGGTGCAGCGGGTGCACCGCATGGATGCGGTCGATCACCTGCTGCGAGGGCAGAACCTCGTCCATGCGCCAGCCGTTGGTGTTGCCCACGTCCATGTATTCGATGAAGCGCAGCACCACCCCAGTGCCGCGGAAATGCTCGGCCATTGGCAGGATCTGCGCATCGTTGGTGCCGCGCTTGACCACCATGTTGACCTTGACCGGCGCAAGTCCTGCGGCGATTGCCGCGTCGATGCCGTGCAGCACGTCGGCCACGGGAAAGTCCACATCGTTCATTCGTCGAAAGGCCGCGTCGTCCAGCGCGTCCAGGCTCACGGTGACGCGGTCCAGTCCCGCGTCCTTGAGCTGCTGTGCCTTGCGCGCCAGGATGGAACCGTTGGTGGTCAGGGTGAGTTCGGGCGGGGTGCCGTCCAGCGTGCGCAGTCCGTGCAGCATGTCCACCAGGCGCTCCAGGTGCTTGCGCAGCAGCGGCTCGCCGCCGGTCAGCCGGATTTTGCGCACACCCAGATCGATGAACACCCGCGCGGCGCGGGTGATTTCCTCGAAACTCAGCAGATCGGCATGCTGCAGAAATTCGTAGTGCTTGTCGAAAATCTCCTTCGGCATGCAGTAGGTGCAGCGGAAGTTGCAGCGGTCGGTCACCGAAATCCGCAGGTCGTGCAGCGGGCGGTGCAGACGATCCGTTGGCTGCCCTTGCACATCGGCAGCGTGCGCGGGGACCTGGGGCACGCTGGCGGCGTAAAGATGATCGACGATGGGAATGATGCGTTCGGACATGTCGCCATTATCGGCAAAGATGGGACGATGGCTTTTCACATTCTCACATCACGGTGATTTGCAAGGCCAGTGCAAATGTGGCCAGCAGCATGCCCAGCACCGCGCCAACTACCACGTCCGACAGATAGTGCAGCCCAAGAATCAGGCGTGAAGCCGCGATGAGCAGCGCGAACGGCACGGCGACCCACCCGAGAACCGGGGCAAAAAACAGGATCTGCAGCGTGAAATTCACCGCGTGCAGGGTGTGACCGGAGGGAAAGCTGAACTGGTCGAGCGGTGGTTCGCTGACCATGATCCGGTGACAGTGTTCGCTCGGTCTGGGGCGGGCCGCCAGCCGCTTGATCGACCCGTACAGAGCGATGCCGATGACGGTTGTCACCAGCATCCAGAAGATGGGCAGGACCGCTTCCCGACCGCCCTGCATCAACAGCGCAAAAAGAATGGCCGCCCAGCCCCAACCGTTGCCCAGTCGGCTGATCAGGGTGAACAGGCGGCGCACCCACGCCTGCCTGCTCAGCCGGTTGGCCGAAATGGTGAGCGCCTGTTCCCAGTGCAGGTAGCGATGGAGCAGGCTGGACTGTCGCTGGTGCATGTACGGGACTCTCGTCGTGGACGTCGTGGATGGCGCGAGCCGGATTGTTTCACCGCAGACTTAGGGCAAGACGGCATCGCTCTACCATTGTGGCATTCGCGCAGGTCTGGGGAGCAGGAGCCCGGCCTCTGCGCGCCACCTACAAGGACACACAATGACGTATTCGATCGAACTCTCCGGGCGCGTCGCCCTGGTCACAGGCGCTTCCAGCGGTCTGGGCTGGCGCTTTGCCGAAGTGCTGGCGCAGGCCGGCGCGGCCGTTGTGCTCAGCGGGCGCCGCATGGAGCGGCTCAAGGAACTGCGTGCCCGCATCGAAGGGCAGGGCGGCGACGCGCATGTGGTGGAACTCGATGTCAACGACCCAGCCAGCATCAAGGCTGCTGTTGCGCATGCGGAAACCGAGATGGGGCCGATCGACATTCTGGTGAACAACGCTGGGGTGTCACTGCAGCAAAAACTGCTGGACGTGACGAGCGACGATTTCGACGAGGTGTTCGGCACCAATGTGCGCGGCGCGTTTTTCGTGGCGCAGGAGGTTGCTCGCCGCATGGTGGCGCGATCGCTCGGCGTCACGCCGGGCACCTGGGCCGGCGGGCGGATCATCAATATCGCATCGGTTGCCGGGCTGCGTGTCATGCCCAAGCTCGGGGTCTATGCGATGAGCAAGGCCTCGGTCATTCACATGACGCGGGCCATGGCGGTGGAGTGGGGCAAGTATGGCATCAATGTCAATGCCATCTGCCCCGGCTACATCGACACCGAGATGAATCACCATCACTGGCAGACTGAATCGGGCCAGCGCCTGATGCAGATGCTGCCGCGCAAGCGTCTGGGCAAACCGGAGGACCTTGACGGGCTGCTCGTTCTGCTCGCTAGCGGGCAGAGTGGCCTGATCAACGGTGCCATCGTCGCCGCTGACGACGGCTTCGGCATTTGAAGGGCAGCATGATGCGGTTCGACATCCCTGAACAAAAAAATCTGGTCTACACCATGACCATGCCCATTCGCTGGGGCGACATGGACGTGATGGGCCATGTGAACAACACCCTCTATTTCCGCTACATGGAAATCATCCGCCTGGAGTGGATGCTGGCCGCCGGAGTGCCCGCCAATCCCAAGGGACTGGGGCCGGTGATCGTCAACGCGTTCTGCAACTTCCAGACCGAGCTGAGTTTTCCCGGCGAGGTGCTCGCGCGGCTCTACACCGCAGGTGTGGGACGCACCAGTTTCGACACCTACACCCTGCTCAGCCGCACCGATGACCCCGACACCATTTACGCCAGCGGCGGCTCGCGCGTGGTCTGGGTGGACTTTCCGCAGCGAAAGAGCGTTCCTCTGCCCGACATGCTGCGCGCGCTGCTGACACAGGCCTCGACTTCGACAAACACCTGACATCCGCCGGAGAACATCATGTCCGAACCCGCGCCAGCCCACCCCTTGTGGCGTGCGTCGCCGCAGCGCATTGCCGCGTCGCACATCGAATCTTTCCGCCTCTGGGTCAACGCCCGGCATGGTCTGCAATTGCAGGATTACCAGGCGTTGCTCGACTGGTCTGTGGCCGAGCAGGCGAAGTTCTGGGACGCCGTCTGGGAGACCTCTGGCGTGATCGCGCAGCACAAGGGCGAGCGGGTCCTGATCGACGCAGATCGCATGCCCGGCGCGCGTTTCTTCCCGGACGCGCAACTCAATTTCGCGCAGAACCTGCTGCGCCGCAATGACGACGCCATCGCGCTGCATTTCTGGGGTGAAGACCGGGTGCAGCGCAGTATGAGCTGGCGCCAACTGCACGCCGAAGTCTCGCGCCTGCAGCAGGCCTTGCGCAGTTGGGGCGTGATGCCCGGCGACCGGGTGGCGGCCTACATGCCCAATCTGCCCGAGACCGTGATCGCCATGCTCGCGGCCACGAGCATCGGCGCCACCTTTACCTCGGCCTCGCCCGATTTCGGCACGCAGGGCGTGCTCGACCGTTTCGGCCAGACCCAGCCCAAGGTGCTCATTGCGTGCGACGGCTATTTCTACAACGGCAAGACCTTTTCCAACCTCGACAAGCTCGCCGCACTTGTCGAGCAACTGCCCTCGGTGGCACGGACTGTGATCGTGCCCTATGTGGCGCAGGCCCTGGGGCAGGTGCCCGATATCGCGGCCATTCCCGGCGCGCAGACTTGGGAAGACGCGCTGCTGCCCTTTGCGCCGCAGACGGTGCAATTCACCTCGCTGCCCTTCGATCATCCGGTCTACATCCTCTATTCGAGCGGCACGACGGGCGCGCCAAAATGCATCGTCCACCGTGCAGGCGGGGTGCTGCTCAAGCATCTTGCCGAATTGCGGCTGCAGGTGGACATCCACGCCGATGACCGGGTGTTCTTTTTCACCACCTGTGGCTGGATGATGTGGAACTGGCTCATGTCCGCCCTCAGCCAGGGGGCGACGGTCTGCCTGTACGACGGCTCGCCGGGCCTGCGCGACAACGCCATTCTGTTCGACTACGCCGACGCCGTGGGCTTCACGCATCTGGGCACCTCGGCCAAGTTCATCGAGGCGCTGGGCAAGTCGGGACTCGAACCCAGGCGCACGCACCAGCTCGCCAGCCTGCGCACCATCATGTCCACCGGGTCGCCGCTGGCGCCCGAGGGCTTCGACTATGTGTACGACAAGGTCAAGCCCGACGTCTGCCTGAGTTCCATGTCCGGCGGAACCGATCTGGTGGCCTGCTTCATCGTCGGCTCGCCGATGAACCCGGTCTGGCGCGGAGAACTGCAGGCTTGCGCACTGGGCATGGCGGTGATCGTCGCGGACGACGACGGCAAGCCCTTGCCCGACGGCGAGAAGGGTGAACTGGTCTGCACCAAGCCCTTTCCGTCGATGCCGCTGGGTTTTCTGGTGGACGGCAGCCTGGAGCGCGGTGCGCAGAAGTATTTCGAGAGCTACTTCGCGCAATTCCCGAACGTCTGGTGGCATGGCGATTTCATCGCCCGCACGTCGCACGGGGGCTACATCATTTTCGGCCGTTCCGACGCCACGCTCAATCCGGGCGGCGTGCGCATCGGCACCGCGGAGATCTATCGCCAGGTCGAACGCATCGACGCCGTGCTGGAATCGCTGGTCATCGGGCAGAATTGGCCGCCCGGGGCGATTGGGGATGTGCGCGTGGTGCTGTTCGTGCGGCTGCGCGACGGGCTGGTGCTCGACGACGCGCTGATCGAGACCATCAAGCGCCAGATCCGCAGCAACACCACGCCGCGCCATGTGCCTGCACGCGTGGTGCAGGTGCATGACATTCCGCGCACCAAGAGCAACAAGATCGTCGAAATCGCGGTGCGCAATCTGATTCACGGCGAGCCGGTGAAGAACGTCGCGGCATTGGCCAACCCCGAGGCGCTCGACGAATACCGCGCGCTGCGCACCGAACTCGAACGCGCCTGAGCCACAGCGCAGGGCTCACCGGCAGGTGCGGCTGATCCACAGCTTGCGCAGCGGCGTGAGGCTGATGCGCTGATGCAGCACGGCGTAATCGGACCGCTCGATCTCGCGCAGCAGCGCCAGCGCCATCGCGCCCAACGCGCGCAACGGCGCGGTCTGCCTGCGCGCAAATGGCGCCAGCCCCGCAAGCGCCTGCTCCAGGGTCTGGCGGGCCAGCGCGGACTGCTCGGCCAGCAGGGCGGCCACACCGGCATCCATCCGGCGTTGCTGCAACTGCGCAGCCGTGATGCCGTGGCGCTGCAGGGCATCCAGCGGCAGATAGATCCGGCCCTGCGCCGCGTCGCGTCCGAGGTGCCGGATGCAACTGATCAGGCGCAAACCCATGCCGAGTTGTTCCGCAGACGCTTGCGCTGCCTCGCTGTCGAGACCGAGGAGGATGGCGCTGTTGCGCAGGGTTTGGCCGCTGCCTGCTCTGGCATAGTGCAGCAGGGCGGGGCGATCGATCCAGCGGTTTTGCTGCAGATCGATCTGCACACTGTCGATGACCCCATGCAGCGCTTTCGCCGTCAGACCGCTTCGCTGCGCAAACGGCGCGAGTGCACGCAGGGTCGGGTGCTCTGCCGTCCCGCTTTCCATGGCGCGGAGTTGCGCGTCCCACCACGCCAGCTTGGCCTGCGCCACGGACAGGTCACTGACCGTGGTGACGATGGCGCGGATCTGCACATGAAACCGCAGCAGCGCCGTCAATCCCGCGCGCTGGGGCACAGGGCTACGCTGCAAGGCGTAGTAGACGGACGACCCTGGCGGCGGGCCGACTGGTGCATCAGTTGAATCAGTGGCGGGCATGGCATGCGCCGCGTCCAGCAGGTTGACGCAGCGAGGCTAGAATAGCCGATTGCCTGAAAATCAATGAAGCCTGGGAATCGGGTCTGGCGTGCGGGGTCTGGCGTGCGGGGTCTGGCGTGCGGGGTCTGGCGTGCAGGCGGGGCGAATGGCGCATTGATGCGGGCAGCAGATCACCCGGCGAGGGTGGCGAAATTGGTAGACGCACCAGGTTTAGGTCCTGACGCCTTCACCGGCGTGGGGGTTCGAGTCCCCCCCCTCGCACCAGCCGACAAGCAAGCGCTTGGCGGGAATGGATCCCTTTCACCGAACACTGGACTTTTTCATGACTGTCGAAACCCTGGACAAACTGCAGCGCCGCGTGACCGTGACGGTTCCGAAGGCTGCCGTGCAAACTGAAATCAACGCCCGCCTGAAGAATCTGAGCCGCACACTGCGCCTGCCGGGGTTCCGTCCGGGCAAGGTGCCCATGTCCATGGTGACGCAGCGCTATGCGCCGTCTGTGGAAATGGAAGTGCTGCAAGACAAGATCGGCAATGCGTTTTACGAGATGACCACTGGTGCCCGCCTGCGCGTGGCCGGCATGCCGCAGTTCACCCCCAAGACCGAAGGCGTCGAGGCCGACGTCATGGCGTTCGATGCCACGTTCGAGGTCTATCCCGATGTGCAGATCCCCGATCTGTCGTCGCAAACCATCGAGCGTGTGACTGCCACCGTGGATGAGGCGGCCATCGACAGAACCGTGGACGTGCTGCGCAAGCAACGTACAGAATTTGTCGAGCGCGGCCAGGCGGCCGCCAATGGCCAGACCTCGGAAGGCCTGGAAGTGCAGGACGGCGACCGCGTCACCGTCGACTTCGAAGGCCGCATCGACGGCACCGCGTTCGAGGGCGGCAAGGCCCAAGGCTTCAGTTTTGTGCAGGGTGAAGGCCGCATGTTGCCTGAATTCGAAGCGGCGACCAAAGGTCTGCAGGCCGGGCAGAGCAAGATTTTTGAGCTGCACTTTCCCGAGGACTATCAAGGCCGTGCGGTGGCGGGCAAGACCGCTCAGTTCACCCTCACGGTCACCAAGGTGGAATGGCCGCTGCTGCCGGAGGTCAACGCCGATTTCGCCAGGGCGCTTGGCGTGGCCGACGGCGATGTGCAGCGGCTGCGCGACGATATTCGCAGCAATCTGCAGCGCGAAGTCAAAGCCCGCCTGACGCAGCGCAACAAGCTGGCGGTCATGGAGGTGCTCCAAAAGGCCGTGCCTGTTGATCTGCCCAGTGCGTTGGTGCAGAACGAAATCAATGAGCTGATGGCCAGCGCCCGCCAGGATCTGGCCGAGCGCGGCATGAAGGATGCCGACAAGGCACCTCTGCCGCCTGAGCTGTTCAAGGAGCAGGCCGAACGCCGCGTGCGTCTGGGCCTGATTGTTTCCGAGCTGGTCAAGCAGCATGACCTGCAGCCCAAGCCGGAACAACTGCGCAGTTATGTGGAAGAACTGGCCGCCAGCTACGAACAGCCTGAAGAACTGGTTCGTTGGTATTACGCCGACCCGGAGCGCCTGGCACAGGCTGAGGCGATCGTGATGGAAAACAATGTGACCGATTTTGTGTTTGCACAGGCGCAAACCTCGGAAAAAGCGCTGGGCTTCGACGAGCTGATGGGGCAGAAATAACCTTCGCTCTGCGATGCAAGCCGCTGCGTGCCCCGGCGCGCAGCGGCTTTTTTGTGAGCTGCCCAAGGCGAGTCTCCGGATCCTGGCGCGTCGTCCCGCAAATTGCTTGCGGAAATCCCACACCCTTGCGTCGACCTCGCGAACTGCGTGCTAATCTGTATCCACCTTCACGTTTGATCCTTCCATGAGCGCAACTGACATTCAAAACCTGGGCTTGGTGCCCATGGTCATCGAGCAAAGTGGCCGCGGCGAGCGCGCCTATGACATCTATTCGCGGCTTCTGCGCGAGCGGGTGATTTTCCTGGTCGGACCGATCAACGATCAGATGGCCAATCTGGTGGTTGCGCAATTGCTGTTCCTCGAGTCCGAGAACCCGGACAAGGACATTTCGCTCTACATCAATTCGCCGGGTGGATCGGTGTCGGCCGGCATGGCCATTTACGACACCATGCAATTCATCAAGCCGGATGTGTCCACCTTGTGTACCGGCATCGCGGCCAGCATGGGAGCTTTTCTGATGGCGGCCGGTGCCAAGGGCAAGCGCTATTCGCTGCCCAATTCCCGCATCATGATCCACCAGCCTTCGGGCGGCGCCCAGGGGCAGGCGACCGACATCGAAATCCAGGCCCGCGAGATTCTCTATCTGCGCGAGCGCCTGAACGGCATTCTGGCCGAGCGCACGGGCCAGCCGCTGGAGAAAATTGCCATTGACACCGAGCGTGATTTTTTCATGTCTGCCGACCAGGCCAAGGACTACGGCCTGATCGACGAAGTCATTTCCAAACGCTCCTGAACCTGAATTGAACGCACACGCCCATGGCTGAGAAAAAATCGTCCTCTGGTGAAAAGACCCTGTATTGCTCCTTCTGCGGCAAGAGTCAGCATGAGGTGAAAAAACTGATCGCGGGTCCATCGGTGTTCATCTGCGATGAATGCATCGACCTGTGCAACGAGATCATCCGCGATGAAATCAGCACCACGGAGGCTGGCGGCAAGGTGGTCAGTTCCGATCTGCCGACGCCCTCGGAAATCAAGGCCATCCTCGATCAGTATGTGATTGGGCAGGAAGCGGCCAAGCGCATTCTGGCCGTTGCGGTGTACAACCATTACAAACGCCTCAAGCATATTGGTCAGACCAGCGATGTGGAACTCGCGAAGAGCAATATCCTGCTGGTCGGCCCGACGGGCTCGGGCAAGACGCTGTTGGCGCAGACACTGGCCCGGTTGCTCAACGTGCCTTTTGTCATTGCAGATGCCACCACCTTGACCGAAGCGGGTTATGTGGGGGAGGATGTCGAAAACATCATCCAGAAGCTGCTGCAGAACTGCAATTACGAAATCGAGCGGGCGCAGCGTGGCATCGTCTACATCGACGAGATCGACAAGATCTCGCGCAAGTCCGACAACCCCAGCATCACCCGCGATGTCTCGGGAGAGGGCGTGCAGCAGGCGCTGCTCAAGCTCATCGAGGGCACCATGGCGTCGGTGCCGCCGCAGGGCGGGCGCAAGCATCCGAACCAGGATTTCATCCAGGTCGACACGACCAATATCCTGTTCATCTGTGGCGGTGCGTTCGATGGTCTGGAAAAGGTCATTCGCAATCGCTCGGAAAAATCGGGAATCGGCTTTTCCGCTACGGTCAAGACCCAGTCACAACGCAGTCTGTCCGAAACCTTCCTCCAAGCCCAGCCGGAAGACCTGATCAAGTTCGGCCTGATTCCTGAACTCGTTGGCCGTCTGCCTGTGGTCGCCGCGCTGGAAGAACTCGATGAGGCCGCGTTGATCGAAATTCTCACGGCCCCCAAGAATTCCCTGGTCAAGCAATACCAGAAGCTGTTCGAGATGGATCACATCAAGCTGGAATTCCGTCCTGCCGCGCTCGAAGCCATCGCGCGCAAAGCTCTGGAGCGCAAGACCGGTGCACGTGGCTTGCGCTCCATCGTCGAGCAGGCCTTGCTCGATTTGATGTTCGATCTGCCCAATGCCCAGAATGTTGCCGGTGTGGTGGTTGACGAAAATGTGATCACAAGCGGCGCCAAGCCACTGTTGATTTATCAGGATGCGGCCAAGGCCTCGGGGGCTTGACGAAGTCGGGCAGAGGTCTGCGGCCGTCTGCTTGCAATCTCTGCCCGAGTCCCCATTTGCAGTCCAACTTCCTTTTGGGTGAGTTTCATGTCCGATACCCCTGAACACAATTCCGATCTGACCGCGCTGCCTTTGCTGCCCTTGCGTGATGTGGTGGTCTTCCCCCACATGGTGATTCCGCTGTTCGTTGGTCGACCCAAGTCGATCAAGGCGCTGGAGTCTGCCATGGAAAGTGGCAAGCAGATCATGCTGGTCGCCCAGAAGGCCGCTGCCAAGGATGAACCCAAGCCAGACGACCTGTTCGAGGTCGGCTGTCTGTCGAGCATTCTGCAAATGCTCAAGTTGCCGGATGGCACCGTGAAGGTTCTGGTCGAAGGGGCCCAGCGTGCCAATGCACTGAACATCCGCGACAACGGAGATTTTTTCGCCTGCGAGGCGGTTCCCATTGCCTCGAGTTCGGAAAACACGGCCGAATCCGAGGCCATGCGCCGCGCGGTCGTTGCGCAGTTCGACCAGTATGTCAAACTGAACAAGAAGATTCCGCCCGAAATTCTCACGTCCATTTCGGGCATCGATGATCCCGGTCGTCTTGCCGACACCATCGCCGCGCACCTGCCGCTCAAGCTGGAGCAGAAGCAGTCCGTGCTCGATCTGCACGATGTGCACGCGCGTCTGGAAAATCTGCTTGAACAACTGGAGCGCGAAGTCGGCATTCTTCAGGTCGAGAAGCGCATCCGTGGCCGGGTGCGCCGTCAAATGGAAAAAAGCCAGCGCGAGTACTACCTGAACGAGCAGGTCAAGGCCATCCAGAAGGAGCTCGGCGAAGGCGAAGACGGCGCGGACATCGAGGAAATCGAGAAAAAGATCAAGGCGGCGCGCATGCCCAAGGAGGCCAAGAAAAAGGCCGAGGGCGAACTCAAGAAGCTCAAGCTCATGTCGCCGATGTCCGCCGAGGCGACGGTGGTGCGGAACTATCTCGATGTGCTGGTCAGTCTGCCCTGGGCGAAAAAAAGCAAGGTGCGTCACGACTTGGCTTTCGCCGAACAGGTGTTGGAAGAAGACCACTACGGTCTGGAGAAGGTCAAGGAGCGCATTCTTGAATACCTCGCAGTGCAGCAGCGCGTGGACAAGGTCAAGGCGCCGATCCTTTGCCTCGTCGGCCCTCCGGGCGTCGGCAAGACATCGCTCGGGCAATCCATTGCGCGCGCGACCGGCCGCAAGTTTGTTCGCATGGCACTGGGCGGTGTGCGTGACGAGGCCGAGATTCGTGGCCATCGCCGGACCTATATTGGCGCCATGCCGGGAAAAATCATCCAAAGCCTGAACAAGGTGGCGGTGCGCAACCCCTTGTTCCTGCTTGATGAGGTGGACAAGCTCGGCATGGACTTCCGTGGCGATCCGTCGTCCGCGCTGCTCGAGGTACTTGATCCGGAGCAGAACCACACCTTCAGCGACCATTACGTGGAGGTCGACTTTGACCTGTCCGATGTCATGTTCGTCGCGACCTCGAACTCGCTCAACATCCCGCCAGCCCTGCTCGACCGGATGGAAGTCATCCGCCTGGCTGGCTACACTGAAGACGAAAAGGTCAGCATTGCCCAGCGCTACCTGCTGCCCAAGCAGATGAAGAACAACGGGGTCGACGCGGGTGAACTCGACGTCACCGAAAGTGCGATTCGTGGCCTGATCCGCTATTACACACGCGAGGCGGGCGTGCGCTCGCTGGAGCGCGAAATTTCCCGGATCTGCCGCAAGGCCGTCAAGGGGCGCCTGCTCAAGACTTACACCGAGCAGGTTGTCGTCACCGAAGACAACCTGAACGATTTTCTCGGAGTCCGCCGGTTCAACTTCGGCATGGCCGAAAAGCAAAATCAGGTCGGTCAGGTGGTCGGACTTGCCTGGACTGAGGTGGGCGGCGACCTGCTCACCATCGAAGCGACGGCCATGCCCGGCAAGGGGGCGATTCTGCGCACCGGATCTCTGGGCGATGTGATGAAGGAATCCGTCGAGGCCGCTCGCACTGTGGTGCGTGTGCGCTCACGTCGCCTCGGGATCAAGGATGAACTGTTTGAAAAGCGTGATCTGCACATCCACGTCCCGGAGGGTGCAACACCGAAGGATGGGCCAAGTGCCGGTATCGCGATGACGACAGCCATCGTCTCTGCCATGACGGGCATTCCAGTCAAGGCGGAGGTCGCAATGACGGGTGAAATCACCCTGCGCGGGGAAGTTCTTGGAATCGGTGGGCTGAAGGAAAAGCTGCTTGCCGCGCTTCGAGGGGGCATCAAGACGGTCTTGATTCCTGAGGAGAATGTCAAGGACCTGCAGGAGATGCCAGACAATGTCAAAGCGAGTTTGACGATCATTCCCGTGAAATGGATCGATCAAGTGCTCGATCTCGCCCTGGAGCGCGTGCCGGTGGCACTTGAAGACGACGCACCCACCAAGCCTACAGAGGTCACCGCTGCAGCGATCGAGGCGCCCGTTGTCGACAGCACGAGACATTGAGGCCCTTATCATCAAAAAGAGCGCGATGCTCTTGCAAATGACAATCTCACCGGTATAGAATATTTGTTTTGCTTTTGGGGGTATAGCTCAGCTGGGAGAGCGCTTGCATGGCATGCAAGAGGTCAGCGGTTCGATCCCGCTTACCTCCACCAAGCAACCAAATCGAAGGTTTAGTCCCCTTCGTCTAGAGGCCTAGGACACCGCCCTTTCACGGCGATAACACGAGTTCGAATCTCGTAGGGGACGCCAGATTCTGCGCTACGAATCTGCATGGAGTGGTAGTTCAGTTGGTTAGAATACCGGCCTGTCACGCCGGGGGTCGCGGGTTCGAGTCCCGTCCACTCCGCCAACACATCAAGATCAGGTCTAGAAAAGAAGCCCACACACATTGTGGGCTTTTTTGCGTCTGTCGTCTTGTCTCCATGCGTCCTGGCGGATGACGACAGACATATCACTGTCGCGGGCATCTCGGGAGATGAGGCTCCTCGTGGATGAAGATTTGCACTCAGGAACCCGGTTGAGGGGGTGCTATTTGCATTTGCAGTGTAAGAATAGCGAGCTGAGACAAAAAAGAATGTCTACAGTGGAAGGACGTGCCTTGATCAGATCGTATGAAGACTACAGGAGGTACCTGCAGGCGGATCGCATCGCTTTGGGGGTGCGTTCCCGCTGGGCATTTCTCTATGATGAAATTTTGCAATTTCAGCGTCTGCTGCGAAAGGTCGAATTTCTCACAAATTGCAAGAAAAATTCGGTTCGACGCATCATCGCTGTTTACCGCTTTCGTAAAATTTCAATCAGGCTTGGATTTTCCATTCCCATCAATGTTTTTGGCCCGGGACTTGCGATATTGCACTACGGAACGATCGTCGTAAATTCAGGAGCGCGCATCGGATCTAATTGCAGAATCCATACCGGGGTCAATATTGGTGCTCAGCTCGGCAAGGGTTCTGACGTGCCGAAAATAGGAAACAATTGTTATATCGGACCTGGTGCAAAAATTTTCGGTGGGGTGGAAATTGGAGACAATACAGCCATAGGGGCCAATGCCGTGGTCAATAAAAGTTTCCCAGACGGTAATGTGACGCTTGGCGGAATTCCTGCACGAGTCATTTCTGAAAAGTCCACAAGTGGTCTTTTTATTCACGGAGACAACTCGGTTTGATATGGAATGACAAGGTATTGCCTGATTGAATGAATTTTTTTATCTCATTTGTGGATCAATGATTGATCAGCAGGGTTGATATGTCCAACAGTGTTGCGCAGAAAGAGACCATCAGGACGGATTCAGTCAACCCGGGTGTGCTGAAACGGCCACTGCGTGTTTTGATGGTTGTCGACGGGCGCTATCCTGCTACGGGCGGTGCGGAGATGCAGGCAAGATTGCTCAGCTCATCGCTTGCTGCGGCCGGGCATGCAGTGCATGTCCTTGTGCCTCATCTCGATAGATCGCTGCCCGTCCGGGGCCACGTCGACGGTATTCCTGTAACCCGGCTTTCCTATCCCAGAATCAAGGGTCTGGGTGCAGTGTTACTTAACATTCGATTTGCCCTCTGGCTTCTGCGCCGACAGAAATCCTTCGATGCAATTCATATTCACATGATGCATAACTTGGCTGCTGCGGCTGGCTGGCTCAAACCCTGGTTGAAACCCCAAGTCGTCGCTAAGGTATCAGGCGCAGCAGAGTTTCAGGGAGGGATTCTCGATCCAACCTTACGGAACGGCACGGTGCAGCGCATCCTCCTTCGAGGCGCGCAACGATTGGATTCCTATCAGTGCATCAGTTTGCGCACGGTGAAAATCATGGAAGAAGCGGGTTTTCCAACTGAGCGCTTGCATCATGTTCCGAATGCAGTCGATTTAGCGCGTTTCACGCCCCCCCTTATGCGCAATCAAACCGGTTTGCATGCAGTGTTCGTAGGTCGACACGTCCCGGTCAAGGGCTTGGATGTTTTGCTCAAGGCCTGGGCCCT
>ERZ1669248.566-NODE-566-length-17217-cov-47.394068_pt1 | contig 17217 bp, 17 predicted proteins | sample MGYA00579296_ERZ1669248 | MGnify/ENA primary metagenome ERZ1669248 (study PRJEB41166, sample SAMN08046057) | hot springs metagenome | biome: hot spring; feature: neutral hot spring; material: thermophilic sediment; isolation source: thermophilic sediment from...
CCTCAGCCCCCACCCTAAATCCTAGGCGTTTTGCTGATGGTGAAGTTAAATAACTATCAATTAACTTTACCTAGCTAGGTTCTCAAATGAATCTGGTAGAGATAAAAGCATTTATTTGGAGTGGTATAGTAAGTTAGAGGTTAGGGAATATGCCTCTGAAGGTTATCACCGCAGCTAATCTTAGGGTGGTATAGGGAACAGCTCTCACGGTATTTCTTGGCTATGGACTAGCTTCACGTGGGCAATGTATTGCTAGTAGATTTAGACTCTTCTAATCTCTCTTAATAATCTGCCGTAGTTTATGGGATCTCTAATGTTCAGTGTTCTCAAGGCTAACCACGCAGATGCTGAATTACTTGAGATGACGGGGATTCCTAGCGTCTCTTCTAAGACGTTTATAACCTCTAATGTCGGAAAATTAGTGCAGCTAATGAAAAGACCTTCAGCTTCAGGTGAGTTCTTAGCGACTTCTAATGCTAACCTATACGCCACTCCTGGCGGTAACCTACCTATGTCGGAATTCTTAAGGACCCCTAACCCCTTTATGTTAACAACTTCAAAACCACTAGCTTGTAGGAACTCCTTCTCTCTCCTGTTAAGCTCCTCTACGTAAGGTGTGGCTACAGCAACTTTCCTAACGCTTAACGCCTTTAACGCTTTAATTACTGCCTGAGCAGTTGTTATAGTTCTTATACCTGACGCCTTCTCCATCCTTAATCTAAGGGTTTCCTCCCACTCGAGACCTTCTAAGAGGGATCCCGTAGTGCAACCGTAAACTACTAAATCTACCTCAGCTGTAGAAAGATCCTCAGCAGCCTTAACACTCTCCTCAGCCATCTTCTTTAAAGACTCAGCATCAACATTAACGAGTCTTAATCGAGCAGCGTGAACACTAACACCTTCAGGCACTATCCTCCAAAATTCGGGTTCCATAGTAGTATTTGAAGACGGGACTATAAGACCTATCCTACCACGCCATCCATACACGCCGCGATCACCCTCTGCTTCACCAACTCTAGACTAACCAAACATATAAATGTGGGGGCTGCAGCATAGTTGATGATGGGGCATAAAGTTTGTAAGTTCTAGTCTTTGCTTGTTTTCTCGGAGCTTGCTTAGGTGATGAGAGCAGTACTCTAAGCCTAGGCGAGCCCTCTAGGCGAGGCGGAAGTCTCTTAACGCGACACGAAAAGACTTGAACCAACAGAAATGAGCGTCAAGAGAAAAACGGTAATTAATTTTTTCCAATTAAGTTGTACATGGTGTTATAGAGTTAGGTAGGAATAAAATAATAACCCCCGTAGACGTATTGCGTGCTGAAGGGTTTTTGAGGTAGCTTTCGCAACGAGATCTCTCAGAACAACACTAATGGTTTGTCCTAACGCTGGTTTGAGCGGGTCTTAACGAGAATTGAGTTAGTGAGTGAGGGTTTTCATCGTATTAGGTTCTGTGAGTTCTGGTTTTCTTTCTTTAGGTTGTGAAGTATTGTGGTTTTTCTGAATGTCTTACTAGGCTTGGGTCGTCGTCTACGAACCTCCATTTCCCGCTTCCGAGACCTATGATTACTATCCCTAGTTCCTCGCCTAGCTTGTCGTTTACGATGACTTCTTCCTCGATATGTGATATTATAGCGTCACAGACTACGCCGCCCTTAGTTTTGCTTCCTGCCGTAATGAGTACTTCTAGAGCTTCGGGGACTAGGTAGTTTCTGACTGGGCCTCCGGCTGTCCCTAACTCAACTACGTAAGCGTCTTCTGGGGGTGGCCATAAACCTAGTCTCCTGGCTAGTGCGGTGGGTATTAGGAGTTGTGGTTTCTCTGTTTCGAAGCCTGAGTTAACTAGAGCTACAGCAACTACCTCACTCTGGTTCCTCCTACTCTTTATCTTCAGTCTTACTCTTACCGCCACCACCAGCACCCAGAACCCTAACTATCTTTATACGCCCGATCCTCCTCCTCCTCGAGTAGATGTGCCCGATCCTACCTATCCTAGAAACCATCTCATACACTCTTCACTAATTTATCCTCAAGTTAGTAGTCTCTATACTGCTTATAAACACTTGAAACACTGCTCTAACACGGACTTCAAGAATCGTGTTGGCTTTCTCACGAATGCTTCCTAACCTTAATTACTTGTACTTCCTGTATAAAGACCTGTACCTACAGTACATAGACTCCGCGATATCTAGGGTCCTCATAACGAATAACTGAGTAAATGATTGGGTTAGTAACTTAAGGAGTAGTAACCTGCCCTTAAAGCCCCTGCACGCGCGTCCTAAATTAACACCATATAACTCACTTAACTCGTTGAGAGTTCCTACTCCTAAATCGATTAGCTTAAAAGCTATGAGTAGGGTCAGGACGTACTTAAGACCGAGATACCTAGAAATACTTACTAGGTCTTTAGGGTTTAAGTACTTCACTAAGATCACGGACATCGTGTAGAGTGTGTAAAGCCTTAAAGTAGACGTCATGAGTGTGTGCGTGTCTAAAATCCCTAGGAAATACTGCACGATCGTGGACGCTACTATGAACGGTAGTATGAAGTAAGTGAATACCTTCATAACTATGAGTAATTGTCTTAAACTCCTCAGTAGGTAGGTAGTTATTAAGGTAGCCGCCACGGCTACCACGACTAGTAAGTGGTTAGGTAGTATGGTCGTCAGAGTAGTAGTAACTAGTAAGGTAATTACTAGTATTAGGTTGTGTCTTACTGAAGACTTCTTAGTAATTAGTTCTTCAAAGTCTTTAATGATTTTCATGACCCTACCTCAAGACTTAACGTATTATCTAGAAACTCCTTAATACTGTTGTCGTGTGTAGCTACGACTACGGCCTTACCGTGATTTCTTAGGTAGTCTAGGAGCGTTACTAAGGTGTTTAAAGAATTATTATCTAAACCGAGGCTCGGCTCGTCAAAGAGTAGCACGTTAGGTAGTGCTATATACGCTAAGACCATAGATAATCTCCTGGCTTCACCAACACTTAACGTGTACGGGTTCCTGTAGAGTAAGTGGCCTAAACCGAAAGTCTTTAAGACGTAGTCTAAGTCCGTACTAGACTTAAATAACTTACTGTAGAGTAGGGCTTCATCACGTACCGAATTAGTTGCGAACCAGTATGTAGGTCTTTGAGGTATGTAGAAAGTAGGTTGCTTGACGTACACGTAACCCTTACTAACTTTAAGGATGTTAGCTAGTATCTTAAGCAGTGTGGTCTTGCCAACACCATTCCTACCTAAAACTCCTAAAGCCTCACCAGACCTCACAGATAGGTTAACTCCTTTAAGGACTTCGTAACCCCCGTAACTAAACCAGGCGTCCTTAACGATTACGTAATCATCATTACCACTCCTTAAACACCCCCTAACACTACTAACCCTAGTATCAGTGTGGCCACCTAACTCAACCACTAGGTCTGCGTAATCTCTCAGTAGATTAATCCTGTGATCTACTAACACTGTCGTTAAGCCCTCCTCACTACATAACTTCCTCAGCGAGTTCATGATGTTTATCAATGAGTGCTCGTCAACATGTGATGAGGGCTCGTCAAGCAGCAACAACTTGATACCGCTCCCTAAAGCTACTAGAGCTAGTAACTTATAGAGCTGACCGTCAGATAACTCACTCAAGTACTTATTCCTCAACCCCCTAAACTCACTTAACTCAATACCTAAAACCTCAAATTCCTCGTAGACTTTAGAACCTAAGAAAAACGACGTTAGTTCTTGAGGTATATACGCTACCAAGCCCTTCTCAAGAAATTCCTCAGGACTTAAACCGTAGATACTAACCTCGCCACGAACCCTAAACCTCTTATAGACCTTCGGTATTAGACCTGCTAAGACCTTAAGCAGCGTTGACTTACCGGAGCCTGAAGGACCCCTAACTAAGACTATAGAACCACTACCTACTGAGAAGTTTAAGTTGTTGATTATTACCCTACCCTCAATACTCACTGTAAGCTCTCTCACATTGATCATACTACAGCTCAAGACCTCTGTAAGTTAATATTCTCGATAAGTACTTAGCTAGCGTTATAGCCAGTACGTGGTCCATGAGCAGGTCTTGAGGTATGAATATAGCTACGCTGACGACAAATAACTGCAGCAACTTATCGTCTAAGCTTATGTTGAGGTACTTAATAACTCTCTCAACCCACGACATAACTGCTTGAGAACCTAACGCGTAGTAAGTAAATACTAGGAATCCTAGTACGTATGCAGGTATCATAGCTATGAACGACAGCGTGAGTAGTACTAAGGCGTCCCCCACACCTATCTCACGTATTTCCTTATTAGTTAGGCGTAGGTACAACCTAGTAAGCATACTCATTAGAGGTGCTGAGACCGCAAAACCTACTAAGTAGCCGCCCGTATACCCTAGCAAGACACTTAAACCACCTCTAAAGCCTGAAGCTACAGGCACCCCCACAACTATGAGCACCAAGTACAGTACCATAGACATGAACGCATACTTAGGCTTAAGGATAATACCAGCTAATACCACAGCTACGTTCTGCAACGTATACGGTATAGGACCTACCACCAGCCTTACTTGAGCTAACAAACCAGTAAGTACCGCCATAGCTATAGACAATACAACGTACGGGTAATCCATACATCTCCCGAAGCTATTTCAGGCTCAGATATTTAAGTCTTCTTACCCTCTAGGGTGAGGACTCCCTCCAGAGCTGTTCATCGGTTTAGCGAATAGGTTATTACTCTTGCGGAAACATGCGGGAAGACAAGTCTCAATAATAATGCCCTAAGGGCGGTTTAGTTCTGGAGAACTATAAATCTTACTTAGGAGTGATTTCCCTAATTTTTAGTAGGGAGAGGATTGTTAGTGTTAATCCTGTAGCTCCTATTACTGCGGATTCTACGTATAATGAATCCCTCAATCCCGATTGTTTTACGCCCTCATTAAAAGTAGCCACCCCTACTAGCCACCCAGCCAAAACAAAACATACTAACCCAACAATAAGGAATATCATAAGTGTAAGCGTTCTTAAACTAAGCATGCTGCATGACCCACCCATTAAGATACTACATAGATTTTTAAGTTTTCTCGTATCTGAGACTACCCAGGTAAGCTATTAACACAACTCACTCCTACTCATCAAGGTTGAATCCTGCTCCCGCTTCTATGGTGCGGGACGTTAAGTACCCTACCTGAAAAACACTTACCTAAGTGTAGGGTTTTACTTAGGTGTCGCGTCGCTTAGATCGTACCCCACAGATTATTGGTTAGGCCTCTGACCTCGATTTTCCCGGCGAGCTTCTCTCTAATGGGTTCCGCGTCCCTCCACTCCTCCTCGGTGAGTGGTGGGGCGCCGACCCTGCTCACGATTTCTTTTAAGATCCTGGTCGCCTCAGCCGCGCCCTCCTCAGACTTAGGTATGACTAGCCAGATATCGTAGAATACTGTGGGTCTGAACGCTCTCGGGATCTCGGCAAGGAATTCAAGCATGACGTAATCTCTCGTTTCGATCCCGGCCCTGTAGAGGACTTTCTTCAGCGTAGCGATGAAGACTCCTGTGGGTAGTAGGAAGGCGAGCGCCAGCCCCTTCACCAACTGGGCAGTCGAGATACTCACGTTCTTAGACTCGGTAACCGCCTCCAGAGTCTTGCGCGCCTCATCTCTGTCAAGCTCTGTGAACTGTACCCCCATTTTCCTGAGGATGTCTACTAGAGGCTTCCTGACGATTAGACCTAAGCCGAATACTTTAGAAGCCCTATCTACGAACCTCTTACTGACGTAGAGCATGAAGGGTTCTGAGACTACCATACCAAGTTTCCTCCGAAAACTATACATGAAACCAACTAATATAAGCTTAAGACTTTTCAGGGTTGCTGGCGCGCCACCGTAGAACAATTTAAAAGAATGCCTAAGTGAGGCCGTGAAACTCGTTCACGTGTTGTTCCGTGATTAACGCGTAGAGCGTGGTTTAGCGGGTGCGGGTCTCAGCTAACATCAGGTGACGCAGCGTGTGAAAAACTTATTTAACTAGCCTTTACTAGGATATTGAGGATGCTTGAGTTGAGTGGTAAGGTCTCCTTCATTAACTCAAAGACTTTAAGGAAAGACTCTTTCGTTAAGGTTAGGGGCCTCCTCAAGTTTACTAACGACTTAGAGGTTCCGGGGATGCTTGTGGGCAGGATAGTTAGGAGTCCTTACGCTTTCGCGGACATTAAGAGTTTTGATGTTAGTGAGGCTGTGAGGTTAGGAGCTGTCGTTATAACTCCTGACGACGTTCCTCAGAAACCTTTTAATCCTAGGCTCGTCAGCGTGAATGAAGTTACCTTCAAGGATCACTACGTCCTTACTAGGAAGCCTAGGTACGTCGGCGACCCCGTAGCCGCAGTCGCCGCACCGACTGAAGAGCTAGCTCAGAAAGCTGCTGAGTCTATTAAGTTTGAGGTTGAGAAGGTTTACGAGCCTGTTTTAGACCCGTTTAAAGCAATGAGTGGTGAGACCCCGTTAATTCATGAGAAGATAATGAAGGGGGATGAGTGGATTGAGGTGAGGAATAACGTAGCTGCTACCCTCAACTACGTTGAGGGAGACGTTGATAAGGCTTTTAGGGAGGCTGACGTCGTCGTGGAGAGATTCTTTAAGACTGGTAAGAGGTACCACATGCAGCTAGAGCCGAAGGCTGTTCTGTGCGTTCCTGAGGTTGACGGCAAGATAACGATATACACGACTACGCAAACAATACATAATACTAGAATACTTATTCACCAGATATTCGGGATCCCCTTAAGCAAGATAAACGTTGTTAAGGTCCCGATTGGCGGTAGCTTCGGGTCAAGCATCCAGACGAACGTCCTGGTCCCCATAGCTGTAGCGCTGTGTCTTAAAGCCGGGAAGCCGGTAAAGCTTACCTACACTAGGGAGGAAGACATGCTCGACCACTCTAACTTTACTTTCTACTTCAGGATTAAGGTGGGGGCTAAGAAGGACGGGACGCTGGTGGGTGCTGAGTTCGAGAACGTGCTTGACGTGGGCGCTCACCAAATCCAGCCATACCCCCTACTAGGGACTTCACTAGGCTGGTTTGTATCTCTCTATAAGTGGAAGAACATAAGGTACGTAGGTAGGGCTGTCTACACGAATAAGGTGCCTGGCTGTGCTTTAAGAGGTTATGGAGCGCCTGAGGTGACTTGGGCTGTCGAGGTCGTTATGGACGAGCTGGCTGAGAAGCTGAGTATAGACCCTGTTGACTTAAGACTGAAGAATTACGTGGGGTTAGGTGATGTTTTCTGGGGTCAGGGACCCACGGTAAGGTCTGTGATTAAGTCTGACGGAGTCCCGGAGTTGCTGGCTAGGGGTAGGGAGTTGATAGGGTGGGAGAAGAGGGGGAGGCCTGAAGACAAGAAGGGTAGGTTTAGGAGAGGGGTAGGTGTTGGCAGGGGTTTCCACACGTCTGGTGCTGGAGGACCGATATCTGGTGAGGTAATAGATTATTCCGGCGCTATACTGAGGTTGAATGAGGACGGGACGCTAGAGTACATAACGGCTCTTCAAGACCATGGTGGGGGGACTCTCGACGCGCACGTTAAGATCATAGCTGAGGAGCTGGGCGTCCCCCCAGAGATGATAAGTCTTGCTACAGCCACTACGGAGAACACTCCTTACGACGTGTGTACGCACGCGTCAAGAGGTACTTACGTTGGTGGCGAGGCTGCTAGGAGAGCGGCGCAGGCAGTCAAGCAGAAGATATTCGAGTACGCGACTCGGCTACTCAATAAGGTTGTTAATCCTGAGGCCTTGAAGATAAGATACGATGAGGAGATGAAGCAGACCGTCATCTACGTGGAGGGTTCCCCAGACATTAAGGTCACCCTCAAAGACTTAGCGAGGACTGCCTGGCAAAGGAATTGGGGCACTATCGCTGCCGTAGTTTCTTACAGGGCTACGTCAGCCCCACCAAGCTTCACAGTCTACTACGTGGAGGTAGAGGTCGATACTTGGACAGGTAAGGTAAGGCCTGTCAGGGTAGTTGCTGGAGCTGACGTAGGCACGCCCATCAACAGAGACCTTGTTGAGGGCCAGCTACACGGAGGGTTCGCTATGGCTTGGGGGATGGCTTTTATTGAGGACACCCCATACAATCCAGAGACTGGCGAGCTCCTCAGTAGAGGACTCATAACAGACTACAAGATCCCTACGGCTCAAGACATCCCGCGCGTTGAAGACTTCAAGGTAATACTAGCTAACACGTACGAACCTACAGGACCTTTCGGAGCTAAGGGCTTAGGTGAGGCAGCAATGAATCCCGCCGTAGGAGCCATAGCGAACGCAGTCTACAACGCTGTCGGTGTGAGAATTTATGAGTTGCCTATGACTCCAGATAAGCTACTAAGAGCTATTAAGGAGAGAGAAGGGTGGTGAGTCGTGAGCCGTGAGGTGAGGCCAGCCCTAATCAACCTAAGAAACACTAAGATAATACCTTTCGAGTTTCAGTACTTCGAGCCGGAAAGTCTTGAGGAAGCTCTTCAGCTACTGAGAACGTACGGTAGTGAAGCAAAGATTCTTGCTGGAGGGACTGACCTATTAGTCAAGATGAAGATTCGGGCTGTCGAGCCGAAATACGTAATCAATATTAAACGCATTAAAGAATTGAGGTACATAAAAGCAGAGAAGGACTCGATACGTATAGGAGCTCTAACTACGTGGCGTGACCTCGAGAAATCTGATTTGGTGAGGGGGGAAGTGCCTGCGTTGTATGATGCTGTCAGGTCTATGGGTAGCGTGCAGATTAGGAATATGGCTACTGTTGGTGGTAATTTGTGTAATGCTTCTCCTGCTGCTGACTCAGCACCACCACTCCTAGCACACGAAGCAAAAATAAAACTAACAAGCATAGAAGGAACAAGAGAAATACCAATAACAGAATTCTTCACAGGACCGGGGATGACCGTCATGAAGCCCCACGAACTACTGCAGGAGATAGTGGTACCTAGGAGGAAAGGAGGCTCGTCTTTTATTAAGGTGGGTAGGGTAGCTATGGATTTAGCGATAGCTAGCGCATCAACCTACGTAGAAGTAGAAGATGGGGTAGTAAGGGATGTTAAGATAGCTTTGGGTTCTGTAGCGCCCCGCCCTATCAGGGCTAGGAAGTGTGAGGCAGCACTGATTGGCAGGAGAGCTGATGAAGGCATCTTGAGGGAGGTAGCTGGCCTAGTAGTTAACGAGATAAGCCCTATAGATGATGTGAGGGGGACTGCCTGGTATAGGAGAGAGATCTCTAAGGTTTTAGTTTATGACTCGCTTATTAAGTCTTTAGAGAGGGTGAGGAGGTGACCTAAGTGGTTAGAATCACGTTTAAGGTTAACGGCGAGCTCGTCACGCTAGATGTTAAGCCTAATGAGCTACTAATAAACGTTTTGAGAGATAAGCTGAAGCTGACAGGCACTAAGTACGTCTGCGGTATAGGAGAGTGCGGTGCTTGCACTGTGTTAGTTGACGGTGAACCAGTACTCTCGTGCCTGACTCTAGCAGTAGACGTTAATGGCAGGGAAGTAACGACGGTTGAGGGAATCTCTAGGGGTGGGGAGTTAAGTGAGGTCCAGCAAGCCTTCGTAGAAGAAGGCGCTATTCAGTGCGGCTACTGCATACCAGGTTTCATAGTGATGAGTGAGTATTTGTTGAGGGTTAACCCGAAACCCACAGAAGAAGAAATTAAGGAGTATTTAAGAGGGAATCTTTGTAGGTGTACGGGGTACGTCAACATAATTAAGGCAGTCAAGAAAGCTAGTGAATTAAAAAGCTCCCGGAGTTAAGCGCTGACCCACTAACGCATTCATCACACCATCATTCTGGCTAGTTGAGGAAGTATTCGAAACTCACTGAGGGTTCTTTTAACGACGTCGCTGATCCAAATACTAGGAGCTGGTGATTTTTAATCTTATGCTAGTGATATCTTGTGGTGAGTTAATGGGTATTTCAGCCGCACACACGAAAGCTAAGAAAATCATAAATGTTATGATGTACGTCGTTGACGTGGTTATTTTAGTAACTTTAGGAGTTATGATAGCTGTGACAACGTATTACCTGGTGAGGGACTTAGGCTCAATAATATCTTATGCTTCAACAGTTAATGAACTAAAACTCGTGGTGGATTATATACTCTTGCTTTTCATATTTTCTGAGTTATTGAGGAGTGTGCTAGCTGTTAGGGGTGAGGAGTACCTAGTAGTTTTGATGGAGACGGCTGTAGTAGTAGCTGTCCGAGAAATATACATATCGGTTATCTCTAAAACAACTATCGATTTATTAGTTAGTTCTCTCTCGTTAATAGCCGTCATAGTCGGTCTATGGCTGATTAAAACAAAGGTGTATGTAAGGAGGACTAGAGAACACAGAGTTATAGCGTCGTAGGAGTCTCCTAAACGTAGCTATCTGGGTCGGCAAGCTATTCAATAAAGATACGGCTCTTCGTCTTCTGAGTCGGTATTGCTTAACTAAGGTAGCTAGCTAAGGGTGATATCTTAATAAGGTAGCCTCACTAACTATTAATGTGGTGACCTGAGTGTCTCGCACACATCAAAGCAGCTTATTAGTGAAAGGTGGCTTAGTAGTGACTCCTGAAGGTATTCTTAGGTCAGATATAAAAGTGATTGAAGGTAAGATAGTAGCTTTAGGCAGAGACTTAAGTCCTAATGATGTTGACGAGGTTCTTGACGCTAACGGGTTACTTGTCTTTCCAGGTCTTGTTGACGAGCACGTACATATGAGGGAGCCCGGGCTAGAGTATAAGGATGACTTCACGCACGGGACTATGGCGGCCGCTGTAGGCGGTGTCACGACGGTTATTGAGCAACCTAATACTCTTCCGCCGGTAGACGAGCCGCAGAAGCTGGTTAGTAAGGCTGAGCTCCTAAAGAATAAGGCGTACGTGGATTTCGCGTTGTACGGGGTCCTGCACGACTCAAACACGCACTTGATTGAGGACTTGATGGAGGCCGGTGCCGTAGGATTTAAGGTTTTCCTAGGGCCTACCACAGGCAACATACCGCCACCTAGTGAGGGATCTCTCTACGAGATACTCAGCAAGTCTTCAAGACTCGGGGTTACCGTGGCTTTTCACGCTGAAGATCATCAGCTAGTGAGCTACTTCACTAACAAAGTTAGGAATTCAGGTAGGGGGGACCCGCAAGCACATGAGGACGCGAGACCCCCTATAGCCGAAGAACTAGCTGTTATGAAGCTAGTGTTAATGTCTAAGAGGACTGGTGGCAGAGTACACATACTTCATATGTCGTCTATGGAGGGCGTTGAGTTACTTAAAGAAGCGTTAAGTAAAGGCATAAACGTGACCGGCGAGACGTGCCCTCACTACCTAACCTTTAGCAGTGATGATTACCTGAAGTACGGGACTTTAATTAAGGTTAATCCGCCGATAAGGAGTAACGCTCATAGGGAGGCTCTTCTTAAAGCAGTTAATGAGGGCATAATAAGTGCTCTAGGCTCTGACCACGCACCCCACACAAGAGAAGAGAAGTTAATGCCTGTGTGGGATGCGGCAGCAGGCTTCCCGAACGTCCAGACATTCTTCCCAGTGATTCTCGACATGGCTTTAAGAGGCTTAATGAAGACTACTCTCATACCTAAGTTAGCCTCAGAAAACCCTGCTAGATACTTTGGTTTATGGCCGCGTAAGGGTGCTGTAAGAATAGGTAGTGACGGTGACTTAGTGATAGTAGATCCTAACGGGAAAACACTAGTAACTGAGGGATGGCTACATTACAAACATAAAGTTACGCCCTACTTAGGCTGGGAGTTGCGGGGAGAGATAAGGTACGTAGTTTTAAGAGGTCAAGTAATAGTTAGGAACGGCAGACTAGCAACTACAGAGCCGAGAGGAGTTTGGCTCAGGGGAGGCGCTATCTAGTCAAGACCTTACTTACTCTATCTATTGAGAGACTCTTAAGAAGCTTGTTCTGTGTTTAAGCAGGCATAAAAACAAAGCTTTATTAACTTATTCACGCGTTAATCTCGGTTGAGTCTCAATGACGTACGTTGGTGTAGGACCAGAATCTCTTATTAGTAAGTGGCTTGAAGCTAAGGAATTCGTTGTTGTTGGGAGAAGCATGTCCAGGGTTGATGCGTTAAGTAAGGCTCTGGGCACGGCTAAGTATACCGAGGACTACTTAATGAGTGAGGCGCTGTTTGTTAAGCAGGTTCTGAGTTCCGAGCCTCACGCACTCATCAAAGACGTTGATGCTTCTGGTGCTCTAAGTGTTCCAGGAGTTATCCGAGTAATTACTGCTAGAGATATTCCGGGGATCAACCAGGTTGGTTACGCGTTGCCTGACCAACCATTACTTGCGGAAAGAAAGGTCAGGTACGTTGGTGAGGTAGTAGCTCTGGTCGCGGCAACTAATTATGACAAAGCTTTAAGAGCTGCTGAAGAGGTCAAGGTGAGTTATGAGTCGTTACCACATATTCTGGATCCTTTAGAGGCGATGAGGAGGGCGGACATACTAATACATGAGGAAGCAGGCTCTAACATAGCTTTCAGGACTAAAGTCAGGAAAGGCGACGTCGTCGAGGGCTTTAGTAAATCGGATGTGATAGTAGAGAATGAGTATAGGACACACCACCAAGACCACATATATCTTGAGACTGAAGCAGCGCTCGCCATACCAGACATGGAGGGGAGAATAACGATAATAGGCGGTATTCAGTACCCGCACCTAGCTAGAGACATAACCGCTAAAGTTCTCGGAGTCTCTGCAAGCTCTGTTAAGGTGGTAGTCCCTTACGTGGGGGGAGGTTTCGGCGGTAAAGATGATGAGGGTCCTTTAGTAGCGGCTAAAGCAGGCTTAGTAGCGTACTTAACTAGGAAGCCCGCGTTCATCTTGTATAGTAGGGAAGAATCAATAATTATTCACCCGAAGAGAGAAGCAGCGATAATAAGGTATAAAAGCGGTGCTAGCAGTGACGGGAGATTGCAAGCAATTGACGTAACGATAATTCATGACACGGGCGCTTACGCTAATAGGTCGCCCTTCATATTGTGGAGAGCCACGATGCATTCTTCAGGTCCCTACGAAGTACCTAATGCTAAGGTAGACGGGTACGCCGTCTACACGAACAAAGTGTATGAGGGTTCTTTCAGAGCTTTCGGCAACGCGTCAATTCAGTTCGCTGTTGAGAGGCAGATGGATCAGCTAGCTGAGAAGTTAGGTATGGACCCGATAGAGTTCAGGCTGAAGAACGTCTTAGAGCCAGGCAAGTACACGGTTACGGGCCAGCTTCTCGATCATTCGGTGGGTGTAGGGGACGCCATAAGGAGACTAGCTGAGGTAGCGGAGTGGAGGAAGAAGTACGAGGAGTACAGGAAATTTAATAAGGTTAGTGACAGGTTTAAGAGAGGCATAGGTATAGGTGTTGCATGGCATGGCATAAGCACATCTAGGGGTGTTCCAGACTGGTCTAACTCTTACGTCAAGATAGAGAAAGACGGGTCTGTAACAGTGTATACTGGGATTACCGAGATAGGTCAGGGATCTCCTACCTCATCACACGTGCAGATAGTTTGTGAGTTGCTTGGGGTCTCACCAGATCACGTCAAAGTGGTTTTCGGGGGTACTGACGCTCCTGACACTGGAGCTACACATGCTTCAAGAGGAACAAGTATTGGGGGTATAGGGGTCTTGGTAGCGGCCGCGAAGCTTAGGGAGAGGCTGGCTTCCCTCGCAGCTAGCATGCTTAACGTGAGTCCTGAGGAGGTAGTCTTAAGAGATGAGAAAGCACTAGTTAGGAGTGACTCCTCAAGATATGTGAGCTGGAAAGACCTTATTAGGGAAGCTATGTCTAGGGGGGTCGAGTTAAGCGCGACCGGATATTTCTTCTTGCCTAAAGGAAAGTTTGATGATACGGTGGGTCAGGGATTTGCTTACCCTGCCTACAGCTACATCGCGGTGATAAGTGAGGTGGAAGTAGATACGTGGACCGGTCAAGTCAGGGTACTCAAGGTGTGGCCTGCCCTAGCTGCGGGAAGAATAATAAACCCGCAACAAGTTGAGGGGCAGGTTGAGGGAGCTGTTGTTCAGGGCATGGGCTACGTCCTGATGGAGCACCTAGTATTCGATGGGAAAGGCAGGATATTGAACCCAGACTTAACAGATTACGTCATACCTACGATAAGAGACATTCCTGAGATAGCTAAGCCTGTCTACGTAGAAGACGTCTTCAAGTATGGTCCTTTCGGGGCTAAAGGTGTTGGCGAGATGGCCTTAATACCTATGCCGGCCACACTATCTAACGCCGTAGCGAACGCGTTAGGAGTAAACGTAAATAGGTTACCCTTAACACCTGAGAATATTCTCGAGTACCTGGGCGTCATGAGGAGGTGAGGTTACGTGTTCTATAGGTTGCCTGAGATAGAGTACATACGTGTTTCAGAACTTGATGAAGCTTTAAGACTCCTGAGCAGGAAGGAGGATGCTAAGGTGTTGGCAGGGGGGACCGACCTAGTAGTTGATATGAAGATAGGTAGGTATAGGCCGAAGACAGTAATAGATATCTCCGGGATTAAGAGCCTGAGATACGTAATCGACGAAGGCGATAAGGTTAGGATTGGTGCTTTAACTAAGATGCAGGACATAGTCGAGTCTCCTGTCGTGAGAGAGAAGTTGCCGTTACTTGCGGAGGCTGTCTCAATGCTGGGTTCTTGGCAGATTAGGAATATGGCTACTGTTGGTGGTAATTTGTGTAATGCTTCTCCTGCTGCTGACTCAGCACCACCACTCCTAGCACACGAAGCAAAAATAAAACTAACAAGCATAGAAGGAACAAGAGAAATACCAATAACAGAATTCTTCACAGGACCTAGGAAGACCGTAATGTACAAGACTGAGATACTCCAAGAAGTGGTAGTGCCTTACGACGCTGATTTCGCTAGATCTTATTCTTACGTGAAAGTAGGTAGGAGGAATTCTTTCACGCTCTCCGTAGTAGCAGTCGCTACAGTACTTAAGGTGAGGAACAGGAGTATTGAAGACGTGAGGGTGGCTTTAAACGCTGTCGCACCAACACCTGTGAGAGCTAGGAGTGTTGAGTCGTTCTTGAAGGGTAGGGAAGCAGGGAGTGAGGTTATTGAGAAGGCGTCAGAACTCGTATTAAGTGATATCTCGCCGATAAGTGATGTGAGGGCTTCCGCAGAGTATAGGAAACACCTCTCTAGAGTTTTAGTTAAAGACGCCTTACTGAAGGCTCTGGAGAGAGCTGGTCTGGGGTGAGTAAGTAGTGTTAGTAAGGTTCAAGTTAAACGGGAGGGAAGTCGAGGTTGACGCGGATCCTAACGAAATCCTCCTCGACACTCTGCGCCTCAAACTAGGTGTGAGGAGTGTTAAGAGAGGTTGTGAGAGAGGTGAGTGCGGGACCTGTACAGTCTTGCTCAACGGGGATCCAGTAACTTCCTGCTTGATCTTAACCCCGCAAGTTGATGGGGCAGAAATAACTACTGTTGAGGGCTTAGAGAGTGACCCGAAGTTTAGGGAACTCGTTAATAACTTCGTTAATGAGGGAGCAATACAGTGCGGTTTCTGCACGCCAGGCTTCCTACTCACGGCTTACGCCGCCGTGAGTAAGCAGAAGATAAAGACTTTAGAAGACATTAAGAAGAGCCTGGAAGGCAACTTGTGTAGATGTACTGGCTACGTCAAGATAATAGAAGCAGTAGCTAAGACCGTGCTTAAATAAACCTAGGTTCTTTTTGAACCCAGGATAGACACGGTTTAAAGCATAAATACTTCCTAGAACTAGTATCTGGGGGTATTATATTGGGTGTCGAGAGGGAATTATACAACGATATTCAGACTAACGGCATAATAGGGCCGCACACTAAGATGATAGGTCCTGTTGCTGACGGCGGCAGAATAGTGTTTGTTACTTCTCCAGGTTGCTGGGGGCCCATGATAACGCCTAACATGAGAGGAGGTCATGAAGTCAACGTTCCCGTAGCTGTGGAGGGAGCTAGAGTAGGTGATGCCGTGGTTATCCGAGTACTCAGTATTGAGGTGCTCTCTAAGGCTTCTTCCTCGGGGGTTGATGTCGCGCGTCCAGGTAGTTACGTTGGTGACCCATACGTGATGAAGAAGTGCCCCTCATGTAACGAGCCATGGCCTGAGTTCTACGTAGACGGCATAGGAGATGACGCCATTAAGTGTAGGAAGTGTGGGGCTCCCGCATCTCCTTTCATAATGATTAACGGCTATACGATGGTGTTTGATTTAAGTTTAGGTGTTGGGGTAACAGTCGATAAGAAGGTTGCTGAGAGCATAGCTAAGAACGCGTCGGAGTGGAGCGTCTTACCAAGGAATTCTAAGCAGGTTCCCGTCCTCATACTAGGTAAGAGCGATATCGTCGGGTTAGCTACTAGAATAAAGCCTTTCCTAGGCCAACTAGGTAGTACGCCCGCAGTCGACATACCTGACTCACACAACGCCGGTGATTTTGGTTGGTTCTTGGTTAACGCTACGCACCCCTACGCTATCACTAAAGAAGACTACGATACTAAACTCACGGACGGTCACTTAGACGTGGATTCAGTTAGGGAGGGTGCTGTTTTAATAGTTCCTGTTAAGGTAGAGGGTGGAGGAGTTTACGCTGGGGACGCTCACGCGATGCAGGGTGATGGCGAGGTAGCTGGACACACAACAGACGTTACTGCTAAGAGCGTAGTCGAGGTATCAGTTATTAAGAACCTAAGAATAGACGGTCCCATACTTCTTCCGCCTGAAGACGATTTACCTCCTCTAGCTAAGCCTTGGAGGAAAGACGAGTGGGATCACGTGTTAAGTCTAGCTAGGAGATTAAGGATAGAGGTAGAACCCGTAGCACCTATACAGATAATAGGTTCTGGACCAACCATAAATGAGGCGGTAGTAAGAGGCTTCGCAAGAGCCTCTAAGCTTCTTGGAATGAGTGTTGAAGAAGTAAAGAACAGGGTAACTATTAGTGGCGCAGTAGAGATAGGTAGACTACCAGGAATAGTACAGATAACGCTTCAAGTCCCGCTAAGAATCTTAGAGAAACTAAGAATAGACAACATAGTAACAAGCCAGTATAGACTACCTTTTTAACCCTCACTAACTGAAAAACAGTTATCAGAGATTAGGTCTGAGATCAGACACGTAGAAAACGCTCTTAAGTGAGCACCGACCCTCGCCCTAAAGAATAAGCTGTAACCTACTTCACGGTCA
>ERZ1669248.567-NODE-567-length-17209-cov-40.045937_pt1 | contig 17209 bp, 17 predicted proteins | sample MGYA00579296_ERZ1669248 | MGnify/ENA primary metagenome ERZ1669248 (study PRJEB41166, sample SAMN08046057) | hot springs metagenome | biome: hot spring; feature: neutral hot spring; material: thermophilic sediment; isolation source: thermophilic sediment from...
CAAATATTAACACCTCCGCAGTAAATTAATTATCAAATACTGTAGGAGGTGTTTAATATGAAAATCATAGAAGATTTAAATTTACAGTTCAAAGAAGTAGAGTTCATCTGTAAGTGTGGAGAAAGGAAAAAGGAAGTTATGCTTATCGAAGGAGATTACGGCTTTCAGTCTTCTCACTGTGAAAGCTGTGGAAGAAGGAATTTTGTAGAATACGAAAGCGGACTTTTAACAGTTAAGTCCGTTTAAACCATATTGAGAAAAACACCATAGTGGCTAAGTTTGCCAAAAAGCCGAGTAAAACACCTTCATTTTCCAAACCAAAAATGAATCTCAAAATTACCCAGATTAAAAAACCTATGACGATTGAAGCTAAGGCTCCTTCTCTACTTGCCTTTTTCCAGTAGATACCCAATATAAACGGCGCAAACAAAGAGACTAAGGTAACGATTGAAGAATTTGCCACAAGATTATAAATACTCTCTCCTGAGTATGCTAAAAATAATGATATTAAGCTTACAATAACAACAGACAACTTTGTTAATCTCAAAATAGATTTATCAGAAAAATTTCCAAAAACTTTTGGCAGTAAGTTTTCACCTATCAAAGCTGCAGGAGCAAGTATAGCGGCTGAAGCAGTGCTAAGTATGGCTGAAACCAGCCCTGCAAAAAAAATTGCTTTAACTGATTCGTTTGTATGTGAAAATATAAAATCTACAAGAGTATTTTCTGTTTCAAAAGAGAAAGAGAACTTTATTATAAGAGCTAACAAAAGCGGAATAATAGCAACAGTTAAATACATAACTCCCGCCAATATAGATGAGTAAAAGGCTACCTTTTCACTTTTACTTGACATATACCGTTGGAATAAATCCTGTCCCGGAATAGAACCAAGCCCTATCGTTATTAAACCAGCAATGTAAGCAACAGTATCAGTGTAAGTAAATTTGGGAAAAATGTTAAAGTAAGACGATGGTATATTTTTTAAAGCGCTAAAACCACCAACCATAAACAAAATATCAAAGAAAACAAAAAGTAAACTAAATATTATCACAAACGTTTGTATAAAATCCGTAAGAGCTATAGCCCACATTCCACCTACATAAGTCATAGCCAGTATTATGAAAAATCCAACCAAAACACTTACTTCAAATGATAAGCCAGTTATAGTCTTAAAAACTGTTCCAAAAGCTACAAACTGTGCTGCAATCCATCCAAAGTAAGATATTACAAGCATAAAAGTAGCTACAATTTCTACCGTTACTCCGTATTTAATCCTAAAGAAATCTCCAAAGGTTGTTAAGCCCATACGGTAAATAGGTTTTACAATCAAGAAAGCGGCTAAAATCAAACATAATGCAGCTCCAAAAGGCTCTTCTATAACCTTTACAAAACCACCTTTTAAAACCTCTTGACTTGCTCCTAAGATAGTTTCAGAGCCAAACCATGTTGCAAATAGTGCAAAAGTAGATAAAGATAAAGGAAGAGACTGACCGGCAAGTAGGTAGTCTTTTTCCGATTTAATCAGCTTTTTAGAAAAAAATCCAATAGCTACTATAAGAAGCAGATAAGCGAATATAAATACTATCAACTTTTCATAAGCTTACTCTTCCAAAACTCTATCTGTTTTTCTACTTGATGTTTTGCTGTGCCGCCGTAAGAGTTTCTTCTATCTGCTACCGTGTAAGGAGAAAGCAGATTTAGAACATCTTCCTCAAATAAGTTGCTAAAGTTTTTTAACTCCTGAAGTGTGATACTTTCTAAATCTCTTCCCTGATTGACAAGATAGCCTACGATACTTCCAACTATATGATGAGCTTGTCTGAAAGGCACACCTTTTTCGACTAAGTAGTTTGCCATATCTGTTGCTAAGGCAAATCCACCTGCTGCCGCTTCAACTTTATCTTTGTTGATTTTTAAACCTTCCACAATCTTAGTTATACCTATCAAAGAACCTTTTAAAGTCTTAACTGTATCAAAAACTGGCTCCTTATCTTCTTGAAGGTCTCTGTTGTAAGCCAAAGGAAGACCTTTAACGGTAGTTAGAAGAGATACAAGGTTACCGTAAACACGGCCGGTTTTCCCTCTGATAAGTTCTAAAACATCTGGATTTTTTTTCTGAGGCATAATTGATGAGCCTGTAGTTAGTTTATCTGGAAGTTCTACGAATGAAAACTCAGAAGATGAGTAGATAATCATATCCTCTGCAAACCTTGACATGTTTGCCATACAGATAGCGCCGTTTGAAAGAAACTCTAAAGCAAAATCTCTACTGCTTGTTGCATCTATAGAATTTCTCATTATGTCAGAAAATCCTAACTCCTTTGCTACAAACTCTCTGTCTATTGGAAAGTCAACACCAGCAACTGCACCGCTACCAAGCGGAAGCATATCTATCCTTTTTAAGTTATCTTCAAACCTTTCCTTGTCTCTTTGAAACATCTCTAAATATGCTAAAAAGTAATGGGCTACTCTGATTGGTTGAGCTCTTTGAAGGTGTGTATAAGCTGGCATAACTAAATCTTTGTAATGTTCTGCTTTTTGTAGCAACGTTTTTTGAAGTTCGGTTATAAGGTTTATTATATCCTTAACTTGTTCTTTTAGGTAAAGTCTAAAAGCCGTAACTACTTGGTCATTTCTCGACCTTCCAGTATGTAACTTTCCACCAACATCACCTATCTTTTCAATAAGAGCCTTTTCTATGTTCATATGAACATCTTCTAACTCTTTTTTCCAGTTGAAAGTTCCTTCTTTAATCTCTTTTTCTATCTCAAGTAAACCTTTTACTATCTTTTCTGCATCTTCTTGTGGAATTATGCCTTGCTTTCCGAGCATCTTAGCATGGGCTATACTACCGGCTATATCGTATAAAGCAAGCTCCTTATCGAAAGAAACGCTTTCCGTAAACTCTTCTACAAAAGCATCGGTGCTCTCAGAAAACCTACCGCCCCAAAGCTTCTTTTGAGCCATCTTTACTCCTTTTACTTTGATATTAAATAAAGCCTTAAAAGGTTCAAAGCAAACTGGGATATGTAGAGTCTTACATCGTTCCTACTGCCTCTGTAAATCTCTTTGTAAACTTTTGTTTCTTTTCCATCTGTAAAACCTATGTAATGAAGGCCAAGGGGTTTTTCTAGTGTATCTCCAGTAGGACCTGCTATTCCAGTATCGCTGACCGCCAAATCAGAACCGATAAGTGTCCTTACGTTTTCAGCCATCTGTTTTGCTACGGCTTCACTTACAGCTCCAAACTTTTCCAAATCTTCTCTGTTTACCTTCAAAAGGTCTATTTTAACTTGGTTTGAGTAAGATACTACAGAGCCTAAGACGTAGTTTGAACTACCGGGTACGTTTACCAGCCTTGAAACGATTAAGCCTCCCGTTGAAGATTCAGCCGTGGCAACAGTTAAACCTTTTTCTCTTAAAAGTTTACCTACTACCTCTTCCATCTCTGTTTCATCTTCTGCATATATAAAGTTTCCAAGTCTTGATTTAAGTTTATCTTTTAACTCTGTAAGTTTCTGTTGGTTTTCTTCCCAGATAAATATATCTGTGCCTTTTGGTGAAACGTTGTAGGATATATTCTTTATATCTTCCAAAAGGTAGTTTATATCAAGCTCTTTTATACCAAAAACCCTGTAAACTTGTGTAAAGACTTTTTTTTCGTTTAAACCAAGCTTAGTAAGTGCATCTTGTAGCATTGGCTCCATTTCTGATGGGACACCGGGAAGGGCTACGATAGCTTTTTTTACATCGTCTAACACTTTTATAAAACCTGCTGCTTTTCCTACAGGATTTTCTATTAAAACGGCTCCGTATGGTATTTTTGACATACTTTTTCTTTCTTCCGTAATTTCCACATTCAGCTTTCTGTAATCCTGCTTTAGTTTTTCAAGCCAGTCTTGGTGGTATATAAGGGCAACTCCTATGGCGTTTGCTATGGCTTGCCTTGTTATGTCGTCCGTAGTTGGTCCAAGGCCACCTGATACAAACACTAAATCGGCTCTATCTAAAGCATACTTTATATAGTTTGTAAGCTCGTAAAGACTGTCCGGTGATATAATGATACCTGTTACGTTAACTCCTCTTTCAAAAAGCCGTTTTGCTATAAAAATACCGTTTTTATCGTATTTCCTTCCTTGAATAAACTCAGAGCCGGTTACTATCACTATAGCTTTCATCTTACTATTCCACGTATTTATTTATCTTTATTAAAACATTTTTAGAACCAGTTTTAACTATGATAGGTTCACTTTCACAGCTGTTGGAGCTTTCCATAGGATTTCCAGTTTGAGAGGTTCTTACGTATAGTATAACTTCGTCCTTAAACTCTTTAAACATGTCTTCCAGAATTACATCTGCCGGAGATATCTTAAAGTTGTAAGGGTAGCTTGGATTTTTAACTTTTTTAACCGCTAATGGTTGAGGGGAGATACCTTTTCTAACGATGATAAACAAATCACCTTTACACTTACCTTTAAGTTTTTCATCAACAATAATCTGGCCTGTTATTTTATTTTGGTCTATAAACTTAGCTTCCGGTGGTAAGGGCTGACAGGAAAAAATAAACAATCCAACAAACAGTAAAAAATACTTCAATTTTTAACCTCAAAGTTGTTTAACAAAACCAATTATATCACTTGTGGTAGAATAAAACAATTAATAATTATGTTAAGGTAAGCTTTGTATGAACGTTGTTGATATTATTTTTATGATTCCGGCTTTACTGGTTGCCGTAATATTTCATGAAGTTGCGCACGGATACGTAGCCTACAGACTGGGAGACGACACGGCACAAAGGGAAGGAAGACTTACTTTAAACCCTATACCTCACATAGACCCTATAGGTTCAATACTACTTCCTGCAATTTTGATACTACTTAAATCTCCAATACTCTTTGGTTACGCCAAACCTGTCCCTATAAATCCTTACAACTTTAAAATAGATATGAGAAAAGGTATGATAATCACATCTTTCGCAGGTCCGGCTGTAAACTTTTTTCTTGCCTTTATGTTTGCAGGCTTATACCATCTTGTTAGAAATGAGACATTCTTAAAATACTTTGCTTCTATATTTGGTCTTGGCTCGTTGGAAAGTGTAATTATACCGTTAGCTATATTTTTTAAGTATGCTGTGTCTATAAACCTTATTCTTGGTATATTTAACATTCTACCTATACCACCTTTAGACGGTGGAAACATTCTTTTAAACATTCTACCAAGAGAAATTCAACAAAAAGTCGAACCTTACGAACAGTTTGGATTTATACTCGTAATAATCCTTCTTATGACAGGCATACTTGGTATGGTTATACTACCTATCTACAGCTTTTTTATGTCAGTTTTAATGTAAATTATCATAGGATTTGTCTTTTTTAGTATTATAATTAATTGAGACTAAATTTTAATTACATTTAGGAGAGATATGAAGACTTTAAAAGACTTAAGACCGGGTGAAAAGGCAAAAGTTTTGGCGGTAGAAGGTTGTGAAGAGGTAAAACAAAAACTATACGACCTTGGCATAATTCCCGGTGAAGTGGTTGAAATTTTACAAGATGCTCCATTTGGAGGTCCAATAAAAATAAAGGTTCATGATTACTGTCTTGCCCTTAGAAGAAAAGAAGCTTCTTGTATATTAGTCGAGGAGTCTAAATGAGAGAGATAGTGGTAGCTTTAGTAGGAAATCCTAACGTAGGAAAATCTGCTTTATTAAACGCTATAGCCGGAGCAGATGTAAAAGTAGGAAACTGGCCTGGAGTTACAGTTGAAAAGAAAGAAGCTTTTTTAAAGTATAAAGATTATGTTATCAAGTTTGTTGACCTTCCGGGTATATACAGTCTTAGAAATCAAACTACCGAAGAAAAAGTTACTATAGATTTCCTTCTCAAAGAAAAACCAGACATAGTGTTAAACGTTGTTGACGCTACAAATCTAAAGAGAAACCTTTACCTAACTATTCAACTGTTAGAGTTAGAAATACCTATGGTAATAGCTTTAAATATTTGGGACGAAGCCGTTGAGAAAGGTATAGTGATAGACTACAAAAAGATGGAAAATCTACTATGTCATCCTGTTATTCCTACTTCGGCTAAGGACAGGTATGGCATAGATGAGTTGGTCAAAAAATTAGTAGAAGTTTATGAAAATAAAAGGTTTATCCAGTGTGAACATTTTGAGCCACAGTTTGAAGAATACTTAAAAAAAGTAGTGCAACTTGTAAAAGATTACAAACCTGTCTTGCTTGACGTTTATCCTAAAAGGTTTTTAGCCATATCACTGTTGGAAGGTTCTTTAAATGAAACATTACAAAAAGAGTTAGAAGAAAAGATTGAAGAGATAAGGCAGGAAATAAAATCCCTTTACAAAAAGGACGTTAAAACTCTTATAGTTGAAGAAAGGTATGGTGTGGTTTTAAGTATATACCATCAAACTGTAAAAAAACAGCAGGAAGATGTTGTAGACAGTTCTATAACCTTAGACAGGATTTTCCTTCATAAATACTTTGGAATACCTATCTTTCTTTTTCTTGTTTGGCTTGTTTTTGAGATAACCTTTAAGGTTTCTTCTCCTTACGTTGAGTGGTTGGATAAAGTTTTATCGGTTATTTCAAGTTGGACTTTATCTTTACTTGACAGTGTGAAAGCTCCGGAAGTGTTAAAGTCTTTTGTTGCAGAAGGTGTTTTAGGTGGTGTTGGTTTTGTTTTGGTATTTGTGCCAGTTTTGTTTACTTTATACGTAATAATCGCTATTTTGGAAGGTAGCGGTTATATAGCAAGAGCTGCATTTTTGATGGATAGATTCTTTGGTGTGTTAGGTCTTAGTGGTAAGTCTTTTATTCCTCTTTTGCTTGGGTTTGGTTGCAACGTTCCAGCCGTTTACGCAACAAAGACTATAGAAAGTGAGAAAGAGAAGATTCTCACTACGCTAATGATTCCTTTTATGTCGTGTGGTGCAAGGCTTACCGTTTTTGCATTCTTCGTAAGTATATTTTTCACAGATAACAAAGGTTTAGTTATATTTTCCCTTTACCTGATAGGTATAATGGTTGCAGTGTTAGTTGCTTTGATTCTAAACAGATTTTACTTTAAGACAAAATCTCAGTTTTTCATAATGGAACTTCCACCTTACAGATTACCAACTTTTAGATACGTAATAAACACAGCTTGGTCGAGGGTGAAAGCTTTCGTTGTAGAAGCTGGAACGTTTATTTTCGCAATGTCAGTTTTGATATGGTTTTTGACTAACATACCTTACGGTGCTAAAAAAGATGAGACGATTTTAGCTAACGTATCAAAGCAGGTAGCAGTGGTTTTTGAACCTTTAGGTTTTGGAACGTGGCAGGCAACGGCATCGTTATTCTCTGGATTTGTAGCTAAAGAGGTTGTTTTATCGGCTATGGGAAACTTTTACGTTGGAGAAAAGATAGAAGAAGAGAAGAAAAACTTAACATTTATGGAAGGTTTAAGTGAGATAGGTAGTGGATTTGTTGAAGCCAATATTAACTTAGTTAAAAACTTTGTTGCAATCTTTGGATTTACAAAACAAGAGCAGCAGGAGTTTGATAAAAATCTTGCTTCTGCTATAAGAGAAGCTTTTACACCTATTTCGGCATACTCTTTCTTGGTGTTTTTACTTCTTTACACTCCTTGCCTTGCAACTGTTTTTGCTATAAAGCAGGAGTTAAACAGCTACAGATGGATGTTTGCATCTATAGCTATAAACTTTACATCTGCGTGGATAGTATCTTTTATAGTTTACAACCTACTTAAGAACTTTTTATAACTTCTAAAAGTTTCTCTTTAACTGCTTTAAGAAGGTTTTCATCTGTTATCTTTTCTTTGTCTTTTGTGCGGACGTAGAAAGAATCTCTTGCTCTAATTCCTTGTGTAGAAGCTTTTACTATATGAACGTATATGTTGAACGATGCAAAAACTTTGATTATATCAAAAAGTAAGCCTATTCTATCTTCTGCTGAAATATCGAATATTGTGTATCCTTCTGACATTTCGTTATCTACTTTTACAAAAATCGGTGGTGGAACAGTGCTTGCTCTAAAACCTTTTTCTCTTCTTGAAGTTAGTTTTTCGAGTAAATCTGTATTTTTTAAAACTTCTTCGAATGTTTCAACGAACCTTTTAAGTTTAATTTCATCTACGGCTTCAAGACTGGAAGTTGAAATCTGTAAATCTACCAAGTAAGAACCATCTTTTCTTTCATAACTGTATGCCGTAAGTATGTTTAAACCAAGGTAGGATATAACTCCCGTTACTACCAGTAGTGGATTTTCAATATTTCTTATAGCTAAAAACAGATGTGAATAACCTGCTCCAGTATTTTTTTCAAACTTTAAACTGTACTGTTTATCTGAGTTTAAAAGTTCGTTTTCAAGTTTTAGGTGTTCTATAATATCTTCTGTAGGGGTTGATACGATGTAGTAATCTGAGACTCTCTCTAAAACTTTTTCTGCGTTTTCTTTGCCAATTTCAAGTATAAGCACTTCCAGTATTCTTTTTTTCTTTTCTTGGACTTTTTTATACTCTGAATCAAAACTTCCTTCTTTGATAAACTGTAAGGCTTTTGAGTAAAGCTCCATAAGTAGTGCAAACTTCCAGTCGTTCCAAGCTCCCGGTCCTACGGCGTTAGCATCACAGAACGTTAAAACGGTTAGCATATCTAAAAGTTCTTTGTTTTTGATAAGCTTTACAAACTCTCTGATAACTTTCTCTTCGTGTAGGTTTCTTCTTTGGGATATGTGTGCCATATCAAGGTGATGTCTAACTAAAAAAGATACAGTTTCTATATCTGAAGGAGAATAACCAAACCTTTCAAGTATGCCTCTACTCATCTCTGCTCCAAGGATGCTATGGTCGGCTTTATGACCTTTTCCAATATCGTGTAAGAAAACGGACCATATCAAAAGCTCTTTTTTTTCTATATCTTTATAAATATCGTAAATCTGTTTCTTTTGAGGACTGTCTATCCGTTGTAAGTTTTCTAACTCTTCCAAAGCTTTTATAGCATGGGCGTCTGTAGTGTATTTGTGGTAGTGGTCGTATTGGAAGTGGCATCTTTGGTATCCAAACTCTGGTATCAAATCATCTAAAACGTAAAAGTCCTGCATCTTTTTTAACGTTCGGGGAAGGTTTGATACTGTGGAAAATATCTCTCTGATGATGGATTTCTCTTCTTCTGTAAGGACTTTGTTTTTTAGCAGTCTTTCGTTTTTTCTAAGTAAATACTCAAGGTTTGAGGAAAAGTTTAAACCATACTGTTTGTAATACTTAAAAGCTTTCAGTATGTTTAGTGGGTTCTGCTCAAACTTTTTTGGGTTTAAAACGTCTATCTCACTTGATGTTCTTACAAATACATCATCTATGGGTATATACTCTTCGTATGGGTTTTCCTGTTCTATGAGATTTTTAAGTATTCTGTTGGTTATGTTGTTGATGGATTTTGCATTTAGGTAATAAAGCTTCATCATTCTCTCTACACTTTCTCTAAGATGTTCGTAATCGGCTTCTTTCTCTGCAAAGCCTAACTTTTTTGCCACTTCTTCTTGAAGTGGGAAGGTTAAGACATCGCATTTTTTGTTGCATAGTAGGTGCATCTGGTTTCTTATCTTAAGTAAAAAGTCGTAAGCGTTCATAAGTTCTATATACTCTTCTTCCAGTATAATTTCTTTTTCTACGAAGTATCTGTAATCGTTTACATTATCTAAAACCTTTGCAATCCAGTAAACTTCGTGAAAGTCTCTCAGTCCACCTTCTCCTTCTTTTACGTGAGGTTCCATCATGTATATACTGCTACCAGTGTTTTGATACCTTATCTTCCTTGCTTTTAACGTTGCCTCTATGTAAGACTTTCTCCTTTGTTTTATTAATCTCTTAAACCTGTCGGTAAGGGTTTTGAATATCTCTTCGTTACCGTAAAGGAACCTTCCTTGAAGTAAAGCAGTTGCTACCGTTAAATCTTCCTTGGATAAATCTAAGAAAGTGCTTATATTCCTTGGTGAAAATCCTATATCTACCTTTAAATCCAACAAACAGTAGTAAAAGTTCTCTATACCTACCTTTAACTTAGATATATCTTCGTGGGTATAAACGATTGAAATATCTATATCTGATTTAAAGCAAAGCTCTCTTCTTCCATATCCACCTAAGACTATTATGGCTATCTTATCTAAATCTGGGAAAGATATCTTAGCAAACTCCTTTATGGTTTCATCTGTTAAGTCTGAAAGTTGTCTTACTATCTCTAAACCACTTTCACCTGCATAATGTTTTAAAATAAGCTCTTTTTTCTTTTCGTTGTAGTTGTTAAGTATTTTTGTCTTTGTGTCTAAATCTAACGTTTCTAACATTTTATACTGCTCCTGTTTTCTGCTAAAGTTTAATTTTAGCACAGTGGTATAATTTTTTTATGAGAAACTTTACATTTGAAAACACTTTTATCTGTTTTACAGAAAAAGAGGACGGCAACCAAAGATTACCTGAAAACGTTGAAAGATTAAAAAGTCAGTTAGCGTTAGATAGCATACACATTCCAAACCAAAAACATACAAACTTAGTTTTAGAGTTAAGGCAGTATAACGGTCAGGAGTGTGATGGTCTTTACACTGTCAAGAAAAACGTTGCCGTTGGAGTCTTAACGGCAGACTGTATCCCGGTAGTTCTGTTTAATGGACTTGAGTTAGCAGTTATACACGCAGGCTGGAGAGGACTTTTTGGTGGTATCATCGAAAACGGCTTTAAACTTTTCAAAAATAAGAAAAATGTAAAAGTGTTTATCGGTCCTTCCATCAGAGGTTGCTGTTACGAAGTAGACCTTCAGTTTGTAAAAGATTTGAAGGTTGATGAGAAATTTTATACAATATACGAAAACAAAGCCTACTTAGATTTAGTTAATATTGCAAAAAGTAAGCTTGAAAGTTTGGAAGTAGTTGATATTTTTGATTTAGGCGAGTGCACCAAGTGTAGTGGAAAGTTTTTTTCTTACAGAAACGGAGACTTTGAAAGTAGAATACTTACATTTGCATTTATGAAGGAGTAAATATGGGACTTAAGGATTTTATAGATAAGATAAAAGAGAGAAGGAAGCTAAAAATAGAGGAAGGTTCTTGGGTAAAGTGTGAAAAATGTAAAACACTTCTTTACATAGAAGACCTTATTAAAAACTTAAAGATTTGTCCTCACTGTGGCTACACTTTCAGAATGTCTGCAAAGGAAAGAGTAGACTTGCTACTTGATAAAGTTTACACTTACGACCTATTTCCAAAAATAGTACCTGTAGACCCTTTAAACTTTAAAGACACAAAAAGATACAAAGATAGATTAAAAGAAAGTAAAGAAAAAACAGGACTAAACGACGCTATCATAATAGCAAACGGTTTGATATACGATAGGGAAGTTGTTATAGCTGCTATGGACTTTGAGTTTATGGGTGGTAGTATGGGTAGCGTTGTAGGAGCTAAGTTCGTAAGGGGTGTAGAGTACAGTATACAGAAAAAAATCCCTTTTATATCGGTAGCGGCTTCAGGTGGAGCAAGAATGCAGGAAAGTATATTGTCTCTGATGCAGATGGCAAAAACCGCTATCGCTATAGATAGACTTAATAAAAACGGCATACTTTACATATCTATCTTAACTGACCCTACTATGGGTGGTGTTTCTGCAAGTTTTGCCTTTTTAGGAGATATAATAATAGCCGAACCAGAAAGTTTGATAGGTTTTGCAGGACCAAGGGTTATAGAGCAAACGATTCGTCAGCAACTTCCAGAAGGTTTCCAAAGAGCTGAGTTTTTACTGGAAAAAGGACAGATAGACATGGTTGTTGACAGAAAAAATCTAAAAAAGACAGTCTACACCTTGATAAAACACACCCATGGATAAACCAGTAATCTGTATAGTTGGAGCCCATAACAGTGGTAAAACTACCTTTATAGAGAAAGTTGTAGGAATACTTTCAAAAGAAGGTTACAAAGTCTGCTACATAAAGCACGACCCTAAAGGAAAGGCAAAAACTGATACAGAAGGTAAAGATAGCTACAGATTATACCAAGCAGGTTCAAAACAGGTTATAGTTGCATCTCCAGACAAAGTTTCATCTTTCGTAAACTTTAGAAATTACTCTTTGTTAGATTTAATAAGAAACTTCACAATAGACGATATAGATATTATAATAGTAGAAGGTTTTAAGACGGAGAAAGGTGTAGACAAGTTCGAAGTGATTAGGAAAGTGGAAGGTAGAGATTTAATGCTTGGTGAAGATGAAGGTTTAGTTGGAGTTATAACAGATTACTACGACTACCCTGTAAAGTTTGATATTAACAACCCATCTGAGTTTGTAGAATTTCTAAAAGAGAATTACATAAAGAGGTGAGACTATGGTTCTACATGCCATATTTTCAGGTAGAGTTCAAGGTGTTGGATTTAGAAAGTTCGTAAAGAAAAAGGCAGATGAGGTAGGAGTTAAAGGTTTTGTAAAAAACCTTCCAGATGGGACCGTTGAAGTTTTGGCAGAAGCAGATGAAGAAACACTAAAAACTTTTTTTGAGTTAATAAAACAAGGACCACCTCTTGCAAACGTAGAAGATGTAAAATATGAATTTTTGGAAAAAGAAGGGGGTTTTGATGAATTTAAGATTGAGTATTAAAATAGGTTTAATATCGGCAATCGTTCCTTTTATCGTAAGTGCGGAAACCTATAAGGTCCAAAAAGGAGATACCTTAGAAAAGATAGCTAAAAAGTACAAAGTTAGCGTGGAAGAGTTAAAGGCAGAAAACAACATAAAAGATGAGAAATCCTTAAGAGAAGGTATGACCATAAAGATACCTAAAAAAGGTGAAAAGCAAGCAAGCAAAGAGAAAAAGCATAAGCATAGCTATACTTCTGAAGAAACTTACATAGTTAAAAAGGGGGATACCCTTGAGATTATAGCTAAGAAGTATGGCCTTACAGTTAAAGAGATAATGGATTACAACAATATGAAAGACGAGAGAATATTTGCCGGAGATGAGTTAAAAATACCAGTTAAGGGCTATGCAAAGAAAAGTAAAGAAAACACTACTGAAATAGACACGTCTAAATGTGAAGTTTACACACTAAAGAGAGGTGGAACCTTAAAACATGTATCTAAAAGAACAGGTGTTGATGTTTCAATCCTTGAAAAATTAAACGATATACCTTCAAACCAGTGGTTAAAAGCTGGAACAAAAATATGTATAGCACCAAAAAGAGAAGAGAAAAAGGAAGAGGAGAAAGTCTCATCAAGCTCAAACTTTGACAACTGCACCCTTATATACAACCCACCTCATAAGATAAGTCTTCATGAAATAGCAAGAAAGTTTAGAACAAGCACTGAAAAAATCAGAAGAATAAATGGTTTATCTTCTAAAGTTAAATACGTAGAAGCAGGACAGAAATTGTGTATATTTAAAGAAGATAAAGCAGTAACTAAAATCACAGAAGAAGAAAAAACTTCACCATCAGTTTCTGAAGAAAAACCAGTAAAAAAAGAAGTTCCTCTACCTTCAAAAACAGAACCTAAAACTGCTGATGCAGATAACCTTAGTGTTAAACTGGCTTGGCCTGTTAACGGTCAGGTTGTGGCAAATTTCCAAAACGATGAACAAGTCAGACACCTTGGAATAGATATCCAAACAAGCTGTGGAAATCCTGTTAAAGCTGCCGAAGATGGAAAAGTTATCTACACAGGAGATAACATAAAAGCTTTTGGAAACCTCGTAGTTATAAGACATAGCAACGGATTAACAACCGTTTACGGATATCTTGACAATGTTAATGTTAAAGAAGGTAAATACGTAAGCAGAGGAGAAGTTATAGGAACGGCTGGTAGACTTAAAAACTCGGATAAATGTGGAATATACTTTGAAGTTAGAAAAAACGTTACACCTTTAGACCCTCTTTCAGTTTTAGAATAAAATTTTAAAAGGAGATGTTAAGATGCCTGAAGAGTTTCCTCGTATTAAAAGATTACCTCAATACGTTTTTGCAGTTGTAAACGATTTAAAGGCAAGGTTAAGAAAAGAAGGTGAAGATATCATAGACCTTGGTATGGGAAACCCTGATTTACCACCTGCTCAGCATATAATAGATAAACTCTGTGAGTCGGCTAAGAAGAAAACTACCCATAGATACTCTATGTCTCAGGGAATACCAAGACTTAGAAAAGCGATAGCAGACTTTTACAAAAAGAGATACGACGTAGATTTAGACCCAGAAACAGAAGTTGTGATGACTATAGGTTCAAAGGAAGGGTTAGCACATCTTATTCTTGCAATGCTTGAACCGGGCGATATAGCTATGGTTCCAAGTCCAAGGTATCCTATACACTACTATGCTCCCGTTATAGCCGGTGCAAGCGTTTTAACTGTGCCTTTACCTTTAGAAGGTAGCGACAGTGAAAAACAGGAACAGTTTTTAAAAAATATATACGAAACTTACGAAGATTCCTATCCGGAAGCAAAAGTCTTGATACTTAACTTTCCAAACAACCCTACCACTATGACTGTAGATATAGAGTTTTTTAAAGAAGTTGTAAAGTTTGCAAAGAAAAAGAACCTTTGGATAATACACGACCTTGCTTACGGGGACCTTTGCTTCGATGGTTACAAAGCACCGAGCATACTACAGGTAGAAGGTGCAAAGGATATTGCAGTAGAGACTTACTCTATGACAAAAGGTTTTTCTATGGCAGGCTGGAGAGTTGCGTTTGTTTTAGGAAATGAAACCCTTGTATATAACCTAAAGCGGTTAAAGAGCTACCTTGATTACGGAACGTTTACACCTATACAGGTTGCAAGTATAATAGCCTTAGAAGGAGATTACTCTGTAGTAGAAAAAGCAAGAGATACATACTCAAAACGTTTAGATATTCTTGTAGATGGTCTAAAAAAAGCAGGATGGGATGTAGAAAAACCAAAAGCCACTATGTTCCTTTGGGCTAAAATACCAGAGAAATTTAGACATATGGGGTCAGTAGAGTTTTCTAAATTCCTTCTTACGGAAGGAAAAGTTGCCGTTGCACCGGGAATAGGCTTTGGAGAGCATGGAGAAGGTTACGTAAGGTTTGCAGTGGTAGAAAACGAAAAAAGGATAAGACAAGCAATCTCAAACATCAAAAAACTTATGAAAAAATATTGATGTTTTCTTACATACTTAAAAGACTTTTACAGATGATCCCACTTCTTGTTGGGATTACTTTTTTATCTTTCGTTATAATACAGATGGCTCCCGGAGACTATCTGGACCAACTTCGTATGAACCCTCAGATATCTGAGTCTACCATAGAAAAACTAAAACAGACCTACGGTTTAGACCAACCGCTGATAGTTCAGTATTTTAAATGGCTTTTTAACGCACTAATTTTTAACCTTGGTTTTTCATTTAGCTACAACATGCCAGTCTTAGAACTTATAAAAGACAGACTACCAAACACTCTGTTTTTGTCCATTACATCTGGAATTTTGGCTTGGATGATTGCTATCCCACTTGGAATAGTTGCCGCTTTAAAACCAAACTCCTTTGTCGATAGGTTAATTCAAATGTTTTCATTTACCTTTATGTCTCTTCCTTCTTTTTTCCTTGCGTTTTTACTTTTATTTTTTGCCGTAAAAACGGGGCTTTTACCAACAGGTGGAGCTACAAGTCCAAACTACGACAGTATGAACTTTTTTCAAAAAGTTTTAGACAGACTTTGGCACGTTAGCCTTCCTGCTATAGTCTTGGCAGTAACGTCTTTAGCTGGGCTTGTAAGACTTGTAAGAAGCGCTATGATAGAAGCTTTACAATCTGAATACGTTTTATTTGCAAGAGCAAAAGGTCTAAAAGAAAGAGATATTATTTTAAAACATGCTTTAAAAAACGCTTTAAACCCGTTTATAACGATACTTGGTTTTGAAATAGCATCTTTACTTTCCGGTGCTGCACTGGTAGAAATAATAGTAAACTGGCCTGGCATGGGTATGCTTATGTTAGATGCGGTTTTATCCCAAGACCTTTACCTTGTTATGGGTGGTCTTTATATCGGGTCCATAATGCTTATAATAGGAAACCTTATAGCTGACATACTACTTGCCAAACTCGACCCAAGAATAAGACAGAGAGAAGTCGAAGGCGTGTTAAAATGAAAGAACTTTTTTACTACATTCGAAAAAATAAGTTTGCTTACGTATCTTTATACATACTTGGAATATTCTACTTTTTAGCCATATTTGCAGATTTTATAGCACCTTATCCTTACGATATCCAACATAGAGACACTCCCTACCACCCACCTACACAGATACATTTTTTTGATGAAAAAGGAAATTTTCACTTAAGACCATTCGTATACAAGTATGAACTGGTAGACCCAGTTTTTAAGACTTACGAAGTTAACTACAACGTAAAGTATCCGATAGAATTTTTCGTAAAAGGTCATAAACACTATCTACTGGGAATTTTTGAGACAGATATACATCTGTTTGGTGTTAGAGATGGGAAGATATTTTTACTTGGAGCAGATAACCTTGGAAGAGATATATTTTCGAGAATACTTTACGCTTCCAGAATATCTTTATCAATCGGTCTTATAGGTGTAGCATTATCATTTACGATAGGAGCTTTGATAGGTGGTGTTGCAGGATACTTTGGGGGTAAAGTCGATAACGTTATTATGAGACTTTCTGAAATTGTTATGTCTTTTCCTTCGTTTTATCTCATGTTAGCCCTTCGGGCTGTATTTCCTATAACACTTTCCTCAGTAGAGGTATTTCTGCTTATAGTTGTGATACTATCTTTTGTAGGATGGGCAGGTTTAGCAAGAATAGTAAGAGGTATGGTTTTATCCATCAGAGAGCAAGATTACGTTGTAGCCGCAAAATCTTACGGAGCATCTTCCTTAAGGATAATAGTAAAACATATCTTACCAAACACATACTCCTACCTTTTGATTGCTGCCACCCTTTCAATTCCCGGCTATATTCTTGGAGAAAGTGCCTTAAGTTTACTTGGTCTTGGAATACAGGAACCTTACGCAAGCTGGGGTAATATGCTTGCATCTGCAAGAAGTATAACGGCAATATCATCTTATCCATGGATACTATCTCCCGGAGTTGCAATATTCTTAACTATTTTAGCCTTCAACATACTTGGAGATGCCCTTAGAGACGCTATGGACCCAAAACTTAAAAGATTGATTAAGTAATGATTT
>ERZ1669248.572-NODE-572-length-17125-cov-38.616344_pt1 | contig 17125 bp, 19 predicted proteins | sample MGYA00579296_ERZ1669248 | MGnify/ENA primary metagenome ERZ1669248 (study PRJEB41166, sample SAMN08046057) | hot springs metagenome | biome: hot spring; feature: neutral hot spring; material: thermophilic sediment; isolation source: thermophilic sediment from...
TCTGTTTCTTTGAGATGAAGTTATTGTTGTAGCTAAACCTATGTCCCTTGGGAATTCTGTTCCTCTGGAAGTAGTCTGTATCTCAAGTTTTTCAGTTCCGAAGAAGGATTTTATTATTTCTATAGCGGCTTGAATATCAAAATCCTTGCAAGAGAATATGTCTATTGAGAAGTAGCCTTTTTCTGGGAAGGTGTGAATGCTTATATGACTTTCGGCTATTATTACAAAGCCAGATATTCCCCAGTCTTCAGGTTTTTCTCCACCATCATACTTAAATACATAAGGTGGCATTATCTTAGTCATTCCGATTTGTGAAGGTAGCGTGTCTAAGAAGTTAGTTACAGCTTCTATGCTTGCCAGTGCCTCAAACGACCCTTCGTAACCATCTACCATTAAGTGGGGTCCAAATCCTATCAACTCTTGTTTTCCTCCTTTGATATTAAAATTGTGGTATAAAAGATATATTAAAAAATTTTAAATGTAAATATATATTTGCATATTTTTTGTGCAATTTAAAATTTTTGCCTTGGAATTCCAAGGTTTAGAACCTGATAAATATTATTGTAAATAAATACTAACCAGATTAAGTTATACGTTAACAAAATTTTTCTTAATAAGGAGATTTAAATGACACATTACATAGAGCCAAAACTTACTGTAGAGCTTGCCCATCAGTGTGTAAAATGTTCTGCTTGTCGTCAAGTTTGCCCTACTTACTCTGTTGTAAAGGAAGAAAGGTCTTCTCCACGGGGAAGGTTGGCTTTAGCCGAGGCTGTGGTTGATGGAGTGTTGCCTTTAACGGAAGAGATAGCAGCCCAGTGGAACGAGTGTGCTATGTGTAGAAGATGTGAGTGGATATGTCCAAACGAAGTAGAGTATAAAGAGATAATGTTTAGAGCCAGAAATATGGCAAAAGAGAAAAGCAAGAAAGATTACTTTAAAAATGTTGTATTTAAAGGTCTTGCTATGATGGGTAATCCACTCACAAAGATAGGAATGAAGTTTGCCCCTGCTTTAATGGAAGCTTACGGTAAAATGCTTGGTAAAGAGGTTCCAGAATACAACGCAGTTTATATAGATGTTGGAATACCTAAGTATGCTAAACTTATGCCAAAGCCATCTGCCAAACCGTTCGGTTTAAGAGGTAAAGAAGTAAAAGCTGAAAAATCAAAAGGAAGATTACTTTTCTTTACAGGATGTATGATAGATGCCTTCCAAGGTAAAGTTGGTGAAAGTGTTCTTAAACTTATGGAAAAGGCAGGTTACGATGTTGTCGTTCCTAAGGATATAAGATGTTGCGGTGCCCCACATCTTTACAGTGGTGAGATAGACTCTTTCAACAAATTGATGAAACACAACAAACAAGAGATAGATAAGTATGAGTTTGATTATATAGTTGTAGCTTGTCCTACCTGTGGTGGAGCTTTAAAGGAAGAGTATAAGTATCCAGTAAAAGATTTTGCAGAAATATTAGAAGAGGAAGGTTTCTTCACGTTCAGAGGTAAAGGAGAGAAAGTGACTTTTCACTTTCCTTGCCATTCATACACAGCTATGAAAACAGACCCAAACGTGTTTAGAAACGTTTTAAAGAATGTTAAAGATGTAAAGTATGTTGAAGGCGAAGAGGCTATGATGTGTTGCGGTTTTGCTGGATACTTTTCCGTTGCAAACTACGAAGTTGCCTCAGAATTACAGAGAAGAAAGATAGAAGACCTTAAGAAAACAGAAGCTACCTATGTCCTAAGTGACTGTCCGGGATGTGTTTTAAATCTTGCAGATGGAATGTATAAACACGGAGACTACAAAAACGTTAAAGTTATGCATTTAGCAGAGTACTTAGCCGAGAGGTTGGTAGATGAAAGTAGCAGTCAAAAAACAGAGTAATCTAAAGTATAGATGTAGAGTTTGTGGTTATATCTACGACCCTGAAAAAGGAGATGAGATAAACAACATATCTCCCGGTATAGAGTTTATAGACCTTCCAGATAAATGGAGATGTCCTGTATGTAACTATTCAAAAAAAGAGTTTAGAGTTTTGAAAAATAACAACCCGGCGTAGCCGGGTTTTTTGATTATACGGAATACATTCCTTCTTCTTTACTACTTAAAACCTGTTTTATCTCGTGTAAGAGTGTAGATGGATTTTTTACTGGATACTGGATTTTGTTTAAAATTTCTTCTGCATCGTGTCCTTTTATCTTTACATCTTTAAGTTTTTCTATAAGCTGAGAAGGGTCGTTTACGGGGTATTTAACTCCTTTTGTATGCTTTAAAACCATGTAAGCCCAAGGAACGTCAAGGATTTTTGCGACCTCTTCAGATACGATTTGGCAGTAATGAACAAGTGTCTCTGCATCTTGACCTTCTTTTACCATTTTGTAAGCAAGTTTTGCTATTCCACCGGCAGTATGAACCCTCATCTCCTTTAACTCTTCTTTTGCAAGCTCTTCTAACTTTTTAATCTTTTCTAAAGCTAAAGTTGGGTCGGCTCGTAAGATATTTCTTACTGTATTTTTCGTAAGGCCAACTTTTTCGGCTATCTCTTCTTCTGTTTTAAGGTATTCGTCTCTCAATACTATAACGTATGATGCCCTTGCCAATGAAGGAAGCCACGTTAAAGTCCTATACTCTGCAAGTTTACTAAGACCACCAAGTAAATCGATAGCTTTGAAAAAAACTCTACTAACTAAATGCTCTACGTCTTGAGTATTTTCTGGAATTCCTGTAATTTGTATTACCATCTTTTACACCTCCTGATTTTATTTTCCTATTGGTTCTTTTATAACAACTAATCCTGTTTCGGTTATTTCTAAAAAGTGAGTTCTTGTATCATGTCCTGACATCCTACAACCGTCTATTCTAAAGAGTCTAACTATATCACCGATTTCTTTTTTATACATTTTGGCTTTAAACGGAGAATCTATGAGTTCTTTTGCAAGGACCATAGTTCCGTCAACTATATGACCGACTGCGTAACCTCCTGCAGCTTCGGCCGTTAACTCTTCGTGACCACTTCTTTTTTGTGATACGAATAAAGCAGTTTGATACCATTTTTTCATAAAGTTAAAAAGTCTTCTGACTATAGCTCTTGCCATCATCTCTTTGTTTTCAAACAAGCCTGTAACAGAGTCTATAACGGTATACTTTACTTTGTAGTTTTGAATAACGTAAGCAAGTGTAGCAAGTAAGTCCGGTATATTTTCTCTTATTCTTGTAGAAGATGCTGCATCAATCAGTATAATGTTATCCTGAAAGTCATCAAAATTTAGTCCCATAGCAGATGCTCTTAGCTTTAAAGATGCTACAACAAAATTTGCTGGAGATTCTACAGTAATAAAAGCCACTTTGTTTCCTTTACTTGCTTGATGGACAGAAAACTGTTCAACCATAAGAGATTTTCCAGTATCTGATACACCTGTTATGTTCATAACAGAGTAAGCCGGTATTCCTCCCAGTGTTTTCTTTACGATTTTTCCACCTTCTGCTGTAACGATGAAAAACAGGTCGTCTAATCCTTCTACACCAGTAGATACACCATAGATTTTAGGAGCTTTTTCTAAAGCTTGTGAGCCTGTAAATACTGCCTTTAAATCTGGTTCAGGTTTGTGGTATTCTTCAGATTGAGTTTCAATTTCTTCAGTTTGAACCTCTTGACTTTCTACTTTTTTCTTTGCCATGTGTTGCCCTCTTGTTGTTTGTTAACAAAAATTAAGTATAAAACTTTTTTTGGTTTTATGCAATGTTAACTAAATCAAAACGCTGAGCATACTTTTTAAATACTATATCCTTTAACTCTTTATAGTTTTTCAAATCTGGGTCTTTTGAGATGAGTTCTTCGGCTTCTTTGTTTGCTATGTTTAAAAGTTCTTCGTCTCTTTTTAAGTCTGCCAACATAAAACCACTTTCTCCAGACTGTCTAACACCTGCTATATCTCCTGTTCCTCTAAGTTCTAAATCTTTTTCGGCTATCTCAAAACCGTTGTTTGTTTTCACAAGTATTTTAAGCCTTTCTAATGTTCTTAACCTTGCTTTTTCTTTTGAAGGTTCTTTTTGAGGAACCGATAACTCGTCTGGAGCAATCAAAAAGCAGTAACCTTCATACTGTCCTCTTCCTATCCTTCCCCTTAGCTGATGAATCTGAGAAAGTCCAAACCTGTGAGCCTCTTCTATGACCATAACTGTAGCGTTAGGCACGTCAACACCAACCTCTATAACTGTTGTAGATACTAAAATGTGGGATTTCCCTTCTTTGAATTCTTGCATTATTCTGTCTTTCTCTTCCTGTTTCATTTTTCCGTGAAGTAGAACTACTTTGTAATCTTTAAAAACTTCTTGGTAATGTTTAAATCCTTCTTCGGCAGATTTTAAATCTGTTTTTTCCGATTCTTGTATTAAGGGGTAGACTACGAATGCCTGTCTTCCTTTTTCAAGTTCTTGTCTTAAAATCTCATAAAGTTTTCCTCTCTCTTTTTCAAACAAAATTACTGTTTTTACTGGTTTTCTACCTTTTGGTAGCTCGTCGAGTTTTGATACATCTAAATCTCCGTAGTAAGCTAATGCAAGGGTTCTTGGTATAGGAGTTGCTGTCATTACCATTACGTGTGGTTTTTTCTCTGACCTTTCTATCAGGGCTTTTCTTTGTTCTACTCCAAATCTGTGCTGTTCATCTACCACTACTAAGGCTAAGTTTTTAAACTTTACTTTCTCTTCTATAAGTGCGTGGGTTCCTATAACAACCTTTACTAAACCTTCCTTTATAGCTTTGTATATTTTCTTCTTTTCGTTGGCAGATAGGCTTCCAGTTAAAAGTGCTATCTCGTAGTCTTTTAAGTAAGGTTTTAAAAATGTTTTAAAGTTGTTGTAATGTTGTTGGGCAAGAATTTCTGTAGGAGCCATAACTGCTGCTTGGTATCCGTTTAGAGCTACCGCCAACGCCGACACTGCCGCTACAACTGTCTTACCACTGCCTACATCTCCTAAAACCATTCTGTTCATAGGCACATCTTTTGACATATCGTTTAAGACTTCTTTTATTGTTCTTCTTTGAGCGTTTGTAAGCTCAAAAGGTAGATTACTTTCAACTTTACTTAAAAAATCATCTTCTACTTTTACGATGTAAGATGGATTTCTTTGTAGTAGGGACTTTCTGTATTTTTGAGCTAACTGAAGTAGAAAAAGTTCATCAAAAATAAGTCTTTTCTGATGGATATCTTGAAAGTTGTTAAGGTCATCTACATCTGCGTTTTCCTCTGGTTTATGAACAAACTTTAACGAAGTTGCCAAATCTGGAAAGTTGTATTTTTTCAAAATTTCTGACGGTATGTAATCTTTCACATCGGAAAACTTTTCTACTAATTTAAACATACCTCTTCTTAGATGGTTAATTGTTTGGCCTGTGGTTTTTATAGAGCTATCTCCCCTCAACGAGTAAACCGGGGCTACAGTGTCTATAGGGTCTTCCTTTACTTCCAGTAAGTCTGGCTGGATTAGAGAGTAATTTTTTTTATACACGCTTACTTTTCCAAATAGTTTTACGGTTTTACCTTTTCTAAAGTAAGTGTAAAGGTATGGTTTATCGTAGAAAAATAAAGCAGAAAATTTTACACTATCCTGTTTAAGTATCACTTCAACTTTAAGTTTGCCTCTGTTTACTTTTTTTATATCTTCAACTTCTGCGTAAAATGTTCCAGTTTCTCCGTCTTTTACCTTTAGTATCTTTTTTACTCTTCTGTCTTCGTATCTGTCAGGAAAGTTAAACAATGCCTGATAAACGTTTTCTACCAGTATTTTTTTAAAAGATTTTTTTTCTAAGTTGGAAAGAAAGCTTAGGTTGTTGATGGAATATTTTTCAAGGTCTAATACACTGTATTTACCAACCTTTTTTTCTTTTTCAGAAACTGGTTTTATTTGGTTGTAGGGTTTTGAGTCTAAGTGAGAAAGTATAATCTTTAAGAAAGCTCTTTTCTTTGCAGGGTTCATACTGTCTATAAGAGGTAGGTCCTCTAAAATAGCGTTGGGAACCTTTCCTTTTAAAGACTGTGAAAGTGTAGTACTTAAATCTTTTACTCTTGATAGGTATAAATCGTCTGAACTTATAAGCTTTTCTATAAAACTTTTAACCTGATTGCTGTTTTCCATACTCTGCTATGAAGTTTTTTAACTCCTCCACGAATTGGTTTGGGTCGTGTCCGTAGTTTATGGCTGCAATCTGTAGTCTTTCGTGGGGTTTGCAAGCGCATACATTACAGTACATATTTTTTGATTCGAAAAACCTTCTGGTAAACGGATACTTTCTCAAAACTTGCTCTACGGTTGTATCTAAAGTTATATCTTTCATTCTTTATCCTCCTGTTTTAAAAGTATTACTACATAACAAGCTGCCGCTTCCTGTTTACCTATACTGTCTAATTTTTCGTTTGTTTTAGCTTTTACAAATACTCTTTCTTTTTCTATTCCAAGAACCTTTGCCGTATTTTCTATAATTCTTTGTCTGTAAGGCATAATTTTTGGCTTTTCTATTATTATAACGCTATCTATATTTACTATTTTATATTTTTTGTCATCTAAAATTTTTTTTGCCTCTTTTAAGAAAAACTCACTTGGTAGATTTTTGTAATTAGGGTCATTATCAGGGAAAAGTTCTCCTATATCGCCGTAGCCTAAAGCTCCAAGTATTGCGTCCGTTAAAGCATGAAACAGGATATCTCCATCTGAATGTGCTACAAAACCTTTTTCAGAAGGTATCTCCACTCCACCTATAACCAACTTTTTCCCTTCTTCCAATCTATGTATATCGAAACCTAATCCGACTCTTACCTCCAATTCATCTTCTCCCTTAGTATGTCAAAGTAGCTTTTGTTAGGCGTTCTGACGATGTATGCGTAGTAGGGGGATTGTTTTACGATTATCTCATCACCGTAAAAAAGTTGTGTTCCTTCCTGTCCGTCCAAAGTAAGCCAAGCATCTTTGTTTTCGGAAACCATTTTTATCGTTATTGGTTCGTAGGTAGGTAGTATCATAGGTCTTGCTGTTAGAGTGTGAGAACATATAGGCACTAATACAAAAACATCTAATGAAGGATAAACGATAGGTCCTCCTGCAGATAAAGCATAACCAGTTGAACCTGTTGGAGTTGAGACGATAACACCGTCTCCGTTGTAGGTAGTTATATACCTATCTCCTACATAAACCGCTACATCAACTATCCTTGCTATTATAGCTTTGTTTACTATAACATCGTTTAAAACATCTGCAGTTAAAATTTCTTTACCATCTCTTTTTAACGTGGCTCTAAGCATCATTCGTTTTGATACACATAAAGGTTTAGAAAGTAGCTCTTCAACCTGCCTAAAGGCATCTTCCTTTGCCACTTCTGTTAAAAAACCAAGCCTTCCAAGGTTTATTCCTACCAAAGGAATACCATACTTAGAAACTCTACGTGAGGCAATTAAGAGAGTGCCATCTCCACCTACTACAAAAAGTATGTCTAAATTTTTAATACTTTCCTTTTCTAAATCTTTAACATCTTCTATAACTTCAGATTCTAAGCCTTTGTTTTTAAACCATAAATTTAAATCTTTAGAAAACTCTTTTGCATCTTTACTGTTTTTTGAAAAAATAGCAACTTTTTTATAAATCGGTAGTATACTCATTTTTTAACTTTAACCTTAAAGTTGGTCTTTTAATTATAATATTAAACTAAGAAAGTTTACAAACCGAAAATATACTGTTATAATTTTTTTGAAAGTCAAAAGAATAAGGGGGAAAGAACATGAAAATCTTTAAGAAGATTATAGGGATTTTTTTAAGTTCTGCAATAATAATGATTCCATCGGTTGCAGAAGCAAAAACTAAAAAAGTAAGTAAGGTTAAATCAAGTCATATAAGTTATAAGAAATCACATGTAAGTCATAAAAAATCAAAAGTGTCATCAAAACATTCTCACCATAAAAAATACGCAAGTAAGAAAGCAAAGTTTCAAAAAGTTTCTTACTCTTACGGTCCAAGAGTTTACGGTGATGATTTAGAACCTAACAGAGATATATACAAGTACGCTATAGGTCTTCTTGGAACAAAATACAGATTCGGTGGAGATGACATAAACGGTATAGACTGTTCATCTTTTGTTCAACATGTGTTTGAACTTGCGGGATACAAAATGCCAAGAACTGCAAGAGAACAAGCTCTTTACGGTTACTTTGTAAGAAAAGAGAATATAAAACCCGGAGATTTACTCTTTTTTGCAACGTATGCAAGTTATCCATCTCACGTTGGAATCTACATTGGAAACGGTAAAATGATACATGCATCTTCAAAAGGTGGTAAAGTTGAAATTACAGATATTAATCAAGAGTTTTACGTAAAAAGATTTTTATTTGCAAAAAGAATACCTGCTAACATAAAAGAACTAACTCCTCAAGATAGTATGGAAAGTATAGATTCTTACATAAACGAAAGTAAAAACAACAAAGAGGACCCAATAGCAAAAATAATAATGGAGAAAAATGATAAAAACTAAAAGCACAACGATACTTGTAGTCCGTAGAAACGGTAAGACTGTTATGGCGGGAGACGGTCAGGTTACCCTTGGCTCTTCCGTTATGAAACAGACTGCTAAAAAAGTTAGAAAACTAAACGATGGAAAGGTTATAGTTGGATTTGCTGGTAGTGCTGCCGATGGACTTGCACTTATGGAAAGGCTCGAAGAAAAACTAAACAAATACAGAGGAAACTTGGTAAAATCTGCCGTTGAACTTGCTAAAGATTGGAGGCTTGACAAGTATCTAAGAAGGCTTGAAGCTGTGATGATTGCCGCAGATAAAGAAAATATTTTGCTTCTTTCGGGAAACGGAGATGTTATAGAACCAGATGAACCTGTTTTAGCTGTAGGTTCTGGTGGAGATTACGCTCGTTCGGCTGCTTTAGCCCTTTACAGAAACACGGACCTTGACGCAAGAAAGATAGTAGAAGAAGCAATGAAGATTGCCGGAGAAATCTGTATATACACAAACACAAACTTTGTAATTGAAGAAATAGAATAAACTTGGAAGAACTCTTTGTAGAAGTAGCCGTCCCTGTAGCACTTTACGACACATTTATCTACAAAATCCCTTCTAACCTTAACCAAAATGATGTAGTAGGTAGAAAGGTAAAAGTACCTTTTAAATCAACTAAACATTATGGAATAATCTTAGACATAAAACCACCAGAAAACTTTAAATACCAAATTAAAAATGTCTTTTCAGTAGAAGAAAAAGTTTTTACAGAAAAAGAAATAAAGATACTAAAAAAACTGTCTGAATTTTACATATCACCGATAGGTCTTACGGTAGATTACTTTGTCCCAGACAAAATTAGAGAAAAAAACATCAAAGACCCTTTTTTAGGTAAAGTTTTCTATCTTAAGAAAGATGTAGAACTAAAAAATCTAACAGATAAACAACTTAAACTAATAGACCTTTTCTTAGAAAGTGATTACCTTTCATACGAAGAAATAAAAGAACAGGGTTTTGATAAAAAAACATTAAACAGTCTTATAAAAAAAGGTTACCTTGAAGTCAAAGATGGTTTTCCAGTTTTAAAAGATTACTCTTACGTTTATCAAGAAATCCAAACCTACGATAAACCTTACAACAGTTTAGAAAATAAGATTTACCTATTTGATGAGTTTTACCCTGAAAAAAGGTTAAACTACTATATAAATTTAGCAAAAAGACTAAAAGGAAAAGGTATCCACATAATCCTTCCATCTGTAGAACTTTGTAACATCTACTACACAGAGTTTTCAAAATTTTTTAAAGATGTTTATTTATACAACGACCAGTTAAACGTTAAAGAACAGTGGAACGTTTGGAAAAATGCTATGGAAGAAAGCGGTATACTGATAGGAACCGTATCATCGATACTTTTACCCTTAAAAGATTTAAAAATACTAATAGTAGAAGAAGAAGACTCAAAAGTCTACAAAGTAAAAAGAACTCCCAAGTTTGATGTAAAAAGGTTAGCTTACTTTATTCACAAAGAGAAAAAAATACCAGTAATACTATCTTCATCTATACCTTCCGTTGAAGCTTTTTTATCCTTAAAGAAAAAACAAGTTTTACCTCTTACCAAAGAAAACATTGTAAATATAAAAAATCTAAAAATCATGCCCCACAAAAACTTAAACGAAGACTTACACATACTAAAACAAATCGTTTTAAGAGACAGAGAGGTTTTGATAGTTTCAAACAAAGGTTATTACTCTGGAATGCTTTTTTGTGAAAGATGTGGTTGGCAGGCAAACTGTTTAAAATGTGGATTTCATCTAAGGGTTCATCTTGAAAACGGAAAAAAATATCTACAGTGCGGTAGATGTAAGGCTAAATACGAGTATGTTTCAGACTGTCCAGATTGTGGGTTCAAACTGTCGGAAGAAGGTTTTGGAAAAGAGAAGATAGAAAAATTCTTAAAAAAATCTTTACCAGAAAGTTATTGGAATAACTTTAAAGTAGTTAGCAGTTTAGAGTTAAAAACCCTTACTGTTGGAAAGTATCAGACAGTTGTAAATGTTTATCCAGATTTTCTTCTTGAGTTTCCAGACTTTAGGTCTTGGGAGTTCTTCTTTAGAAAGATAACCCTACCTTTAACTGTCTGTAAAGAAAATTATATAATCTTCACAAACCAAGAAAAAGAAGTAATGAAATTCATAGAAAACGGTAAAGTTAAGATAAAAGAGTTTTTGGAAGAAGAACTAAAAAGAAGAAAAAAGATGAGACTACCACCTTTTATAAAGACTATCAAACTTGAAATCTTAACAAAGAAAATAAAAACAAATCTTATAGATGAATATGTTTTAAGCCACTTTAAAAGTTTAAAAGTTATAAAAAAACAGTTATCGGAAAACAAGGTAGTGTATGTATTTGAATACGAAAAAGAGGAAGAAAAAAACCTTTTTAAAGAGTTTTACATAAAAATTTCCAAAAATAAAAACTTAAAAGTTTCTATAGAAGTTAACCCTGCAAACTTTTAATAACAAGGTTTTTTAGGGCTTCTATAAATAGAGGATGAGTTTTTAATGTAGGAATTCTTATATAACTTTCTATACCTAACTCTTTTGCTAACTGTCCATACTGGTAATCAAGTTCATATAAAGTCTCTGAATGTTCAGAAACGAAGCTTACAGGTATAACTACTAACTTTTTAACCCCTTCTTTTGCAAGTCTTTCTATTTCTTGGTCTGTAAATGGTTCAAGCCATTTTACTGGTCCTACTTTAGACTGGTAAGCAAGAGAGTATTTAACACCTTGGAAGTGTTGCATTATAAGTCTTACGGTTTCTTCCGTTTGCTTTTGGTATGGGTCCCCATCTAATATAATCTTTTCAGGTAAGCTGTGGGCTGAAAATAGAAAGTAGTAATCTTTGTAATCTGCAGGTAAATTTTCTTTTATGTTTGTTACCATAGCGTTTATGTAATCTGGATTGTTGAAAAAACAGTTTATCTTTTTTATAGGTATGTTTGAAGAGTAGTAGTAAGGATTTTTAACTCCTTTCAGTGTTGATAAAACCGTATATTTCCCACTTTTTATATACTTTTTTACTTTTCTATCAAACTCGTTAAAAGAAGAACCAGTGGTTGTTCTGCTGTAATGCGGATAAAGTGGAAGTAAGACTATACCTTTTAAATCTTCTTTGAAAAGTTCTTGCAATGCTTCTTCTGTAAAAGGATGCCAGTATCTCATTGCTACAACGACCTTAAAATCTTCACCGAGTGCTGATTGAAGTTTTTCTGCCTGCTGGAGGGTCTGTTCTTTCTGAGGAGATTTACCACCCATTATTTCGTAATACTTTCTTGTTTTTTTAGCCCTTAACCTTGAGATTAAAAAAGCTACAGGTTTTTGAATAGGTTTTGGAATCTGAATAATATCGTGGTCAGAAAATAGATTGTATAAAAAAGGTTGTATAGCGTCCAAACTGTCTGGACCACCCATATTTAGTAAAACAACGCCAATTTTTTTCTTCATTGTCCACTCTAATTTTTTAATTTATAATTAATACTTATACCATAAAAACTGTTAATATATACTATGAAATTAAAAAAGTTAGTTATGAAACGGAGGTTTTTAATATGGAAAGGCTATACTCTCCTTGGAGGTCTCAGTATATAGAAGGTTTAAGTAAATCTGAAGGATGTTTTCTATGTGATGCTTTAAAAGAAAACAACGACGAAAAAAACCTTATTCTTTACAGAGGTAAAAAGGCTTTTGTCATAATGAACCTTTTTCCTTACAACGCAGGACATCTTATGGTCTGTCCTAACGAGCATATTGGAGATTTTACAAGTATAGATGAAGAAACGTTGTGTGAAATTTCTTTACTTACTCAAAAAATGGTAAAACTTCTAAAGTTAGTCTTAAAACCGGACGGATTTAACATAGGATACAACTTGGGAAAAGCTGCAGGAGCAGGCCTTGAAAGTCATATACATAATCACATAGTCCCAAGATGGGTAGGAGATACAAACTTTATGCCTGCTATAGGAGAAGTAAGAGTAATATCTCAGGACTTAAGAGAGATTTATTTAAAATTAAAGGAGAGATTGAAAGATGTTGAATAAGATAAGATTTATCATTTGGCTTGTTATTATGCTTATAGTTGCTTATTTTGTTTCGATGAACTCTACGTCCATTAGCGTAAACCTTATTCCCGGTTATCAAACAGTACCTTTACCTCTATCTATAGTTATTATAGTAAGTTTAATAATTGGAGCAATTTTAGCCGTGATTTTGACGGTAGGGGATTGGATAAAATTTAAATTAGAAATTAAGAAATTAAAAAAACAACTCGAAAACTGCGAGAAGGAAAAGCAGGTCTTTATGCAGTTAAAAGACTCAAACCAACCCAAATCTGGTACTGAAAATAATGTATAATAATCTTTAAAAATTCTATCGGAGGTTCCTTATTAATGTCAATCGGTAAAAGAGTAAGGTTAGAGAGATTAATAAATAGAGATACAGGAAAAACTGTTTTAGTGCCTATGGACCATGGAGTAAGTTCCGGTCCTATGAAAGGAATAATAAATCTAAAAGATACAGTTCAAAAAATAGCCGAGGGTGGAGCTAACGGAATCATTCTCCACAAAGGTATGGTAGAGGCAGGCCATAGAGGAAAAGGTAAAGATGTTGGTCTTATAATACACATGTCTGCTTCTACTGACTTATCGTTAAGAAAAAACGATAAAGTTTTAGTTTGCACAGTAGAAGAAGCTATAAAACTTGGAGCTGATGGTGTATCCATACACGTAAACATAGGTGCAGAAGATGAAAAACAGATGCTAAAAGATTTTGGAGAGGTTTCCAAAAAATGTCTTGAATGGCAGATGCCATTACTTGCTATGATGTATTACAGAGGTCCTGAAGTAAAAAACCCTTACGACCCGAAAGCTATCGCACACATAGCAAGAATAGCTGCAGAACTTGGAGCTGATATAGTAAAAGTCCCTTATACAGGAGACCCAGAAACCTTTAGAGAGGTAGTTGAAGGTTGTCCCGTTCCAGTAGTTATAGCTGGAGGACCAAAGGTAGATTCAGATGAAGCATTACTTAAAATGGTTTACGATGCGGTGGTAGTCGCAGGCTGTGCTGGTCTATCTATTGGAAGAAACATATTCCAACACGAAGACATAACAAAAATAACATACGTTTTATCAAAGATAGTCCATGAAGGTATAACCGTAGACGAAGCGTTGAAACTTCTAAAGTAAAGTTATAGATTTATTGTTAGAATTTTCTTAGAAGGTTGTTTTATGGATATTGATAAACTTGTAGAAAAAATAAAAGATGCTATAACTGGAGAGTTAAGGTCTGAGCTTAACCTTTTTAAGGCTGAAGTTTCTTCTCAGTTAAAAGGTTTTTCTTTGGCTATAGAAAGTATGAATGCAAGACTTAACAACGTAGAAAACGATATAAGAAGTCTACGACAAGAACTTATCGATACAAGGACTTACTTAGATAACAAAATAGAAAACGTCAGAGATGAACTATCTAACAAAATAACTCACTTAGAACATTACCTTAATCTTAGGATAGATGAAACGAACAAAAGAATAGATGAAACAAATAAGAGAATAGATGAGACTAATAAAAGGATAGACGAGACAAATAAAAGAATAGATAGTTTAGATGATAAAGTAGAGAATCTAAGAATAGAGTTAACCAACAAAATCGAAAGTGTTAAAACAGAATTATCTGAAAGGATAAACGAAGTTAGCAAACGAGTAGACGAAAACAACAGACGAATAGACGATACGAACAAACGCATAGATAACGTTGTATACCAGATAGTAGAGATAAAATCTGATTTACAGGAAGCTTTGAATTTAAAAAAGTTTACAGAAGACGTTATAGTAAGAATTGAGAGGCTTGAGTCAAAGGTGTTTACTTCTTAGATTAGATGCATTATAATTATCATTATAAACTGAGGAGGTGTGTGATATGGAAGCTTGGATGCCTTTTATCATCATGACAGGTTTTACAGTTTTAACAGTTGCCATCATTTTCTTGGGTGGAGCTCTTAAGAAGAAAGAAGAATAATATTTAGGAGTAATTTTGTTTTCTGATTATGAAAAGTTAGGAAACGTATTTTTTATCGTTTCCTTTCTCTTTTTTTTATTTGTTGGATATGTTATTTTTAGTCCATTTGTAGGTCTTATAACTGTTTCTATTTTACTTGTCGTTATATTCTACCCTATTCATCAAAAAATAAAGAGTAAAGTGAAAAGTGATATTTTATCTTCATTGATATCAACCTTAATCATTCTTTTTTTTATTCTTATACCTTTAAGTGTTCTTGTTTTTTTCCTTGTCAAGGAGATTGTAGATTTTTATCCTATTGCATCTTCCTATATTTCCAACCCTCAGAGTTTACTTGAAAAGTTAAGGTCTTCTCCTTGGTTTAACGATATATACCAAAGATTTCAAAACGATTTTATGGATAAGCTAAACGGTAAGCTTCAAGAATCTTTTATAGATTATTTAAAAACTTTTTCTTCAAAGCTGTTTGATTTTGCTAAATCGTTTTTAACAAATATTACACTGTTTTTTATAGGTCTTTTTGTAATGATTATAAATATATTCTTTCTTTTTAAAGATGGAGAGAAACTATACAAGCTTGTGTATTCTGTTATACCTCTTAAGGAAGATGAGAAAATATACCTTTTTAAAAATTCTTATTTAGCCGTTCAGGCAGTTATACTGGGAAGTGTTTTTGTGGCGATAGGTCAAGCCATAGCTACTTTAATTGGTCTGTTAATTTTTGGTGTTGATTACTCAATAATTATTACATTTTTAACTTTTTTGGCTGCTTTCATACCTTTTGGTGGGGCTTCGTTGGTTTGGGTACCTGTTGCAATTTATCTATTTCTTACAAAAAGTTTTACAGTAGCTCTTTTGTTCTTTTTATATGGGACTTTTGTTATAAGTACTGTTGATAACATCATCAGACCTTTGGCAGTTGGAAGTAAGATAGATATACATCCGATGATACTGTTTTTTGCTATATTAGGTGGTCTTAATGCTTTTGGATTTTTAGGTATTTTTATAGCTCCGGTTATAGTTGCTTTGATAGATTCTTTTATACTACTTTACAAAAAGAGATACAACATACAAAGTTAAAATCCAAAGTTAAAACCAAAGCCAAAACTATCTTGGGATTGAATGATGCCTTTCTGTTTTCCAAAGAACTCTATCTGCATTATATCACTTTCAACTGGAATCTCTTTAGGACATGAAAATGTGCAGTATTTACAATGGACGCATGAAGTTATGTTATTTTCTTTTGCTATTAGTATTCTTTCTTCTTGAAGGGCATCGTTTTTGTCTTTCCAAAATCTGAATATTTTGACAAAGTTTATAGGACCGCCGAAGTCTTTATCGTTTTGAAACGCAGGACAAACACTGTAACATATACCACAAAGTATACAGTCAGTTTCTTTTTCAAAGGTTTTTAACTCTTCTGGATAAACTTTCTCAAAGTTCTCTTTTGGGACAAACCAACTTTTTGCTTTCTTAAGCTTACTTAAAAATTCTTCATGGTCTACCACTAAATCTTTTATTACTGGCATGTTGTCTAAAGGCTCTATTGTAAGTTCATCGTTCTGGGCTAAATCTAAAGCTTTTGTTTTGCAAGCTAAGACAGTTTTTCCATTAACTTTTACTCCACACGTTCCGCAGATGGAAGACCTACACTGGGCTCTGTAAGACAGTGATGAATCTAAATAGTTTTTTATATACTCTAAAACTTCTAAAATCGTCGTTCTTTTTTCTATGTTATCTACTTTAAACTCTACGAATGAATTTTCTCTTTTAATTTTGACTAACATAGGTTTAACTCCATGAAAGTTTTACCTGTAAAGACTACCAAATAAAGTTTTGATTTAAGTATGATTAAAATCAGTTAACTATGTTTAAAATATATACGTTGATTTAAAAAATATATACGTTGATTTAACATATAACTTATAATAGAATATGAACTATAAATTTAACAAGGAGGTTAACATGAAAAGACTGGCTTTAGGTGTTTTACTTTCAACGGCTACACTGTCTCTTTATGCTCAAGCTGAGAGTATAAAGATAGAAAAGGTGACTATTGAAGGAGAAAAGTTAAAAGAAGAATCAACTTACAAAAAAGAGCTTTCTCAAGAAGAGGCAAAGATTACCAGACAGATTGACCTTGGAGAGATTTTGTTTGAGTTTTATCCAGAAATCTGGTATATGAGAAAGGCAGGGATAGCAAACGACCTTTATATTAGAGGTTTTTCAAGGGATAACATTAACGTTTTAATCGATGGGTCTAAAATTTACGGTGCTTGTCCTAACAGAATGGACCCGCCGGCTTTCCACGTATCAAGCCCTCAAATTGAATCCATAACCATAAAAGAAGGTCCGTTTGATGTAGAAAACGCAGGTTCTTTAGCTGCTGTTGTTAACGTTAAAACAAAAAACCCTCAGGAAGGTTTAGGGGGAGAGATAGGGGGGACTTATGGAAGTTGGAGTTATAGGACTGGATACGTATGGGGCAACGTTGGTAACAAGTTTGTTAAAGTTTTAGTAGGAGCTTCTAACCAGTATTCTAAACCTTACGAAAG
>ERZ1669248.573-NODE-573-length-17098-cov-5.411371_pt1 | contig 17098 bp, 8 predicted proteins | sample MGYA00579296_ERZ1669248 | MGnify/ENA primary metagenome ERZ1669248 (study PRJEB41166, sample SAMN08046057) | hot springs metagenome | biome: hot spring; feature: neutral hot spring; material: thermophilic sediment; isolation source: thermophilic sediment from...
GATCTACACTAGATCGCTCGTCGGCAGCGTCAGATGTGTATAAGAGACAGACCGACAAAATTGTGGGCTTAATTGGTGAATGTAAACGCATGGGGCTCACCGTTGTGCCGCCCGATGTGAATCACTGCGCCTATAAATTCCAAGCCCTGGATGCCAAAACCGTGGTATACGGCTTGGGCGCCATTAAGGGCGTGGGCGAAGGCATCATTGTGCACATGGTGCATGAACGCAACCGCCATGGCGCCTTTGCCGATATGAATGATTTTTGCCTGCGCGTAGGCGCCCAAGCGCTCAACAAACGCGTGCTTGAAGCGATGGTGCTCGCCGGTGCGCTCGATCACCTAGGCCCCAATCGCGCGAGCTTATTTGCCCATATTCCCGATGCCATGAAAGCGGCCGCCCAAGTGCAAACCGCCGCCGCCACGGGCATGGGCGATTTGTTTGGCGGCTTTGATGCCCCTGAAACGGCCATTGCCGTTGCCATCCCCGCCCTTGAGCCCTGGCCGGACGCCGACCAGCTCAAAAAAGAAAAAGATACCCTCGGGTTATATCTCACCGGCCACCCCATTAATGCCTTTAGTGCCGAGCTTAAAAACCTGGTGAGTGAACCGCTGGCCTCGCTCAATGAGCGCCTAGATGCGCCCGCCCCCGGCACTTATGCCAAAGGCGAACCCGTCATTGTGGCGGGCCTTTGCATGAGCGAGCGCATCGTGCGGCAACAAAATGGCGATCGGCAATTATTCATCACGCTCGATGATGGTGGAGGCCGCTGCGAAGTGCGTATTACCGGCGATGAGATTGATCGGGTCAGCCGAGATTTTGGCCGCGATGCACTCATGATTGTCGAGGGGGATGCCGCCTTCGATAGCTTCAATGGCGGTATTCGGGTGCGCAGCAAACGCCTGCTCACGCTGGAACAAGCCAGGCTGGAAAAAGCCCGTGGCTTATTTCTTGAGCTATCTTCAGATTGCAGTGCCAATCAAGCGACCCAAATTTTAGCCACCCTGCGCCCGCATCTTGGGGGCGGCGTTCCCATCAGTGTGCGCATCGAGAGCGAAATTGCCCGCGCCGTCGTTCGGCTGGGCGCCGATTGGCTCGTGCCCGCATCCGATACCTTACTCAATGCGCTAAAAAGTGCGCCGGGCATTGACCACGTAACCGTGCTTTATCGACGCTAACTCAATAAAAATTAATTCTATCGAAGCAGCCGCGCGCCCTTTAAGCGAAAACGCACTGACCAAACGCAGATTCTCGTTGATTAAGTGCGGTGCCTTGATTCGCTCGTGCTCTTAGCCGCCTGACGAACCGAAGAAACCTCGGATTAAGAGGTATAATCTTGGAAAGAATCGCAAGAAAACCCTCATGTGAAGGGGTTTGATATGATTGCGGTTTGCCCCCCACACGAGCATGTCATGCCACAAACAGAACCCGCGCACAGGCGACCTTTTTTTGACATAACCGCTCTATTAAAGCGGCTGCGGCTCAATTACAGGCTGCTTTTAAGCCTGCCGCTGCTCATGTTTTTAACTTGGGGCGGGGTGAGCGAATGGGTTCAATATCAAAACGCGCATGATGAGCTGCTCGAATCTGAGCATCGCGCGGGCGCAGCTTTCGCACGCATCATTGAAAACCGCCTGACCAATCAATTTCGACTTTTAGAATTTGCCTCAACTCTATTGGATACACAATCACCCACCCAAGCGCCCGATAATAAAACACAAGCCTTGTTCGCGCGCTTAAAGCACCAGCATCCTGAATTTTATGATTTAAATTTATACAACGCGGATGGCACGACGCGCGTCTGGTCGATAAACCCGCGGCAAAATTTCAAGCAAATTACGCCCGCCCATCAATTCACCGCACTAGCCAACCCAAATTACCTCTTGGGTCAAGACAACACGCCCAGCACCGGCCAGCAAAAAGTGCTTTCCATGCGTTATCGCGTGTTGAACGATGCGCAAACACCGGTTTTTTATTTGAGCGCACCGTATCAGCTGAGCGCCTTGCTGCGTTACAACGCCAGTAATTTGCCGTGGCAATTTTTGGTGGTAGATATGCGCGACCAAAGCATATTAGGCGTGTGGCAAAACCAGCAACTCACCGTGGGCGGCAAGGATACTTATAAACCCACGCCGCACGCCCACACCGCGACCACATTGGTGCCGGTGAATGACTACCCCCTCGCCGTGATCGTAACGGCGGCCGCAGGGGGCACCCCGCAAACCTACTGGCAAAGCGCCAAAACCCGATTAAGCATCTATGCGGGCATGCTGTTTTTTTTAGCGTTTGGGGCTTGGGGCTTGGGCGGGTTAATGCGTGACCGCGAGCAGGCAACGCAACAACTGGGGCGCTTGGCACAATTTAATGCCTTGCTCGCCCAGGTCAATCAAGTGATTGACCGCAGCAGCAATGAGGCTGATTTACTGCAAACCATTTGCGAGTTAGCCGTAGAGCATGGTGAGTTACGCTTAGCCTTTATCGCCCGCCCGGATGCGCAAGGGTGGTTTCGGCCTTTAGCCGGCGCAGGTGCGGCGATCGATTACACCACCGGCCTTAAACTCAGCACCCAGGCGAGCCTACCCGAAGGACGCGGCACGGGCGGTACGGTTTGGCGCTCGGGGCAGCCTTATTATATTAATGATTTTCAAAGTCACCCAAATCTCGCGCCGTGGGCTCATCGGGCGGCGCAATGGGGCATTGCGGCGAGCGCCACCTTGCCCATAGTTAAGCAGGGGAAAATCTGGGCCATTTTTTCGGTTTATCATGCCGATAAATACATTTTTGATACGCAACTGCGCCAAAGCCTAGAGCAGCTCGCGCAAGATATGAGCTTTGGCCTGCAACAGCTCGAAATTCAGCAACGGGAAAAAAACGCATCGGCCACCCAAAATGCGCTGCTCAACAATACCTTGGCTGGCATTGCGCTGGTAAAAGACCGGGTTTTTACTCAGGTGAATACCCGTCTTATCGAGTTATTAGGCTATGCCACACCGGATGAGCTAATCGGCCAATCCACCCAAAAAATGTATTTTGATACGGCAGAATACCAACGGGTCGGCCAAATGTATCCCAGCCTCATTGCGCTCGGTAAACAGACCTTGCTGGATGTACGGCTCAAAAAGAGCGATGGCAGCCTTTTGTATGTGGATTTATCGGGCAGCTTGATTGAAGGCACCCAATATCAATCAACCGTTTGGACATTTCAAGACAGCACAGAGCGCAAAAAGCTACAACAAGAGCTCAAACAATCAGCCGAGTTTCAATACACCTTATTTGAAAAAAATGCCGCCGCCCTGTTGATTGTTAATCAAGAGCGAATCATCACCGATATGAATCCCGCCTTAATCAAACTCACGGGGTATGAGCGCGATGAGCTGATTGGCCAAAACGCCGCGCGCCTGCACGCACCGGCAAGCCCGGTAACGCAAGCGGCCACAGAAGATGCGCGGGCGTTTGAGACAGAGCAGCCCATAGCGCCCAGCACCTTGGTTCGCAAAGATGGCAGCACCCGGGTGGTTGAGCGCCTTATCTCGCGCATTACCCTGCAAAACGGCGAATTCGGTGCGCTTTGGAGCCTCATCGACCTAACCGAGCTGCATGAAGCCAAGCAAGCCATTACCCATCAGGCGATGCACGATACCCTAACCAATCTCCCCAACCGGCGCGCGCTGGAACTGTGGATTCCGCAGGCAATCGCGCGGGCACGCCGCAAACAAACGGTTGTCGCGGTGGGTCTGCTTGATTTAGATGAGTTCAAACCCGTTAACGATAACTACGGCCATGCCGCCGGCGATCAGCTCTTGCGTGAGTTGGCCATCCGATTGCAATCCCGCCTGCGTGAAGCCGACTTTGTGGCGCGCTTAGGTGGCGATGAATTTATTATCGTGCTTGAAGATATTGATGATATGCGCGCGGCAGAGCAACTTCGCATCGCCCTGAACCGCTTGCACCAAGCCGTCGAGACGCCATTTGAGGTCGCCTGCGGGCAATGGGCAAAAATCGATATGAGTATGGGCATTGCCCTGTATCCCCACGATAGTGATGAAGCGGATGGCTTAATTCGCAAAGCCGATGCCACGCTCTATCAACTCAAAGCACACAAAACTACCCGCACGAGTTGGTGGCAACTCGCCCAAGCGACCCTAACCGGCGCTGAATCAAACGCCAACAAAACCACCAAACTGAAGCTCAGCAACAATGCCTACGCGCCCAGCAACCAAGATTTGCTGCAACGGCATGCGCCATTTTTTGAACAAATTGCCACCGAATTTATGAGCGTTTTTTATCGGGATTTAGAGCGCGACCCCCAAATGCACGCCATTTTCGGCGCCTTAACCTCAGAGGCAAAAGCCGCGCTCATCGCGCAGCAAGCCGAGCACCTTTTATTTGTGATGGGCGCCCAAACCACCCGCGAGCAAATTCTCGCGCAAGCGCGCCGCGTGGGCCAAGTGCATGCTTTGGTGGGAGTGGGCAGCGTGCATTTAATGCAATCGTTAAGCTTGTATCGCAAACTTCTTACCGATTTTTTGAATCAATCGACCCTAGCCGCCCGCGACCGTTATCGGCTCCTGATGATTGCAGAGGCGAGACTCGAAGAGGACATCCTCGCCCAAGCGCAAGAAGGCGGTGCGACCATCCAACGCTTTTTTGCATTACTCACCGCGCCCATGCCCCCGCAAGCCTGCTTTTGGATTGAAGCCATCAGCACGGAAATTCACCCCCTGAGCACCTGCCCAGGGATTAGGGCGGCTTTATTATTCCGCCCCAGTAGTGAAGGGGTGATGACGATTGAATCCAGCGCAGGCGATCAAGCCGCCGCCATCGCATCGGTGCTCAACACACCCGGCCAAGAAGCCTTATTCGATGAGAAAGTTCCCCGAGGCCAAGGCCTAAGCGCAGAAGCTTGGCGCACCGGCGCCATTCAAACGGCAGCCAATATTCAAACCGATCACCGCTACGCCAACTGGCTACCGCACATAAAAGTGCTGCGTATTCAATCGGCCATGGCGATTCCGATTCTCGATAGTGCCGGCGCGGCAATTGCCGTGCTCACCTTGTATGGCGCTTACCCAAACCAGTTTGAATCCACGTGGATGCAACAATTTGCCCGCAATCTCCAACAGCGGCTCAACCAAATTTGGCTTTTGTGTACCATTCCCAATTTGGTGATTGACCAGCAGCTGGCCCACCAGTACCGGCAGGTTTTATTTATTGATGGCTTGCGCGTATACGTGCAACCAATTATCGATTTACACACCGGCAGCTTAGTTAAAGTTGAAGCCTTAGCGCGGCTACAACTCCCCACTGGCGAGCTACTAGCCCCTGCGCGCTTTTTACCGCTACTTGGCGAGCTTGAACTCAATCGATTGTTTTGCAAAATATTAGATATCGCCTTGCATCAACTTAACGTTTGGGACGGACAAGGTTTAGTAGTGGGCATATCCGTCAACCTAGCCCCGCAAACCTTAGCCGACCCCCAGTGCCCGGCGTGGATTGAGGCGGCACTGAAAAAACATGCCATTGCCCCCGCGCGGCTCACGCTAGAAATCCTAGAATCGCAAGCGATTGATAAAAAAGAACAAGATGCGGCCATCTCGGCCATCGTGGCGCTTGGGGTGCCCTTAGCGATGGATGATTTAGGCGCGGGCTACAGCAGCCTGCAACGGCTGGCCACCCTCCCGTTTGAAACCATTAAAGTCGATCAAAGTTTACTCAGCCAACTGCACCACAACCCCATTCAAACGTTAAGCCTGATTGCCGCGATTATTCAAATGGGGCGTGATTTTGAGCAAACGGTTGTCGTTGAAGGGCTAGAAAATGAGGGGGCGCTCGAAGTGGCGCGGATTTTAGGCGCACGCTTCGGGCAAGGTTATGGCATTGCACGCCCGATGCCGATCGATCAACTCATGCCATGGCACCAAACTTTTCACTTTGCACAAACCCCCGAAAAACTGCACACCGCCATTGGCGCGCTCGCCTTTCACTGGTGGTTTATGCATCACGGTCAGAGCACTCATCCCAAATCAGCGGCAGATTGTGCACTCAGCCAATTTTTAGCGCATGAAGCGCGTGCCACCGATGAAGTGCGCCAATGGCATCAGCAAATCCACAGCGCGCAAGATAGCCAAACCGCCAGCCGAAAATTAATTGCCTGGCTGGCTGAATGCGCAAGCCCACCAGTCGAATAATCTCAGCCCGCCATTTCGTTTCACAAGGCGGCAGGCAATGGTGCAGGGTGAGCCTGCCACCCCGTGTACCCCATTTAGCCGACTCGTAACCGACTCGCTAAAACCTTCGACCCAACGCCACCTCAACCATCGAATGGCCACTGAAATTCACATCCGCATCATAGCCTGCGCGGGCAAACCAAGGCTCGATGTCAAAGGTTAACGTAAGGCCGTTGCCGCCCCCCGCAGCGCCTGAGCTATCAGTGCCGCTTTTATGAGAAAAATCAACCGTTAAGCGCTCATTGGCGCCAAAATGTTGCCGCCAGAGCACATGCGTGACCCGCTGCCCCGTGCCCAAACGATTATCTTGCACTCGGTACACCGAAAGCTCGGTGTCACCTTGCGCGCGCGTGCCCAGCCCAAAGGTTATCGCATCATTCGGATCAAAATTCAGGTTGTAATAATCTTGTAAATTCGTGCGCCCCAAGCCCACTAGCCCATAGGTTTTACCGCCAATTTCGGCATTGATTGACGCGCCCAAAAAACCATGCGTTGCCGCTTGGCCAGATAAAACCAAGCGCAAGTAATCAAAATCTTCGTGCTGTTCGAACCCCGCGCGCGCCTGCTCAAAGCCTTGATGATCGCGATAAAAGCCCAGCCAGCCGACTTGATTCCCCCTTGTTGCGCGCAAATTCAAATCCATGGCTCGATTGCCATCACCAAAAAAGTAATAGGCGGGGGTGAATTTAAAGGCCACATCCAAAGGTGAAGCTAGTGCAGCCTGCGCGCACAGGCCCGCTAAGCCTAAAAAACGCAAGCCAGCAACCCCCAACCGGCGGTGGATTTTACGGCGCATAGTGGTTCGCTTGGGTTTCTTTGCGGGTAAGCTGTGGTTCACAACGCACTTAAATTATGAGGTAGAACGGGTTTTTTGCTGCAAATACGTAAGCGCCGCATCGACTTGATCGATTAAAATCAGGCACACATCCCCGGGCTGCACGCGGCCGAGTGCCGCATCAATCGCGTTAAACTCGCCATACACTTCATCGACTTGGCGCGCTTTGGTTGCCTGCGATAAGCCTTCGCGCAGCAAGCCGATTACCTCGCCATCTTTGCGGCCGCGCTGGCAGGCATCTTGATACAAAATCACCTCATCAAATACATTGCCCAAAATGGCGGTTTGTTGGCGAATATCCTCATCGCGCCGATCACCCGCGCCGCTAATCACCACGATGCGCCGCTCGGCGGGGAGCCGTTGCACCGCTTGGCATAACGCATGAATCGCATCGCTGTTATGGCCATAATCGGCAATGAGCGTGGCGCCGTTAAATTGAAATAAATTAAATCGCCCCGGTGCCATGGCCGCTGTGCTCTCAAAACTGGCAAGACCGGCTTCAATCTCGGCCCAAGGCCGCGCAAGCCCCCAAGCGGCGCCCACGGCGGCCAATACATTTTTAATTTGAAAGCCAATTTGGCCACCCAGTGTGATCGGGATCTGCGCGAGCGGCATCCGCCATTGAAACGCGCCGTGTTCAGCCACAATAAACGCGCCATCAACATATAAAATGCGCTGCCCCATTTCCCGCCGAGAAACGAGGCGCGGTAAAAACTGATCGAGGGCAAAAAATGTCACCTCCGCCATCACCGAATCGGCCATGCGCGCCACGATGGGATCGGCAGCATTCAACACCACCATGCCATGGGGGGCTACGTTATCGACAATCACGCGTTTCACCACGGCTAAATCTTCCACCGTGTGGATATGAGCCAAGCCTAGGTGATCGCCCAGCCCCACATTGGTGATGACAGCCACATCGCAGCGATCAAAAGCTAAGCCTTGGCGCAAAATACCGCCGCGCGCCGTTTCAAACACCGCGGCATCCACATACGGATGCAGCAAGACATTTTTCGCGCTAATGGGGCCTGCGCAATCATCCGCATCAATCCGCACCCCATCGATATAAACCCCATCGGTGGTGGTCATACCCACCCGGAGCCCAGCTTGCGCCAATATGTGACCAATCAGGCGCGTGGTGGTGGTTTTGCCATTGGTGCCCGATACCGCTACTACGGGGATGCGGCCATCTTCTCCCGCTGGGTAAACTTCGTTAATAATCGCCTCGCCCACGGCGCGCGCTTTGCCATAGGATGGCTGCAAGTGCATCCGCAAGCCCGGCGCGGCATTCAATTCCACAATGCCGCCATTTTGCGTTTCAAGTGGTTCAGTGATGCGCTCGCACACCATATCGACGCCACACACATCAAGCCCAATCTGCCGGGCGGCTTCCACGGCGCGCGCCGCGAGTTCTGGGTGCAAATCATCGGTCACATCGGTCGCACTGCCGCCCGTCGATAAATTGCCATTATTGCGCAACACCACTTGCACTCCTTTGGCGGGAATACTCTCAAGGCAATACCCCTGCGACTCCAGCGTGACCTGAGTGATGTCATCAATCCGAATGCGCGTCAATGCATGGGCATGGCCATCACCGCGCCGGGGATCGGCATTCAGCTGCTCTATTAACTGCGCGATGGTATGTTCACCATCACCGACTACCATCGGCGGGTCACGCCGCGCGCAAGCCACCACCTGTTTGCCCACCACCAACACGCGAAAATCATAGCCGGGCATAAACCGCTCAACCATGATGTCGCGCCCTTCTTCACGGGCACTGGCATAGGCACGGCGCAGCTGCTCCTCACTTGTGATATTGACCACCACCCCCCGCCCCTGATTGCCATCCCGGGGTTTGACCACGACCGGCAAGCCAATCTCCAGCGCCGCGGCCCAAGCATCATCGGCATTTTTGACGGCACGCCCCGTGGGGACGGGAATGCCCGCCGCCCGCAGCAAGGCTTTTGTGAGTTGCTTATCTTGCGCAATCGACTCGCCAATCGCACTCGTTCGATCAATTTCTGCTGCTTGAATCCGCCGCTGTTTACTCCCCCAACCCAATTGCACCAAGCTGCCGGAGGTTAGGCGATGGTAAGGAATCCCCCGCGCTACCGCCGCTTGCACAATCGAGCCGGTGCTCGGCCCCAAACGCTCATCTTCATCCAAGCTTTGCAAGGCGGCTTGCGCGCGCGCTAAATCAAACTCAATGCCTTCTAGAACCGCGTCAATCAGTTCTTTGGCCAAATTTAACGCTAAACGCCCCACCGCTTCCTCGGTATATTCCACCACAATTTGGTAAATACCCTCATCCACCGTGGGCACCGTGCGGCAAAAACTCACCGGGCATTGCGCATAGGTTTGCAGCGCCAAACAGCTTTGCGCCAAAATATGCGCCAAAGACAAGCTGATGTGCTGCCCTATGCCCTGCAAGTGACCAATGTGGGGAAATTGCGCCCGCAGCTGCGCTTCAAAATCAGCGGTAATTTCGCGCTCATTGGGCGCGCAAAACACAATCGCCTGAACAGCCGTATGTCGAGACCAAAGGTTCGGCCCGCGCAAAGCGCGAATACGCGAAATTTCCATGCACCAGTTCCTAAAGGTTTAGCGCGCAGTGACCCCGCGCATTATTAAAAAATTTTTTATATCAATAGTTAAGCCGAAGCTATCGCAGGGTCAGCAAAGGTATCTAAACCCGCCCGCATCAAATCGATAGTCAGCCCCAAAGCCCAGCCTGCGGCCATGGCCGACAGCAAAGCCACCGGGTGCACGTGCCGAGCCACATCAATGCATAGCTCAGCCTTAGGCGCATCGCCGTGGCAAAACCGAACCAACGCAGCGTCAAGAACCACGGCGCGCCCGCCTGCGGCCAAATGCGCGCGCACCACGGTTGAATCGGCATCCTGCGTGAAATAAATCACCTCGCCATCACATAATTCAGCCATTTGCACCACCATCGCCTCATCGGCATTGAGCACGCCAACGCCTTCGGGCAACACCACATCGATTTGGGTGCGAAATATGCTGAACACTTTTTCCGGCGTGTCGATATGAAAAGAACCCTGATGCTTTGCCACATCAATCTGAGTAACGACACCCACGGCGCATCGGTCATAGGCCAAGCCCTCACCTAAAATCACGCGCGCACTGTTTTCGATTACCGCCGCATCGACACCGGCATGAATCAGCAACCGATTTGCCGCCAGCCGATTAGCCTGATCGCCGGCGGAAATCAGCCGATTTTTGATAAATAAACCCGCGCTTGAGGCAAGCCCGGTGGTGCGCCCGGTTAAACACAAAAAGTGCGCTAACAGCTGCGCACAGGCCGATTTATGAAGGCTGCCGGTAATGCCCACAATCGGGATACGCCCGTGCTCATCGGCTGAAAATAAATGCGCAATAATGGCATGGCCGACGGGCGCCGCTTCGCCACTGGCAGGCTTAAGGTGCATCAATAAACCAGGGCCCGCATTCACTTCAATAATGGCCCCACCGCCCAGCCCCTCGGGTGTACGCAACGGCTGGCTTATATCCGGCATCACCAAATCAATACCCGCAATATCCAACCCCACCACCTTGGCTGCCAAAATGCATTGCGCGGCCACATCGGGATGAACCAGGGCGGTGCAATCGTGGGCGACATTGCCATGGCGGCTAATCAAAATACTTTGCCCCGGCGCCGGGATGGATTGCGCCGTCATGCCCAAGCGATCAAGCTCAAGGCGCGCCGCCGAATCAATGCGCACATAATTTAAGGGATGATTTTCGGTGCTGCCGCGCCGAGGGTCGCTGTTGATTTGCTGTTCAATTAACGCCTCAACAGTGGATTGACCATCACCTGTGACCCGAGCTTCTTCTCCGCGCGCCGCCGCCGCCACCCGGTCACCCACCACTAAAACTCGGTGCTCAACGCCGGGAATAAAACGCTCAACCAACACGCCGCTGCCTTCATCAACCGCAACCGCATACGCCGCATGCACTTCAGCCTCGGTCATTAAATTGGTAAACACGCCCCGACCATGGTTGCCATCTTCGGGTTTGACCACCACCGGCACGCCCAAATCGCAGGCAGCAACCCACGCATCCTCAGCGCTCGCCACCGGGCGCCCTTGCGGCACAGGCACGCCGCAGGCTTGCAATAAGGTTTTGGTGAGGTCTTTATTGCGTGAAATCCCTTCAGCAATTGCGCTGGTTTGATCGGTTTCTGCGGTCCAGATGGTGCGCCGCGCCGCGCCATAACCCAATTGCACCAAGCTGCTATCACTCAAGCGAATATAGGGGATTTTTCGTGCCATGGCCGCTTCGACGATACTGGCCGTGCTGGGGCCAAAATAACGCTCATCTTTAAGCTCGTGTAATGCATCTAAGGCGCCTGGCAAATCAAATGGGCGATCTTCAATCGCGGCCATTAATAAATCGCGCGCCGCAAAAAACGCCTGCCGGCTCACCTCTTCATCCCAGGCCGAAACCACCACTTTATAAACACCCCGAATCGGCGTTTCACGCGCTTTGCCAAAGCCACCGGGCAAACCAATTAAGGTTAAAAGCTCCAGCGTGACATGTTCCATAATGTGTGCCGGCCATGTGCCCTCGGCTAAACGCCGCAAAAACCCACCGCGCTCGCCATAGCTGCAACGGTGCTCAATTAAGCCCGGCAGCCAAGTCGATAGGCGCTCATATAATCCGGGGATCGTATCGGAGGGGCACTCTTCTAATTCCCCAATATCCACCCAAGCCTCAAGCACGGGATAATACGTCCAGATACTAGGGCCGCGCAGGGAGAGAAAATTCAAGAACTCTATCGATTTGGCCACAAAACCATCCTAACGTTGGGTTAATTGTTTTATTACGGCAATGATCCGGCAGGTTAAAAGCGAAGCAAATAATAAAAACCCGCATCGAATGGCGACGGGTTTGCCTGCATACAATCGGTTTAACGGTGTATAAGATATTCGCTTTAACAATTGTTCGTCAAAATTACTCAATAAGTTATATAAGTTACTTTGAGCTATTTTTGATAGCTTAATAATTTATAAAGACTATTTCTAGGAATGCTGTTGTGAGTCATCGCGCCCCCCCATCGGTCTTAGCCCGCCTCCCCCTTGATCTGTCACCCGACTTGCAGTTTGTTCGGCGCGTTTTAATCCTTAACCATGAGGAAATCATCTTGGCCATGCCCGATGACGAAACCGTGATCGAGGCTCGCTGGCGCATTGAGCCCGGCGATCAACTCCTGTTAAGCGAGCACGCGGGGCTCGGCGCATTGCAACTCAAAGATGCCGACAAGAGCAAAGCCCAGTGGCGCTTTACTTTAAGCCACCGACAGGCCGCAGAAGCCTTTAGCGCGCAATTTAATACCATCAACGCCGCGCCAAGCGCGCTATTAGCCTTCGATGCAACCGAGGGTGCCGCGCCTTGGCTCGATGAGCCCTTAAACGATGCCCCCCCCCCCTCTACTTGGACGCTCTTTCGCCTGTGGCGTTTTGCCAAACCCTATAAAGGCCAACTCCTCTTTGGGTTTTTGCTCACCCTTGCCGCCACCGCCGCCACCTTGGTGCCGCCCTACCTCACCATGCCGCTCATGGACGATGTACTGATTCCCTTCCAAAATGGCGTGGCTATTGAGCAATCGACCGTACTCAAATATTTAGCGGGCTTACTCGGCGCGGCACTGGTTGCCTGGAGTTTAGGCTGGGCGCGCACTTATATACTCTCACGCGTGAGTGAGCGCATCGGCGCCGACATCCGCACCGCCACCTACAGCCATCTAATGAATTTATCGCTTGATTATTTTGGCAGCAAACGCACCGGTGATCTCATGGCGCGCATCGGCTCTGAAACCGATCGCATTAATTTGTTTCTCTCATTGCACCTGCTCGATTTTTTCACCGATGTGCTGATGATTACGATGACCGTCATCATCTTATTTTCCATCAACCCGTGGCTTGCATTGGTCACCCTCATCCCCTTGCCGATTATTGCTTGGATGATTCACATCGTGCGCGATCGCTTGCGCACCGGCTTTGAGCGGGTCGATCGGGTGTGGTCACAAGTCACCAATATTTTATCCGATACCATCCCCGGCATTCGGGTCGTTAAAGCCTTCTCGCAGGAGGCTCGTGAAAGCGAACGCTTTTATCAAGCCAACCAGTTGAATCTTAAGGTGAATGACCGGGTTAATCGCACTTGGTCTTTATTTGCGCCCACCGTCACCGCGCTTACCGAATTGGGTTTGCTGATTGTATGGGCCTTTGGCATTTGGCAAGTATCACAAGGCGCCATCACCGTCGGCGTGCTCACCGCTTTTTTAGCCTACATTGGCCGCTTTTATTCCCGCATGGATTCCATGAGCCGAATTGTCTCGGTAACCCAAAAAACCGCCGCAGGCACCAAACGGATTTTCGATATTCTCGATCACGCCGCAAGCGTGCCCAATCCCAAACACCCCGAATCACTTTATGGTCGCAAAGCGGCCATTGAACTCCACCAAGTGAATTTTCGCCACGGCAATCGGGGCATCTTGCATGACATAAACCTCAACATAAAACCCGGCAGCATGGTGGGTCTTGTGGGTCATAGTGGCTCAGGCAAAACCACGTTAGTTAACCTCATCGCGCGGTTTTATGATGTATCCTCCGGCGGCATCACCCAAGATGGCACCGATATTCGGCAATTTAATGTCGAAGATTACCGCCGGCAAATTGGGCTTGTTTTGCAAGAACCCTTCTTATTTTTTGGCACCGTGGCCGAAAACATCGCCTACGGCAAAGCCAGCGCCAACCACGAGGAAATTATTGCCGCCGCCCGCGCCGCCCATGCCCATGAATTTATTCTTAAATTACCGCACGGCTATGATTCACTCGTAGGGGAGCGCGGCCAATCTTTATCCGGCGGCGAGCGTCAACGCATTTCCATCGCCCGCGCGTTATTAATCGACCCAAAAATTTTAATTCTGGATGAAGCTACCGCCTCCGTGGATACTGAAACCGAGCGTGAAATTCAGCAAGCATTAGATAACCTCGTGCAAGGCCGCACCACCATTGCGATTGCCCACAGGCTTTCTACCTTACGCCAGGCCGATATGCTGGTCGTGCTCGATCAAGGGCGAATTGTTGAAACCGGCCAACACGCCGAACTGCTCGAACGCCACGGCTACTACTACAGGCTTTATCAAGCGCAAATTAAGCTCAACGAACCCGCCGAGCGCAATGACACTGAGCCTAACTGCGCCGCGCTCACCCCACCCGAAGGTCATCATCATGTTGCCAACTAATCTTGAACTGAGCCTCAATGCCTTCAATCAACTGCTAATGCATCCGCCGGGCGCTGCATCGCCCATTCCCGTCACCCCCGTGCGTGCGTTTCCCATCGCTGCGCCCGATGACGCCATCGCTCTCGTCGATCACCACGGCGCAGAGCAAGCCTGGATAGCACATTTAACCGATCTTGTGCCCAATCAGGCCGAGCTCATCCGGCAAACCCTAGCCAACCGCGAGATGACTCCCCTCATTTTGCGCATCAACCACGTATCCCGCTTTGCCACCCCAAGCGTATGGCAAATAGAAACCAATCACGGGGCCACCGAGATCACCCTCAAAACCGAAGATGACATCCGCCCCCTACCCTCTGGCGGGTATTTAGTCGCCGATGCGTTTGGCCTGCAATTTAAAATCCCCCCGCGTAACCAGCTCGATCGGCAAAGCCAGCGGTATCTTGCGCGTTTTTTGTAACCCCTAAGCCATTTCAATTACCCAAGGAGCGCCCCTTGAAAACCCAATCAACCCCCACCAAAAAAATCCTTACCGCCACCCTGAATCTTGCGCTAGGGCTTGGTCTTGCATTCAACAGCCTAGCCAGCCAAGCGACTGAAGACCCCACCGTTGTCAGCATCAAGCGGCTATCAATGGAAATGGCATTAAAAGCCGCCCAAGCATCCATCCATGACTGCCGCGCCAAAGGCATTCAAATTGGTGTCACCGTTATGGATCGCAGTGGTAATCCCCAAGTGATCCTGCGGGATGTATTAGCACCAGATCTCACTTTAAGCATTTCACGCATGAAGGCGTATACCGCCATCTCCTTTAACGCGGCCACATCATCCCTAGAGCGCCGCGGCGAGGGCGCGCTGGGGCGTGTGCCGGGCTTATTCTTCGGCGCAGGCGGTGTGCCCATCGAAGCCGGCGGGCAAATATACGGCGCCATTGGCGTTTCAGGTGCCCCCTCAGGCAAAACCGATGAAGAATGCGCGGCAGCCGGCGCCAAGGCCATCGAGCCTGAACTCGAACTCATGTAAGGCCCCCCCAATGCCCTGAAACTGAGCGAATCGATAAAAAAATTCAGATAGAGCCTTGACGGCACCCGTCTCGATCATTAATATGCCGCTCCACGTTGCAAGACGTTTTCCCTGATAGCTCAGCCGGTAGAGCAAATGACTGTTAATCATTGGGTCGCAGGTTCGAGTCCTGCTCAGGGAGCCAGGCGCCCGTAGCTCAGCTGGATAGAGTATCTGGCTACGAACCAGAGGGTCGGAGGTTCAATTCCTTCCGGGCGCACCATGTCCCCATCGTCTAGAGGCCTAGGACATCGCCCTTTCACGGCGGTAACCGGGGTTCGAATCCCCGTGGGGACGCCAATTCATGTTTTCAAGCCTTTTAGACGGGGCTTGAATATCAAGCACTTAAAAGCCTCAAACCGCGCCACAACGCGATTTGAGGCTTTTTTCTTTGCCCCATAACGAGATGAGCTTTGAACCTAACAGGACACGTTTGAATCGGGTATTTTTCGGGTATTTGCTATCCCTAACCTCCCCATACCCGATAAGCGCCGCCAAACCCCGTGAAACTTGCCGATCAAGCCGCCGATAGCCTGTGGCGGCATGGGGTTTGTGGCCACAGCCCACACTTTATCGCCCTGTGTAAAACAGTGCCCAGTCGCACTGGCTCGCGCGACTTAGCATCTATTACAAATGTGAAAAATTGATAGCACGCATTCAAATTGCGACCGATTCGGCCAGAATGCGCTCAACCAGCCATTGCTGCAGTTCGTTCTGCGCCTGTGCTCGTTCTTGCTCGCTTTTGGCCTCATGCAGACGTTGATGGAGTAGCACAGCTTGCTCGCCGCCATCGCCCATCCACTCGGTTAAAAAAGCATGAACGGGGCAATCAGCGGCGGCGTGAACCGAGCCCTCCTCTTGATGTGAGAAGCACAGATGCAGTGCCAGCGCACCGAGCAAGGTTTGAATTGGTTCGGTCGGCACCGGAGGGGTTGCGTGAAACGCATCCAGCCAGCCAGGCAGCTCGGCGGTCGGCATGGGGCGGGCAATGCCATAGCCTTGGCCGAAATCCGCGCCCAATACCCGCACCGCTTCAATCACGCCGGCATCTTCTAGTCCTTCCACCACGATGGCCCGATTAAAATCGCGGCCAATTTGGATGATGGCGCGGATTAAACTCAACGTCGGCACGGGATCGGTGCGCAAGCGCATCACCAATCCTTGATCGATTTTCAACACATCAAACGGCATCTGAGCCATGCGCAGCAAGCCGCTAAAACCGGAGCCCACATCATCCATGGCAAGCTTCAAGCCTAAGGCACGCAAGGCAAGCAAGGTGGCCGAGGCGGCCGACTGTTCGGTAATCTCTTGCGTCTCCAAGAGCTCAAGGGTTAAGCGTTCTGGCGCAATGAGGGATTGATCGAGCGCATCGCGCACCCAGGTGACGCAATCGGGGTCAAGCAGAGTGTTGGGCGGGAGATTGAGTGCGGCATCAAGGGCGTACCCCATCTGATCCCAAGTGGCGAGTTGTTCAAGTGTCCGTTTGAGTCCGCTCCGAAACAGGCGATCAAGCTCGGCATCACCCAGCAAGGGGAGAAATAACCCCGGCGCAATCATCTGGCCATCGGGCAACTGGAGCCGCGCCAAGAATTCTACTTTGAGGACACGACCCTGTTTGAACTCAAGGATTGGCTGGGCATAGAGTTGCAGCCCGCCATCAAACAGCCGCGTAATCCACACACGGGCTTGATCGATCGGCACGGGCGA
>ERZ1669248.578-NODE-578-length-17055-cov-11.941882_pt1 | contig 17055 bp, 17 predicted proteins | sample MGYA00579296_ERZ1669248 | MGnify/ENA primary metagenome ERZ1669248 (study PRJEB41166, sample SAMN08046057) | hot springs metagenome | biome: hot spring; feature: neutral hot spring; material: thermophilic sediment; isolation source: thermophilic sediment from...
AATATGTATCTTGCATCTTCTGCTGGTATATCATTTTCAACCATTTCTTTATATAGCATTTGTATTTTTTTCATTAGTAGTATGTATTTAGTATAAAAGTATTCATTTTCTCTAATCTTATCTGGTATGTAAAATTTGTTGTTTAGTTGTAATTCTTTGTTACGAGATTGTTCTAATACATAGCGCTGAGATTTTTGTGAATAGTTTAATATTGTATGTCTAACGATTTGATGAGTAGTTGCTCTTGAAACATTATCTATATAAAATACTGCATAACCATCATATTTGTTATTGTAATGCAGTAAATACACATTCTCTTTTTGTGTTATATCATTTAAAACATCAAAATTAATATCAATTGATTCTATTAGCATATTACGTATATCATCTGTTTTAGCATCTTCTAGAAAATGCCTTAGAGATAAGCCAATAACATTTGAATATTTAGGATTGTAAATTGCTTTAAATTTAGTTGCTAATATGTTTTGTATGTTTTTTTGTGTTGTTGATATATATGTATATGAATGCCCAAATACTGAATAATGTTTGTAATTTGTAAGTTTCTTTAAAAATTCTTTGGCTTTTATTTTATCGCTAAAATAATCTTCTTTCAATAATTCATCTAATGACTTTTTAGAATAACATACTCTTGCCCCAATCAATGAATAAACAATTTTATCTGCAAATAACGTGTTTACACGATCATATAAAAACTCTAATATCCCTGTCATGTAAATTGATTTAATATATTTGCAAAAAAATTATTTTTGTAAGACTGTTGCTAAATTTCTTGCTTGTTCATTTATATTCATATTACGTTGTAATCTTCCAACTAAAACATATAAACCAACGTATATACAAGCTAATATTAAACCAACTTTTAAACTAAATGGATTATCTTGTGTATCGCCTAACAATTGATGTAATTCTGAATATGTAGCAACCATATATATAGCAATACCAATAACAATAAAAGGTAATGGCAAATATAAAGATAACGCATTATAATTACTTGCTAAATATGTAACAAATTTTGACACAATATTAATAAATAATACAAAACTTATTGTTAAACCAGCACCTGTAATAAATTTTGCATATGCTTCTGGAACTACTTTTTTAAGTGCATTATTTAATGCGTCAGCTGAAACATGCAAAATACTTTGTATCTTTTTAGTTAAAGTTTGTATTGCATTAGAAATATTATCACTTATATGCGATAAATCTATGTCCATCTCCATAAAAATATTTGCTGTTTCTTTTGTAATATCTTTTATATTAGCAGCATTTTTAGTAAATAAATACAAAAATTCAATTTCTTTAGCATTTTTTACTTTTGTTTCTAATATTTGTAATAATCTTTGATCCATTTTTAAAAATAGATGATTTGCATAACTTAAATCTGCTAAAAATCTACGTAAAAACTTACCACTAACAACATATTCATTATTATTTAAATTAACTTTATAAAACGAAACAGATAATAAAGGAGTTATAATTTTACTATGCAATGATAAATTATTGTCTATGATTTTATCATTGATTTTTATATACATTATATTATTTTTGCATTCTAATTCAACGAAAGATGTAAATTGTATAGTTTGTGAATCATTTATTTGAGCAGTTTGTTTATTAGGTTGATTTGCATGTTGAAATACTTTTTCAAAATAGTCTAATAAAATATTTTGATTCATTTACAGTTGCTTTTACTTAATAAACAAAAAAATTATTGTTTTATAGAAGCAAATAGATCAATAACTTTTGCAAATGGTAATTCAGTTAGTTCACCAAGAAATTCATTTTTTTGTGGATTTATAATTACTTGTTTAGAATTTAAATCAACAACAAGACTATCTATTGTTTTATTAGGCTCTAATTCAATATACAATTGATGTCTTGATGACAAGCCTATATATTTACTAAAGAATGTTAAACTAGGTATATCAGCACTTATATTAGTACTTTCTTGATATGTAGAATCAGAAACATGTACAAATTCCAATGAAGATATTAATGGATGATAAATTCTTATAAATGATAGTTTTTCATCTGTATAAATTTCAAGCTTATTTAAATTTTCAACTTTGAATATTGAAGCAGATATATCAGTATCATCATTAACTATAGCAAACATTTCATTTACTTGTTTTTCTTCTTTTTCATCAATTTCTTCTTCATTATCGGAATCCAAATCTAAATCAAATAAACTATCATCATCAGTATTATCTACTATATCATGAATATCATCTTCCTCATTGTGTTCAGATTCTTCATCTTCATTTAATAAATGAGTTAATAAATCATCATCTTGTGCTTCATCTACTTCATAGATTTTTACTGTAACCAATTCTTTTTGTTTAACATCTGCTGCGGATTCTTCTGAATCTTTATTATCTTCATTTTCTTCTTCATCATTAGCAATATTATGCAATACATCATCATTATCTTTTTCTTCTTTATTATCTACATCATTATCATCATTCGGAATCTTATGCGTTATTTGTTCATCTTCTGAAATAATATCATAAATATTCTCCGTAGAATGTTCTTGTTTAAGTTGTTCAATTTGTTTTAATATTTCGTCCAATGATATATCTTTAAAATTCATTGTTATATAGTTATTGTTCATAATAATTAATTTATCAACAGTGTCTGTAAAATTGTAAACAAAATCTATGTTAAATAAGAAAACAATACTGGAAATACTGAATTCCGATGAGTTTCACAAAACGCTTTACGAATTCATCTATGATTTGTATCAATCTGTTTATAAGACAAATTTTAATAATAGATTTTTGGTTGTATATTTAGTTAATGATCCTAATTCTGTAACTGTAAAAATTGAAATTGAACAAGCCGCAATAATAGAAAAAATAAAAAGAAGACATTTTATTTTATTTGAATTAGATGGTTTAGATTTAGTATTAATACATGCATATTCTAATAATATTAAAGATGATTTACAATTATTTACAAAACGTAGTATTGAAAATATTATTAAGCTTGTTGATGAAGTTGTAGCATCTTAAAAATTTTTGCAAAACTTAATCTGATGCTAGCAAAAATTTTAGAAAATCAGTTTGATTTATATTATAAAAACTTATTAAGATTACTTGTATCAATACAATCTAAAGCATACACTAATAAAACTAATACAGATTTCTACTATAAAAATGTTTATCAGCAAAACTTATTAGTTTTTCATACAAATTATACAGAATCATTAACAGTTGTATTAGAACCACTAACTAAAATAGGAGATACATATACGCCACGATTTTATCAAATATTTGAATTAACAAGAAACAGCTTAATTACAAAAATACAATATTACAATGATAATGCAGAATTAATAGAAGAAGATATTGAATATGGATATAGTTCAGATGGGATGACTTGGCAAATACCATATGTGAGCCAATATCTTAATCTTTATAAAATAGATGCATCAACAATTAACTTTATATTAAGCACAAAAATTAACTTTGATGCACATTATGTTAATTATACACTACTACTAAACACAATTAACTTTCCTAACTTAACCAAGAATGCTGTTTTTGATGCACTTATAAAACCAGTTACAGTTAGCAATGTATTTAATCTTGTATATACGTCAGATTTTAATATAGCAAATATTGAAAATATATCTTTAGTTACTAATGTATTACCTGATAACATTCTTTATTCTAAAAACTATGAAAAAATAAAAAAGCAAATTGATTATATTACATTAAACAAAAGTAAATTGATTAAAAATGAATACATATATGTTCCAGCAACAATATTGTTTAACATTGATTATACTGAAGATAATAACGTTGTTTTTGATATTGAAATGCTTTCGTATTATCCTATTACGTATTCAGAAGGTTATAGCTTTTTCTTAATTGGATATGAGCAAAGACAACTAATACGAAAACCTAAACTAAATTTAGACTATGCAATAATTGAACCAGATATTACAAAAATTAAATTATATGGAGCAACACATAATACACAAAAACCATTGTTTATTTATAAACAGAATATAGTATATAGCGAATGATTTAATTACGTAAAATACATTGTTGCAGATAAATCAGTTAATATTGAATCAATGATTAGAAGAATAGAGAAGTCAGTAGCATTTGCTTTTGATAATTTATCTATGCTTACATATATCTTATTTGTTATCTCGGATAATATTGTTGTTTCAGCTGTATAACCAGATGAAGTAATAAACTTACAATAAACCATTATATTTTTTAGTATTGATGTTGCTACATACCGATATATGTTTATTATTAAATCAGGTTGTGTTGCAAGTCTTTTAATGTTTTCTGTATTATCATCAGGCAATTCATTTTGCAAAAACTTAATCAATTCAATCCAATATGGATTATTTTTTGTGTATTTGAATAACTTTAACTGATTAATAATATTAACAATATCACCATCTGTATATCCTACGCTTTTTACTCCATAACCATTATTTTGCATATAGTTAAAATAAAGTTGATTTAGTTTATTGTTTATCATACCAAGTAAGAAATTAGATAGTATGTTTATGTTTATATCGTTTTGTGATATACGATTTGCTTCTGGAACTATAATATTATTTTCAAAATCCTGTTGCATAACAATAGTTCATTAAACGCTTAAAATAATATGCTTATACAACGATAACAATGAAATTACAAAAAGATATTGTATCTGCTATTATACAAACAGTTACTAATACTGATAATGAAGTACAAAGTGATGTAAATATATTATCATCGTTTTTTACTAATGATGCTAACAATCAAAATAATACGCAACAAACTACTGATTTATATTCATATATTAACCAAGATCCTGTTTTTAGAAATATATTTGAATTGTATTTTGCTAATATACTACCTCTTGGTTTAAATAAAAACTACTACAATATTGATAGTATAGAATTAGATAAAGTTAAAACAAAGTTTATTGAACAAATATTAACAAACCTAAACTTTAATGATTTAATTATACGTATAGTTATGCATTTAATGATATATGGTGAAGTTGGTGTAATGCTACTTGATTTAAGCGACATAGATAAATTTATACAACTAATGCAAAAACAAGGATTGATAGTTGCAAGAGAAACATTTGATTTAAAAGAAGAGATTATGTTAGAAAGAGATTTAAGTTATATCAAAAATGCTAAACAAAATAAACCTAAAACAGGTAAAAAACCTATAGTAGTTGATGAAGAACAAATTGTATATATTAAACCTATACTTATAGCAAAAAATAGATTTACTCCTATTAAATTTTCGCATTATACTTTAGGTTATATAGTTTATGGTAATCCTTATGTTGATGATTTATCTGCAGAACAAAGTAGTGATTCACAAACTCAAACTACAAATCAAAGCTCTAATCTATTAAATGCATTAATACAATTTGCACAACAAAATAATATTGTAATACCACAAAATGTATTAGATGAAATTCAACAAAAAATAGTTAATGCACAAAATGTTACTTTTGTACCAGCATCTATGTTTGAACATTTTAAATTACCAAGTATATATGAAAATGGTTTACTTAGTGTATATACACCATTTATTAATGCATTAAAAGCATTAAGAACAGCATTGTTATCACAAGTAATAAAAGCACAAGATATATTACAGGTAAGAGTAGATGTTTCTAATATTACTAAAGCAAATGTTGGTACATATATACAAGCAGTTATAAATCAGTTTAAAAACAAACAATATTATCTTGATGATAGCATACCTATAACAACTCTTCCTACTTTATTAACTCCTCTAACTACATTGTTTATACCTACATATAATAACAATCCAGCAGTAGATTTACAACTAATAAACATACCTTTCCAAAATGATTTAGTAAACTTATATGAAGCTTTAATAAACGATATTGGTATACAAACTGGTTTACCACCTGCTTTAATTAATAAAACACAGCAAATAGATGAACAACAACATACACAAATAAACTTTACATTCTTTAATAAAATTAGTATGATACAAAGTTATATTGCAAGAAGCTTAACAAATTTACTTTATAAACTATTACGTTCAATAAATCCAGACTTATATGCATCTTACTTTGGTTTAATAAATATATCATTAAACAAACCATATACATTACTATTCTCACAATTTGATACAGTAATAAGTGCATTACAAAACATGTATACACTATTTAAAGATACTCCTCAAGCTCTTGAATTATTTGGATACCTATATGGTAAAGATATTGCAGATAAGATTGAAATTGATAAACTAACACAATTGTTAGATGATGTAAAAGGAGAGTTAATGAAAGGGCAAAAAAATACTAATGAAAATGAATTTAATATCTAACTTAAACTAAACAATATTTTAACAATTCATCTATTGTTTCAAAAGCAACATTTTTCAATATTAAAATTGGTTTACCTTTAATTTTTTTGTTAATCATTTTTGCAATTTCTGGATATGGCTTAAATGTAACAGGTTCTTTCATTATCTTTTTCAATTTTAGTTGTCTATCTTTTGCAATCTCATTTAGTTTAACAGTGCATTTGTAATACACATAATTTTTTTGGTTGTGCTTAATTAAATAAAATGATATTGCATGTTCTCCAGGAACAACTTTTATTGGTGGTATGTTTATATAATTGGTATTAACATATATATTTAGCATTTAAAAAGTTTTTTGAATATTTTAAATACAGCATTTTGTTAATTCATGATCTATTGCATACTGTGATGGATATAAATGCTTATTGTATTCATATAACACTAAATTTACGTATAAAGGATTGTAAATTGATGCATCAAATATTGTATATGATTTAATTGTATCATTGTTTAAATCTATATGTAAATACGATTTATATATGTCTGTACCTGGAATTTTAACTTTGTTTAACTGATCAGGATTTAGCGCATATGATTTAAAATATATGTTATTTCTAAACAAACCAGAAATAATCAATTCATTTGTTTGCGGATTTATAGCAGCATAAGTATATTTGTAATTATAAGTATCTGGTTCCATTAGTTTATTGATAATATCAAAATTTAAATAAAGCATTTAGATGTGATTTATAGCAAAAAAATAATTAAACAGAACAGAATTTACTTTTATACTGTTCTATAGTTGTCTCTGAATCTGCAAATATCTGATCGTTATATACTAGAATTTGTATATATAATGCATTTTCATCTAATACATCTGGTAAAGTACTTAATATAGTAAGTTTATTTAATTTTGGTTTGTAAACTAAATATGCAGTTTTAATATTATTTGTAGCAGGTAGATTTGCAAATGCTTGCATATCTAATTTTTTGTTTACATTTATATAATTACCTTTGTAGCTACCTACTATATACAAATCACCAGTGTAAATATGAACTAATGCTTTTAATTGGTAATCTTTTGCAGGTTGGTTTAAAATTGTTAATGTAGCTATATTTTCATTCATGAATTAAGCTAAATCAAGTAATTTGTATAATTCTTGTTTATTTACTTTTATACTATGTAGCATATTCTCTTTTTTCTTATTGTTTGCTATAATGTCAATCATTTCTTTAACATCTCTGGTATAAAATATAGACGATTGTAGTAATATATCATACTCAGTTTTAAAACGCCTAAATGAAATAACAGAACAATTATAATACAACGCTTCTATGTTTATAGTTCCACCACCACCAATTACATATTTTGCTTTTTTAAGTAATGGTTTTATATCTTGTGCCTTATCAATTGTTATTGCAAACTCATATGTTTTATCTTTGTATCTTGGTATATAGTAATATGTAAATTCATCTTTAAATGCATTGTAAATTTCTCTAAAATAATCTATGTTGTTATTAGAAAAGTTATAATAAGATGAGTTATATTCTTCATCTCTAAAAACTATATTGTTTTCTTTATCTTCAAACTTAGGTATATCTTTATCATCAACTAACCATAACTGTTGCAATAAAAAGTTAAATTTATATGGAGTTTCAAATTTGCTATAAAATGGTGTTATAAATTTATTTGCAAGTGGATATGTAAGTTTAGTTTGAGGTGTTAATTCATTGTTTATATATGGCATATCATTAATTGTATATACAGGTATGCCTAATCCAAATGCTACTCTTGTTTGATCAGCATTAATAAGATTAATAGCAAGATCAATTTTATAATCAGTAATGAAATATGCTAAATCTTTTATACGATCAGCATGTGCTATTAGTTTATCAAATTTATCTTTACCAAATCTTCCTATTGTATAATATTTGATGCCATAATAATCTAACAATTCAACCAATTCACAATAACCATCTCCAACTCTTGCTGTTATAACATAATTATGCTGCGGATTATCATTAATGATTTGATTAAATAAGCTAACATCTGCTGGTGTAACAATATCAATCCATATCTTCATGGTTTTTGTTTATTGTTAGTTAATATATCAAAAAAAAATATATAGTTAAACTAACGCTTTATATATAATCTTATTATTATCTTCTTTGTTATCATTATACCAACCTTTATTGTTATGCGCACGATATTGTAAATAGTAAGAATAGTAATTTAATGGAGATGTAAAAATATTATAATCTTCAAAACTTAATATTGCAAATGGCTTTAAGATATAAGTAGATGCTAATTTACCATTTTTAATAAACAGTTTTAAATCTGTTGTATCAGCATAATCAAAATATTCATCTAAAGACAAACGTACAATATAATCTGCAACTGGTAAAAGTATAATTTTAGGTTCATACTTTGGATTGAAATATTCATGATGCGAAGTAAAATGATCTATATCAGTGCTTATAAATATAGAAATAAGTTTTTGCTTATTATTTTGTATTTTGTATATTTCAGTTCTTAATAAAGCATCTCTACAATCAAATGTGCCTGGACAACTAACTGTTAGTTCTTTTCCGCAATCACATCTTTTGTCTGCATAACTAATAGTAAGAAAAACTTGTTGTATTATTAAATATTTTTCATTTGTAAAAGGATTTTTAAAATAGAATGCATTAAAATGACGAGAATACTTAGCTAAAAATTCACTTACATAAGGTTTACCTGGTATTGGCTCTTCTCTATACTCATAATAATCATCTAAATATTTGTCAACAATAACAATTTCATTTGAATTATTATACTGATCAACAATATGCTTTAGTAAGTTTAGTAATTCAGATCTTCTAACGTATGTTTTACGTATAATACCAATTAATTTTAAATCTAAATCATTAATTTCATAAATTTCTACAGTATGTATAAAATCACTAACATAATAACAATAATCATCTTCGTTATTATTACAACAATCTTCAATTACCCAATTTTCAAAATTGTATGGCATAATAACATAATACATTAGCAAATACTGTTTGCCATTATACTCTAATTTGTACCAATATTTGTCTATATGGTAATTTTTTAATTTAGACTTTAGTTTTGATCTTGTTTTTGAATTAACTAATTTGTAATAATATGGAATATTAGTTGTTACATGAATTCTTAAGTCGTCTATTGGCAAATGTTTTTTACGCATAAAAAATAATTTACACTTTTTTAATATCACGCCAATTTAAAAAAAGTATTAAATTATATTCTATGATTAACAAGTTAGCTCAGAACGTCTCAGTAATTGAATTAAAAGAATTATTGGATTTCTATATTAAGAATGATGGTCTTTCATTATTCATTTGGGGAAACCCAGGTGTAGGAAAAACAACAATAATTGAAGAATATTGTAAAAATCATAACATATTATTTGAGAATTTTAAGCTGTCGCAGGAGAATCCTGTGACGGTTGTTGGATTATATGGATTAGACCACAATTCTAAAACAACTGAAAGATATTTTAATGAACGAATTGCAAAAGTTATTGAAAATGATAAACAAGGTAATATTAGTGTAATTTTCCTTGATGAATTAATTCAAGGGACAAATACAATTCCTGCTATTTGGGAATTGGTGAATGAACGCCGATTAGGTAAATACCAATTTAAGAATTTAAGAATTATAGCAGCATCAAACTTTATTGAAGATTATGTTATTGCTTTAGATAATGCATTCTATTCAAGATTCATTCATGTTAATTTAGAGCCAACAGTGGAGGAAGTCACAAATTATATTGCTAACAATTGTAAAGGATTAGAAGTACCAATATTCTTAAGAGCAAATTCACATTGTCTATATGAAGATAAAAGCATTACTCACGTCATTAACCCGAGGAAATGGTATCGTATTCAGCAACATATTGACAAAGATAAAAATCATTTTAGAAAATTTGCCAGAGCGTATCATTTGTATGCTATGCAATTAGCTGAAATGTTAGATGAATTAGATAAACTAAAATCATTTGATGAATTAGTAAATGAACCAGGATTTAAAACATTAAAGCAAATTATGAAATCCAATGATGTAAAAGATAAATTCATGCAATACTATTTTATATTAAACTTTAACGCAAAGAATATAACTCGTGAACCAGTTAAATTTACTAATATAATCTATGCATTAAAAAGAGAATTTGGCGAGAAACATTCACTAATAAAAATGATTGATTACCAATTAAAATATTTCAAAGATGAAATTAATAATCTTGCTACAATAAGTTCTGCAAAAGACATTTTAAAACTACTTGAGCAAACAATATAATTTGACATAAATACAACAATACAATAATTACACTATTTTCTTTTTTTGCTTTGATGCAATAAACTTCTTGTTATGATAAATGCATTTATAAATAACTTACTTGGTTTTGCTGTAACTCAAAGTATACCAAATAAATCTGGTTTAAATAAAGTAGCAGAAAAGTTAAACATAGATTTAGAAACAGTTATTCCTGATACGTTTAATGCTTTATCTTCATCGTATGCAGAATTATTAGATATGATAACAGCATCTATACCAGGTGCTTTATTTGTTGATGGTAATAACAACTCTATTTTTTCATATTCTTCATTTTGGTTTCATCTACATATACTATTTTCGTATTATAGTTTTAGTTACTATCCTGTATATTATTATCAAATGTTTTCTTCATTTACTAGAATTACAAATGACATGTATTATATAACAGCAATTAAAACCGATACTGTATATACTAATATAAACATATATAGAAACCAAGCTTTATATCAAAACAATTTACAAACGCAATACACTCAATTTGATGTTAGCTATTCTGGTTTATTGTTTTATCCATTTGCGTCATTAGTTTTAAACCATGATATACTTGCAAACAATTTTCAAGCGCTAAAAGATACTTATGGTTTATATGGATTACATGCTTATTTAGTGTCTAACCAATTATCAGGTATACGTATGGATGTAATTAATATTAATGATCCGATGCAAGATTATGTTGATCCTATCAATAATTTCTATTATAATGCATTTGCATTTTTTACACCAAACAACTTCTTTGTATTTAACAATGGCATTAAAGCATTAAATCCTAATAATGCAAGTTATCAAGTTATTAAAACAGAATATAATCAAAACAATCAAATCAATATATTACCAGATGGCAATGTTTTAGAATCTTATACAATTAGAACTTTATATACAACATACAATGAACTAATGATGTTTTATTTGCAAAAAAATAATCATAGATGGACCATATTTAATACAATGCATTTATATGGTAACTTAGGTGTTAACATATATGATCAATTATCAACAGAAAACTTTAACATTGAAAAATCTGATATTATACATTTATCTACTACTGATTTTCCATTTTATAATGCACCTGATTATATTTATAGTTGCACAGTTAGAATGATTACATCTAATACTACTTTAAGATATTATGTTCCATTATTTACATATGAAAATAAATATGACTCGTACGCATTAAATATTAAGCATTTTGATATAGTAAGATCAGATAATAACAATAATATAGTAGTTTTATTACCTAAATATAAAACAGTAGATTTTAACAATGCAGAATTGTTTAATACAGTTGTAAGTAATAATAATACATCTAGTACAGATATATTAATCAAGTATGATATATCAAATTATAAGCTTTTAACATTCCATACATATTTATATTCACAATCAAATGATAGCTTTAGAGTAATATATGAATATGATGTTCCACCATTAACATATTTGCAATATACTTATTCTGATATACTTGATTATAAATTTGATTTTACAAAAGTTAAAGTAGGAGGACCATTAGTAGTTCGTGTAGGACAAAATAAATATCTAGTATATGTTTTACAACCATTTAGTTATACATTTGCTAGTATTAGTGGTGATTTCTATCGCTATAATTATTTACAGCATCAAACATTAGCAAACTTAAACGTATTTGCAATAGAATATACTAATGATGCTTTATTTTATGATCCATATAAAAGTATTACTATTACATATCAAAACAAGAACAAAACTATAAACTACATATTCACTTTTAAAACATTTACGGAATTACATTTAAATGCTTATCCTATGTATAACAATATGTTACAATTATATGTATATAATGAAATGCAATTACCTCAGCAATATGCATTTTCTTGTTTACTTAATAATCCTTTTAGTACAGAAGTATTTAATCCATCTTTATATAGTACAACTGATTTACAAGCAATAACAGATACAACAAGTAAACTATATGGTTTATTATCTGCAGCAATAACATCTGTAACATCAACAAGTTCATTAGATAATGCAATACAGTTTTATAATACATATGCAAGACAATATGCGTGTCAATTGTTATTACGTAATTATGATGAATATGAGTTTATATATTATAGTCAAACAAGAAAATCTTTATTCACTTTTTATATCAATTCAAATTACATACCTAATGAATTGTATGAATTAGTATCACAAACAGTAGCAAGTGATAATACGTATATTATAAATGATACATTTGGTTTAGAAACATGTTCAGATACATCATTAAATTGCAATATAATAAATATACCAAACAATTTAGTAAGTAATACTGATTTACAAATATATTGTAGCATCTAAATTATAAGCACAAGTTATAAATTATTTTTTATGAGTTTCAAATTAGGTGATGTTTGTCCAGAATTAAGATTGTTATTGCAAAAAATTAAGCAAGATTATTCATTTAGTAAATTAGTTAGCAATTATAAGTATTACTTTGCATTATTGTATTCTAATAATAATACTTATCCATTCTATAAAACAAATGTAAATAAAAATCATGAAATTATTAAGCATTACAATATTCTTGAAGCAAATGATTACGAAATAGATAATAAACAAATTGGATTTCTAATTGCTTCAAAAAATATACCTGTTATAGTAAAAGATTTATCTAAATTTGATTTCTCAAAATTACATAAGTTTGAGTATAAAACAAACTTGTATTTATACAACAATGGATTATTATATGCAGATAATTATAACAACATTCTTAAAACAATTTTGCAAACAACAAATATTAAATACAAAGGATTAACTGGTACACCTGGCGATGAAAAAGATATATATGATACTATGTTAGTAATTAATCGCTATTATTTAATGAAATAGTTTAATTTTTTGCAATTAACAAGAAAACATGAGTGAACAGAAAAAGCATAAATATAGAAAAACTGATAAAAAAGTTGTTTATAATAGTTCAACAAGTTTATATAGCTCAACTGATTTATTTAGTACTACTAGTTTAATATCAAATACTGTAATAACTCCAGTATTAAGCAGTACTGATATTGATAATAATGATAAAGTAATAATACCTACTGCACCACAAATACCAGATTTACCTAAACCTAATTATGATTTTCCTATTGATGATTTTGTATTAAAAGCAATAAGAAGAATAACTGATATGGCATTGTATTTGCAAAACTATACATTTGTATTTATATACATACCAGGATTTTTTAGTTTATTATCTGATTGGAAAAAGATAGATCTTAAAAGTAAAGAAACAAAAGAAATAGTAACTACAAAAACAATTATATCTGGTACTACAATAGAGACAATAAGTATAACTACAATAGGTAAATATTATTCTGAAGAATCTGCATCATATGGTAACTGTATGATTGATGCATATTTACATAGTGCAAGTAATAATTTTGATTTTAAAAGTACGCCTAAATTACGTAATGATTGGGATGAATTTTCATCTGCTCCTATAGCAGTTAGTGAAAATGATTTTATATTATTTACTCCTTATACATTAATAAGCACAAACTTAAACTTTTCTGATATGGATTTAACGCAATTTGATTTAAACCAGGCTATATATAAAGTTCCTAATAGAGTAATATATTCTGGTGAATTATCATTAGTATTTTACGAATTTATGCATCCAGTAATTACTAAATATATGTCTTATTATTATTCATTTATCAATACAGTGCTTAAAAACTCCTATATAGATTTTAGAGGTAGACCATATTTACAGACCATACCATATGCATATATAACAATTTTAACAGTTACTCCAGATTTAAAAATACCTGTTTCTGGTATTACATTTTTAAACAGTATATTAACTAATGATCCTATGCAACAATTAATGTCTATACATGTTGCAGCACAAGAAATAAAGCAAGTTGAATTAAGATTTCATTATCAATCTTATAGGAGATTTTTCTTAAGAGATGATAAATATAAGTTGTATTTTGAAGGAGATTATGATAGTGCAGTAGCAAATGAATTGTTATATAAAGCATTGTTTATACCTATAGCAACAGTAGCAAAAGAAGAATTTTTAGAAAAACTAAAAGGTTATATTAACAAGAATACAACTAATAACAATGTCAATAACAATACAGTTTAAAGATAAAAAAGATGTAAATGCATTTATTTTAGAAATTGCAAAAAAGTATGGTAATGATATAGCAGCAGAATTGATAGATGAATTAGCAAAAACAGGATTTTTACTTGCTACATTAGTTGGTCAATCTATGCCAGTATCAGATTTTGTTTCTATTGATTTACCTAAATCAAAAAATTTAGATAGAAATAAATTTGAAGAAATACGTAATCAAGCAATAGAAAAATATAAAGAACTTAGTACTCCTGAAAATCAAATATTATTTACAACAAAGATTGGTGCAGCAAGAGGATACGATAATATTGTTAATATGTTTGCTACAAGAGGCTATTTTGTTAACGCATTAGATAAATATATAGATGAACCAGTTGTAAGCTCACTTGCTGAAGGTGTAGATAGAGATGAATTTTATAATTATGGTAATGCGGCAAGAAAAGGTATAATGGATAGAGTTAAATTTACAGCACAACCTGGTTATTTATTTAGGCAACTTGTTTATCTTGCTGCAAATGATGTTGAACCTGATACTAAATGTAAACCTAAAGGATTACTTCTAACTAAGATAAACAAATCGTTTATTTATAGATATGTAAGAGTTGATGGTAAAGATATATTGTTAACACCAGATAATATAAAAGAGTATGAAGGTAAAACATTAGAGGTATATTCGCCATTATATTGTACATATGGTTTAACTAAATTCTGTAATAGATGTGTTGGTGAATTACATAGATTTGTTTTGAATTCAAGATTGGTTGGTATAACAGCTGCTTCAGTAATATCAGAATTCCTTTATACTAAACTTCTTAAATCTATGCATACTGGAGCACGTGGTACAGAATATGCTGTTAATGTAGATAAATTGTTACAATCAATTATAGAACATAAAAAAGAAGACAATGAATAATTTTTTTGCAGCAATAACTATGCAAATACGTAATACAATAGCTTTAGAAACAAGTTTGCTAAGATCTATATTTACTTCAAATATTGGATACTTAAATAGCATAAAAGCACAACTTAAACAAAACAAATTTGAAACTTCATTGGAAATAATAGAAAAACTTGAAGCAATGGATAGTATAGATATTATTCTTGCATCTAATAATTACATATTACGTATTCTTAAACTTCTTGGTTATAAGTTTAACATAACAAAACCTCATATTGCAGGATACTTTGATCCATCAAGAAACAAAATAACAATATTGTTAGATATCTATTACTACAAAGATAAAGATGTTTTTAACTTATCAGAACATGATTTAGAAACATTAAACAATACAATTATACATGAATTTGTGCATTATGTATCATATAACAATCCAATAAAATTTGAAGCAGAATTTGATAAGTATTGGCATAAATTTTATACAGCTTTAGCAGATATTGTAGATAAAAAGCGTAAATACTTAAATGAAGAAATAAATTATAAGTTGCTATACTATATGGAGAAAACTTCTAGTTATAGCATTGAAAATATAATAAAGGCATACTTTAAAGAAGATCTTAACTTAAAAGAAGCAGAAACTTTTAATCCATCGGTATATTATTTGTATTTGTTTTTAGTTAGTTTAAAAACAAATGTTTATTATAATGTTCAACTAATACAACATATAATAGCAGAAACCTATAAAAAAGCATTTAATATAATAGAATTCAAATTCTGGTATTTATTTTATCAAGAGTTAATTGTTCCTTCAGAAATTATATGCGTATTATCAGAAACAAAAAAATACCAAAAAGAAATAGTAAAAAAATGTATAGAATCTGTATAATTTTTTTATGCTACTTCTTTAAGTTTTTCAATTGTATATTTTGTAATTTTATAGTTGTTTAGTTTCAATGATTTTAAATAGTCTTCTGCATTCTTATCATATTCGTTATCTAATACAAAATAGTTTATCTCTTTAAATTTTTGTATTAAATGAAAATCTTCATAATCAGTATATAAATCTGTAACATGTATAATCTTATGTCTTACTTCGTTACTATTTATAATCTTCAAATATACTTCTGAATATGATGTTCCACCGCATGTTAAATTTATATCAAGATTGTCTCTTAATCTATTTTTCCTTGTATCAATTTCTTGTACAATTTTAACATCATGCACATAAATCTTTCTAATTCTCTTATGTAATTGTAATGCAAACTTTATAAATTCGATAGCATAACTTGCCATTGAACCTGATACGTCTACAATTAATATATAATCATCATTTTTAACATGAGTTCTTAACGTAGGTACAAAATAT
>ERZ1669248.579-NODE-579-length-17055-cov-5.506941_pt1 | contig 17055 bp, 18 predicted proteins | sample MGYA00579296_ERZ1669248 | MGnify/ENA primary metagenome ERZ1669248 (study PRJEB41166, sample SAMN08046057) | hot springs metagenome | biome: hot spring; feature: neutral hot spring; material: thermophilic sediment; isolation source: thermophilic sediment from...
TGGGCTCGGAGATGTGTATAAGAGACAGGTTCAATTCCCCCCCGCGGGATCCATTAAAAAGCTTTCTCACATACTATCCAAATCGATCTTTGCTCATTGAAAACCCTGAGCTCAAGGACTTGGAATGGGCCCGCGGGGACTTGAACCCCGGGCCTCCGCCTCTCCCAGGATGGCTTGTAAGGGCGGCGTCCTAACCAGGCTAGACGACGGGCCCTTTAAACAAGTATTACTTTTCACCGGGAATTAAAAATTTTCCACCATGTTTAAAAACCCCTCCCCTCATACTGGTGGTTTGAGAGTGGTATTTTGAAGCCTGAAACTCAGAGCATTATTCTATTCCTTTTAGGGATACTCCTTATCGGTCTAGGGGTTGCGCTGGCTCTCGTTCAGCTCTACACCTACGTGCCTAGAATTGTCTCAGGAGGGCCCGAGGAGGCTTTATCAGGAATCCTGTACGAGCTTCTGGGCCTGGTTGCTAAGTTAGGATTCATAGGATTGGTGATCTACGGGGGCTCTGTCTTGCTGAGAAATGGGTTCACATGCTCCTGGAGCTACGTAGAATTGAGAAAGGTGTTCCGCAACGTTCGGAGTCTTCAAAGCAGGGTTAATAATCCTATTGTTTTTCACCTTGATCGTCTTGATGTCTCCGCTCGCGATTTTCGTCACCGATATTTCAGCCTCAAACGGGGAGATAATCGGGTTGGAGCCTATTAGAGATGGTGAGTACTGCGGTGTAAGAGTCTCCTACGAGGGGAACGTTAAGCTGGTTGGATTCACATTGTGGATGGGTCAGTCGGAAGTAGTGATTGGAGACCTGGAGAAGGGTTCTGTGCGGGAACGCCCCGTGGACTGCGACGTGATGAGCGAGCCAATCAGGATCTCTTTCACCGTAGCGGGGCTGTACCCTTTTGAGATAAGATTAAACACTACAGGTGGGCAGCCATGAGTGATTCTTTGAAAGACACTGCGATGAGGGTTTCGAAAGAGCTAGCGTACGGGGCTGTTCAATACGTGTTATACCTAGTGTTAATCCCTATGTTGATGAGTAACTTTGGACTACCCGTAGGCCTAGGGCCCTCCTGGCTGGCAGTATATTTCGCCATCGTGATCGCTCTCTCAGCCATAAATGCGGTAGTAGCTTCAAGCCCTGTCTCAATCGGGTTCAAAATACTTAGAAGCTTAGTGATAATCTACGTGTTCCTCGTAGCTACTAACTACGGTGTTGCCGAGATCTCAATGGATAATGTGATTGTGAGTGCTAACTTTTCAATTATTATATATACTTTAGCATCATTCCTTGCCATATACTCGGCAATATCCTCGCTGGACGAGATGCTGGGGATTATCGAAAAATTTAAATAGAAAAGTAAAGATTTATATATAACCAATGTGGAGAGGTTGGTGGAGATGGCTGAGAAAACTGTAGACGAATTGTTGAAAAAATATTTCAAGATAAGCGCGCCGAGAATTATCATAGGTATACTGATGCTTCTCTTCGGCATAGTCATATGGATATGGCCCGACCTCGTAGCTTTACTAATAGCGATATATTTGATAATAAACGGGGTACTAGTTCTGATCGATGAATTGTTGAAGGGCAGAGTCTTCAAATCTTAGAAAGAATCAATCCATTTTTCCCCAATCTTCTCCACCTAAAAACGTGTAGCAATTTACGTTAAAAATTCGAAGCTTTTTTCCTACCTTCCACCCGGCTTCGGGAACAGGAGTATCTCGTGAACCTTCACATATAATCCAAGGTAGACATATCCTCTCTCGCAAATTCGGTATCGCTTGACCCGTTCATCAGGTTCTCGACGTATAAGCCCGTTCGCCTCTAATAGCTTTAAGATCCTGTTGCATCTGTCCACTGGCAGGTTAGCGCTCAAGCATAGGGCTGTCTTACACATCTCACCATTCCTGCTTAAAACGGTTAAAATATCGTATACGATGTCGTGAACACACCTGTTTCTCCTCGTGATGGCCAAAAAGCCTCCACTCTTCCCCGCTTGTTTAAACGTTGCAATCCAAGGCGATGCTCAGCTTATCGGTTTTTCTCAACTCCCCTACCCGGGATTTATCGCTCAGCTCGGCTTTCACAACATACACTAGCACTCCAACCGTGGCCGAATCCTCTACAACAGCCTCCTCAGCTTCCAAGTAATCCACCTCTGCACCTCTGCCAATCCTCACCTGCTTGCCCACCACTCTGTCAACCGAAGCGTTTCTCGCAACCACCACGTTGCAGCCTACCATTAAGCCGTGAACCTCGGATTTCCTGCCAACCTCTACCTCTCGACCCTTGAAGCTACCGCCTCTCGCCATCCCATATATCTCAAGCCGATTTGCGCGAGCCTCGCCGGCTTTCAAAGAGCCTGAAACGCTTAGGTTTTCAGCCTCAACCTTTTCAGAAACACTTAATGATCCTGAAACCTCTATTTTACCTGCCTCGACGTTTTTCTCAACAGTTAGGGAGCCTGAAACCGTGATTCTACCCGACCTCAGCACGCCCGTGATCCTCGCCGACCCGCTTACTTCGAGGACATCTGTTTCAAGATCCCCCTCAACACTCAGGCTTCCAGCGATTGAGAGAGTCCCAAGCTTGACAGGTCCTTTAAGCTTAACACTCCCTCCTACGGATAAGTCTCCAATACCCATTCAACACACCTGTTTAACGAGTCTGCTGTTTGAAATAAATATTCTTGACTCACAATTTGTGAGTTAGGTCGTGGGGGTAAGATTTTTCAAGAAAGAGAGTTAGGGACCGCCTAAATAATTTAGCCTGCTTTAGTTGCTGTTCTAACAGCCTTCTTCGGCCTCAGCGTGCCCTTGGATTTGCATCTCCTGCACTTTGTAGCCCCGGGAGGGTTTAAAGCACCGCATCTCCTGCAGACCATTTTGTTCAAGACTCTTGCCTGCACTATTTTCAGCAACTCCGGGTCGTTAATCGGCATTAGCAACCACCCTTATCCTTTGAATTAGAACACGTGTTTAAAAATATTGGGTTACACCGTTAAACCTATGCTTCTAAGCCTCTCCCTGATCGTCTTCTCCTCGTAGCCTGGGAAGTAGCTTATTGCCTCCTCCACAACCTTCTTGTTGAAGCCTGCTCTCTCAACCTGTTTAAGCCATCGCTTCAGCTTGTCAAGGTCAACCCCCTGCCTAGCCTTTAAAACAAAATAGTGCTCCGGCCTCAAAGCCCTGGCTCTCACACTGCCCACGGTTAATGTGACAGACAGGTTTAGCAATTCCTCTGGTATTTCAAGATCCATGAAATTCTCATAGAACTCAACCTCCACGGTCTCCCCGTTCACAGCGCATATCAGCTTAGGGGTGCCGAGCTCGGTTGAAGCAACCTCCCATCCGTTCGCCTCCGCGAGGGAGGAGTAGAACTCCTGCTCCCCTAAGGGGCTGGGGGCTAAGACGAACAAGTCTACATCCCCCTCAAGCGTTTTAAAGCCGAGGTGTAGCTGGACAACCGTGTCCCCGATCAACACGTAGTCGACACCGCTCTCGCTGAGCCGTGAGAGCACGCTGGCAAGACTGTCAACGCTGAAACCCATTAGACCATCCCCCTAGCTGTAAATATAAATCGGATTAGGCAAATATTAAATAAGCCTGGTGTGAAAGCCTGTTCAACTATGAAAGAGCTGTCCACGCCCAGAAGGTTCTGGGGGAAAGAGTGCTGAAACAGGTAAGCCGGTTTCCCAAACTAGAGTTCTCAAGGGTTAGGCTTGTAGCAGGACTCGACTCCTCCTTCATCAACAGTATTCAAGTCGCCGCGGCAGTCGTGTACGATGTCCGTGAAGACATCGTTGTCGAAGAAAAGGTAGTCCGCAGGGAGGCGGCAATCCCTTATGTTCCAGGGCTCCTAGCGTTCAGGGAGCTCCCGGGCTACTTGAAAACCCTATCCCTCCTTAAAGTGAAGCCGGATGTGCTACTGGTGGATGGCCACGGGTTAACCCATCCGCGAGCCTTCGGAATAGCCACACACCTCGGGCTCGTGGCCAAGACCCCGTCGATAGGGGTTGCGAAGAAGCCTCTCCACGGAGTAGTTGACGGAGAAGGCTACATAATAGCCCACGGGCTTAGGCTCGGGAAAGTAATTCATCACGGCGGACGCCGCCTGTACGTGAGCATCGGGTACGGGTTAAGCCTTGAATCAGCCGTGGAAATAGTTGGGAAACTGTTGAGGGAGGGAAGCCACTTACCAATACCCCTCTACTACGCCGACAGGCTTTCAAGAAAATATAAGAAAGAAAACCCGTAGGTAAGACTTTGAAAGGGCCCGTTGCCTAGCCAGGAGTAGGGCGCCGGCCTTCGGAGCCGGAGGACCCGGGTTCAAATCCCGGCGGGCCCGCATCCACCGGGAAATTGAGATTATTCAATGTTTTACAGTTATCCACGTTTTCTCACCTCCCCCGCTAACCCGGTTTCTTCGTGCCAGCCATGGCCAGTGTTAGGGGAAATACTCCTGGCTCACAATGGGTGATGCTTGCTGTGAATTATGGTTGCTCTTAACGTCTCAGCTTTGCATGAAGGATTTTGGCAACCAAGGTTGCAGCCACCATTGCAGCGCTTACCACTGCCGCAGCTACGATGCTTTGATTCTTGCTTTGATTAACCGCAATGCCAAGTAAAGCCCACACGACTACTAAGCCGAATGCTATGTCTTTCCTGGTCAATGCAACCAGCTCCGTGATCAACAGAGCAATTATTATGATTGTAACAGCCCATGCCTCAGGGCTTATCCCGAAACCGTCCCAGTTGATTGAAACCAGTGTAACAGCCACGTTTGCTATGGTAGCAATGGTAATCCATCCAAGATAGATGCTGAAAGGCACGTGAAATCCTATTTTAATCCGTGCTGGGAGCTCAGATGTTGCAACGCCTAGTCTGAGGTAAATAGCTATTAAACTAGCTAGGAGCAGGAACATGACGGCAACGGATGGAACAAGGTACTCAAACTGCCAGAGGAATAGCCAGGCTGTGTTCAATGCGCAGCTAGCTGCGAACAGGTAGCCTATTCTCTCCCTTAACTCCTCTGCTTGACGGTTTGAAAGTGCTTGAGAATAAACAAATATTTCGAGCAGTACATAGATAACCCCCAATATGGCGAAGACATACCCGCCGGGGTCACCAAGGTCGGATACGCGTCGGAGACTTGAGCAGTAGTCTTACCGCCAATAATTGTCGTGCTACCAGCCAGGAAGTTAACAATGACCACGACCGTGAAAGCTACAATGTTCAACAATTTCAAAATGTTTGAAGCCATCTATAACACCAAATATGTCTTCCACCACATATTTAACCTTGAGCACAAAACCCTTGTACCTAGTTGTAGTATCTAAAACAACCTCGGGCTATTCTTCTTTAAGAATGGTTGTAGCAACCGTTCTATAACATCTTCAATCTTCCTGGGCTACGTTATCATGTCTAGCGAGAACGCGCAAACCTTTACTCTAACATTATCAATGCTTCTGGATGGATTATTCAAGTGATTCCCTAATTCATCCTCTTTCTTATTGTAATCCTTCCAGTACTCGTGATCAAACAGGTTTGTTTTTGACAATAAGTACGACTCAAAGATTATTTGTTTTAAGTTTTTACTCCAAGCGGGAGGGAATCTAGCTGTCCGGCAGGTATACATCTATGGCCGTAACTTCCCCGTTCCTGATTTTCAATGCAAGGTTTCCTCTTACTTTGCACCCTGGTATCTCAACTCTCTCACCGTTCTCCAAATGTAGTGTTATTCTTGCTTTCTCGAGGTCAAGCCTCCACGTATCCGCTCTGCGCGGGTTGTGGTAGGTTACTCGGCACTTGCCGAAGAGGGTGAACCCTGCGTTCCCCTCTTCGTCGAAGAGCCACCCCGGTAGAGCCGGCTTAAATTCTAGCACTAGCTCCCCGTTCTCCATTGTGAGCAGTTTGCCACCAATAAACATGTTCTTCCATATGCTGAGGAACTCTGCGTTAGCCCCTGTCAGCCTTGCCACAAAGCCGGCTCCATGAAGGGATTCATCAGGATAGGCGCTGCTGACAATGAAGGATGAGTTTTCAAGCGGGCTCCTCCCGTAGACGCCCGGGTCTAGGAATGCGACCACGACGTTTCTGAAGTCCTGGTAGAACTCGTCGTAAAGCCCATTCCTGATGAGCTCGAGCATGTACTTGTACTCCATGTGAAGCCATATAGACTCGTTCTCCAACCATCCAGGCGGGAACGCCCTAGCCCTCCCGATCTCCATTGGCTGGTCTCTAAGCGGGGCGTTAACCTTGTACATTCCCAGCTTCCTATCATATAGTTCGCTCTCCCTGACCTTCCCGTAGATCTCCTTGAGAGCATCTTTGTCTTTTACAATCCTGAACTGCTTGACCACGCCCTCGAGGAAGAGAGGCATCCTCTTCTTTTCAAACTTGGTGATCCTGACCTCCCCGTCCACCCCCACCTCATACTCCACAGGCTCGTAGTAGTAATACATTGGGAGCAGCCCATCATTCTCATCCATGGCTTGCTTAACACCGGTCCACAGCTTGTCTCTCAGCTTCTTCAACCCGTCAACCAGTTCCCCGGCTTTAACAGCTAATTCCTTACCTTCAAAGCCCAGCCTGGTCTTCTCCCTATACTCCTCTCTGAGCTTGGAGAGATTGTCCCACAGCCAGTGATCCCTTCCCCCACCGCTCATCTTACCGTATTCTTCAAGCAGTTCAAGCTCCTTCCGGTACAGCTCCCACACTTCGACAGGAATTCCCAGCTCCTCGCCAGGGTATTCCTGGAAGGACTCGGTCAGGAAGTCCAATAGCCTAACCAGCTCTGCCGCCTCCCCAACCGATGAGCCGAACAGCCCCGGCAAGCCGTTCAAAGCATCATACCAGCCCGGCTTGCCGGCTTCCATTTCTATTCCAACACCGGCTGGGTCAAGGGTTGCGAACTTTACCAGCGCTAGGTTTAAGAGCTTCACAGCAAGCGTTGTCCTATATATCTCACCCCTCCCTCTCTGAGCCCTCATCAAGTGCTTGAACTCCCATCTCGACTCTATCAACGACTTCTTCTCAGGGTCTTCGGCAAGCGAGCCGTACTGCCTGATCCTACCTCCCTGAACAACGTATCTCTTGCTCCTGGGGAGCACCACCATTGTGTTGTCGTAGTACGTGTAGCTACGGTCTCTGAAAAGGAGGTCTCTCTTCCTCTCGGGGTACACCCCCAGGTAGCTCTCTATCAGGTCCAAGTTGTAGGTCCAGTGATCCACCCAGAAGCCCTCGCCGTGGACAGCGTCTACTTCCTCCTCGCAGTGCTTGATAAGCCTCCTGAGGAACTCGTCATCAGGAACTTTAAGCCTTATCCCCTTCTCCTCTATAAACATTGAGAGCTTACCGGGCGTGAAGGGCTCCCTCAGGAACTCCGCTAGTAGCTCTGGCTTATCCACCAGGTCTTCGAGCATCTTTACATCAATGTTTTTCAAACGGTATTTCACACCATTTATCACCAGGGGATTGTAGCCGTCAGTCTGCAACAGGTTTACGAAGAACTTCACATCGTAGTCTCGTATCTCAGGGTGGAGGAAGACGTATTCACGTCTGTTCTGGTTAACATCCCTGTAGTTAGCGTTCCCTGTTGAATAGTACTCAGGAGTCATGACGAAGTAGTTGTAATCCCTCTCCTGATCCCCATGCTTCCTAAGGTAGAGATAGTAGACGAGGGGCTTCTCCTCATCGAGCACGAGAGGGTAGCCTCCTCTCAGGACATTGTCCAGGTAGCATTGCTTAACATACTCGTCGAAAAGCTTTGAAGAAGTCTTCGTGGAGACATCCTTCACTATCTCCTCTAACACTGCATTTGCCTCGGCACGCTTCCCCTCAAGATATTCTTGATTCGTGAACCTCCCAACATACTCCTCAAGCACCGCCATGCTCGGAGCATAGCCTATTACAGTGTAAAGCTTGACCACCCCGCCTGGCTCAAGCCTTGTCTCAACAGGTGAGAAGGCTGAGGGCGGCTTGTTGAAAGTCACCTGTCTTCCGCCGGCCAACTCCCTCAGGGGTTTAGCAATGAAGTTTACAGGTTTAAACAGGGAGGTGTCGCTGCCGAAGACCAGGTCAGGGTCGACTATGGGCTTCAGCAACACGCTCCTCCCATCCAGGACGGCGGTGGAAACGTAGAAGTTGCCCTGGGTTAACTCCTCAACCCTGGGGACATCCTCCGTTGAAGACCTCAGCTTGAAGAATGGAACCCCCTTATCGAGGTTGTAGACCTCTATCCAAGCTTTAATCGTTGTAAGCATGTGTTTTAAAACCCAGTCGTTCACGCCGTAGGGTACTATGAAGGGCATGCCGTCAAGTATTTCAACCCGTCTAGCGTTTGCGGAGAGGTTCTCAACGATCACTCTTCTCACTAGCGCTGGAATCCTCTCCAGTGGGATTGTATAGTATAGGATGTTGATCTTAAGGCCTAGCTTCTCGTTAACCTCCTCTACTTCCAGCTCGCCCCTTCCTATGTACATTCTCTGCGTGATTCCCTCGCCAGGCATGGTGAAAGGCTCGTGGAAAACCCCCTCGTCAGGTAGCTTTACAAAGGTTCTGAAGCCATGGGTCCATACTTTTTGGTACGCTCTAACAGCGGAGTCGAACTCCATTATCGGGTGATCCTTATCCTGGAAGCCGAAGGAGCTCACGCATTGCGCCCTGTTAACGTAGAACACCCAGAGGGGAATGCCCTTCTGCCCTGCTATGCCCGGCAGGAAGCTTGCGAACGGCCTGGATACATTGTAGTTCTCTATGTAAAACCTGCCTCTCTCGTCGAATCCGTGCTTCCCCACACGCCACGACCTATAAATAGGGGATCACAAGGGTCTGTTAAAAATGAGGACAGTTTAAATTTTTCAACCTCTTCGAATAAGGAGTAACCCGGTTTCGAAAAATATATGTGATTTTAAAAGTGTACCTTATTAGTTAGAATTTTGGGCACGGTGTAAGGAGTGGGGCTCGAGACCATATACAGGGACTACACGTACAAGTTGACAATAGGGTTTACATTCATCTCTCTCCTGCTCGGGTTAACGATTCAGACTGTTTACAGAGACCTTTTCTCCTCCCTCGTAAAGTTAGCCTTGACTGAGGAGTATAGTTACATCCTCGTCGCGCTTTTCTCCACGCTTTTCGTGATATACCTCTCACTGAGGTACACCGGGTTCTCCTACGGTTTAAGAGTTAGCAAGATACTTGCATCAATTTTACTAGCCCTACTTTCCCTGTCGATTTACCAATTCTCAATCATCGATCTAGAATACAGGGTTCAGTTACAAGCCTTAAGCTTCTCACTCTTCTTCATAGCTCTCGTAACCCTGGTGTATGAGCCGAACACTCCCGGAGAGCTAATTCCGCTTTTCACACCTCTCCTCCTAACTCCTCTGCCGGCCAGCTTTCTCGACTCAGTAACTCCTGTCCTATCCAGGTATGTTGGGAGGCTGGTGGGCTTTATCGCAGGGGTTAGAGTGGTTGAGGCCCCGGGTTTCACCCAGCTAGAGGTGGTTACGTCAACAGGGGAGACAGCGATCCTGAGCGTTGAGGCTGCGTGCACCGGGATTGTAACCGTGAGCTCGCTGATCGCTATAGCACCTTTAATCATCTACATGTTAACATTCGGTGTTGACAAGCCTCTTAGAAAAGCTGGCATTTCAATAGCTGCTGTAGCCGCTTCCCTCTTCATAGGGATACTGGGGAATATCATAAGGGTTTTAACAGTGGTTTACATGGCTAAATGGTTCGGGGTGGAGCAAGCCTACGACTTCTTCCACTACTCCCCATCCCTGATCTACTCCGCAATCTCCACAGTAATAGCTTTCAGGATTGTTGAAAAACACGCACGGTTTAGAAAAACATTCTCGAGAATTCTGGTTAAACAGGTTGGAGAGAGAGTTACGTGGAGCTATGTTCTAGGAGTCTTCGCCGTGTCAATAATATTCACCAGCATCTTCACCGCGGCGGCTGTACACGCTACGGGAACACCTCCGGGTCAATCAGTTGGTATCCGCCCAGGAAGCGTGGAGGAGATTGTTGAAAACCCTGAGAAGTATCTTTCAACAGGAAGCATCGCTTTCACCAGTAAGCAGTATGATTCCTTCCTGACAAGAGTGCTCGGCGCTCTCGCAGTGTACAGGGTGGGTATTAGAGCTTTCAACGAGTACTACACTGGATATGTTGAGGTCGTGGACACCCCTGCTAGACTACATACCTGGCAGCTATGCCTCACACTCCAAGGGTACAACATCCTAGCATCCTGGGCTGAAGAAGTAAACAATACGAGGGTGGTTTTCATATCACTGGAGAAGCAGGGATGGAGAGGGGTTCTAGCCTACACCCTGCTACCCATCCCTGCAGGAATCGGCAACGCTGAAACCACTGTTTACATCAGGGTATCAGCAATGAAGAGCGGGGAACCAGGTAGCCTGGCCTCCCGGTTAACCGTATTGTTAAGTGAGCTGTCCTCAAACACCATACCGTACTCCAACCGGTTTGTTGGACCAGACCTCATCACCATATCCTCTGCCGGCACGTATTTAATACTAGTAATCCTCATAGCCTATATATCAGCAGTGCTTCTCATAGGTAGGATGCGTAGAACGCGTGGTGAAGTTTGATGAGCGAGGCGGTGAGAATGGGGTTCGACGAGGTAAGCCGGGAGATAGGCGACTTACTCTCCGAGATCTCAAGGGTGTACGTGGGGAAGAAGGAGCTCGTGGAGCTATCGATAGGGGCTCTATTGTCAGGCGGGCACTTGCTAATAGAGGGCTACCCTGGAACAGGTAAGACGCTCCTAGCCAAAGCCCTTGCAAAAGCCATCGGGGGAACGTACAACCGTATACAGGGACACCCAGACGTGCTACCCAGCGATATCCTAGGGTTCCACATATACAGGATCACAGGGGAGAGAATACTTGTAAAGGGCCCCATATTTACCAACATCCTTATGTTCGACGAGCTCAACAGAACTCCCACCCGGTCCCAGGCCGCACTCCTGGAGGCAATGCAGGAGTACCAGGTTACTATAGAGGGTGTCACCCTTCCACTTGAAAGACCTTTCACCGTCATAGCCACCCAGGTTCCCGAGAAAATCTCGAGCGGTGCTTTTAAAGTGTTGGAAACCCTTCTCGACAGGTTCACGCTGTCTGCACCCAGCTATTACAACCCGCCTGAGGAGGAGCTGGAAGTATTGAGAAGGTCGGATTACATAGTTACCCTTCCCATAGAGCAGGTGACAACTCCTAAACGGGTTTTAGAGGTGTCGAGAAGGCTTCACGAACTAGTCCACGCGAGCGATGAAATCCTTGACTACGTGGTGAGGCTTGTCAACTACGTGAGAAACCATAAAGCCGTTTTGTACGGTCCATCACACCGTGCAACAATAAACCTGCTCAACGTGAGCAGGGTGATGGCGCTTATCGATAAGAGAGATTATGTCATCCCCGACGATGTCAAGAAAGCTTTCATCCCGGTGGTAGCGCACAGGTTCAAGCTTGGCGAGGAGTTCGAGCTGGAAGGGTTGACAACCCAGGCTGTAGCGGAAGAGGCTTTGAAAAATGTCCCAGTCCCCAAGTAGGCTTGTCGACCTGGACGTAGCCTTAATCTCTGCTATAGCATTAGCAAGCATTATCATTAAAGCCGGGGTTCTAAGCCAAGGCTATTTTGCAGGGCTTGCCTTATCAATTATTTTGATAAACCTCCTCTTCCTTGCCCGTATCCCCGCCGAGCTTAGCGATTTGCTAATTGTTTACTCAGGGATCCTCCTTGCTACGTGTCTATGCGAAGCACTCGTGGATTATTTCCCCGGCTTCAATGTTGAAATAGTGTTATCCACGGCTTACATTTTACTAATACTTCTTATTCTAAACCAGTTTCACGCTAAGGAGGGCTTCAGCCATGTTGCAACCCCACTTCTACCTGTAGGGGTTCTAGCAAGCATTATAGCAGGGGTATACTTGGGTGTCGATAAACCTCTTCTACTCATCGTTCTCGGGTTGATCGATGCTTTCTCAGCAATACCTGTCTTCGAGTCTAAGAAGCGGGTTGAGCTGAAGCTTGCGATCACCCTTCTAGCATTCCTCACGCTCTACTCCCAGCCATTCGTGAACATGGGGCTCCCCGCCCTACTAGTACTCCTCGGCCTCCACCTGGCTAGGAACGCTTACATTTTACTTGCGAAACACCGTGCCGCAGGGCTCATACTAGTGTTTGACCTGGCATTGAGACCCTTCGCGGTGGTGCTGGCATGACACAGCAATTGCTCGTGCTAGGGTTGAACATGCTTATAATAGCGGGGCTCTTAGCTGCCTACGGGCTTGCAACCGGCTATAACAATTTAGTCGGTGTAGCGGCTTCGCTGGGAGTGCTAGGGGGAGTGTTCATAGCGTACAGTAGGATACCGCGAGACCCTGCTGTCTCATCTCTCCTAAACTATTCGAAAATCCTGGTGGAAGGGGTTACGAGCACTATTGAAGACCTCGACCTGCTAGATGCCAGCTTGTGCATTGTTACAAAAGGGAGCGAGGTGCTCGCAGTCTACTCGAAGATACCGTGCCCTAGCAGGGTTGACCCGGGCCTCGGGTTCGCCGGTGGCTCACCCTACCTTGCAATACCCCTTGACATGCCTGTGTTGGAGTTGGTGGAGTCGTCCACGGGGGAGCTGGATACCATAGAGAAAGCTTTGCGAACCATCGTGATTGAGGAGCTAGGCATGGCTAGGGATGTAGGGGTTTCCGCAACCGGGAACATCTACAGGGTCTACGTTAGCGGGCTGGCTGATGCGTTGAAAGAGTATGTGAAGTACCCGGTTGACCCCTACTCGATCATTATTGCGTCAACGCTGGCCCGGGCTGCAATGATTAATTATCTAAGAGTTATTGAGAAAACTCAAACGCTTGATGGAGTATTGATCACGCTGGGTGTTGGGGAAGTTGCAGGATAGGGTTCTCGCATTCATCTTCATGTTCACAGTGCTCACGGCTGTTTCAACCCTCTCCCTGAGCCTTATCAGGGAGGAGCGGGTGGACTTCTACGCCTCGTTAAGCATCCTAGCCTACTATGTTTCCTACGCTCTAACCCGTCCTGCCACAGGGTACAGGCATGTCAGAGTCCTTAACATTGCGCTCCTAGCATTGTTCGCGCTCATCATAGCTTACAGGGTTTACGGGGTGCTTGCTGCGTGAGACTCGTTGCAACGGTCGCTGTAATACTGCTTGCAACCCTCATCCTGCAGACACTTCTTGTTGAAACCCTGAGTACTCCTCAACCCGTTACCGACTGCACCTACTTGTTAGCTGTTTTTAAGAAGGTTTTAACCGAGGCTCTGGACGGATCCCCCGTTGGAGAATACTATGCGAGAGTAATGCTTGAAACACGAGTAGAGCCTACTCTTTCAAGCCTGCACGAGAAAGTGTACAGGGCTTTCCTCAAGTACTACAGCCTGTTATCCGGCGAATACGAGGGATCTGAGGCTCTTAGAATCCTAGGAGAGGTTTACGAAGGAGTCGACTCTGTAACCCAATACCTGCAACGGCTCCACTCTTGCTCTCAGGATAGGGAGTCGGCTTACGCATTAAGAGCTAGTGCAGAGCTGATGCTGGAAGAGCTGAAGAGCAGGATATGGGAGCTTGAAGCAGTTATCTCGCAGAGAGACTCGCCTCTCACGATCACCACTAACCGGGACACTTATAGAGCAGGGGAGGACGTGCTAGTTACCGTAGCCGTGAAAAACTCGAGCTGCATGGTCAGCAACATATACTTGTCCACCGGGGTAGAGGTATTAGGTAACACTATTTTCCAGTGCAACTCCACCGAGTGCAACGCCTCAATCCCAACCCCGCCAGCCTACTTAGTAGAGAAGTATGTTGGGAGAGAAGGAGCAGTGAAGATCACGGTCATGGCTGAAGCAGTTTGCGGGGAAATGGTCTACAAGCCCTACAGAAGGATTACGGTGCTTTACTCCCGCCCGAGAATCGCGTTGGAGGCACCGTCAAAGATCACGAGAGGAGAATACTTAAACCTGACCATCTACTCTGAAACCTCTGTTGAAATACCGGGCATTGTGAGCGTTAGAAACCGGGCTGGGGAAACCCTTATTGGAAACATAACCATTGCACCAACCCCGCTGGTAATAGGCGTTAACACCTCAATGTACAACTTCACTCTCGGCGAGAACTTGATCAGACTCTGCGTTAACTCCACCGAGACAACGCTCTCCTACTGCATCGATAAGCCGGTATTCTACGAGCCTAGGCATCCCCGCCTTGAGATCATGGTTCCATCAATGATACTCACCACGTATGGAGAGATCCCAGTATTGATTCAGGGAGATCCGGGCAATGATCTCCTCGTTGAGGTTGAGTCAAAGGGATTGTTTACAAACAGGGTTTCCAGCATACTCAACATTAACTGTTCTCTACGTGTTCTCGGCAGCGTGCTCCCCCTTTCCCTCGCCGAAGTAGTGGTCTCCGTAAGGGATCCGAGCGGATACTACGATCCTTATAGTTACACGACTCGTGTAGTAGTCTTCAACACGTTGTCGTTGATCCTGACCCTCATCCTGGGCGTGTCATCCACTATCATCCTCCGAGACCGGGAAAAGGTTTTCTTCATCTTTCTGGAAAAGGGGTTGCGGGGAGGTGTGGAGAAAATGAGCAGAGGTATACGCGACCTAACACAGGATTTGCTGAAGCCCTATGTCACAGGCCTCGGCTCAGCGGTGGCTCTGATATACTATAAGTTGCTTAGACGTCTGACGCAACGGCTTCCCCTAGCATATGAAACTCTCCGAGAACACTACTCTCTCGTTGTTGAAAACGTAGTAGGTAACAGGAGAGTCAAGGAGTTAGCGTGGAAGCTGCTAATCCTGGCGGAGAAAGACATGTATTCAAAGGAGAAGCCAAACATAGAGGAGGCTAAAGAAGTGTACGAGAGTGTTCTAAGTGAGGAGGGAGCCTAGCCCTATACTAGCGTACAGCGTACTCCTAGGCCTGCTCACAGCTCTATCCCTGATAGCAGTGCTACCCACCAATCTCGACTACTACGTGCTGGACACGGGAGACCACGGCTACTCTACACTCTACCATGAGTCAAGCCTTACCCTGTACAGCCTGAAAGAGCTGGAGAAGCACCAGGCTGAATCAGCACTGCTCGTGGTAGGGAGGGATAGGCTACTGGATAAGGGCGAGCTGGACTACGTAATTAATTTTTCCGAGAAAGGAGGCTTGGCGATTGTTTTCGGAACCCCTGAGGTAATCCTCCAAGTACTGAAGACTCTAGGCCTGGACGCTGAGCTGGAGGGATACGTGTACGACCCGGTTTTCAATGCCGGAGACTCCCGCATCGTAGTAGCGTGGGACACACGCTTGAACACAACCCTGGTGATTGACACACCGTTTGCTTTAAGGCTTCCAAGCACTCCAGCTCTCGCTGTACATCCAATTGTATACACAAGCAACTTCTCATTTATCGATGAACACGGCGATGGCCTTTACACGGTGGGCGAGTACCTGGGCGAGGTTCCTGTAGGGTTTGAAATAGAGGTGGGAAGGGGGTTTATGCTAATAGTGTCGGCGAAAGGGGTTTTAACCAACCGCGTCCTCGAGTTCAACAGGGACTGGTTTTCAGCGGTAAGAGCGGGCAGGAGCATCCTTATAGATCAGTCATGGGTGAGGCCCAACCTACTCCTCTATATGAAATCTCTTCTTCACGGGCAGCACGGCATATCCCCCTTCTACCTGGCTTTCATCACTTTAATAGCCACGGTGGCGATCATATATGTTGCTAGGACAGTTTACGCGGAGTAAGGCTGTAAAGGGTTTCACGGCTGTCCTCCTCGTCTCAGCCCCGTTTATAGCCAGGCTGGGCGTGGAGGGTTTAACCCTGGATGCTCACTGGTATATTGCAGTACTACCAGTGTTCATCCTCATGGCTCTCAGCAGGGATTCAAGGCTTCTCTTCGCAGCAGCAACAGGTGCCAGCTTCCTATCATCCTTTAACGGGAACCCGGTAATCCTTATAGCCGCGTCCACCACAGCCTTCCTCGGGTTCCTCACCCTCTACGCAAAGGATCGTGGAAGTATAAGGAAAACCGTAGCAGTAACCCTGTTCTTCTACACACCAGTGCTCATTGTTAATCCATACTCACTGGTACCGCTGACAGCCGTGGTGGCTTGCTTCACCGCTTGCTTGTTGAGGGAGAGCGCTAGGGTGGGAAGGTCACGGGTAGAGGTTAAGCAGGCTGGGAAAACCGTGTATGCTGGTGGACAGGTTAATTACCATGTCTCCATAAAGTGCCCCGGCTTTTTCCAGTACAGAGTGCTCGCGGACGGGCGCGAGGTGGAAAGCGGGAGCGCTGTAAACCAGGCGGATCTGGAGCTAGCGATTAAAGCGTTGAAAGTAGGGGTTAACGAGACATTTGTTCAAGTAGTCGTGAGCGATGGTAAAGGGCTTGCAAGCACCGTGCACGGGCCGTTTGTTCTCCAGTACACCGTCATGGTTAAGGCAGTCCAGCTTCTAAGGGAGGCGGAGAGAATACTGAAGGAGTACGCTAGGTACATAGCGACTCCCAGAATACTCGTGGTGAGGCTGGAGAAGGGTGGGGGCGCAGGGGAATACGGGGCCGGTGAACACCTCGTGCCCGATGAATTAGGACACGGATCGCTGGGCAGGGGGCTTACCGGTGGAGGGGAAGGCCCCGGAACTGGTGGTGAAGATCTTGAGGAACAGGCTTCCCTGCCTGCTGGTTTAGACACGCTTTACTTGGGAACGATGCAACATGGGAATGAGGAAACGGAGCCTTCCTCAAAAGCTAGCATTATGGGTAAGCAACGCTTACGGAGCAGATTCCTCCTCGCGGCTAAGATGATGCGTGAAGTCGCGGAATACGTGTCCAAGATGCTTGCTCAATCCTATACAGGAGATTACGCAGGCGCCCGCGAATACAGCCCAGGTGACAATCCGTACCTGATTCACTGGAAGAAGAGTTTAAAGCTTGAGTTGGAGGAAAGCTTGTTCATCAAGTTGTTCACCAAAGAGGCCGAGGGG
>ERZ1669248.581-NODE-581-length-17026-cov-65.373225_pt1 | contig 17026 bp, 20 predicted proteins | sample MGYA00579296_ERZ1669248 | MGnify/ENA primary metagenome ERZ1669248 (study PRJEB41166, sample SAMN08046057) | hot springs metagenome | biome: hot spring; feature: neutral hot spring; material: thermophilic sediment; isolation source: thermophilic sediment from...
CTCAGCAGGAGTTTTTCTTGAAGAAGAGAAAAAATCAATACAGAAATAAGGAGGAAGGATATGTTAAGAACAATAATTTGTTGCTTGCTAAGCACTTCTTTACTTATCTCTTTAACAAACATAGCCTTTGCAGAGGACGATACATATGTCAAGATTCAGGAAATGGTTAATGATCTTGGCAGTCCACCTGAAAGAGCAAAGAATAATGGTAAATGGCAGAAGTGTGTTGATGGCGGTAGAAAAAAGATAACCATAAAGAGAACTAAAGATGGAACAACCTATGAAGGCATATATGAAAATTGCAAAGAATGGGGCAGGTTAAGAAATGGACATGTGATAATAACTATTCAGTGAATAGAGTATATGGCGTAGAAATCTATCATCCCTTCGTGATTTAAATTAAATTATGAATAATCAAGAACTGGCAGAAAGTTTAATTGACTATTACATAGCTTTTTTATCTCCTGAGAAAACCAAATTTATTATACCCGATGACCCTGAAAACTTAGTTTTTTTGGGTGAGGATCATATTGCTGAGATTTTAAAGGCTATCAAACAAAAGGGTTATCGCAATTTTGATTTATTTCAAATAATAAAAGATGAAGAAGTAGTTGCGAGAATTAAAGAACTTATTGAAAAAACTCAATTAGAAATAGAAGAAAGCTTCAAATTAGCCTTTGCCTTTCCTGTTTTTAAAGATAAAGAAAAGAGTGCTTATTGTGCTTTATTAAAATATGATCTCGAGATAAAAGATGGAAAACTGGTTATTTGTCCAAAAGAAATTAACAAAGAATTCATTGAGAAACTAAAAGAAATAGACCCCCAAAATAAAAAAATTCAAGAATTAGAAATTCTAACCCAGAGAGAAGATCACACTAAAGATTTTGAATTTTATTTAACCTTTTTAGAAATCTTTGCAGGATTAAGTCATATTCATTTATTATCACTTCCCCCACCGCTCTCTTTCTGTGTAGTAAGCGTGAGTTTATTGAATAATTTCAAAAAACTCAAAGATCGCTTGATTTTAAAAAACAGGGATTATGAACCAACTTATAAAGATAAAATAATCTCTAATGAGAAGCCTGTTGACCTGAGTGAAGAGCAATTGGGCTTTATTTATATTTATCCAGCCACGCATTATACAAAAAATCTTGTTTTAGATTTGAAGGAGATTAAAAACAAAATAAAAAGCGATAGGCAGATAGAAGAGAAGATTTCCCAACTATGGGATTATAAAACTAAAACCTTCAATAGAAATAATCAATACAGATATGCTTTTTTAGAGAATGAACTAACTCGCTCCCAGCAAGAGGCATATAACACTATAATAAACAATTTTCTATCTCTTATTGAGGGACCTCCTGGTACAGGGAAAACTCAGTTGATCGCTACTTTTGCTGCTGAGATGATGTTGGCTAATAAAAAAGTAGTAATAACAAGTACAAATAATAAGGCTGTGGATAATGTATATCAAAAATTAAAAGAGTTTGATGAAAAAAACAAAAGTCATCTTAAAACAGGCAAAATTCTTCGTGGATATGCAAGACTTGGTAGTGAGAGTTATATAAAAGAGTTTGCTAAGGAGTTAAGTGAATTTATTGATGAAGTAAAACAAATCCCGGATGAGAAAATTGAAGAAAACATTAACTCACTCACAAAGGAAGTAAACATTTTGAGAGATTTTATAGATAAATATTATCAAATTAAACAAATTTCTTATGATGAATACAAAGAATATTTTAAAGATTTCCAATTAATGGAAGATTTTGATAGAGAACAACTCAAAACATTGAAATATTTAATTGAAAGACTCAATAAATGGTATTTAAATTTATTTCCAATTAACTTATTAATAGGCAAAAAATACAAAGAAGATCTGGCAAAATTTTGTGATGAAAAGGGTCTTTTTTTACCATCACTTAGAGATAGAAAATATCTCTCCTGTAAAGAAATCTACAATAGGGAAAAGGATACCTTAGATATACTGAATAAATTATGTGAATTAAATTTGATTAAAAAAGAATTTAAAAACCTTACTGAAAAAGTAAAAATTCTTATTAATGAAAATGAGGAGGATATAGATAAACTTTTTAAACTTGCCAGAAAATTTTACTACCTAAGAAAAAGAGAATTAAATTACTGGCAATTGGCAAATGACAAAGATTGGATTAGCAAAATAGATTCTAATAAAATAAAAATAAATGAGGGGCAGCTTTGGGGATTGGAAGACTACCTTTTCAAATACGCTCCTGTCCTCATTACTACAGCTCTTAGTTCTCCTAGAATTTGTAAACCAGCAGTAGACCTAATTGATTATGTCATTGTAGATGAAGCAGCTCAGACCCTCTTTTGTTATACATTCTCACTATTTATAAGAGGAAAACAATTTGTAGCTATTGGAGATAACAATCAACTTGGTCCTGTTGTGACAAAGAAAGACTATATTTCTCTTCCTCAGAATATCAAGCCATATTTGTCCTGTGATAAAAGCGTATATGATGTTATAGAAGCAATAACCAATAAAAGCTCACATGTGAGATTAAAAGAACATTTCAGATGTGCCAGACCAATAATTGAGTTTTGTAACAATCTAATAAAATATGGTTTAGAAATAGAAACAGAGGCAGAGAAGCTGGAAATTAAAAATTCCAGAATATCCCATTTATTTGAACAACACTTAGCTTTTATTGATGTTAAGGGAAGATCAAGAGGTAACAAAAGCAAATACAACGAAGAAGAAATCAAAGTAATTGTTGATTTGATTTCGGAGCTTAGTAACGAAATAAAGTTAGAGCAAGTGGGGGTTATAGCACCTTACAGATTGCAGATTGACAAATTAAAAGAAAGAATGAAAGATTTTAAGGATTTAGCTGTTGGCACAATCCATACATTTCAAGGAGAGGAAAAAGATATCATTATTTTAAGTTGTGTTTGCGGGAATGCGAAAGAATTTCAAAATAGTATTCTTCTATCAGATAAAAGACTGATGAATGTAGCAGTTTCAAGGGCAAGAAAACATCTTATAGTTGTAGGCAACAAAGAGGCTATAGAACATATACCTGATGATGGCATAAGAAAATCTCCTATAAAAGAGCTTTTGAATCACATTTCAAAAAAAGGGATAGTAGTGAATGGAGGTATTTTTAAGTGAAAGGCATAAAGATACAGAAGGCAAAATCATTAAAAGGTGAGCTTACACCTCCTTCTGATAAGTCCATCACCTACAGGGCTATCATGTTTACCTCCCTTGCAGATGGAAAGAGCATTATAAGGAATCCCCTCATGACAGAAGACCCCATAAACACCATGAATGCTATGCGGGCACTGGGAGTAACCATAGAGGCTGAAGCCTTTAGCCTTAATTATTCATGGCAAGGGTCTCAATGGATGGAAGGTATAATAGAAGATTTTTAAAATTTAAGATTTTTTTAAGAATTTTATTCAATAATTAACCAAAAATTAACCAAAAATTTCCAAAGAAATCTTTTACAATAATTCTAAAAAATTTTTACGAGGAGGTAGGATGGGTATAAAAAAATTAAAACGTATGTGGAGTATGGGATTACTTTTTGCCCTTTTAGGGGGAGCTTTAATAGTAAGTGGTTTTAACTCTCATGTAGAGGCTAAAAAGGCTCAACTAGCTCCTCCAGAAAGAGCAGATGTTCAAACCTGTTATAGCTCTCAAAGTGAAATTAAATACCTTCATGCCAATGGTAAATTTAAGGTCATAGAATCTTGTGAACCAAGAGAGAACTGAGGCTAAAGAGTTTACCCAACTTAGACTGGGTCAGGAAGAAAAAAAGACAAAAGGAAGATAATTTAAATAATTCGTTTATCTTTTTAAAAGTAGGGCCTAATTCCTCTCTTGACAAAAATTCAAATTGAAATTAAAATTGTTTTTAATTAAAAAAAATTAAAAAGGAGGTGGGTTATGGAGGAGGTAAAAGTAGTTTCTATGCCAAGAATTGGGGATCCTGCTCCATCTTTTCAGGCAATGACTACGATGGGGCCTATCAAATTTCCTGATGATTTTAAAGGCCAGTGGGTAGTTTTATTTTCTCATCCTGCTGATTTTACTCCCGTTTGTTCTACCGAATTTCTTGGTTTTGCAAAGCTAAATCAGGAGTTTCAAAAGAGAAATGTTCAATTAGTAGGTTTGAGTGTGGATAGTGTATTTTCACATATTGCCTGGGTGATGAATCTTAAAGAAAAGACAGGGATTGAAATACCCTTTCCTATTATAGCTGATAGTGATGGTAAGGTAGCCTCTCTTTTTGGCATGCTCCATCCAGGAGAGAGTTCAACTTTCACAGTGAGAGCAGTATTTGTTATTGATCCCAATGCCAGGATTAGAGCAATTATTTATTATCCCCTTTCTGCAGGTAGAAATATTAGGGAAATTTTAAGACTTGTAGATGCTCTACAGACAGCAGATAAATACAGTGTGGCCACCCCTGCTGATTGGGTTCCAACTCCACAAACTTGGGAATTCTCTGAAGAAAATACTAAAGTGATTGTTCCTCCTCCTACTACTTATGAAGAAGCCATGGAGAGATTTAAGGCTAATTATGAATGCATAGATTGGTATCTTTGCAAGAAAAAACTTTCTTAGGAGTTTTTTATGAAACAAGGTTGTGTCTCTCCAGATGGAAAACCCTCAGAGAGGGCTATGAAGTTACTCCAACTAATCCATGAAAAAAAAGGTTTAACCCCTGAAGAGGTAGCCTCTCTTACGGGAAGACCTCTTTTTCAAGTCCGTAGTTCTCTAAGAGAGCTCTATGAGGCAGGTTTCTTAGAGGAAAAAGAGGGAAAATATTTTCTTACGGAAAAAGCTCAAGAATTTCTAAAAGTGTAATGGTGTAAGTATTCCGGGGGCTTTGCCCCCCTATTATTCACTAAAGAGGCTTGTCATTCTCTTCTTTTGAGGTAACTTTTTAAAAAAAATATAATCTTTAGAATGAAAGTCCAAATATGTTTACTGGGCTTGTTGAAGGAAAGGGAATAATCAAAAAAATTCTCCCTAAGGGAGCAGGTTTTTTACTTGAAATTGAGGCTGAATTTTCCTTGGAGGATACTAAGGTAGGAGATAGTATTGCTGTGGATGGCATTTGCCTTACAGCCATCGCTGTTAAGCAAAAAATCTTTGCTGCAGAGGTCTCTCCAGAGACTATTGCGAGGACTACTTTAAAATATAAGAAGCCTGGTGATTTGGTGAATTTGGAGAGGGCCTTAAAGCTTGGAGATCCTCTGGGAGGACATCTTGTCTCTGGTCATGTGGATGGAACAGGAAAAATAGTGAAAATTTTACCCCTTGAAGGTTATCACCTCTTTGAGATTGAAGTGCCTCAAGAACTCTCTCATTATCTCGTTCCTAAGGGCTCCATTGCTGTTGATGGGATAAGTCTTACGATCAATGAGGTTGAGAAAAATCTTATCCGTTTGATGATTATTCCTCATACCTTTAAAATGACAACACTTTCTTTGAAAAAACAAGGAGACTTTGTTAATCTTGAGATAGATATGATTGCTAAAATGGTATATCAGTGGATTAAACCCTATCTTTCCAAGGTAGAAGAAAAACCTCAAGAAAAAATTACCCTTGATTTTCTTGAAAAATACGGTTTTGCTTAGAAATAGCTTTAGGAGGAAGAATATGAAGCTAAATCCTGAAAAGGAAGCTATTGAAAAACTTGCTCTCGAGTTGCTGGTAGCTGCTAGAACGGCACCTAAAGCAAGGGGTCAAGATGAACTTATATTAGCCTTGGTTACTGAGAAAGAAGAAATGGAGAAAATAGCCACTGAAATGGAAAAAATAGCAGAAAGAGGAGAGGCTTTTAAGTTTTTCAAGAGAGATGCTGAGAATTTGCGCCAATCTGAGGCTTTAATTCTTATTTCTCTTGATTTTAAAAAGCCAGTGGGAGTTAACTGTGGGGGATGTGGTTTTACCTGTGATACCATTCTTAAAGAAGAAAGAAGAGGAGCCGATTACGAAGGACCTCTTTGTGCTATGAGGCTTGTTGATCTTGGTATAGCTATTGGTTCAGCTGTTTCCAAAGCTAAGGATCTCTGCATTGATAATAGAGTTATGTATACTATAGGAGTTGCTGTTAAAAAACTGGGGCTTATGCCTGGCCAAATCATTCTTGGAATACCTTTAAGTGTGAAAGGAAAAAATATTTATTTTGATAGAAAATTCTAAAAATCTTGGTCAAAGTAAAAATCTGCGGAATAACCAATAAAGAGGATATTGAATTCCTTGAAAATTTTTCTGTAAACTATCTTGGTTTTATTATGTATCCACCTTCCCCAAGATTTGTTGGAGATCGCCTAGGGGAATTACTTGGGTTTGTTAAGAAGGCTTTGAAGGTTGCTGTATTGGTAAATCCTACCTTTGAAGAGGTTAAAAAGGTTCTTGACTTAGGGGTGGATTTAATACAACTTCATGGGAATGAAACACCCGATTTTGGCAAAAGAATAGGTTTTGAAAGGATAATTAAAGCTTTCAGAGTAAGGGATAAAATAAATTTTCAAGAACTTGAGGCCTGGAAAGAGGCAAAGGCTCTTCTTCTTGACACTTATCTTGAGGGAGTTTTTGGGGGAACTGGAAAGGCCTTTAATTGGGAGCTTGCAAGAGAGGCTGTAAGAAAAGGTTTTAAGATTTTTCTTGCAGGAGGCCTTAAACCAGAAAATATTTTAGAGGCTATAGAAATTGTCAAACCCTATGGAATTGATCTCTCCTCAGGGGTAGAAGAATACCCAGGAAAAAAGGATCATAGAAAAATAGAAGAACTCTTTGAAAGATTAAGCAAATTGAAGGACTAAGGGGGAACCTTCCCCCCTTTTCTTAATTAGGCTCAACCAAAGCCAAAACCGCTTCCACCACAGGACCCACTCCCAAATCCAAAGCCTCTACCCCAGGAGGTTGCAAAAGTTGAATATTCCTTTGTAACTCTTTTGGAATTACAATAAGGACATCTAACCTCCTTTTCCTCTTCCTTGGTAAAACATAGGATTTCAAAAATCTTTCCACAATCCTCACACCTAAATTCATAAATTGGCATAATGTCCACCCCCTTCAAATTTTATATTTGTTTATCATAATAATAATAATTTCGCATTTTTCAAGGCTTTAAATTGCCTTCTTAGAACTCTCTTCGCCATAAGTTACTTAAACTTAAATTCTGCCATAAACATATGACCTTTTTGCAAGGGCTTATCTACTTGAAGAATCAAAAACAGCTCAAAGACTCTCTTTTAATAACGATCCTCTTAGAAGATAAGAATAAACTCTAAGTTTTAAGGTTATGAAATATCATAACCAATATGAAATTGAGTTTATTTTTCTTCCCAATTTAAACCAAGGGTTTCCAAAAAAGAGGTAGAGAGGATAGGATAAAAAGTTAGGGATAATTAAAGTATTTGAAGGAAAGGGGATATTTAAAAATCTATCTAGTCTCAGGAGGTATGGATGCATAGAGACCCTTGACAAAGGAAAAGTTGAGGTTATATTAATATTGATTTTGCCGAGGTGGCGGAATTGGTAGACGCGCTGGCTTGAGGGGCTAGTGGGTTTTGGCCCGTGCGGGTTCGAGTCCCGCCCTCGGCACTCTTACTTCTTTCTCGGATTCATTATTTCTTGGATTCTCTCACCAAGTAGGATAAAAGCAAGTACCGTCAATAAAATAGCAAGCCCAGGAAAAAAAGATAACCACCAGGCAACTTCAAGGGTTTCCTTTCCTTCAATAAGCATATTTCCCCAAGAAGGAGTAGGGGGCTGAACTCCTATTCCTAAAAAAGAAAGGGCTGATTCAATAAGAATAGCATTTCCCATCCCAAGAGAGGCAGAGACAAGGACTGGTGGTAAGGCATTAGGAAGAAGATGTCTAAAAATAATTCTCATAGAAGAAGCTCCATATATTTTAGCAGCAAGAACAAATTCCCTCTCCTTTAAAGATAGAATTTCAGCTCTTACAAGTCTTGCAATTCCCATCCAAGAAGTAAGCCCAATCACTATCATTATATTGAGAATAGAAGGCTCAAGATAGGCAATAACAGCTAATATGAGAAAGATAGTGGGAAAGCAAAGCATAATATCAATAAATCTGGAAATAATTTGATCAATAATTCCCCCAAAATACCCTGCTATAGCTCCTAAGAATACTCCAATTAACAAGGATAACCCTACGGCAACAAGGCTTACCTCAAGGGAGATACGGGCTCCATAAATCATTCTACTCAAAACATCTCTTCCAAGAAGATCGGTCCCAAGAGGGTGTTTGAGACTGGGAGGTTGAAGGATTTCGTCCACTCTTATTTCCAAGGGATCGTAAGGGGAGATATAAGGCCCAAAAAGGGCAGTTCCAATAAGAGTAAAAACTATTAAAAGGGCCAAACATCCGCTCTTTCCTTGGCAAATTTCTTTGAGCATAAATTATTTCTTTCCACTAAGTCTTATTCTTGGATCAGCCAGGGCATATCCAATATCTGCTAGAAAGTTACCAAGAAGGGTTAAAAAAGAAACTAGCAAAAGATTGGCCATAATAACAGGATAGTCTCTACTCATAACAGCTTGCCACATAAGCTGACCAAGCCCTGGAATTCCAAAAATGGTCTCAAAGATAACTGAACCTCCTATTAACCCAGGAAGAGAAAGTCCAAGTAGAGTAATCATAGGAAGAAGGGCGTTTCTCATGGCATGTTTATAGAGAATAACCCTTTCAGGAAGGCCTTTGGCTCTGGCATAGGTGATATAATCTGCCTTTAGGACTTCAAGCATAGAATTTCGAAGATATCTTGAAAAACCTGCTATTCCTCCAAAGGTTGCCACAAAAAGGGGGCAAAGGAGGTGCTTTGTCCAGTCAAGGATTTTTTCAAAGAGGCTCATTTTATCATAACCTACGATAGAGTGAAGCCCAGAAATGGGAAGCCATTGAAGTTTAACTCCGAAAATTAACATAAGAAGGAGAGCCAGCCAAAAACTGGGCATAGCATAACCAAAAAAGGTTAAAAAGGTAAATATCTGATCAAAACGGGTTCCTGACTTTACTGCAGAAAGCACTCCCAGAGGAATACTTACAAGTAGGATAAGTATTAAGGCCAAAGTATTTATCAAAAGGGTTACAGGGAGTCTCTCTTTAATTTTATCCCATACAGGCCTCTGATCCAGACTAAAGGACCTTCCAAAATCAAGTTTTATGATACCTTTTAGCCAGTTAAGATACTGGATGTGTAAGGGCTTATCAAGACCATACATTTTGATTAATCTTTCTCGATATTCTGGCGTAATTTTGGGGTTAAACTCGGTAAGTGGAGTTAAAGGTCCTCCTGGGGCAAGGTGCAAAATCCCAAAACTAATTACCGTTACTCCCCAGAGAGTAACCAGAAGAATTAAAAACCGCTTAATAAGATAGGTGAGCATTTTTTCTCTCGGCTTCTGAGGGCTTAAGATAGAGAGGCAATAGTTCTTCTCCTTTTATAGGCTTTATTACCCCTTTTTTCAATTTTAGCGAGGCCACATAGGAGAGCAAGCCTGCTCTTAAAAGGGGAGGAATCGCAGGTTTTATAAAATTCTCACCAAAGAGCTTTAGAAATTCTTCTTCCCATTTTTCAAGGGTTTCACTCACAAAAAGAGTTGGGCCTGAGACGATTTCCTTTAGTTCTTTAAAAGGAATAAGACTTGGAGAAAGTAAAGACTCAAAATGATCACCCTTCCATTGATAAAGAGCAATGAAAAGCTCCTTGGAATAGGCATCCACTATAGAGAGAATTGGATAAGGAGAGCCTGGATAATTCCAGGCAAGGATTTCAAGGCTTGAAATAGGTAGAAAGGAGGGGTTTCGAATAAGATCCAAGGCCTTTACCACGGAAAGACCAATTCTAAGCCCAGTAAAACTCCCTGGCCCTATATCTACCGCTATATACTCAAGCTCTGAAAGAAATTCTTTGAAATTTTCTTTAAAAAAGATAAGTCCTCTAAAGATTCCTTGGGCATAGGATTCCTTTGCACGAAAATTTATTTCCCAGAGAAGCCCACCTTTATAAAGGGCAAGGCCTCCTGTTTTTCCTGAGGTAGAAATAGAGAAAATAAGCGGGGACTCTAATGAAGCTTCCATCCCGTAAGAAGACGAACAATATCATTATAAAAAACTGCTACAGAAAGGCCAATGATAATTATTAAACCAATTTTAAAAATTAGTTCCTGAGTTTTGAGAGAAAGGGGTTTTCTTCTTAAGGCTTCGATGACAAAGATGACAATATGTCCTCCATCAAGCATAGGAAGTGGCAGAAGATTTAACACCCCAAGATTTATGGAAAGAAGTGCCATAAACGATATAAAAGCAAAGATTCCAAGTCTTGCTGAATCTCCAGCAAATTTCCCAATGGTAATAGGGCCTCCAAGAGTTGAAAAGGGTAGTTCTCCAGTAAGAAGTTTATAAATAGCAAGCAAAGTTAAGGCTGTAAAATCATAAACTTTTTTGGCTGAAAGATAGATAGCTGTTAAAAGATCAACCTTTTCATGCACAAGTTCTGAGGTTGCTCGAATACCGATAACAGGAATTTGAGTTTTTTTACCAAAGATATTGGTCCCCTCCATATACATAGGAGTTATTTTAAAGGAAAGAATTTTTTCTCCACGCTTTACCTTTAGTTCAATTTCCTGAAGCTTTTCTTCCTTTCTCATCTCAAGAAGGATATCCTCAAAGGATTTAACCTTTTTTCCATTGATTTCGAGGATTTTATCTTCTTTCATAAGGCCTGCTTTTTCTGCTGGACTATCTTTAAGGACTTCTCCTACAACGGGTGGAGTATAGGTTTTTCCTAAGAGAGAAAAAATTAAGAAAAAGGCTAGAAAGGCAAAGAAAAAATTAGCAAGGGGGCCAGCAACTACAATTAGGGTCTTTTGAATGGGAGATTTAAAGGCAAAGGCTTTATTTGTTTCCGCAACACTTGGGAGGCTTTCAGGATGCTCTCCATAGAGTTTCACATATCCTCCCAATGGAATAAGAGAAATTCTGTACTCTGTCTCTCCTATAGTTAAACCAAAAAGCTTTGGACCAAATCCAAAGGAAAAGATTTCAACCTTTACCCCCATCTTTTTGGCTGCCAGAAAATGACCTAATTCATGAATAAAAACAAGGACTCCAATAACTACTAAGGTTGCAAGTAAAGTAATTATCATCTCTTTTCCCTCTCTATAATCTCCTCAGAAAAGCTTATAACTTGCTGATAAAGATAAAGATAATCTTCTAGGCTTTCTCCTGGTTTAAAGGTAAATCTAAACTCATTTAAAATTTTTTCAAGAAAATAGGGAATTTCTCTAAAGGAAATTCTTTTTTTTAAAAAGGCTTCAACTACTACCTCATCTGCAGCTTCAAGAATAAGGGGATAGGGAGCACCTTGAGAAGCTACTTCATAAGCCAGACGAAGACAAGGGAATTTTTCAAAATCAACCTCATAAAAGGTGAGCTCACGTACTTCCTTTAGGTTAAGTGGGCTGTAAGGTAAAGGCCATCTTTCAGGATAACTTAAGGCATAGGCTATGGCAATCTTCATATCAGGCCTACTTAGATGAGCTAGGAGGGACCCATCAATCATTTCGATAAGGCTGTGAACTATACTTTGAGGATGAACAAGAACTTCTATACTCTGGGGAGGAAAGTCAAAAAGTTCAACTGCCTCAAGAACCTCAAAGCCCTTGTTCATAAGGGTAGCAGAGTCTATGGTAATTTTTGCCCCCATCTGCCAAGTGGGATGCTTTAAGGCAAGCTCAGGAGTGACCTTGTCAAAATCTTTTAGATCCCATTTAAAAAAAGGGCCACCAGAGGCTGTTATGATTAACTTCTTAATATAGGATTTTTTTTCACACTTAAGAAGCTGAAAAAGGGCCGAATGTTCACTATCGACAGGGATAATTTCTCCCTTAAATGCCTTAGCCACTTCTTTTAAAATAGAGCCTGCGGCAATGATACACTCTTTATTAGCCAGAGCTACCCTTTTTCCCTTTTTTAAAGCATAGTAAGTGGGAATGAGGGCCTTTAAGCCTGAGATGCCAACTAAAAAGAGATCAGCCTCCTCAAGTTCAGAAAGCCACTTTAATCCTTCATCACCGGAAAATACATAAGCCTCATAGGAAAGAGATTTCTTAAGCTTCTCTGCTTGCTCTTTATCTTCTACAACAAGATAAGGAACTTTAAAGGCCTCTGCTTGCTCTTTTAAAAGTGAGACATTTTTTTTGGCTGAAAGCCCTATAATTCTAAATTTTTCAGGAAACTGAGAAACAACCTCTAAAGCTGATCTTCCTATAGACCCCGTTGAACCAAAAATAACAAGGTTTTGCATTTACTTACTTGTGGGAGGAAGTGAAGGAATCTCCTTAGGAGGTAAAGGAAGAGGTAGGGGCTGAGGAGAGGCCTTGGGATTAGTAGCTTTAGGTAGATTTTCTGGTAAGGCAATCTTGTGTTTATTAGTAATTATCTTGGAGAGAAAAATGGAATTTAGAAAGAAAAGAATAACAAGGACCATAGTTACCTTGTTTAAAAAACTTGTAGGCCCTGCCCCACCAAAAATAGCTTCAGCTCCTCTAAATACAGCTCCATATTCTGAACCCTTAGTAACATTAACAAGAACGATTAGGATAATTAAAAGGGCAAGAATTATTTGAAAAACTATAAGTAAAGTCTCCATTTTTCCCTCATCTTTAAGTTTTTTAAATTTTAGCCCCTTTTTTGGAATTTGCAATTTAGAGAAGGGGAGAGGAAGGAAAATAAAAAATTTAAATTTCCTCTTGACTTTGGGGATAAATTTTATAAAAATAATAAATCCATGGAGGTTATTACAGTTAAAAGCACAAGAAAGACAGAGCTTATTGATATTACCTCTGAGATTGAAAAGGTTCTTCCCAACAAAGATGGCATTTGCATTCTCTTTAATCCACATACAACAGCAGGTCTTATTGTCAATGAAGGAGCTGATCCTTCAGTGAAGGAAGATATACTTGCCATATTTTCACACCTTGCTCCTGATAAATATCCCTATCGGCATCTTGAGGGAAATTCTCCAGGACATATAAAATCAAGCTTAACAGGTCCTACTTTAGTACTTCTTGTTGAGAGAGGAAAACTTGTCCTTGGAACCTGGCAGAGAGTTTTTTTTGCTGAATATGATGGTCCAAGAACAAGAAAAGTCTTTGTCAAATTTTTGGAGGGATAAATTTAATGAAGATTTTATTTGTTCTTTTTGGAATTTTTCTGTTAGTGTCCTGCAAGGCTCAACCTCAATATTACCAACAGAAGGCGAGCTCACATAAAGAGATTGCTAAAATTTATTTTCAAGAAGGGCGTTACGCAGAGGCCTTAAAGGAACTTGAGTTAGCCAAGGATACTGACAAATGTGACGCCGAAACCTTTAATCTTTTAGGTCTTGTCTATATGGCAAGAAAAGAATTTGTTAAGGCTGAGGAAGCTTTTAATGAGGCTTTAAAGCTTGATCCTAACTTTTCTGAGGCTTATACCAATTTAGGCTCCCTAAGGATGATGCAGGGAAAATATCGCGAAGCCCTTTCCTATTTTGAGAAGGCCCTAAGGAATCCCCTCTATCTAAATTCTTATATTGCCTATACTAATATGGGATGGGCTTATTATCAATTAGGTGATAAAGAAAAGGCCCTTATGTATCTTCAAAAGGCTCTGAATGAAAGGGCAAGATTTAGCAAAGCCCTAATCTATATGGCCCTTATTTATTTAAATGAAGGAGATCTTAGCTCTTCAGAATTTTATCTCAAAAGGGTTTTAAAGGCAGATCGGTCCAATCTTGAAGCTAGGTATTATCTCGGTGAGGTCTTTTTTAGACAGGGCAGGCTTGATCTTGCCAAAGAAATATGGGAATCCATCCTATCTATTTCCCCTGATTCTGAGTGGGGAACCCTTGCTGAGCAAAAAATCTATTTAGTAGAAAGACTAAAGGCAAATAACTCTTAGCTTTGTAGTGCTAATTCCTTTTTTAAGGCCTCCCCCTTTTCCACATAGGCTTCAAGCCTATTTAAAGCCTTAATAAGGGCTTTGAGACTAGCAATTACAATATCTCCATCCTTTCCAAGCCCTGCTGATTTTATACCCCTCTCATCTTCCAAGATTACACCACAGATGCCCTCAGCCGAAGTTCCCCCTGAGAGGGCATCAATATGGAAATCTATAAGCTTTATGGCCTTTTTTCCTTCTTCCTTTCCAAAGGTATATCCCAAGGCCTCAGCCACAGCCTTATAAGCTGCATCAATTGGACCTACACCAAGCCCAACCGATACCCTTTTTCCAAGCAGTTTATCTTCAATCTCAACCTGAGCAATAGGTTTTAAAGATCCACTAAGAACACTTATAACTTGTGAAGATACTAATTTATATCGATATTCCTGCTCAAGAAGCAGATCAAGAACAATACCCTCAAGATAGGCATCATCAACCTTTCTCAAAATATCTTTAACTTCCAATCTATATCTCTCAAAAACCTGATCAAGAAGTTCCTTTGAAAGTTTCCATCCAAGGCTTTCCAATTTAAAGGCTATAGCATGTCTTCCAGAATGTTTACCAAGAATTATAGCTGAACCTGTCCAACCAATCTCCTTAGGATCAATGATTTCGTAGGTAGTTCTCTCACAAAGTACTCCATGCTGATGAATTCCTGACTCATGGGCAAAAGCATTAGCTCCCACAATGGCCTTATTAGGCTGAACATACATTCCAGTATGTTTGGAGACGAGCTGACTTACTGGAACAATCTTTTTAGTATTAATTCTCATTTGCGGTTCATATCCTAGTTTTTCTTTAAAAAAATCTGCTCTGGTCTTAAGGGTCATAATTATTTCCTCTAAGGCGGCATTACCTGCTCTTTCTCCTATCCCATTGATAGTTCCCTCAACCTGCGTAGCCCCTGCAAGGATAGCAGAGAGAGAATTGGCCACAGCCAGCCCTAAATCATTATGACAATGCACCGAAAGCCTGATTTCTCCTTTCTTAAGAGCCTCTTCATACCCAGCTTCTTTAAGAGTCTCTATGAGATATTTGATTAGGTCATAATACTCCTGAGGGACTGTATATCCAACAGTGTCTGGAATATTAATGGTGGTGGCTCCTGCTTTGACAACTTCAAGGACTACCTGGGCAAGATATTCTCTCTCGCTTCTTGTGGCATCCTCTGCAGAAAATTCTACATCAGGACACAAAGATTTAGCAAAGGAGACTGCTTCTCTAGCCAGCTGGAGAACTTCTTCTTTGGTTTTCTTGAGCTTATATTTCAAATGAATGTCTGAAGTAGCAATAAAAGTATGAATTCTTGGTCTCTCAGCAGGTTTTATGGCTTCCCAGGCCACCTCAATATCTTTTCGATTGGCTCTGGCAAGGGCTGCAATGGTTACTCCTTTTACCTCCTTGGCTATAGTCTTTACTGCTTCAAAATCTCCAGGAGAGGTAATGGGAAAACCTGCCTCAATAACATCAATCCCTAATTCAACCAGAGCTCTACCTATCTCGATCTTCTGCTTAATATTTAAAGATACTCCTGGAGACTGTTCTCCATCCCTTAAGGTGGTATCAAAAAATATAATTCGTGAATTCAAGGCTTTCCTCCTTTAGATAGGAATTAATTTTAATTTAAAACTATTTTAAACTTTTTCAACCTATCTTAAAATTTTAGGGTTCATTATATCACTATCTAAGGCCTTAAAAAGGGCTATTCAAGTGGGAAAATTTTGTTAAAATGGCTTTATGTTTTTAAAACCTTTAAAAATATTTTACCAAAAAATCTTAAGAGATGAAATCCTCCTTTATGCTCAAGGGTTAACTTACAATACTCTTTTGACCCTTATTCCCCTTTTGGGCATCATAATCTCTTTTGGAAGAAATTTTCTCAATGAAGATTCTTTAATTTATCAAAGTTTTTCCTTTTTCTCCAATTATCTTACCACCGAGGCTTTAATAGTGGTTATGGAAAAAATAATAGGTCTTCTTGAAAATCTTAAAAAATTTCCCCTAGGAAAATTTAGTATTCTCTTTTATTTCCTAATGAGTCTTGGGCTTCTTTTTCAGATTGAAGATTGTCTAAACAGGATATTTCTAAGTTTCAAGAGAAGATCTCTCAAGGATCGTCTTTTATTTTACTGGATTGCCTTAACCTTTGCGCCTTTTATTTTTTTCCTCCCTCTTTTTCTTCAAACCTCTTTTAAAAATTTTTTAGGTTATACTACAGTTTTTTATTTTTTATTCTTGTTAGGTTTTTTTTATCTTATTTATATCTATTTTCCTGCAAGAAAAGTAAGCAAGATAGCTTCTTTGGGTGGAAGCCTTTTTGCAACAGTTCTCTGGTTTTCTTTTTCTTTTCTTTTTGGCATTTATGTGAGGACTGCTGTTTCATACTCAAAACTATATGGAAGTCTTTCGGTGATTCCTATATTTTTGCTTTTCGTCTTTTTAAATTGGCTGATTTTTTTAATTGGAGCTGAGATAAGTTATTTTATTGAAAAAAAACCCTGGAAAAAAAAGACATTAGAACTACACACGCCCTACAAAGAGATTCTTATTCTTTTAGAACTTAGCAAAAATTTTTACATGGGAAAAATTTTAACCTTAGAGGATCTTAATGAGCTTTTACCTCTCTCTGAAGAAGAGCTCCTTCTTAGTATTAAGGACCTTGAAAAAAAGGGACTAATTACTCTTAAAGACGAAGAGCTCTTTTTCAAAAAACCGCCAGAAAATATTAAACTTTCTGAAATTCTTAATTTAGAAGAAATAGAAAGGCTTGAAAGGGAAGAAAAAATGGGCGAAATAATGACCAAATTATGCCCTTTAAAAGAGAATGTTTCAGGAAAGACTTTAAAAGATCTTCTTAACATATAAGTGCCGAGGGCGGGAGTCGAACCCGCACGGGGTTAGCCCCCAGTGGATTTTGAGTCCACCGCGTCTGCCAGTTCCGCCACCTCGGCTACTAATTAAGCTCTTTTAAAGTAAATTTTAGCATTATTCATTTGGAATACAAGGGG
>ERZ1669248.583-NODE-583-length-16994-cov-15.079284_pt1 | contig 16994 bp, 14 predicted proteins | sample MGYA00579296_ERZ1669248 | MGnify/ENA primary metagenome ERZ1669248 (study PRJEB41166, sample SAMN08046057) | hot springs metagenome | biome: hot spring; feature: neutral hot spring; material: thermophilic sediment; isolation source: thermophilic sediment from...
GGTTTTTGCTTCATTGTAGGAGCGCCGTCCGGCGCGAATAAACCGACACGAGAAGGGTTCGCGGCTAACGCCGCTCCTACAATTCAATTTAAGCCGCTCCTGTGATTCTGCTGTGAGCCGAAATGAACCTAAAGGCAGATTTTTGGAACGCACTCACTCTTGTTGTCGTTCCGTTGATTGGGAAATTTGCCTTTGCATCGTTTCGTTATTGTGCTACAATCGCAACAGCGTCCCTGTCCTGCGGGACGCTAAGGAGAGGAAATGCGATGAGCAAAGTTGAATGGATTGAGACGGCGGCAATTTTTGCAGCGTTGGCTTTGCTTTGGGTTCCCATTCTGGGTTTGCAACAGTGGTGGCTCAGGGCAGCGCTTTGGGCTTGCGTGCCTGTCCTCCTCTGGATCGCATGGCGACGATGGCAAAGGTTCAACGAGGCGTTAAAGAGCATCCAGCGAGAAGATGAGATTTTCCGCCCGCTCCCACCCGAATTGCGAGAGCGCTTTAAGGTAGCATCTTCGGGCGACGATTGTCATAATGGCAATTGAAAAAGCACACAGAAAAGCGAGGGTGATTACGATGTTGGAAGTTAAAGTGGAGACCGTAGCCCAAGACCTGTTCAATCGCCCGGTTGTCATCTTGCGGGAGCCAGAAAGCAATCGTGTCCTGCCCATCTGGATCGGTCAGGCAGAAGCGTGGGCGATCGCTTTGGAGTTGCGTGGCGAGAAACCCCCGCGACCCCTCACCCACGATTTGATGCGCAACATACTGGAGCAACTTGGAGTCAAAGTTGTGAGAGTTGTCATCCACGACCTCATTGACAGCACCTACTACGCAACGATTTACCTTGAACACGAAGGCAAATCCCACGAGATAGATTCACGACCGAGTGACGCTTTGGCTCTGGCTCTCAGAACCGGTGCGCCCATCTACATTTCAGGCAATGTGATTGAATCGCTGATGGACTTGAGCATGGAAGACGAAGAGAGCGAACGAAATGAACTTGAGCGTTTCCGCCGCTTGATGCAGCAACTTGAAGAAGAAATGGGCGAAGAGGGGCATTGAAATTCATACGCTGGCTGCGCTAAGTCTCTGCTTGACGGTTTCTAAGGAAACGGTTTGACCTGATTTCCAACTTTCCCATATGGCTTCATGGACGAGCATGACTTTCAAGCCGTCTTCAAATGTGGCGATAGGGCTTGCCTCTCTTTCCCCTTGAACCCATGCTGAAAAATGCTGCAACAGTCGGTCAGTGGTATCAGCCCTGACGATTTCCGTGCTCACCACATCGTTAACTCGCTCGTAAATTCCGCTGGGAGTCAATGACCATCGGTTAATTTCCACGCCGTTGCTGACTATGCGAGCGTTCCCTTTTTGACCTATGATTGCGTGGATGGAAGGCATCCCCCAACCTCCCATGCTCCCATAGACTAAACCGGTCACATCGCCGAAGTTCAAAGTCACGCAGAGGGTGTCAAGGGCATTGGTGGGAGTGACAGCATTGCGGGTTGCGGTGGCGAACACGCTTTCCGGTTCTTTCCCAGCAACCCACAAGACCAAGTCCAAGTCGTGGGTCAAAAAGTCGGTGATTCCAGCCCAAGGTTCGGGGCGAAGGTAAGGGGCAGGCATAATGCCAGGGTTGCGGCTGGAGATGATGAGAATCGGTTGCATTTCTTGCCCAAGTTCTCGCCACTTTTGAAAGACTGGGTAAAAGCGCAATTGGTAGGAAATTGCACCGCACACTCCTCTCACTTCAGCGAGCCGGACCAACTCCCATGCTTCCTCAGCCGATGTCGTCATCATCTTTTCAAGCAAAACATGTTTGCCTTCCAAAATTGCCCTGCGGGCAATGCTGAAGTGGTGCTCAACGGATGTGGCGACATAAACTGCGTCCATTTCAACTTGAGCCAGCATCTCTTCAAAACTTTGGAAGAAAGGGACTTGAAGTTGCTCGCCGACTTGTTTTGCCTTAGTTTCGTCAATATCGCAGACGGCGACCAAACGCACCCCTGAAATTTGGGTCATCAAGTGGGCAACACTTGCTCCCCGTCCACCACATCCGACAACACCGAAACGAAGCGCTTCCATGTCAAAACCCTCCTCGCTGATGGTTCTTTCTCAATCCTTTGGACATCCGAAACCTCGTGTTGTTGGGGGTTGACAAAATGTGGTTCGGAAGCGATTGTTGCGTCCGGGGTGCAGCGGAGTGTGTTTGGAAACCAATTTCCAGGTGGGAGTGCAAACCTTTAGGTGAGCCCAAGTTTTTCCCGACTTGCCGAATTGCCCATCTCACGACTTGCCGACAATTTCGGCTCGGCAAAAGCCTCACTGCTCCAAAACATCCTCGCCCAGCATTAAAATGCTGGGCTACTTTAACGAAGTCGGCAAAAACCGACCGAAAATAGCCTGCTTTAGCAGGCTTCGTAGATGTAGCCCATCAATTCATTGTTGGGCAATCTAAGTGGGAGGGCGAACCTCCTGGTGAGCCCAATTTCTCCGACTTGCCCATCTCACGATTTACCGACATTTTTCGGCTCGGCGGGAGCCTCGCCCTCCCTTGCTTTTGGCTCGGCAGGAGCCTCGCCCTCCCAGAGGCTGCTTTCACTCATGGAAAATCCGCTCAGAAAGGCTTTTCAAACACACGGGTCTTGCGTTGACACATCAGTTGCGCTATACTTGTCGCCAACCTAAGCCCTTTTGAGCACCTTGAAAACAGCATAGTCGCAATCGCACCATAGTGGGATTGAAACTACGGACTCAATATCTCCAGCGGTGCAAATTCCAAAGCCAACTTCTTCTCACCCACTGAAAGGTCATCAAACTTGACCACGACCATTGGCAGATTTTCATCGGGTTCAACGGCAACTATCGTTCCAGTCCCGAACTGACTGTGTTTCACCTTCATTCCGACCCGCACATCTTCTACACGAAGGCGAGTTTTCTGTTCACCGATTTGCCGCTTTTGGGCTATCAACTCACTTGCCTTGCGGACTGGTAGACCCCTCACGATTTCTTGCACGCTCGGTTTTTGGGTGGGGGCAAACCCAGTCTCTTTCATCCTCAAAAAGCCTTGAGGTGTCGGAACGCCACGCCATTCATCCAAAAGTGTCAATGGGACTTCGTTCAGAAACCTTGATGGTTCTGTAGGCGCATATCTTGCTTCGCCCCATTTGCCTGTTAGCCAACCTCTCCTTTGAGCGTAGGTCAAAAAAGCGTGGTCTTTAGCCCTCGTCAAGGCGACATAGAAAAGCCGCCTTTCCTCTTCAAGTTGCCATGAATTGTCCAAACTTCTCGCATGGGGAAACAAGCCTTCTTCCAAGCCAACAACGAAGACAACGGGGAACTCCAGACCTTTAGCGCTGTGAGCGGTTATGAGCGTGACAGCGTCGTTTTGCCAATTCGCTTCGTCTTGAGGTGAGAGAAGGGCGAGTTGCTCCAAGAAGCGGTGCAGCGACTGCGACGCTGGAGTTTCAGCGAATTGCCTTTCCGCAGCAGCGACAAGTTGGGATAGGTTCTCCAATCTTTCTTGTGCCATCAATTGCCCTTCGCTTCGGACAAGGTAATCTGCGTAGCCAGTGGCGTCAACAACCCGTTGAATGAGTTGAGGCAAGGTCAAATTGTCCATTTGAGCCCTCAACGAATTCACCAAATCCGCAAAACCTTTAACCGCTATCCTCGCCCTTGTGTCAAGGAAGGCTAATGCTTCACCGCTTGAAATCGCTTCCAAAATGGGCTTGTTCCTTTGTGCGGCGAATTGGCGCAACCGCTCAATCGTCCTGTCGCCAATCCCTCTCGGCGGCAAGTTGATGACACGAAGCAAACTGACTTCATCGGAAGGGTTGACAAGAATTCGCAAGTAGGCGATTATGTCCTTGATTTCCTTGCGCTCGTAGAAACGCAATGCCCCAACGACTCGGTAGGGGATGCCCCAACGAATGAAAGTCTCTTCAAACGGACGGGATTGAGCGTTGATTCTGTAGATGACCGCAAAGTCGCTGTATCGGTATTTGCCCTCGCAAGTCCATTCGCTGACAACGCTCGCCACGAAGGCTGCTTCTTCGTGGTCATCTTGAGCCCTGAACAAAACAACAGGCTCTCCACCTTTCCTCACCGCTTGCAAACGCTTTTCATGCCTGTGTTTGTTGTGCTTGATGACATACCAAGCGGTGTCAAGGATGGTCTGGGTTGAGCGGTAGTTGTATTCCAGCGTGAAGATTTTGATGTCGGGAAAGCGTTTCGGCAATTCAAGCATGAAGCGGACATCGGAACCTCGCCACGAGTAGATGTTCTGGTCGTCATCACCGATTACGAAAAGGTTGCGGTGCTTTGAGGACAAAAGCATTGTCAGTTCGTGCTGCGGCTTGTTCACATCTTGATACTCGTCAACGAGGACATGCAGGAAACGGGTCTGGTAGTAATCGGCGACATTTTGATGCTCACTAAGCATCTTCAAAGCCAGCCAAAGCAAATCGTCAAAGTCAACGGCTTTCGCTTGATGTAGCATCTCTTGGTAGCGCCGATACACTCGGGCGACGACTTGTTGGAAAGGAGTTTCCGCAATTTCGGCGAGTTCCTCTGGCGAAACCATCTCCGTTTTCGCATCGCTTATGGCTGTATGAACTGCCGCCACAGAAAACCTGTCGGGGTCAATGTCAAGTTCCTTGAAAACGGCTTTTATCAGGCTTCGTTGGTCGTCTTCATCGTAAATGACGAAATCTTGCGGCAAACCGATGACTTGACCGTGCTGTCGGAGCATGCGGGAGCAAGCAGCGTGGAAAGTTCCAAGCCACATGGCATCAACCGCCTTGCCCACCAAACCTTCCAATCTCTGCCTCATCTCATCGGCTGCTTTGTTGGTGAAAGTGACGGCGAAGATTCTGTGAGGCGGGATTCGGCGTGCCAAAAGCAAGTAAGCGATGCGGTATGTCAAGACCCTCGTTTTCCCGCTACCTGCACCGGCGAAAACCATAATCGGACCGTCGGGTGCTGTCACTGCTTCCCTTTGTTGTTCGTCCAATTCGGAAAGCAACCTATCCAACGCACTCATTTCGGTCACCCTCAATCGCTTTCGTTGTCAATTCCTGTGAAACGCCCGAACTACAGAGCGTTGGGGGATTGTCTCCTAAACCGAAAAGTTTTCGCCAAACGAATTTCGTCAATGGCTCATTGCCCACATCGCCGCCGCTGCTGGTGCGAGGAAAAGTGCTGGGTCATCTTCGTAGCGTCGCCCCATGCTTTCTAAGGGGATGCCGAGTTCGTTCAGGAAGTTGATTGCTTTGAAACCTTCCCACCAAACGACATCGTGCTTTTCAGCGATGAGGGAATACTTGAGTTGTTCGCTCAGCACCATCTGCGCTTTCTCGTCCTTCAGGAACGGGAACACAACGGTCGCTTTAGTGTGGCAAAGTCTGGTCAAGACGGTGATTGTGTGGTGGCTAATTCCTCGGTGTCGTGTCCTTGGGTCGGCGAAACTTATTCTCGGTGCGAAAATTGCCCTCCCACCTAAATCGTTCACAGCATCAATCAACCAACCCATCTCAACCCCAGAGAAGCCCAAGGGCGACGCCGTTCCCAAGTGACCTGGACCTGAGGCGATAATAGCCGCATCGGCTTCAATTGCCCTCGCACACAAAAGAGCGGTGTAGGCGTTGATGCACTCAATGTCGCCGCCAAAGGCTTGACCGCAAGTCACAGTCACATCTATCAACCCAGCGGATTTAAGCAATGGCACGAGCCTGCTGAAAGCAATCGGAAGCGCGGCGCTGTCGGTCATGATGTAAACCACTTTCGCTTTTGGCTTGACAACTTTTATCCCTGCGGCGGCAGGTGCGATGAAACTATGGAGCGGGCAAAGGATGACGGGCATTTTGCTCAGATTTGAAGTTTGCAAAATCAGGCTGCGAAGGGGGCTGCCTTCTTCCTCAGCAGCCAAAACATTCAACTGCATCGGGGTGTATCGGAGTTTCATGATGTGACCCGTTTGAGTTGCGTCGCATTCAGGGCGAGTTAGGTTAGCCACAACGAAATGGTAGCCACCGGTTCCAAGCCCCAGTTCAACGGCAACGACATTGAGCACAACGGTGTCGCCCTCTCGCACAGAGCCTGTCAACTCTGGATAGCAAATCGCTTTGGCAACTTCTCCTTCCTCCGTCGCCACTTCAATTTCCTGAACCTGTTGGCTCTCCCTCAAAACGCTTTTGACATAACCTGTCACAAACCGCTGCATCGTTTTTTGACCCCCATTGCGAGGCAAATGCCTAACTGGCTGCAACAAAATCTAACACAGCCTAAGCCGCTGAGATGCAGTTCACCAAAGGCACAGACTGAATTTGCTGCTACAATTTCCCTTCGGGACTGAAAAGGAAGGTGACCGTCCATGCCGCTGTCAACCGTTGAGGAAGCCATTGAGGAATTGCGAAAAGGGAACTTCATCATTGTCGTTGACGACGAAGACCGAGAGAACGAAGGCGATTTGGTCATTGCCGCTGAGAAGGTTACGCCTGAAGCCATAAACTTCATGACCAAATACGGGCGCGGGTTAGTTTGCGTTGCGATGACTGGAGAAAGGCTTGACGAACTTGAAATCCCTATGCTGCCTGGCGACAACACCTCGCCTTTCGGCTCACCTTTCGCCATGCCCGTTGACGCTCACCCCCGTTTCGGCGTTACGACGGGAATTTCCGCTTACGACAGGGCAACGACTGTCAAGGTTTTGATTGACCCGAACACTAAACCAAGCGATTTGACCCGACCAGGTCATGTTTTCCCGCTGAGGGCGAAAGAGGGAGGGGTGCTAAGACGGGCAGGACACACTGAGGCTGCTGTTGATTTGTGCAAACTTGCAGGCTTGTATCCTGCAGGCGTCATTTGCGAAATCATGAGGGACGATGGGCAAATGGCGCGACTGCCCGATTTGGAAAAATTCGCTGAGCAGCACGGAATCAAAATCGTCACAGTCGCCGACATCATAGCCTACAGGCTCGCTCACGAAAAACTCGTCAGGAAAGTCGCCGTCGCCAAATACCCTACTCCTTTCGGCGAATTCACTTTGCACGCTTACGAGTCAACCATTGACGGGACTGCCTTTTTGGCTTTGGTCATGGGCGAAATCAAGCCCGATGAACCTGTTCTCGTTCGCGTTCACTCGGCTTGCTTGACCGGTGATGCTTTGTTCTCCCTTCGCTGCGATTGCGGTAAACAGTTGAGGCTCGCATTGGAAAAAATCGCTGCCGAGGGCAAAGGCGTGTTGCTTTACATCCCACACCACGAAGGGCGTGGCATTGGTTTGCTCAACAAGTTGAAGGCTTACGAACTTCAAGACCAAGGGCTTGACACCGTTGAAGCAAACCTGAAACTCGGTCACCCTATGGACGCTCGCGACTACGGCTTGGGCGCTCAGGTTCTGCGGGATTTGGGCGTAGGGAAAATGAGACTTATGACCAACAACCCGACAAAGCGGGCGGGGTTATCGGGTTACGGGCTTGAAATCGTTGAGCGAGTCCCGTTGGTCGTTGAACCTGAAACGGATTTCGCCCGAAAATACTTGGAGACGAAACGAGAGAAGATGGGGCACTTGATTGAGTTGTGAACAGGCACAGCGAATGGGCGCTGGCTTCCCAGCAGACGAAAACGAAAGCCTCAGGTTGACCGCTGAGGTTGTGTCGTTGTCATTCTATGCGACCTACCCTGCAGTTCCTTTTTGGGCTCTAAAGTTTGGAGGCGAGTTCAAAGATGATGCGCTGGGTTAAAAGGCGGAAATGGCTCATCTTCGCCTTCATTTTTGTCTCCGCTTCAAGTGCAGGTTTTTGGTGGTGGCGAAAGACGAAAACTGCCACGCCAGCCAAGTTCGCCATCGTCCAGAGGGAAACTCTCACTGTCGCCGTCCGAGAAGTTGGCACTATTGAGCCGCTCGTTAAAGTCGCTGTCAAATCAAAAGTCGCAGGACGCATTATGGCTCTTCGCGTCCAAGAAGGAGATTTCGTCCGCAAAGGACAAGTGATCGCAGTTATTGACCCGACGGAACTGGAGCGACAGGTCAACCAAGTCAAAGCGGAATTAACCGCTGCCGAGTCGCGATGGCGACAAGCCATGCTGACTTTGCAAATTCAAGAGTCCTTGCTGCGCCAGCAGTGGGAACAGGCTCATGCCGATTTGATTGCGGCTCAAGCGAATCTGGAAAAGTTGATGGCTGGTGCAAGACCTGAGGAAATTGAAGCGGCTGAAGCAAATCTCAGAAAAGCGAAGGCTCAACTTGAAGCGGCTCAAAAGGAACTTGAACGGCAAAAGCAATTGTTTGAGAGCAAAGCCATTGCTTACCGTCAAGCGGAAGCGGAATTGAAAGTCGCCGAGGCGAATTTGCAGAAGTTGCTCTCAGGCGCTCGCCCTGAGGAAATCGCCGCAGCGGAAGCGGATTTGAAAAGGGCTCAGGCTGCCCTTGAGGAAGCGAGGCAAAACTTGGAGCGACAAAAGCGAATTGTTGAGCAGGGACTTGCAAGGCAGCAGGCAGAGGCAGACTTACAGGCTGCGAAAGCGAATTTGGAAAACGCAAGGCAAAACCTTGAACGAAAACGGGCTCTCTACGAGAAAGGTTTCGTCTCAAAGCAGGAACTTGACAGTGCCGAAGCAACTTATCAGTCAGCGCTCGCTCAAGTCCAGCGAGCCCAAGCAGCCCTTGAGCAAGTGAAGTTGGACGAGCAACAAACTATGGCAGCGGCTCAGGCAAGATACGAAGCGGCGTTACAAGAAGTCAAGGCTGCACAGGAGCGATTGAATTTGCTCCGCAAAGGTCGTCAGGAGGACATAGCCGCAGCGCAGGCTCAAGTTGAGCGGGCAAAAGCAATGCTGAAATCGGCTATGGCTTCCGAAGAGCAGACCCTTGACACCGCCCAAGCACGCTATCAAGGGGCGTTGCAAGATTACCAAGCAGCCCTCGCTCAACTGCGGGCTCTAAAATCAGCCCGTCCCGAAGACTTAAAGGCTGCTGAGGCTCAAGTGAGAAGGGCTAAAGTGGCTTTGAAGGCAGCGGAGGCGAGATTGCGTGAGAAGCAAAGCCTTGCCGAGGAGGTGAAGGCTGCTTGGGCTCAAGTTCAAAGGCTTAGGGAGCAACTTGCAAACTTGCAAACCCAATTGCGGGACACGGTCATCACCGCACCCATTTCGGGCGTCATCATCAAAAAGTCCGTTGAGGTTGGAGAGTTAGTTGCATCGGCAATTTCAGGCTTCGCTCAAGGAACGGAGTTGGTCACAATCGCCGACTTGTCCCAACTGGTCGTTCGGGTCCGGCTGAACGAAGTTGATGTGGCGAGAATTTATGTCGGGCAACCTGCTGAGATACGAGTTGACGCTGTCCCCGAAAAAGTCTTCAAGGGAACGGTCAGCAAAATTGCACCTGCTGCCCTTGACAGGCTTCTCTCCCGTTCCGTCAACCCTGCAGCCGGTCAAGGTGAGGTTGCTTGGTTTGATGTTGAAATCAAACTGCACGAAACTCACCCTGACATGAAGTTGGGCATGAGTGCCAATGTTGACATCGTTGCAAAGAAAGTTGCCCGCACCTTGACCATCCCGCTGGATGCTATTGTTGAAGAAGAGGGAAACCGATATGCCTTGCTCGTGACTGACCCGAAAGTTGCTCAACAAGTGCGAAAAGCCTTTATGGCAGGAAGGCTTGACGAACTTTTCATCCCCGAAAGCAAAGTCCCAACCAAAAAAGTCCGCATCAGAATTGGGCTGAAGAACGAGGCAAAGGCTCAATTGATTTCAGGCTTGAAAGAAGGCGATGTCCTTCTCCTCAAGCCACCGAAACGGCGTGTCTTTGAAATCGGACCACCTCAGGAAGGAGAATGAGCACATACAAACGGTCACAACGAATGGCAGGTCACAAGTTCACCCAATTGGCTCAAGGATGTGAACATTTGTCAAGCCAGAAACGAGTTGGGCGAATTTTTCCGCATCGGATTTGCTGCCGACGATGCTGCCGTAGTGCATTGGGATTGCGTGGGTTGGCTTTATCCGCTTGACTGCTTCCGCTGCCTCATTTGCGTCCATCACATAAGTCCCGCTGACAGGCAAAAGGGCAATGTCAACATGACCGAGGTTTTCCATCTCAGGGATAACATCGGTGTCGCCTGAGTGGTAAATGACCTTGCCCGCAAGCGTTATTAAATAGCCAACACCGCCGTGTCCTTTCGGGTGAAAGCGCTGCCTTTCCGGTCGGACATTGTATGCGGGAACAACTTTGACTGTGACGCCTTTTTCGGTGACGACATCCCCTGCCTTGACAACTTTGACATTGCCCCTCAATTTGGCAGCAGCGTTTTCAGGCGCAATGATGACAGCATCGGGCTTCGCAACGACGCTGACGGAATTTTGGTCGCAATGGTCAAAATGGTCGTGAGTGATTAGAACCAAGTCAGCCTTCTCGGGAACTGAACGAAGTTCGTAGGGGTCAATTGCAACGACCACACCATCGCCTTTCAGCAGGAACGCATCGTGTTTGAGCCAAGTGATTTCCACGCCTTCAATCGTCACCGCCATCTCATTTCACCTCCCAATGGCTTTGCACTCCCGCTATCATTTTGGCATCATCGCACGGTCTTTTTCCCGGCACAACCTTTTTAGCAGGCGCTACACTTAAATGGCTTGCGAGTTTTGAGAGAAGGAGGCGGTTGTATGAGGCTCATGTGGGTTTGGCTTTCAATTGCTTTGGTCGCATCGCTCGGATGGGCTCAAAGGATTTGTCAATCGCCTGATAGCCTTTATGTTGACAGCACCGGGGCAGCGAGGACTTTGCACCTCTTCATCTATGTCCCGCCGACCACGAACGAATTCACAATTGCCGTTTTTGATCAAGCCGACGATGACAAGGCGGGGCAGCCATCTTCCTTCATTCTCTTCGCCCCAGATGGGACAGAAGCGATGAAGTTGACTAATCCCCAAAGCAGGGTTTGGTCAGAATACAGAGTTGCCGTCAACGGTCGCTGGGGCATTTGGCGGTTGACGGTCACCGGACCTCAACCCTCAGAGGGTCAGCGCCAAACTGTTCGCAATTACTTCCTCGTTCGGACGGTCGGCGATGTTGATTTGTTCGTCAAACCCGAACCAGTGGTGCTCGCTCGCGGGCTGAGGTTTTCCGAACCGAAATTTGGCGGCGAACCAGTTCACAAGTTCACAATCCAAGTTCCTGAACTGTCAAGAGTGCGCTTCAATTTCGTCCGCCCCATTGATGAGCAAACTGTCAATATCCAACTTCAACCCCCAAATGGCGTCATTGCGGAGCAAAAATGGGGAGGCTTGCCTCGCGGCGCACTTGAGTTCCTTGAGGTTACGGGCTCAAACCTAAGGGGTCTGTGGAAGTTGACCATCAGCAATGTCAAAGGCGTTTACGCACTCGGCATTGAGCAAGAGTTGAGGGTTTTCTTCACGGACAAACCCTTGATGCCCATTCCTACGACGGTGAAAGTCGCCACTTTTATCTCCGACGAGAATGTCCTTGTCCCTGCCCGCCTTGACATCACCTCACCTCAAACGGCTACCGAAACCTATGTGACCTACACCGACCGAAACGGGTTTGGCTCTTTGTTCCTGCTGCCCGGAATTGTGTATCGGGTTACCGTCTCTCGCGGTTTTGAGTTTGAACCCCAATCGGTTTTTGTCCTCGCTCAATTCAACGCTTTCAGCGCACCGGTGCGTCGGGTTTTGAAAAGACCCGAAGGCTGGTATTGCGGTGACACTCACACCCACACGGTTTACTCCGACGGAAACGACACCCCCGCTCAAATGGTTGAAGCCGCTCGCGGTGAAGGGCTTGACTGGCTTGTCTTGACCGATCACGGAGTCGGTCCAGCGATACAGCATGTTCTAACTGCCCATCAGGAAGCACTGCCTTTTTCAGAGCCGGGCAAATTCGTGGTCATACCCGGCGAGGAATTCACTACGCCCAATTACCATGCCAACATCATAAACGGCACAGTGCTGGAGATGCTGACTTCCCCTTTGCAGCGGGTTATTGATGTCGTCTTGAGTGCGGACAGCGATGAGCGTCCCATCACCATCAAACTCAATCACCCCCATTGGTCTGGAACGCCGAAAGCACCTGACTTGGCTCGCCAACTTGAGAGGTTGCCGTTGATTGAGTTGTGGAACGATGACGGTGACGGGGGCAAAGCCACTGTTTTGCTTTGGTGGGAGTTGCTCAACAAGGGCATCAAGGTTTTTGCCGATACGGGCACCGACAGCCACAACCGAAAGACCGCACGGTTGGGACACCGCAGAACTTATGTCTACCTCGGCGACTTGCCCTTAACAGCGGAAAACATCGTCAGGGCTTACAGGGAAGGGAGAAGTTTCATCAGTCGTGGGGCTTTGTTGATTTTCACCGTCAACGGCTCTCTGCCTGGAGGCACAGTGAACGGTTCACCTGTCACCGTTAAAGTCTGGGCTCACAGCGTTCATCCCCTTGACAGGATTGAAATCGTTCACAACGGCAAGGTTGTCCACTCTTTCAACCTTGACGGCAAAACCGAATTTGAGGGTGAAGTTTCACTCAACCTCGGTGACGGCTGGGTTTTGGCACAAGCGCTACGGAAAGGTGACCAAGTCCCTTTGGCGATGACCAATCCAGTTTTCATCCGCTCTGGAAAGTGACAGTGGCAAAATTTTGTCAGCAACTCTTACGGAGGTGCTAAGTAACATGCCGTCACCTTTTCCGGGCATAGACCCGTTTTTGGAAAGTTCGCCGTTTTGGACAGATTTTCATGGCAACTTCCTTTACGCCGTGCGTGAATTTCTCGTCCCTAAGGTGCGCCCAAAATATGTTGTCCTCGCCCAAGTTCAAGTCACCGTTATGAGAGAACCTGACGAAAAAATCGGCACAATTGTTCCCGATGTCGTAGTCGTTGAAGGTGAAAGCCCACTGATGCCAGAAACCGAAAGTGGCAGCGTTTCGGTTGCTGTTGCTGCACCTGCTATTGTCCGCCTCGCCTTCACTCAAAAGCAGGAGCAAGTTTACCTTGAAATTCGCGAGCGTGAAACTCGCCGCCTTGTAACCGTCATTAAACTTTTGTCGCCATCAAATAAGCGGTTTGGAAGTCCTGCATGGGGTGACTACTTGAAAAAGCGAGATGCCATTTTTTCCAGCGATGTTCACCTCGTTGAACTTGATTTGCTCCGTGGTGGCGTAAGGATGCCGATGGGTGACCCGTTGCCAGAAGGCAACTATTACGCCATCATCAGCCGTTCATATCGTCGCCCATACTGTGAGGTTTACGCATGGAAGTTGCGAGACCCAATGCCAATGATTCCAATCCCGCTTCTAAAGGGAGACCCAGATGTCCTTTTGGACTTGCAAGCGGTTTTCAACACCGTTTACGATAGGGCTGGCTACGATTACTCGTTGGACTACACCCGCGAGATTGAACCTCCGCTAAAGCCGGAGGATGCTCAATGGGTCAAAGAATTGCTTGACAAGTTTTTCGCAAGTCGCCGCCCTTGAAGGTGGTGAGCAAGCATGCCCAATCCGTTCCCGGGAATGAACCCGTTTTTGGAAGCAAAAAGTTTGTGGCGAGATGTGCACTGGCGATTTATCGCCTACGCAGCAGAACTTCTCCAACCCCTTCTGCGTCCCCGCTATCATGTCCGAATTGAGGAACGATTGTATGTTGAGCCGATTGAGCGCCCGATTTTCCCAGACATCTCTGTGATTGAACGACCCCGCCCACGCACAGAACAGGAGCAAACAGGAAGCGTCGCTGTCGCCGTCACAACCGCCGTTGAGGTAACTCACGACGAACCCACAGCGGTTTTGGAAACAACAGGACCAATCCCTGAAGGCTACTTGGAAATCGTTGATTTGGCTCGCGGCGGCAAAGTGGTGACGGTCATTGAATTGCTAAGCCACGCAAATAAAACGGTCGGAACGGATGCAAGATGGCAGTATGAGCAGAAGCAAAAGCAAGTGTTGGCGACGGGAGTGAACTTGGTTGAAATTGACTTGCTTCGCGACGGAAATTATGTGCTCGCTCCGCCCTTTGAATTAGTCAAAATCGCCATCGGCAAAGAGTGGCATTACCTTGTCAGCATTCACCAAGCGAAAGAGCCTCATCGGTTCTACCTCTACGCGGTGACGGTTCAGCAAAGGTTGCCGCGCATTTTCATCCCTTTAGCGCCCGATGACCCGAAAGTTGCCGTTTTGGATTTGCAAGCGGTTATTGACAGGTGCTATGAGGCTGGCGCTTACGACGATGTGATTGACTACACCCAAGACCCGCCACCTCCGCCTTTTTCGCCGGAAGTTTTGGAGTGGATTGACAAGTTGCTCAAGGAGAAAGGACGGCGAAAATGAAAGCGCAAAATGTGCCACGATGGTTGTGGCTGGTTCTTTTCGCTGCCCTAATCTGGTCGTGGAGTTTGTATCTCGTCGGTTGGCTCTTGACACCGAAAGGGCACAAATACTTTTGGGTCACCTTTGATGTCTCCGACTACAACGCCCACCTTCGTTGGGCACGGCAGGCGTGGGAGGGCAAAAACAAATTTGTCAATATCTTCACGACCGAGCACCACGACCCGAAAACCTTCAACTTGCACGATTGGCTTGTCGGTAAACTCGCTCACACATTACGCTTCGTGCACTACAAGGAAACTGTAGGCATTGCCCTCCACATGAGCATGAGGCTCATCCACACTCTTGGCGTCATTCTTTTCGTTTTCGCCGCTTGGTGGCTTTCCGTTCCTGTGTTGAGCGACGAGCAACAGCGAACTTACATGCTCATGCTTTGCTTCCTCGGTGGCTTCATTTGGCTGGCTATGCCCGAAGCCAACACTTTCATGGCTTTGGCGACGATGTCTTGGTTCGTTTGGGGAAAAGCGTTGGCTGCGTTGCTGATGGGCAGCATCGTGAGGATGGGGACAAGGGGCAAGGGACAAGGGACGGGTGAAGCGATTTTGGTCGGAATTTTGGCTGGAATCATTTTGGGGAACATTCACCCACACGCCCTCGCCCCAATCGGTTACGGCTTGGCGTTGTGGTTGATAGGTCACTTGGTCTTGAAGCACGAAATAACTGTCGGCAAAGCCTTCAAGGCAGCGCTTATCGTTTTTCCTGCTTTTTTGTTTGCCGGCTGGCAGGCTTGGGCGATTTTGAGCGACCCAGTTTACCGAGCGGAGTTTTTGCTCCCCTTACAAACTCCGCCTCTTTGGCAGTTTTTGCTCAACTACGGCGTTTTCCTTTTGCTTGCACTACTTGCTTCCGCTTACTTCATCCGCCAGTCCCCAATCCCCAGTCCCCAGTCCCTTCTCATCGCTTGGCTCGTTGGTGCTTTTCTCGCCGTCTACATGACGCCGACCGCTCAACCGCGCAAGTTGATTGAGGGTGCTCATTTGCCAATGTGCATTTTGGCTGCTTGGGCTTGGCATGAACTCGTCCTGCCCAGAACTGTTGTCATTCGTCGCCATCCGACGCTGGTTCTTCTTTTGATCGGCGGCATCACGCCGCTGACTTTTTGGGTCTCTCAAGTTCGCAATTTCCTGCAAAACGATGAAATCGCCTTGCATTATGGTGGCGTTCCTTTCTACTTGCGTGAGCGGCACTTGCAGTTGATTGACTGGCTTGCAAAGAACACTCATTCGGACGATGCAATTCTATGCGACTACCCGCTTGGCAACTACATCCCTATCTTGACGGGGCGAAGGGTTTTCATCGGTCATTGGGGCGGGACGATAAATGGCGCTGAAAAATTAAGGCTTGCCAGAAAAATTTGGCGCGGTGAGATGCCCGTTGATGAAGCGAGGAAACTTTTCAGCAAACACCGCCTGAGATATGCTTTGGCTACCCTTTACGAGCGCCACGCAACTAAGCCGAAACATAAATCCGAAGACTGCTCCAATTTGCGGGAGCAGTTCAGCCTTGACAAATATGGCAAAGTTGTTTTCCGCATAGGTGAGGATGCAATTTATCGGCTGAACTGGTGAACTTTTCTCACGGTAGGAGCGCCGTAAGGCGCGAATGATTTGGCAATGATAAATTCGCGGCTGACGCCGCTCCTACGGTTTTTCAGCGACATTGTCCAGTAGGAGCGCCGTAAGGCGCGAATAACCTGTCAGCGAAAATTTCGCCACTGACGCCGCTCCTACAATGCTGTTGCGAGCCGAAGCGAACCTAAGGGCGACACACTCACTACTCGTCAGCGAGACTTCATGCCACAATTTTTGGCGTGGGGTTGAAAAAGTTGTGGTAGGTGTGGCATAAATGAGGCGACGGAGGCGAGAAAGAAAATGGCAACTTGGCAACTGAGTTTGGTCAAAAAGCGAAAATTGGGCTTCAGCATCATAGAAGTCATCACTGCCGTCGCCATCTTGGGCATCGGCATTTGGGCAATCGTCGCTTTGTTCCCGAAAGGTCAAAACATCATCCGAAGGTCGGGTTTGCGCCAGATGGCGACGCAACTTGCCCACGAAGCCATTAGCGATTACCTCGCCGAACCCGCCAAGATGCCTTTCGCAATCGTCCCATACAACCCCAGTCAGATTCCCAATCAACCTGTGCTCTTTGAGCCCGCCTATCTTTTGGATGTCCGTCGCACCTTCAACTTCGTTTGGGGCGAGCCTTTGGACGACGGCTTGCCCCAAGGCGACCCCAACAAGCGTGTTGGATTGGTGCCTGTGCCTATTGACCAGGACAACGACGGTCAACCCGACGAATGGCGAGCGATTTTGAGGTTTGCACCTGCACTGCCTATCCCCAACTGGGACGCAAACGGTGATGGACAACCAGAAGTTCGTGTCTACCGCGAGGTGAAATATGTCCCGACAACCCGAGACAGAAACGGAGATGGTTTTGTCAATGGCTTGGATGCAATTGAGTTTGAGTTCTTTTTTGACCCGCAAAGTAGTCCAACCGATGTTTACCTGAGCACAGGCACGGGAATCCGACCTAACGGTCTCAGGGTTCTCAGGGTGAGTTATGAGTTGCAAAACCCGGTTGGTCCTGTCGCTCAAGTGTGGAGAGA
>ERZ1669248.584-NODE-584-length-16985-cov-45.265328_pt1 | contig 16985 bp, 12 predicted proteins | sample MGYA00579296_ERZ1669248 | MGnify/ENA primary metagenome ERZ1669248 (study PRJEB41166, sample SAMN08046057) | hot springs metagenome | biome: hot spring; feature: neutral hot spring; material: thermophilic sediment; isolation source: thermophilic sediment from...
AGTGCGGGGGGTGGGATTTGAACCCACGAACCCCTACGGGACAAGGTCCTAAGCCTTGCGCCTTTGACCAGGCTTGGCGACCCCCGCCCTTTCATAGTGGATGGTTGAGGTTCGAGATTATAAATTGTTTGTTGTGCGGTGCGCGAAATCCTTTAAAACGTTTATGTGCTATGTTGTTTGGTGGCGCTGGTGCTATGCCTCGGTAGCCTAGCCTGGTGGGGCACCGCCTTGGTAAAGCTGTAAGGCTACGGATAGGCGGTGGTCGCGGGTTCAAATCCCGCCCGAGGCTCTTCATAGGCATGGCTGGCATGTTTGGGTTAAAAGCCTAAATGTTAAGGTGGTGGCTGCTTGAGGGGGATTTATTACGGGTTATGCGTGAACTGTAAGGGCGCAATTTCTGATGAGCGTCTCCTACAATTTGGGATGTGTGAAAATTGTCTTGAAAGCGTTGAAGATGTGAAGTCGTGGAAACAAGCGTTAAAAGCCCTTGAGGAAAGAGGAAGACTGTACTTTGCCGGCGAAGTTTTCGATTTTTATAGGAAGTTCAGCCAATTTTCTATGTTTTTTAAGAGGGCTGTTGGGCAGAGGATGTGGTCCCTTCAGGAGACTTGGGCTAGGAGAATCCTCTTAAAACGGAACTTTTCTATAGTTGCGCCGACTGGTGTTGGGAAAACTGTTTTGGGAACTGTTGCGGCCCTCTATTTTGCTGTTTGTGGGAAGAAAAGCTACATAATAGTGCCCACAGCCCTCCTTGTTCAGCAGGTTTCAGAAAAATTAGATGCCTATTCGGAAAGGCTTGGAATAAAGCCTAGAAAAATATGTTATCACGTAGCCTTAAGCGATGAAGAACGAAAAACGGCCTTGGAAAGGGTGGCTAATGGCGATTTTGAAATTCTCGTGACAACCGAAAGGTTTTTGATGAGCCACTTTGACGCCCTAAAAGGCAAAAGTTTTGACTTCGTGTTTGTGGACGATGTTGACTCCTTCCTAAAATCTCCGAGGAACATTGATAGGATTTTGGCGATTTTGGGCTTTGACAATGCCACAATAACACTGGCTTTTCAGCTTATAGACCTCCGAAAAGAGGCGAACCGATTAAAGAGGATGGGTAAATCTTCGTTAGAAGTTCTAGAACAGATGGAGGCGATAAGGCGTAAGATTGAGGATTATAAAAGCCGAAACAACATCGGCTTGCTGATTGTTTCAGGAGCAACCGTGAAGGCAAAGAGGACGAAGAGGATAAAACTCTTCGAGGAACTTTTGAGGTTTCAGATAGGCTTTAAACCAGAATTTCTAAGAAACATCAAAGACTTTTACATTGAGGCAAACAATGGTGAAATCGATAGCCAAGTGCTATCCTTAATCAAGAGTTTTGGCTCCGGATGCCTAGTTTTTGTCCCATCAGTTTTTGGCAGAGACTACGCCATTAAGCTAAGCGATTTTTTGAACGCAAATGGTGTGAGGGCGAACGTCTACGTGAAAATGGATGAGGGGCTTCTGGGAAAGTTTGAGAAGGGCGAATATGACGCCTTGATAGGGGTTGCAAGCTTCAGAAGCCCCCTTGCTAGGGGGATAGACCTCCCAGAAAGGGTTCGCTACGTAATCTTCACAGGCGTGCCAAGGATGGAGATTAGGCTGAGTTGGGAAGAGTATAACCCTTCCAAAATTCTCACGCTTCTCAAAAACATTAAGGAGTTTCTGGAGAAAGACCGGCAAGACAAGGCAAGCCAGATGATCAGCAGTCTTCGCAGAATAGTCCCCATGGACAAGCAGACGCTGGAAAAGGTTAAAACATCCATAGAGATCGGCACCCCACTCAATGGTTATGAGGATTATGTTAAGAGGCTTGTTTTGGAGGCTAGAGATTTTCTAAAAAGTGCCATAACGCCCAAAGTTATAGAGCATATAACGCAGAGTAAGGAGGTTTCCCTAAAGAAGAGGAATGGAGACTTTTACCTCATTGTGGCTGATCCCATAGCTTATGTTCAAGCTTCTGGAAGAGCTTCGAGAATGTTTGCTGGAGGCATAACACACGGTGCAAGCTTTCTCCTCGTGGATGATGAGAAGGCTTTCCACTCGCTTAGGCGTAAACTGGAGTTCATGCTTGGAGAAGCCACGTGGACGAGGTTCACCGCCAAAGCTGCTGAGAAATGGTTCAGGAAAATAGACGATGACAGAGCGATTATACGGGAGATTAGGGAGGGCAAAATCGTCAAGAGAGTAAAGGACTTCATTAAGGCGGCTCTATTGATTGTGGAGTCACCAACAAAGGCAAGAACCATATCGAGGTTTTTTGGAAAGCCCTATAAGAGGAAAATTGGAAACGTAACAGTTTTTGAGGTTAGCACCGGGGAATTTGTGCTTAACATTGTGGCAAGCATGGGACACATTTACGACTTGGTGGTTAATGAGGGATTTCACGGCGTAAAAGTTGAAGATGGAAATTTTGTGCCCATATACGATTTCATAAAGAAGTGCAAAAAATGCGGGGAGCAATTCACAGGTTTAGAGTTCTGTCCAAAATGCAAAAGTCAAGAGTTCTACTCCAAAAGCGAGCTTGTTGGAGCCATGAGGGAAATCGCCCTAGAAGTTAACAGCATCTTCATAGCCACAGACCCAGATATTGAGGGGGAGAAAATAGCCTACGACGTTTACTGTTCGCTTTACCCCATGAACCATAAAGTTGAAAGGCTGGAGTTTCACGAAATCACAAAGAAGGCTTTTCTGCAAGCGATAAAGAATAGGCGAGAAATCAATTTGAGGATGGTTGAAGCCCAACTGGTTAGACGCATAGAAGACCGTTGGATAGGCTTTGAGCTCAGCCAGAAACTTTGGCACAGATTCCAGAACTATAGGCTTTCTGCTGGAAGGGTTCAAACTCCAGTGCTTGGATGGATAATAGAGAGGGTTAGCGAATCAAGAAAAAAGAAGAAAGTTTTGTCAGTGGTGCTTTCAAACGGCTTAAGGGTTTCAATTGAAAATCCAGTCATCCAATTCCCAGAACAGCAAATTGAAAAACATATTAGCGAGCTAAAAGCGAAAATAGTGGACTTAAAAACCGAAGAAAAAGGTGTGAATCCACCACCGCCATATACCACTGACACGCTGCTCCATGATGCTTCGGCTAAGCTTGGTTTTTCAGCCACAAAAACTATGATGATCGCCCAAGACTTGTTTGAAATGGGGTTATGCACATACCACAGAACAGACTCAACAACAGTTTCCGCCACTGGAATAGGAATTGCCAAAAACTACATTCAAGAAAGGTATCCGTCGCTGTTTGTCCCGCGGAGATACTTCATGGAAGGAGCGCATGAGTGCATCAGACCAACGAGGGCTTTAGACGTGGAACAGTTGAAAAACTTGATTTCCACGGGAATTTTGAGGTTTCCGAAAAGACTTACAAATGATCATTTCCAGCTTTACGATTTAATATTTAAGCGTTTCATTGCAAGCCAGATGAGGGAGGCTAAAATCCTCTATCAACAATTTAAGGTTCTAATAAATGGAAACCAAGCGTCTGTCGAGAACCCAGTCAGCATTTTAAGCGAAGGATTTAACGCCATACTGCCAATAAAAACTGCAAGCATCGTTGAGGAGGGCGAATACAAGTTAAGGTTTGCGAGGCTTCTGTACTTGCCAGCGACTAGACCCTTCACTCAAGGAGAGATAATAGCCCTAATGAAAGATAGAGGCGTTGGAAGACCCAGCACCTACGCTAAAACTGTTGCAACAATATTGGAGAGGCACTATGCCATTGAAAAGGGGAATAGGCTCATCAGCACAAAATTGGGCTTCAAAGTCTACAAGCACCTAAGTTTAAGATTTGGGAAGTACACCTCCGAGGAGGCAACACGAAAACTCGAGTCAATAATGAATATGATAGAGCAAGGAAAAGTGGACTATAAGGAAATCCTCAAAGAGCTGTACAGGGAAATTTTGGAAATTAGGAAAGCTTAGCTTTCGGCAATAATTAAAGAAAGGTGAGGGCAAATAGCATGCGTGAATTCATCTTGTACTCGCGGCTAGGTCGAACAGACGCAAAATGGAAAAATTTGCATGATGCTGGACGCCTAGACATAGTTTACGAATGTGCAGTTGCAAGCCTTTTCTTATCCCATGCAATACGCAAGGACACAGTTTTCCATGCCATATTAAATGGTCCACCTCAACCGCCATTGCATTTAAGAATTGAGGGTTTAACACTGCATGATGTTAGAACCGACGTTGACACATGGACCCAAATATTGAAAAAGGTTTTGTCTGGGAAGCCCCATCCGGGGATAAGCCTCTCAAAGACTAGTTTTGAGGCTTTGATAAAGCAGAAGGCGGAACAGAGCAAAATCCACGTTCTGGAAGAAGGCGGAAAAGATGTATTCGAGGTTGATGTTGGGGAAAATCCGGTTTTTGTCTTGGGAGACCATGTGGGCTTGCCTAAGAAGGTTGAGGCTTTTACATTACGCTATGGAGAGAAAATATCCCTTGGGAAAAAGCCTTACCTGGCTGCTACGTGCATAACAGTTTTGAACTATTTGCTGGATAGAAGGGAACTGGGCAAGAAATGAGCGCTAAATTTTTATCCTTGTGATTTCTGGTTTAAATCTGTTGATTATAAAAGGCGATTTTAAACCTTTCAAGCTTGGGGTGGCGTTTATGGCGGCTATTAGGGAGCTGCCCACCGCACCCGTATCAAGATTTGAAAGGATAGGCGCCCACACCCACATTAAGGGTTTAGGCTTAGACGAGAATCTAAAGGCTGTGAAGATAAAGGATGGAATGGTTGGGCAGGAAAAGGCTAGGGAAGCTGCAGGCTTAGTTGTGAAAATGATTAAGGAAGGAAAACTCAGCGGAAAATGCATTATCCTGGCTGGTCCGCCTGGCACTGGAAAAACAGCCATAGCCGTGGCTATTTCTAAGGAACTTGGCGAAAATGTTCCATTCATACAGATGAGCGGAAGCGAAATCTACAGCACTGAAAGGAAGAAAACCGAAGTCCTCATAGAAGCCATAAGAAAATGCATAGGCGTTGAAATCCATGAAATGCGGAAGGTCTATGAGGGCGAAGTCACCATGGTTGACATTAGAACGGCACCGCACCCCTACAATCCCTACCAGAAGATTCCTGAAAGCGTTAGGCTCACGTTAAAAACTAAGGAAGAAGAGAAAACTATTGAGGCTGGCGCCTCCATAGCCCAGCAGATAATCGCTGAGGGCATATCTGAAGGGCATGTTATCCAGATAGATGCTGAAACCGGTAGGGTTGTTAACCTTGGATTATGCCTTGAAAGCCAGAAAGGGAAAACTTATGATGTTGACACAAGGAGGAAGATTCCCCGTCCAAACGGCAAGGTTTTGAAAGAGAAAGAGTTCGTATATATGCTTACTTTGGCGGATTTGGACGAATTAAACGCCAGGCAACGTTCAGGTGGGTTGTTCTCGTTGTTTTTCGGCGGTTCTGAGTCGAAGGAGATTGACACCGAGGTGCGGATGGCTGTTGACCAGCAAGTGAAGGAGTGGGTTGACAGTGGCAAAGCCTTCATCCATCCTGGTGTGCTCTTCATAGATGACGCTCACCTATTAGATTTGGAAGCGTTCAGCTTTCTTGGAAGAGCCATGGAAAGCGAACTCGTCCCAATAATAATTCTTGCCACAAACCGTGGAGTGGCAAGAATCCGCGGAACAGACATAAGGAGTCCGCTGGGCTTTCCAGTTGACCTCATAGACCGCTCAGTCATAATTGCAACACAACCATACGACCTTGAAAGCATAAAGGAAATCCTGAGGATTCGCGCCTCCGAGGAGAAGATTAAGCTGGATAAGGATGCACTTGAAAAGCTTGCCGAGGTTGGAGCGAAAAGCTCCATGCGGTACGCTGTACAACTGTTAAGCTTGGCAGCTCAAAATGCAAAGTCAGCCAATAGGGATAAAGTGACTGTCGAAGATGTACAGCGGGTGGACGACTTATTCATGGATGTTGGTGAGGCTGCCGAATACTTAAGGAAGTATGAAGAGAAGCTGTTGGTGCACTAAACTTTTACAAGCTGTAAAAACAATTCTTATTCTAGAATAGCAACACTTTAAATTCACTTAGGCTTTTCTTTAAGCGGTGGTTTAATGGCTGAAAAAAGGCATAAACGCGAAACCGCAAGCCCGATTAAACCGGATTTGGCTGAAGATTTGGGTTTCATTTTAGAACCAGCAAAAATTGAGATAGGCTCCGGATACGCTGTTTCGATAAGCTATGACGAGGATGGCAACCCTGTAGTTGACGTTAAAACTTATGGGGATGTGGACTTATCAAAAATTAGAAGGGATATTGAACGCTTATACCCAAACGCTCAAATTAGACAGCTGAACCAAGAACCAACAGTGACTGTTGTTAGGAAATGCAAAGGCAAGCGGAGGATTATAAGGAAGTAATTTTCTCACCCAGAAATCTGGCTTTGGAAATGAGATTGAAATAAAACCAAATTTTCCTTCATATAAATTTTCCCTTGAAAAATGGAAATTTCAACATAGTTACCTTAATTTTCAGAAATATGACGTGGCAAGCATGGAATGATTCTGAAAAGGGTTAGAGCGAACCGCTTAGCTTTTAAGCTTCTCCTAGAACATGATGAGACTTCAAAAGAAAGCGGAGCACTATGCTGGAAGGAAATGGTGGACTATCTAAGAGCAAGAGGAAGCTGAAAATCGTATATATTCGCTCGGTAGCGAACGCTCTAGGAACTGGCACGATAAACCCGTTTATCGGTCCCTATGCGGTTAAGGAGCTGGGTGCTTCTTCCTCTGATATGGGTTGGCTCCAGTCGATGAGCAATCTGTCAAACAATGTTATGCAGGTTTTTTGGGGAAGACTAAGCGACAGACTTGGAAAAAGAATCCCCTTCATTGTTTTGGGTGGATTAATTGTTGCTATACTTTGGCTTCCAATATTGTTTGTGAAGACTGCAAGCCAGCTGGTTGTATTAATCAGTTTGCAAGCACTTCTAGGCTCTATGGCTGTTCCAGCTTGGACCGCCCTGATAGGCGACATGGTTCCATCCTCACACCTGGGAAGAATCAACGCCATAATCAATCTTTGGGCTTCTGTAGGAAGTATTTCAGCCACCATGTTTTCCGGAGCCATCATGTCAGTCATCGGGGGTTCTGTGAGGAACCAAATCATAATTCCAATAGCGGTTGCGACGGCATGTGGACTGTTATCGTCATTTGCTATGTTTTATGTTAGAGTCGAAAAGCCCAGCAAAAACAGAGGTGAAGTGAAGAAAAACTTCGTGAAGGATTTATTCGACGTTGTTAAGGTTGCAAAGCACTCTCCAGACTTCATCCGATACTGCATGTGCAGTGCAGTTTTCAATTTCTTCATGTCAATTGCCTGGCCGCTGTTCGCGATAACACAGGTTAAGGTCTTGAAGGCTTCTATGCTGGAAATCGCGTTGTTCTCAGTTGTTCAAGGAATATTTACGATAATTTTTATTAGGTGGGCTGGAAGGCTTGCTGACACTGTTGGTAGAAAACCGCTGCTTATTCTTGTGAGATTCAGCTACGTTTCAGTTCCATTGGCTTACGCCTTTTCGCCTAACATTTATGTCCTAATAGCTATAGGTACTTTTTGGGGCACTGTTGCGGCTTTTGAGCAAGCAAGTGTGACCACCTATTTACTTGATGTTTCTCCAGAAATGCATAAAGGAAGCTTCATAGCCTTCTACAATCTGTTGATAGGAACTGTAACGTTTTTCGGCTCCCTTATTGGCGGCTACCTATCAGACTTGACGGTTAGCATATACGGCTTAGTTTTGGGCCTGCAAATAGTTTACATAGTCTCCGCTGTTGGAAGATTCATAGGAGCTGCCACATTTTTTAGGCTTAGGGAAACCCTTAAAGACAGAAAGCCCCTAAAAAGCCAGAGCATTCCATTTTCCTAAATATTGCCCAGTTATTGGGATTATGGTTCCACATTTTGGGCATTTCTTATCCTCTGTAACAGCGTATTTTAAAACATAGTATCCATAACGCTTAATGAGTAACTCCCCACACGTTGGACAGTATGTGTTCTCGTACCTGTGCCCGGCAACATTCCCAATGTATGGATATAAAACTCCAGCCTTTCTAGCCATCCCATAGGCTTTCTCCAAAGTTTCAACTTTGGTGGGCGGGTTATGAAACTTGTAGGCTGGAAAATATCTTGTGAAATGCAGTGGCGTTTCAGGCCCAACATGCTTTAAATGGCTTTCAATTATCCAACGTAGAGCATTTTCACCGTCATTTACGCCGCTAACAACAAGGTTCACAATTTCAACGTGAAGCCCTAAGCGTTTGGCATCCGCAGCGTTTCTCCAAACCTTCTCCACATCTGCGCCGCCACAATATTTCATGTAGACTTCACGGTTGCCCTTAACGTCTATTTTAAGTCCATCCATACCAGCCTTCCAAAGTGCCTTTAAAACTTCAAGGGTCATATAACCGTTCGAAACGTAACAGCAATATTTTATTCCTCTACTTTTGCCTAGGCTAAAAACCTGAATAGCCCATTCGGTTAAAAGTGTTGGCTCTTGGAAACTCGCACATAAGCCTGCATCTCCATAGGCAAGGGCTAATTCAACAATTTTATCTGGCTGGTAATGAACTGCTTTGGCTGGTTCTGGAGCAACCTTTGACAAGTGAAAGTTTTGACACCATGCGCAGTCAAAGTTGCATGACCATGTGGAGAAAGTTAGAGCTGTTGAACCAGGCCAATAGTGGAAGAAGGGTTTTATCTCTATTGGGCGGCTTTCGATGACGCTTATGTCGCCGTAAATAAGTGTGTAAAGCTTGCCGCTAAAATTCCTCCTAGTCTTGCAGAATCCCGCTTTGCCTTCTGCAATTTCGCATCTCCTTTCGCAGAGATGGCACCTAACCTTGTTATTAGCTAGCCTTTCATAAAATAGCGCCTCTTTAGCGGTTGGATAGGTGAAAAAAGTCTTCTTACTATTGTTTTTTGAAATGCTCCCAACCCCTAGGCTCAATAACTCGCCTTTCATCATCAACCTCAAGAACTATTTGCCTTTCAGCTGCCACTCTTCCTATTCTAATGAGATTTCCACCAACACTTTTAACGGCTTTTTCCGCCTCACCCCAAAGGCTGGGCTTTATGGTTAAAACGAGCTCGTATTCTTCGCCTCCATAAAGGGCTAAATCCAGCGGGTCTAAACCATTTATTTCAGCAAATTTGACGGCTTCGGTGGCCACTGGAACATTTTCTATTAGGAAGCCAACATTACTAGCCTTTGAAAGCTCATAAAGGCTCCAAGCCAAGCCGTCGCTTGAATCAATAGCAGATGTAACAGCCTTTGTGGTGCTTAAGGCTAAACCCTCCTTTAAACGTGCCTTCGGCATATAAACAGCCTCCAAAAGAGAGCTGCGAATATCTTTTGGCGCTTTACATTTTTCAAGAAGCATCTTCAATCCGGCTGATGTTTTCCCAAAGGAGCCGGTAACAGCCACTATGTCGTCTGGTTTTGCTCCACTCCGCAACATCACATGATCTCTTCTTGCCAAGCCAAAGACGGAAAGACTTATAACGAGGTCTGAAGCCTCGTTTGTATCCCCACCAATGATGTAGGCATCGTATTCGCGGGCTCCAGCATTTAAGCCCTTTGCAATTTCCCAAAGCTCTTTTCGCATGGTGTCTTTTGGCATTCCAAGAGAAACAAGCATCACAAGGGGTTTCACACCCTTCGCTGCAAAGTCACTTACGTTCATGACAACAGCCTTGCGGGCCGCCTGCCAAAAATTCATACCTTTCGGCACATCAGTTTCGGCGACCAACATGTCAGTCTTCAAAACGAAAAGCTGCTTCTTGCCTATGGGGTAGGCTGAAACATCATCACCGAAGGGGATGGGCATTTTTGGCATCTTATCCAACTGTTCTAAAATAAGCTCGATGGCTTTTCTCTCGCCAATGTCACTTAACGTTTCCAAGATTTGCACCTTCAAAATAACTGGTGTACACGGTCTTAAAAGTTCTTAACCCTTTTATTTTAGCAGCGACTGTTCCATCAGAAAGCTCGTCAGCTTTTGTTCACTTCTTTCACAAATTCTTCTCTCTTTACAAATTCTTTCCACTTCCTTTTTTGTCGGCTTTTTCCCAGCATGCTTTAAACCGTTTAAAGTAGTTTTCTTCCAGTATTCTGATACATCCTGCAAGCTTATGTCTCTATAACTGTTTTCGCACACTATAACCTATAACTCCATTTCTCTCTCCGTCTGAGTTTCTTTTTCAGGTGTTCAATGCACAAAATTGATAGGTCGTGTTCTGGCAGTTTCAAAAGCTTCTGCAACGATAACCATGTTCTCAAGGAATAAGGCGGCATCCAAAATCCCAAATGTGTATGGTAGAATCCCTCAAAATCGTAGTTGACACCAGTTAATTTTGCAGCTTTCAAATTTCTATGAAAATCGAGGCAAACAACAATCCAGACGGAGACTGCTTTCATAAACGCTTGATTCTCACATAGTTCATAAAGCGTCTTCTTAACCTTCTCATCCTTAACGACGATAAAGGTTCTTAGCTGAATGTTCCCCGCAGAAGGAGCCCTTACCCCAGCCAACAAAATCTTCTTCAAAACACTTCTGCCTTCTTCAAAGCTTCTCACGAAAGCCCTTTCCAAAATGGCATTTAATAAACCAGCCCTTGCCATAAGACACAACACCAATGCTTTATCATAGAGCCTAAAATAGACTTCCACTCCCCCAAATTCTTTTCCGAATATCTTAAAAATAGGCTAGCTCTCAAAATATTAATGAGCCAGGTGGGCCTCGGTAGCTCAGCTGGTAGAGCAGCGGCCTCGTAAGCCGCAGGTCCCGGGATCGAAGCCCGGCCGAGGCTCCACTCACTAATTTGTTGCAAAAAACATTTAGCTGGATGCAAATATACCCTTCTTACATGATAGCTCAAAGTTTAAAGCCAAAGCTTGCTTATCTAGTTCCAACATATTCTATAGTGGCATATGACTTTGAAACGCGTGAGCTTGGAGTTGCTGTGCAGTCAAGATACTTTTCAGTGGGCTCTGTCGTTCCATGGGCGGAGGCTGGTGTAGGCGCCATAGCCACCCAATCCTTCGTCAACATTTCTTATGGGCCGAAAGGCTTAGAATTACTGAAGAAGGGGCTTAAAGCCAATGAAGTTGTTGAAAGGCTTGTCAGCGAAGATGAGGGGAGAGATTACAGGCAGTTAGGGGTTGTGGACGCGAAGGGTAATGCCGCGGCATACACCGGGGCGAAATGCCTCGAATGGGCTGGAAGCAAAACTGGGAAGGGCTACTCTGCTCAGGGAAACATATTGGCAAGCGAGGAAGTTGTAGAGGCAATGGCGGAGGTCTATGAATCCACAAAAGAAGGCCTCGCTGAAAGACTTGTTGCGGCATTAGAAGCTGGCGAAAGGGCTGGTGGAGACGTAAGGGACATGCAGTCGTCGGCGCTGCTCGTTGTCAAGGAGGGCTGCGGAAGAGGAGGATATGGTGATAGGCTTATTGATTTGAGAGCTGAAGATCACCCGGACCCGGTGGGCGAACTTAAAAGGCTGTTAAGCCTCTATAAAGCCTATTACCTGATAGATGAGGCTGAATCAAGGTTCACTCAGGGAAAGCTGGGGGAGGCGGTCCAACGCATAGAAGAGGCTTTAAAAATTAACCCAAGATGCGACGACGCCTATTTAGATTTAGGGCTTATATATCTTAGAGCTAAGAGACTGGATAAGGCTGCTGAAGCCTTCAGAAAGGCTGTCGAAATAAACCCGAAGATAGTTTCTGTTATTAGACAGATTCCAAAGCTAGGCTTAGTTGACGTTCCAGAAGACTTCATGAAGCTGCTTGGGCTTATTTGATCTGTATTTATGTTGCGCATGTGAGCAGAAATGTTTATTAAATATCAATATTACAGATAAACTTGAAATTTCGCTGCTGGAGAGGAAAATTACATGCGCTTCCTTCATCACAAGGAAAAGCTCAAATGCCCCTATAAGGGATGCGGGAAAACTTTTGGCAAACCAGCGGTCTTAACAGACAACTCAACCATACCAAGGCAAACCTATTATGCTTGTCCTTATTGTATGTCAAAAATAGACATTCTTGTGGAGAACATGCGAATCGTTGGCGTGAGGGCTGCTGAATATCCAAAAGTTCTTGATTCTCCAGCCAAGTGCGCCCACTACTTTGGCTTCTTGAACTCTATTCCGAAGGATATGCCAATTCCAGACGAGTGCCTAGTGTGCCCAAAAGTCCTCCAATGCAGCATAAGAAAACGCTAATAATCGCTTTAAACAACATTCTCTAGGCAGAGAAACATTTTAAATCTCCTAATTTCAAAATTTTACCTATAGATACAATAATAAGCGGGGCTGTCGGCTAGCTTGGTCTAGGCTTGGAGACTTGGGCTCTCTAGACCCCGGTTCAAATCCGGGCAGCCCCACCAACACTCTTAAAACCTTCAAAACGGTGCATGTGCGAAAATCTTAATTCGTCAGCCAAATTTTGTTTGCCATGGCTTTTAAAATTAAGTGTGCCAATGAGAATTACGTTTTAAGGCTTATGCTGCTAGCAAGGGAGTTTATGCGTGAGCTGTCACCGATGAGGAGCGCTTCTCCATCCTAAAAAGTTCTCTTAAAATCCTGATTACGAGTTGTGGCTTCCGAGATAGATGGCGAAATTGTTGGGTTTATAGACTTATGGACTATACATGATTTTTGCATGGTGGAAAGTTAACTTACATACAGAACTTGTATGTTGCTCCTAAATATGGGAGCTTGGCATCGGAAGCATGCTTCTGCGTAAAATCGTTGAAAGAGCCGAGGAAAAGGGCGCTTAGAAATTCATGCGGTAACGGGTTTTGATAATGAGCCAGCCATTCGACTTTACAAAAAGCATGGATTAACAAAAAAGTCTTTACAGCTTGAAAAGGAATTGGGGTAGCTTAATTTAAGCCAACAGTGGCATTATGTCTTTATACTGATGGCCGGGAAGGTCTCTTGTCTAAAGTTATGGAAACCGTTGTTTGCTTCCATGAGTTGTCAATTTTTCGCCAAACTGTTACTTCTAGGCAGTCTCCTGGAAGAGTGTTTACCTCAAGGTAGCTTGCCAAATCGTCCCCGTTTCTTACGCGTGTGCCATTTAAGGCTACTATGATGTCAGATTTGTAAAGCCTATTATAAGAGGGACCATTCTCGACAACGTCCGTTACTAGCCAGCCATAAGTCACTGGAACCTTCATGCTTTGTGCTGTTTCATAGTCCATATCTCGTCCATAAATGCCCATATAAGAGTGTCCCGAGTAGTTTCCATACTTAACAAGTGCGTATATTTCTCTTCGCAGCGTGTCTGATGGAATTGCAAAGCCTAATCCTTGAGAGTCCGCAACTATAGCTGTTGTTATCCCCACAACATTGCCACAGTAGTTTAAGAGTGGACCACCGGAGTTTCCCGGGTTTATGGGTGCGCTTATTTGGATTATATTTGCTATTGCAAATCCTCCGGTGTACTCTTCTGTGATAGTTCTGTTGAGGGCGCTCACTATTCCTGTGGTCATTGAACCCATTAGGCCGTAGGGGTTTCCTATGGCTATAACCGGGTCGCCAACTTTTAATGTTGAGGAGCTAACAACTATAAGCGGCTTAAACTTGTCTTCTGGAACATCTATCACTTCAAGTACGGCTAAGTCTGCGTATGGATCTTTTCCCAAAACTTCAGCTTTGTAGGCTTCCCCGTCCGGGAATGTTACGCTGATGCTTATTGCATTGTGGATAACATGATAATTTGTTATGACAACCATTCTGCTGGTGGCGTTGTCGGTGAAGTTGTAGATAAAGCCTGACCCCTGAACTGTCCCGCTTTGTATTTTAACGCGAATTAGCACCACGGAATCCTTAACTTTCTCATATATGTGGGATAGTGTTGTCAAATTTTGATAAACAGTGACATTTTGGCATGGAACGTTTTTAAGACCCCACAAAACTGATACTTGAGCCCTTAGCCTTGAGTTCTCCTTTTTTAAACTGTTTATTTGTGAGATTGCTAGGTAGGAGGTTATTGCCCCACCAGCCATTAGTCCAACTACGAATATTAGTGCGAGGAAACCCGCTGAGAATCGCGGTGCAGAATATTCGCCCATCCTGTTCACCATGAGCATCCATGCATTTTATTCAGATAAAATTTCTGGACGCTTAAGCAGACGTGGCAACTTAAGCTGAGCTTTCTCGGTTTATTTTATCTCCTTTTAATAAATTGGAGGTCGTTTTAAGCGGAAACAAAGCTCTAAAGCGGAACCCTCTAACCAGTATATCGTCTAAAAACGCTTAAAGAAGTCTAAAACTGCCCAAGCCCCCAAAAGAGGAATTGTCACCATTTTGTCCACTTAAGTTGCCACGTCCTTAAGCCATTTTGGAGCTATGCTTTAAATTTTTGTGAGAGGCGAATGTTTATAATATTTTAAGCTTCGAGGAAAATGTCGAGAAGTCTTAAACACGGTTTTATGCGCAAGTATTTCGATTGATGTTAATGTTTTTAATAATCTCATCATTTATAAGTTTCTTTGCCACTTCACGTTTTGTGGTTAATGGTATGTGGAGACCTTTTTGTTTTTATCGATTATGAACACTTCATTAGTATTTGTTTCGAAGCCTACTCCCTGTCTACTGGCATATCGTTGGCAACGATTAGATCCGCGTTTATGGCTTTCAATATTTGATAAGCTTTTTCTATAATTTCATCATCTCGCACTGTAATACTTTTTTATAAATTAGTATTACCTTTCTATCCATGAAAGTTTATCCAAAACAGCTAAAAGAACTGGAATGCGCAATTCTCAGTCACGCAGATGAATTTGACACTTAAAATTTGCTGAGGGATATAAGAGGCTTGATGTTAAAGTTTTTTGACTATGTTGTCTAAGAGTTTCTCTGCAACTTCTCGTTTTGCGGTTAACGGTATATGAATAATGTTTCTGTCTTTATCAATTATGAATACTTCGTTTGTGTCCGCGCCAAAACCTGCGCCTCGCCTGCCAACATCGTTGGCAACAATTAAGTCTGCATTCGAAGCTTTCAACGTTTTATAGGCGCTTTCAATGATCTCCTCATTTGACATCCTGTACTCCGCCTTAAAAGCTACAAGAAAAGTGTTTGGGCTTATCTGTTTCACCGCTTCAATAATCTTTGGCGTCGACTTCAACTTTAAAGTTAGCTCAGGGGTAGTTAGGGTTGGTATTTTGGATTCAAAAGGCTTCTCAAGGGTGAAGTCAGCAGGCGCTCCACACGCTATAACTGCATCATATTTTTGCGTTTGCAGCTCCTCCACAACGGCGTCATACATTTCTTTAGTGGTCTCCACGTTAATCACCCTTACTCCAGCTGGTGGAGGAACTGTTCCTCTTCCATAAATGAGTGTTACCTCAGCACCCCTATACAGGGCCTCCTCAGCGATGGCTACCCCCATTTTTCCTGAACTCTTGTTTGTTAAAACCCTAACTGGGTCTATGTACTCCAATGTCGGCCCAGCGGTGATAAGGATCTTCTTTCCAAGCAAGTCCTTTAAATACGCTATTTTTCTGATTACGGCGCTTACAACATCCTCTACGTCGGCGATTTTTGCCTTACCCTCTTCAATCTTTGGACCCACAAACTCAACTCCAAACGATTTCAGCTTCTCAATGTTTGCAGCTACTATTGGGTGCCTATACATGGACTCATGCATTGCAGGAACAATTATTATCGGGATCTTTGATCCGAATGCTGCTGAGACAAAGGAGGTGACGGGCGTGTCGTCTATTCCGGAGGCGATTTTGCTTATTGTGTTTGCGGTGGCTGGCGCCACCAAAACTAAATCAGCTTTCTCCTGATGGTTGCCTGCCAAAGCTACATGCTCAATCTTCCCAGTTAACTCCGTTATCACAGGGTTACCTGTAGCCCATTCCATGAGGTTAGGGTGTATGATTTTCTGCGCGGCCTCCGTCATCACAGCATAGACTTCAGCGCCGTGACGCATCAGTTCCCTAGCAATTTCCGGCGATTTAACAGCGGCCACGCTTCCAGTTATACATAAAACAATTTTCCTTCCTTTCAGTTCGCTTCCCCTTCTACCGACAATATCTTTGGACGGGTGGCGGTTCAAAATGTGCCTCCCTTAAATTTTATCAAAACCTCACTTAAATCTTTAAGAAAACATTTTAAATGGGAAGGCTTAGTGTGCGGCATGATTACGACCCGCATATACCCGTTAAAAAGGGAGACGGCCCAACCCCTTTTTCTCAACTCTCCGGCTATAAATCTTATATCTGCAACGTCGGATTTCACTCCAACAATGTTCATTACTGGTTTAGTTACAGGCTTTAAACCATCAATTCGACAGACTTCCCCATAAAACTTCCATGTCAGATCCATGCATCTTTTAACTATGGCCATGTAACCTTCCTTTCCTAGGTGTTTCAGCAGGGCCCATACAGCTATCGCTGAAGCCCCCGACCTGGATCCAGTGAGGGTAGCCTGTTCCGCTTCTCCTCCAGCTAAATAAGGGACTCTTTTACTGATGGCTTCCACGGCACGTTTATCCCTGAATAGTATTCCCCCAGCCGGTATGGGGGCCAAGCCCATCTTATGGGGGTCTACAGTGATTGAGGAGACGCCTGGCAGCCTAAAGTCAAAGTCCGGGACTTTGAAACCCATTTCTTTAAGGAATGGAAGTACGAAACCCCCGAAGGCTGCGTCAACGTGGAGGTAAATCTCGTGGGCTTCAGCGATCTCTGAAAGCTCATGTATGGGATCCACAATCCCTAGGCCTGTTGTACCAGCTATTCCCACAATCGCCACAGTTTTCGCGGTAATAGCATTCTTAACCGCGTTGACGTCCACTTGAAAATGCTCGTTAAGCCTTACTTTAACCAATTTAAGGCCTAACATGTCAGCGGCTTTGTCAAACGATATGTGCGCTGAAATGGGAACTATTACTTCACGGCGT
>ERZ1669248.586-NODE-586-length-16959-cov-14.885234_pt1 | contig 16959 bp, 20 predicted proteins | sample MGYA00579296_ERZ1669248 | MGnify/ENA primary metagenome ERZ1669248 (study PRJEB41166, sample SAMN08046057) | hot springs metagenome | biome: hot spring; feature: neutral hot spring; material: thermophilic sediment; isolation source: thermophilic sediment from...
TTTTCCCGTGCCCCGTGTCCCATGTCCCTTGTTCCGTCAAAGGCAATTGCCCTAATCTCATCCCCAGTCCCCAGTCCCTAGTCCCTAAAATCAGACCCATCAACTGCCCGTCAAGGGTTCGCAGCCTCTCAACAAGTTCGGCGAGAAATGAGCAGTTAAACAAACTCGTCCCGCGTCCCTCGTCCCTCGTCCCGTTCCAATTGTTGACCGCTGTCAAGCCTTCCAACATGCTCCCTCACGCTCCGTTCGTTTCGGCGAGAGCGTAGTCTCGTAATGCCCTTTCGTCGGCAACCTTTTGCTCTTCACGGAGAAACTCCATAAGCCATTGACGCCACGCCTTTTGTCGCAATTCTTCCAAAAGTTCCCTTCTCCTTCGGCATTCGCGGTATTCGTTTAAGCACTTGGAGACTTCCGCTTGAGCGCGGGCTACCTGTTGTTCTGCGTCAAGCCTTTTCCTCTCCACCCGTTCAAGGTGGCGAACGGCTACGAGCAACTGTTCGGCTTCGGCATCATTGGACAAGAGGGAACGAAGGTCAGAAATTGCTGCCTTGACATCTGCTTCAGCCTTTTTCAACTTCTCTTCCGCTTCCCAAAGTCGCTGTTGCGCCAATTGCAAGGAACGCTCAGCCTGCGCTTCTTCCATTTTCCTGATTTTCAACAGCCCATCAAGCGGGAAGCGAAACTTTCGCATTAAACCTCACCTCGTTTTTGAGGCGGATTTAACGGACCGCCTTCGCAGCCAAAGCCATAAGCCAATCCATAGTCCGTTCAAATTCCGCAGGCTCGTCCTTGTCTTGCTTGAGGAAAGCCATAAGTTCGTCCCGCAAGTCCAGCGCTTTGTCAAGCAGTGGGTCAGTTCCCCGCTGATACGCTCCGAGCCGAACTAAATCCTCGTGTTCTCGGAGAACCGAGAGCAAAGCCCGCAAAGTTTGGGCTGCATTCCAATGTTCGTTGCTCACCACATCGGGCATGACTCTGCTCAGCGATGACAAGACATCAATCGGCGGCAAGTGTCCCCGCTCTGTCAAAGCCCTTGACAAAACGATGTGCCCGTCAAGGATGGAGCGGGCGTGGTCAGCGATTGGGTCATTCAAGTCATCTCCTTCAACCAACACGGTTGCTAAAGCGGTGATTGAACCTCTCTCGCTCCTGCCAGCCCTTTCAAGGAATCTGGGCATCATTGCGAAAACGGAAGGTGTGTAGCCGCGAGAGGTTGGGGGTTCGCCGACCGCCAATCCAACTTCGCGACCAGCCATTGCCCATCTTGTCAAACTGTCCATCACGAACAAAACATCAGCACCTTTGTCCCGGAAAAACTCTGCGATGCTCATCGCCACGAGAGCACCTTTGAGGCGAACAATGGGTGGTTGGTCCGAAGTGGCGACGACAACGACAGAGCGCTTCAAACCATCCTCGCCCAATTGCCGTTCCAAAAACTCACGAACTTCACGACCTCTTTCCCCGATCAACGCAATTACGGAAACATCGCTTTGAGCGAACCGAGCCAGCATGCCAAGCAAAGTGGATTTCCCAACACCGCTGCCCGCGAAAATTCCAATCCTCTGACCTTTGCCCAAAGTGAGGAAGGCATCAATTGCCCTCACGCCAACAGGGAGAGGCTCGGAAATCAAAGGTCGCTGCAGGGGAGAAGGCGGGTCAGCGTAAATGGAGCGTTCCTCGCCCGAAGGCAAAGGCTTGCCGTCAAGGGGTCTACCCAGCCCATCCAAAACCCTGCCGATCAGAGATTCGCTGACGACAACTTGAAGGCTTCGGTGGGTCAACCTGACCTTAGCGCCGACCTTCAAACCTGTCAAGTCACCTAAAGGCATGAGCAAAGTGGTATCGTTCCTGAAGCCCACGACCTCAGCCAACAGAGGAGTTGGTTCGCATTCTATCAACGCCAACTCACCGATGAAAGCGGTTGGGCAAACGCTTTCCAAAACCAACCCTGAAGCCTGAACGAGTCGCCCGTAAACTCCTGTCAATTCGCACTGGTTCAAACGAGACCTAACTCGTTCCAGCAAGTCCGAAAGCCCGTTGTTTTTGCCCTCATTGCCGTTTCCGTTCACTTTGATTTTCCAAAGTCCCGTCCCTTGTTCCGTCATGTCACAACACCTCTGATTGCAGGAGCGCCAATTTTGTGCGAGGCTGCAGGTCAACCATTCCCCACTCGCTTTCCGCAACAACCCCGCCCCTCTCTACAGTCTCGTCGGGCACCATCTTCACCTGCACCCCCTCATCCAAGTTTATCAAACTTAAGTCATTGCCGATGAGCGAAAAATCTTCTGGGTTGAGTCGCACGGTGATGGTTCCGCCTTTCAATTCGCGAAGCGCTTGAGAAACCGCCTTACGGACGACTTCTGGGTTGGTCTTCGTCTCAACTTCAATGACTTTTCGGGCGACCTCCAACGCCAGTTCGGTCACAGCCTCTTCGGCTCGGCTGAAGAAGTTGGCAAGTTCGTTTCGGATTGCTTCCGCCAAGTTGTTGAGAAGTTGCTGAACATGTTGGTGCTGCTGCCATTGCTGCTCTTTAAAAACCTGCTCAGCGGCAGCGAACCCTTGCCTGTAGCCTTCTTGTTGCCCTGCCGCAAAACCTTCTCGGTAACCTGCTTCATAGGCTTCCTTCCTGACTTTCTCGGACAGGCTTTGCCTGTCCCTACATTTTGTTTCGGGGTCAAACCCAACGCCATTTTCAGGTTGAGCCAAATTAAGTCCCGTTTCATTTATCGGCACGATGCCGTCAAAACTTCGGGCTTTGTTCTTTTGTTTCGGACAGGTTTCACCTGTCCCTACATCAGGCTCTTCCCAAGCAACTGGTTGGGCGAGGTAGCAAGGTTGGCGCAACACGGGCATCACACCAGCACCTCCTCGCCGCCTCTTGGTATGGTGATTTCACCCGCCTCTTCAAGTTTCCGAACGATGTCAACAATTCGCCTTTGGGTTGCGGTGACATCCCGCAGTCGGACGGGACCCATGTAGTCCATCTCTTCACGCAGAATTTGCGCTGCCCGTTGGGACATGTTGCGGAAGATTTTCTCCTTGAGTTCCTCGCTTGCCCCTTTGAGCGCCAATGCCAGTTCGCGCATGTCAACCTCGCGCAAGACCCTCTGCAGCGACCTGTCGTCCAACTTGACCAAATCTTCAAAGGTGAACATTGCTTGCTGGACCCTTTCCGCAAGTTCAGGGTTTCGCTGCTCCAAGTTGGCAAGGATTTCCTGCATGATTTCGCGAGAAAGGTTGCTCAGGATTTGAACCAAAACTTGCAATCCGTTGAACCGAGTTGTCCTTTGAGTGGCGGGGGCAAGGACATCTTGCAGTGAGCGCCTCAAGGTATCAAGAACCTCTTCAGGCGGTGATTCGGTGATGAGCAACCTCAAAGCCACTTCGGTTCGCAACTCTGGTGAAAGTTCGTTCAAAATCGCTGCACCGTGAGATGGCGGTAGAAGCCCCAAAAGCAAGGCGATTGCTTGCGGGTTCTCGTTGCGAACCAATTCAACGAGGTGCTGAGGCGGGACAGCGCTGAGTTTTGAGAGCAATTCCACATCTTGCTTTTCGGGCGAAGGTTCCTTCAACAGCGCTTCCAACCTCGCCCACAAGGCAGAGCCTTGCTGTGCCCCAAAGGCTTGGATGAGCAGGGAACGGACTTTCGCTGCCCCACCTGCGGCGATTGGTTGCTGAGTTTCCAGTTTCTGCAGTCCCTCTTCAACCAACTTTTGAACGGTTTCGTCGGCAATAACCCCGAGCCTTGCCATTTCACTCAGCAAGATTTCAACCTCATTTTCGTCAAGGTGTCTGAGCACCGATGCAGCCTCATCGGGCGGGAGCAAGGAAAGCAAGATTGCCGCTTTTCGCCTACCCGTCAATCCTTTTGCCGTCTTTAAAGCCCTTTCCATTGTTCGCTGTTCCACTACTTCCGCCCTCCTTCAATTGAGCCGTCTTCAGCGAGCCAACTTCGGATCAAATTGGCAAGCCTATCGGGCGAAGATTTAGCGAACTGCCTCAAACGCTCTACAGGTTGAACCGTTTCTTGGGCGGTAGGTTCAGCCTCTTTCGTTTCCTCCGTCGTTGTTTCAACAATTTCACTGGGCAAAGAAGGAGCGGCGGGAGCCTCACGACGCCGGCGACGCCATGCCACGAGGAGGGACGAGGCTATTAGCAGCAGGACGGGGACTGCTGCCAGCCAATACCAAGGGAACTTCGGCGCTTGTGGGGCTCGCCGCCGCTCAACAGAGGGAACGGTCGTCCGTTCTGCTTTAACGGGCACTACGGCAACAGTATCGCCACGACTCATGTCCAAACCAACGGCTGCTATAACCGCTTGCCTCAAAGATGCCTGCTCGGCTCCCGATAAATCGCCCTTGACCAAGACAGCAACGGAAACTCGTTTGACGGAACCGGGCAACTGCTCTATCCGCTCAATCCGCCTTGAAACCCGATACTCCATCTTCCGCTCGGTTTTGGTGTAATTGCCGCCAAGCAATGTCACGGGTGTGGGTGGAATTAATTGCAAGTTGGAAGCAGTTCCGGCAGGGGCAACAGCAGGCGCTCCTTGGGCTTGATATGTCTCCTGAGTTTCCTGATGGGTGACCGCAACGCCCTGATTGGAGTTGTCGGCAGGCATGTAAATTTCGCTCTCGCTCTCTCGCTTGTTTGTGTCAAGTTCAACGCTTACTTGGACAGAGGCTCGCCCTGGTCCGAGGGTTCTGTCAAGGAGGTTTTGCAACCTTTGCTCAATGGCTCGTTCAATCTCCCATCGCATCCCGATGTATTCGTTCATGCGCCCGAAACCGTTGGAAGGCAAATCGCCTGTCCACAACAGGTTACCTTTCGTGTCAACGATGACGACCTTCTCGGGCTTCAGCCCCTCAATGGCTTGTGAGACCAAGAAGGCGATTGCTTTGGTTTGTTCGGGCGAAAGGGTTCGTCCCGGCTTCAAAGCCAAAACGACGGAAGCGCTGGGCTCTTCTTGCCGTTCCTCAAAAATCGTTGGTTCAGGCAAGTTCAAATGAACGCGGGCGCTTGCGATAGGGTCTAAGGTCATGATGGAGCGAGCCAGTTCACCCTGAAGTGCCCTCAGGTAGTTGGTCCGCTGGACAAAATCGGAAGTGGCAAATGAAGTTTTGTCAAGCAACTCAAACCCAGAGACCGAAAAGGCTCCAGTTCTGGGAAGCCCTGCCTGTGCGAGAGCCATCCTCGCCTGAGCGGCTTTATCCGATGGGACTTTGATCGCACCTTCACTTTCAACGACTTGATGGGGCAAACCGAGTCTGCTCAATTCAACGGAAGCGGCAGACAAATCCTCTGGCGACAAATGGCTGTAGAGAGTGACAAAACTTTCCTGCCGTCCCAACAAAATCAGAGCCAAAACGGCAACGGCGGCGCCAATTCCAATCGCCACCACCGCAACCCTTTTCCGTTCAGGTGTTAGGTTTGCCCACCAAGCCGTAATCCGTTCCACAAGCGGTCACCTTGCTTTGCCATCATAACGGCATCCTCGTCAACTCCTGATAGGCTTCAAGCAACTTGTTGCGGACGGCAAGTAAAGTTTGAAAAGCCAAATGCGCCTTTTCGGTTGCGATGAGAACTTCGTGCAATTCAACGGGCTCGCCCGTCAAGAGCCTCCGCTTCAACTCCGACGCGTAAGCGTCCGACCGCTCAACCTCTCGCAGCATGCCTTTCAACGCTTCGGCGAAAGTTCCAACCACCTTTTCCGTCACTTTCGTTTGTTCCGTCTCAACTTGCCGCGTCAAAGTTCGGATGGGCTCAACCTGCAAGGAAGTTCACCCCTTTCAGCGCAACAAATCCAAAGCCTGCTGAAGCATCTGCCTTTGGACGGCAAAGGCTTGAGCGTTGAACTCGTATCCCCTTGTCGCAGCGAGCAAATCAACCATCTCCAAAACGGGATGGACATTGGGCATGCGAACATAACCGTTCGCATCGGCATCGGGATGGGAAGGGTCGTAGACCAAGCGGAATGGAGATGGGTCATCAATGATTGAGACTACCCGAACGCCCAGCCCATCTTGCATCATCACGACCAACTTCCTGCGGAAGGGCTCTCCTGAAGGCGTCCGAGTTGTCTCTGCGTTAGCCAAGTTGACAGCGACCACTTCCTGCCAAATTCTGTGAGCCGTCATCCCGCTTGCACTTATGTCCAAACCCCTAAAGGCACTCACTTCAGTTCACCTCCCATTTCGGCTTACCGACGACCTTCAAAAATCGCCGACCTAAGTTGCGCTATTTCCTTTGCAGCAAGTTGCAAGGTCGTTCGGTAAAGCAAAGCGGTTTCCGAAAGGGCTGAAAGTTCACGCTCAGGTGAGGTGTTGTTGCCGTCGGCTCTAACCGGGGAAGAGTAATCGGGTTGGGCGACGATAGGTGGGAGTGAATTTTTGTCAAGTGCCGCTTTCATGATTTTGTAGAAAGGCACATCGTGACGGATGTAGGCTGGCGTGTTAGCGTTGGCAAGGTTTCGTGCCAACACCTGAGCGCGCCGACTCAAAATTGTCAAAGCCCGTTCCAGCCCGGTCAACGCCATCGCCTTCACCGTCCTTTGACTTAGTTTCGCTTAAATTTTATCCTCGGAGCCTGTCCGTGTAAATAGCGATTTTCGCCGTTTTTGCCGCCAGTTTTGCGGTTTTTGCAGGCTGGCGCCTGAATTAGCGTAATTTAAGCCCTAAAGTTGCCGCCGTTTTTGCCGATTACATAAGCGGACGCAGGGGAAAGCCCTGCAAGAGAAAAGACGCCATGCCACGAAGGAGGGATGTTTGATGGGTCTCAGGATCAACACCAATGTCGCTGCGATCAATGTTCACCGCAACCTCGTCGCAACTGACTTTGAACTGAGCAAAGTTATGGAGAAACTTTCGTCGGGGTTGCGGATCAACCGAGCCGCTGACGATTCCGCCGGTCTTGCGGTCTCCGAAAAACTTCGCACCCAAGTTCGCGGCTTGCAGGTCGCTACGGACAACGCACAGCATGCGATCTCCATGATCCAAGTTGCCGAAGGTGCCCTGAACGAAGTCCACGCTATCCTGCAGCGCCTCCGCGAACTTGCCGTCCAAGCAGCCAACGACCACTTGACGGATGAGGACCGCCAGCAAATTCAGAAGGAAGTTGATGCCCTGCTCGCCCAAATTGACTACATCGGCAGCACCACACAGTTCAACACCAAGAAACTGCTGAGCGGCGATTACGCTTCCACTGCTCTTACCTTCCAAGTTGGCGCCAACGCCGGGGAAGTGGTTAGCATCACCATTGGAACAGTTGATGCTACAGCCTTGTCAATAAATGGCTTGAGCGTCGCTGATTTGGCTTCCGCTTCCGATGCTATCGCCTCAATTGATGTCGCAATTTCCTATGTGACTGACCTTCGCGCACGCTTGGGCGCTTTCCAGAACCGCTTGGAGCGCATCGTCTCCAACAACCTAATCGGTGTTGAGAACCAAGCTGCTGCTGAAAGCAGAATCCGCGATGTTGACATGGCGAAGGCTGTCATGGATTTAGTTCGCTACCAGATTTTGCAGAACACTGGCGTCGCTGCGTTGGCTCAAGCCAATGCCCTCCCGCAGGCAGTTCTTGCCCTCCTGAGGTAGAGCCCGAGCAGCCCGACGCCGTAGCCGCCCCGTCCGTGCCGGGTGGCGGTTCCCGTCGCCGCCACCCGGTTTTTGATTTTTTAGGCTTTGCAGGAAACTTTAGCGGATTCCATGTAGGGGCGGACGAAGTCCGACCGCAAAAAATTTTTTCGGACAGGTTTCACCTGCCCCTACTTATCGGTGGCACGAGATTGAGTGCAAGTTCGGCAAGGGCTTAAAACACCATCCAACTTTGCCGATTAACTTTCGGGAGCGCCGTTGAGGAATCCCGCAAGGGGGCATAAACGATGTTGACAACGCCGGTTGTCAGGTTTACGGGGCTTGTCTCTGGCATTGACTTTGACCAAGTGGTTGAAGCGATAATTGAAGTCAAGCGCCAACCCATAGTGCGGTTGCAGGAGCAGCGAGACCGCCTCAGGTTGCAAAGCGATTTGTGGAACGAAATCCGACAGAAACTTTCCGACCTTAAAAGCGCTGTCTCATCGTTGCTGGATAAAAGTCAAGCCCTTCCTTTCACAGCAACTTCGTCGGCGCAAGAATTGCTCAGAGCGACTGCGAACTCCAACGCTGCCACAGGAAGTTACCAAGTCACTGTGAAGCAACTTGCAACTTCAACCCGAGTGAGTTCGGGATTTAGCGGATACACCCTCGGCATCGGCGCAACCGTTGACATCAATGCAACCTTGCAAAGCCAGCGTTCCATCTTGGGCACGGTGACGGCAGGGACTTTCACTGTCAACGGCGTCCAAATCTCCGTTGACCCAACGGTTGACAGCCTCAACGATATCGTCAACCGCATCAATTCAAGCGGTGCTGGCGTGACGGCAAGTTATGACTCCACAACCGACACTCTCGTTTTGACTTCCAGCAACCCTATTGCTTTGGGTTCGCCCAACGACACAAGCAACTTTTTGCAAGTTGCGGGGTTGCTCGGTTCGTCTCAAAACTTTAACGGCACAAACTATGTTCGCCAGTCAACCGTTCACTTGGGGCGAATTCGTGGCAATGTGCCTTTGCAGAATGACAACCTTCGTGTCGCCCTCTCCCAAACTTCAGGCAGTTTCACCATCAACGGCGTTACCATCAACTACGATGCTAGTGTTGACAGTTTGAACGCAATCATTCAGCGCATCAACCAAAATGTCCCTGATGTCCAAGCCTACTACGACCCGATGACCGATAGGGTTGTGCTCGTCAGTAAAACGACAGGCTCAAACTCAATTGTCCGTGCCGATGTCAACGGCAACCTGCTGGATGCTCTCGGTTTGCTTGACAGCGGAACAAACGCCAGCGCGCAAGTGACTTTGGGCAAAGACGCAATCATCCAAGTCGCAGGTTTCAACAACGACCAAGACATCGTCCGTTCCAGCAACACCATCAGCGATGTCATCCCCGGTGTGACTTTGCAATTGCTCGGTGCTGACCCAAGCAAAACCGTTACGGTCACGGTCAGCCAAGACAAATCGGCGCTGAAAAACGCCATCAAAACCTTCGTTGACAGGTTCAACGCCGCCGTTTCGCTCATGTATCAGCGGTTGACCGAGAAACCCATTGAGAACCCGAAGACCGATGCTGAAAGGAAAGTTGGTTTGCTTCGTGCCGACAGCACCCTCGTTTTCGTCCGCTCAACTTTGGTTCGCGAAATGACTACGCCTGTTACCAGTTTACCTTCGGACTTGCAGATGCTGGCTCAAATCGGTGTCAGGCTCAACAACGATGGGACGCTCAGCGTTGACGACGCAAAACTTCAAGCGGCAATTGATGCTGACCCAGAAAAAGTTTTGCGGTTGTTCTTCAACGATGAAGACGGTGACGGCAAGGTTGACGATACCGAAGACGGCATCGCCGTCCGACTGATGCGTCGCCTTGACGATTGGCTTTCTTCCTTGCCCATTGCTTTTGGTGGTAACTCTGTCCCCAAAGGGATTGTCGCTCGCCAACCCTCATTGCTGAACTTGCGAGTTCAGGAAATTGACCGAAGAATCAACGAACTCAACGAACGGCTCGCCAGAGAAGAAGAACGGTTGCGCCGACAGTTCATCGCCCTTGAGCAGCAAATTGCTTACTTACGCCAACGCTTAGGCACTCAATTAGGCGGGTTCAACGCCCAAGCGTGAAAATTGGGAACTCGGATAAAGCGAGTGGCAGGAAACCCTTGAAAAGATTGCTTGCACAGGGTCAAAGAGGTGAGGTTTGACACAGGATAGGATGTGGCAAACTGACAGTGACACTTTTAGGTCGCCTCAGTGCCTAATCAGACAGGAGTAGCGGAAGGCGGCGAAGGGTGTTACAATTGTTGCTGACCGAAAAAGCGGGACAACGGCGTCCCGACAGATTTGACCGCAAAGCGGCGGTCTGTCGGGACGCCGTTTCGTTTTTTACTTCACGCAGAGGAGGTGAACGCCGTGAAGATGGTGATGGCGGTGATTAGACCGCACAAGTTAGCAGAAGTGCGCCAAGCCTTATCTCAAATCGGCATCGTCGGTATGACGGTTTCGGAAGTGCGGGGACATGGCAGACAAAGAGGGCAAGTGGAGCGTTATCGGGGTGCGGAGTATGTCGTGGATTTGCTGCCAAAGGTGAAGTTGGAAATTGCCGTTCACGATGAGCAGGTTCAGGAAGTCGTCGCCGCCATCGTCCAATCCGCCCGAACGGGCGAAATTGGCGATGGGAAGGTGTTCGTTTTGCCGTTGGAAGACTGCATCCGCGTCCGAACAGGAGACCGAGGTGAAGACGCGCTGTGATGATGAAATCGCTTGGATGCGAAGCAATGGCGCTTCGCACAGATAGGGCAATGACGCCCCTCCAACAGGAAAAACCAGAAGGAGGGGAAGACCGTGAAAAAGTCAAGTTTGTCGCTGGCAATCGCTGTGACATTGGGTTCATTAGGCTTCGCTTCCGCCCAAGACATTCAGCAACTCAAAGACCTCGGTGAACTTTTGTCAACACCTCAAGGTTTGAGACTCGTTGCCGATACCCTTTGGGTTCTCGTCGCTGCTTTCCTTGTCTTCTGGATGAATGCTGGCTTTGCTTTGGTTGAGTCGGGTTTCTGTCGGGCTAAAAACACAGCCAACATTCTCGCCAAAAACTTCATCGTGTTCGCCATCACCACTTTGGCTTACTGGACAGTCGGGTTCGCTTTCATGTTCGGCGACGGAAACAGTTTCATCGGCTGGAAAGGCTTGGCACTCACAGGCGAGCACAATGCTCCCTTAGTCGCCTTAGGGAAAGCGAAGGAATACAGCGGTGACTACAGCGCCTTAAGTTGGACTTCAGTCCCATTGTATGCCGCTTTCCTCTTCCAGTTGGTTTTTGCTGGGACGGCAGCGACTATTGTCTCAGGTGCGGTAGCAGAACGCATCAAGTATGCGGCGTTCATCCTGTTCAGTTTCGTCATGGGCTCGCTCATCTACCCTATCGATGGTTTGGCTTCAACCCGGGCTCAACGATGGCGGCTAACCCTTCCGCCATCGCTCGCATCGCAGTCACAACCAATATTGCAGCCGCTTCTGCAGGCTTTATCGCTGCTTTGTGGGCTTGGCTTAGGTTGGGTAAACCCGACTTGTCAATGATGCTCAACGGTGGTTTGGCTGGCTTAGTGGCTATAACCGCTCCCTGCGCTTTCGTCAGCCCTCTCAGTGCCTTTGTCATCGGAGTAGTTGCTGGCGTTCTGGTGGTTGAAAGTGTGCTTCTCTTTGACCGAGTTGGCATTGATGACCCAGTTGGTGCGATTTCCGTTCACTTGGTCAATGGCATTTGGGGGACTTTGGCTGTCGGTCTTTTCGCTCAGCCTTTCGCTGACTTGGGTGAAGCGCAGCCCAAACCCGGTTTGTTCATCGGAGGTAGTGGCGAGCAATTCATCGTCCAGTTGATCGGAGTAGCATCGGTCGGCGCTTTTGCTTTCACCGCTTCTTTGCTTGCTTGGGCTTTCATCAAAGTGCTCGTCGGCTTAAGGGTTGAACCAGAGGAAGAAGTGCAAGGGTTGGACATCGGAGAAATGGGGATGGAAGCATATTCGTCCGACCCATTCCCAACTTTTGAAGCCCTCAGCGTTACCGGTTGGGAACGATTTATCCCGACTTTTGCCCATCAGCCTGCTCAGGTAATCCCGACAACAACGGAGGCGTCAAGTCTAACTGTCAAAAGAGAGCCGTCCATTGAGGTTGCCTCCGAAACTGCCCATACTCCTTCCGTTGAGCGACGGCTCTACAGCATCATTTTGGAGAACGCCAACACCGAACGAGCCAAGCGCCGTTGGGAGCGCCTTTGCCACGAACCTCAACAAGCGCCTCCTGAGTTCCACGAGGTCTATCGGCATCTGGTCAGTTTTGATGGACGGGAGTTTGTCTTTCGGGGCGGCGACCCAGAGAGGATGCGGAAAGCCGTTGAGCGTTTGTTTGAGGGCTACTTGGGCGTCGGGGCGAAGGTGACGGTGGAAATGAGCGTGTGAAGGCAAGCGAAAAGCAAAGCGCGAAAAGTTAGAGGGCAGCAAACAAGTGCGTGACTAACTGGCAGCGATGCAGGAAGTTTCGGGCGAAAGGAAGGGTGAGCAAGATGCCCTTGCCAAAGTTGCAAAACAGGTTGCGACGCCGCAAAAAGTCCATGCCCAGTAAGCCATCAACGCCCAAAGATTGCCACAAAGGCATAGCCAAAACGGGCAGGTTAGTTGCTTCCATGCCTAAAGCAATGAGTTGCCGAACCGTGACGATGCTCGCTTCCGTCCGACCACTTGCAGTCGCAATGACAATGGGTTGCGCTTCTAACAGGTTGTATCCCATCCGAGCCAGCAAACGCTCATCCACGACCGTTTTAGATGAGCCTGTGTCCAAAACCATCTCGCACCAAACCGCTCCACGAGGACCGATTAATCTCGCCCAAATTCTCACATCCGTCCTTGTCGGGTCAAAGCGTGACCACAGCACCCAGCACCACCTCCCAACCTTCAGGCACAAGAGGACCGGCAAAGCAGGTGAGCAGTTCCTGTTCACCTTGCTTGAAAGCGGCTTCAAGGGCTTCGTAAACCGCTTCTCGGTCAGCCGTGTGGAGGAGCAAGATGCCTTCAATGGGGAAGCCGTTTTTGTCGTGCTTCGTCACCTTGATGAGCAGCCACTCATCTTTGAAGCGCTTTCGGATTTCCTCAATGGGTTCGGGCTTTCGTTCCGTCATGGCTCTTCACCTCACCAAGCAATTGTAGTGCGGGGATGTTGGCAGGCGTCGGGGCGAAGGTGACGGTGGAAATGAGCGTGTGAAGGCAAGCGAAAAGCAAAGCGCGAAAAGTTAGAGGGCAGCAAACAAGTGCGTGACTAACTGGCAGCGATGCAGGAAGTTTCGGGCGAAAGGAAGGGTGAGCAAGATGCCCTTGCCAAAGTTGCAAAACAGGTTGCGACGCCGCAAAAAGTCCATGCCCAGTAAGCCATCCGAACGCAATTGGGCTGGCAGCGGTAACACCAAAACTTGGAACTCGTCTGCGGTTTCACCTAAAGCAAAGATTTGGCGGAGGGTAACAACGCGGGCTTCCACAATCCCTGAAGCCGTTGCAATGCGAACGGAATGGGCAGTAAGCAAGTTAAAGCCAATGCGAAGGGCAACATGCTCGGAGATCACCGTCCTGCTGGAGCCTGTGTCCAGAGCCAATCCAAGCCATTCAACACCTTTTGGTCCCACGACACGGGCTGGAACGCGCACGAAGGTCGCTTTGGGGTCAAAGCGAACTGAAGGCACTCAAAATCACCTCCCAGCCTTCTGGGACAAGCGGACCTTCAAACCAACTCATCAATTCGCCCATTTCGCCTTGCTCCCTCAAGTTGAGAATTGCTTCGTGAAGTTCTTGCTTGTCAGCCGTGTGGAGGAGCAAGATGCCTTCAATGGGGAAGCCGTTTTTGTCGTGCTTCGTCACCTTGATGAGCAGCCACTCATCTTTGAAGCGCTTTCGGATTTCCTCAATGGGTTCGGGCTTTCGTTCCGTCATGGCTCTTCACCTCACCAAGCAATTGTAGTGCGGGGATGTTGGCGGGCAAGGGCAGGAGTAGCGGGGAAATTTGCCATTGCTCTCTTGCACGCCTTCTCCCTTTTAGGCTGGCAAAAGACCTCAAAAGGAGGTGTGACGCATGGGTAGTCTCGTTGCGTCGTTGCTGATAGTCGTTGCCGTTGCGGCAGTCGGTTACTTTGTCTGGTGGGTGTTTGCTCGCCTTTACTTTGTTCGCGCCACCGCTGACCGAGCCTTCGTCCGAACGGGCGGGGGGAAGCCGAAGGTCGTCATCGGAGGCGGTGCGTTCGTCTTGCCTTGGTGGCACGACATCACTTGGGTGTCTTTAGCCTCCACGAAAGTCCGCATCGTTCGGGCAAACCGTGATGCGCTGATCACCCGTGACAAGTTCCGCGTGGATGTCGGGGCGGATTTTTATGTGCGAGTGCCTTCGGATGAAGAGAGTGTTTTGAGAGCCGCTCAAAGTTTGGGCGCTCGCACGACCGACCCGGAAGCCCTGCGGGAGTTGTTGGAAGATGAACTAACTTTCGCCCTGCGAGCCGTCGCCGCCAAACGAACCCTCATGGAACTGCACGAAGACCGACAAGGCTTCGCCAAAGAAGTCGCCGAGCAAGTCCGCCAATCATTGGCTCAAAAAGGCTTGGTGCTGGAAAGCGTCTCCATCTTCGCCCTTGACCAAACTGATGCCGAGCAGTATGACCCAAGCAATGTCTTTGATGCCGCTGGCTTGGAGCAAATTGCGGCGCTGACTTCTAAAGCCCGTGTCCTGAAGAACGAACACGAGCGCAACGCCGAAATTGCCATCAAGCAAAAAGATGTGGAGACCCACAAAACTTTGCTGGCTTTGGAGCAAGAGCGAGCCTTCGCCGAACACGCTCAGCGCCGCGCCATTGAAACCCACCAAGCCGAACAACGAGCCGAAACGGAACGCTTCCGCTTCACGCAGGAAGAGTTGGTTCGCCTCTCCGAAATTGAAAAGCAACGGCGCATTCGTGAGGCGGAAATTGAGATGGAGCGGCAAATCAAAGAGCGGCAGTTGCGCGAGCAAATCAACCTCATTGAGATTGAGCGGGAAGCCGAACTGGCTCAAATTGAGCGGGAGAAAGTCGTCCGCATCGCTGAACAAGAGCGGGAACGAGCCATCAACGCCGCAAGGCGATTGACCAGCGTGGAACTGAGCGAACACGAGATGATGGTCTTCCAAAAGCAGGCGGCAAGGTTGCGTGCCGAAGCGGAAGTCAAGCGAGCCGAGCAAGAAGTCCAAACCGCCGCCGAAATGGCTGCTGCAGAGCGAGAGCGGCAAGTCGCTTTGGTCAAAGCCTTGACCGAGTGGGAAGTCGCTCAACGAAAGGCGGAAGCCATTGAACGGTTGGCGCAAGCGACCCGCTTTGAAGGCGAAGCGAAAGCCGAAGCCCATCGCAAGATGGTGGAAGCCCAAAGCGCCATCGCCGACAAGTTGGTCTGGAAGGATGTCTTGCTGCAACTCATTGAGCAAGCACCCGCTATCGCCAAAGAACTGATGGCGCCCGCCGAAAAGATTGAGAGCATCCGCATCTTGGATGTTCAAGGTTTGGGTGCTGTCGGTAACGGCGGCTCTGGTGGCGGGACGATAGAGCGGGTTCTAACAGCCATCCTCAGTTCGGGAGCGGTGCTCCCTGTCTTGCGGGAGTTGCTGCAATTTGCTGGCACCGACCCGCAAAAACTCATCAGCGCCTTAGCGGAACGGCTCAGCGTGCCCGCTCAAAGCAATAGCCAATAAGCGCAAAAGCGCAAGAGCGCGAAGGTGTCAGCGTGCCACTGATGTGTTGAGCCTCCTTGGGCTTGGCGCGCTGACATCCCGATAGCAAAAGTCGCTTCTTGGGACGAAGGCGTCCCTTTCAGCCGATGGAACGGCTGCGGGGACGCCTTTGTCGTTTCGCATTGACGCATTCCAATCACTGCCAAGGAGGGATGACGAGATGTTGCGTCGGTGGCAAATCGGCAAGGTGGCTTTGTCGGTCGGCATGGCGTTGATAAGTAACGCCTTCGCCGCTGACAACGAGGGCGGCAAACTGAAAGTCAGCGGGTTTTTGGACGGCTACTTCACTTTCAACACGAGCAACCCAGCGACGGTGGTCGTGCCATCACCCAACTACACCTTCAAGGTGGAAAACGCCCTGCACAATTTCACCTTTCGCAACCGCCGACCGCGCTTGCAGTTGGCGGAAATCGTCCTTGAACACCCGATGACGGAAAAGCGTTTTGGCTTTCGGTTGGACTTGGACGCGGGGACGACGACTGAATGGGTGCATCAAGCAGAGCCTGCCGGGCGCTCTTGGGCGTTCGTTCAACAAGCCTTCGTCTCCGTGCCCTTGGGCAAGGGCTATCTTGACTTCGGCAAATTCGTCACCCATCATGGCGCTGAAGTCATTGAGAGCAAAGACAACTGGAACTACAGCCGCAGTTTGCTCTTTGCGTGGGCAATCCCTTACTACCACGCAGGCATTCGCTACTGGCTGCCGATGGGCAAAAGCGACAAGTTGTGCCTGCACTTGTATCAGGGTTGGAATGTCATCAAGGACAACAACCGAAGCAAAAGCATTGGGTTGATGTGGCAGCGTTCAACGGAGGGCTACACCTTGACGGTCAATTACACAGGCGGGGCGGAGTTGCCCAACAGCAGTCGCTTGCGCCATTTGCTTGATGTCGTTTTCACCAAGCCGCTTAATGCCAAAGATGCGCTGATGCTCAATGCCGATTGGGCACGAGATAACGCCGCATCGGCGACTTGGTATGGCTTGGCGGTCTATTGGCGACGGCAACTGAACGCCAACCATGCCCTCACCCTGCGGGCGGAAATTTTCCGCGACGCTAACGGCTTTGCGACAGGCACGGCGCAGACGGCGATGGAAATCACCCTGACTTACGAGATGCCTGCTTTATGGCAACGGAGTGCTTTGTTGCGGTTGGAAGTTCGGCACGATTTTAGCGATGCGGCGGTCTTTGATGGGGGCACAAAAAGGCGACAAACCCTCTTCATCGTCGGTCTCCTTCAACCCTTTTGAGCAAAGCGCTGCCTGTCATAGCGCTCCTCCTGCTCTGCTCGGTCTTCCCTGAGCAACTCCATCATGCCAACAGGTTTGGTGATGGGATTGTCCAGAACGCGCTTGATCGCTTCCTCAGGCGACAGGCTGACCTCAATGACCCTGACTTCCACCCTTGCCCCGTCGGGCAATTTTTCGCCTTCGTCCAAAACCACGATGTTGCCTTTGACCCTCCCTTTCGCCGTCATGTTTGGTCACCTTCATCGGTCACACGACGATGTTGACGATTTTGCCAGGGACGACGATGATGCGTTTGATTTCTTTGCCTTCCAAGTGGGTGCGGACATTGGGCTCTTGC
>ERZ1669248.587-NODE-587-length-16908-cov-15.146977_pt1 | contig 16908 bp, 9 predicted proteins | sample MGYA00579296_ERZ1669248 | MGnify/ENA primary metagenome ERZ1669248 (study PRJEB41166, sample SAMN08046057) | hot springs metagenome | biome: hot spring; feature: neutral hot spring; material: thermophilic sediment; isolation source: thermophilic sediment from...
TCCGACCTGCCGACTTGCCCATCTCACGATTTGCCGATGATTTCGGTTCGGCAGGAGCCTCGCCCTCCCTTGCTTTTGGTTCGGCAAAAGCCTCGCTCTCCCAGAGGCTGATTTCACTCGTTGAAGAGCCGCTCAGAAAGGCTTTTTGAACACACTGACAGCACATTGTAGGAGTGGCGTCAGCCGCAAACTTTTTGCCTGTCGGTTCATTCGCGCCTTACGGCGCTCCTACCAGCAAATTTGAAAAACCTCAGGAACAGCGTAGGCTGCGAATTTTCGTTCGCATTTTAATCCAGCAAGAACCTCACCTTTGAAGAGGTTGAAGGGCACTTGTGAAAAGCCGACCAGAAAGTCTTTCTAAACGCATTCAGCCTTCGTGAAGGTGCTCGGAAAGTCTTGAGCGGGTTCTCCTGCTCAACTTTTGACAGAAAGCGTTATCCTTTGAAGTGGAGGTGGAAGTGATGGCTAAGGACGAGCAATTGCTTCCCTACTACAAGCAGTGCTTTGTGTGTGGTGAAACTCGGTTGGGAAGGTTGGGGGTTAGGTTCAAGGTTGTCAATGGGACAGTTAGGGCGACTTTCACCCCGACGGAAAAGCATGTCGGGTTTCCGGGCATCGTTCACGGCGGTATAATTGCAGCGTTGCTGGATGAGGCTATGGTGTGGGCGATTTACGCAGCGACAGGGCAATTTGCCCTCTCCGCTGAAATCACTGTTCGCTTCCTGAAACCTTTGCCCGTCGGACAAACGGTTGAAGTTGTCGGGTATCTCGTCCGAAAGCAAAGGCGAATTTGGGAGGTCGCAAGCGAAGTTCATGACGAACAAGCAATCATTTACGCCAGAGCGTGGGGACGGTTCGTCCCTGCACCGAGTGAAGAGAACGAGCAATGGCAAAGTTCTCTGCAGCAAGGGAAGACTTAAAAGGCATGTCACAATTGAACAAACAGCGTTGAACCAAACTTCACCCTCGCTTGAGGGCATTGGCAATCCGTTCCATCGCTTCCGCTATCACGCTGTCTGGGTAAGTGAGTGAAATTCGGAAGTAACCTTCACCTGCTGGACCATAACCTCCGCCCGGCGTCACAGCGACATGGGCTCGCTCCAGAAGGAAGGTGGCAAACTCTTGCGAACTTGAGAAACCATCGGGGATGGGCGACCAAACATACAGGCTGCCCTTAGGCGTTGGGGCGGGGATTCCTGCTTGCCTCAAGGCGCTTACGACAAAGTCTCTCCGACGCTGATAGGTGTCAACCACTGAGCGAGTAATTGAGGGGTCTTGACACCAAAGATGAAGCGCTTTCGCACCCGCCCGCTGAATTGGTCGGAAGATGCCACTGTCAATGTTGTCCTTTACCGTTGCCAAAAGGCGAACCGCTTCAGGGTTTCCGACAGCCCAGCCTATCCTCCAACCCGTCATGGCGAAAGGTTTGCTCAGCGAGCCGAACTCAATTGCCACATCCTTTGCGCCCGGAACCTGCAAGATGCTGGGTGCAACATAACCGTCGTATGTGATGTCCACATAGGCTGCATCGTGGCAGATGAGCAAGTTGTGTTCTCTTGCGAACTCAACCGCTTCTGCAAAAAAGTCAAGGGTGACACAAGACGCCGTCGGGTTGTTGGGGTAGTTAAGCCACAACAGTTTTGCCCGCTTCAAAACATCGGAGGGGATAGCGGAAAAATCTGGCGTCCATCCCTTTTCCGACCTCAAAGGCACAGGGTAACTTTCCGCCAACGCCAATAACGCTCCAATCTTGTAGACCGGGTAGCCCGGCTCAGGAACTAACGCCACATCGCCCGGGTCAAGGTAGCAAAGTGCGATGTGGGCGATGCCTTCCTTTGAGCCTATTAGCGGCACAACTTCGGTGTTAGGGTCTATGTCCACGCCAAATCGCTTTCGGTAATACTCAGCCACAGCCTTCGGGAAAACATCCAAAGGCCAGTCGCTCCCATATCGGAAGCGGTCGGGGTCGTTGACATCTGTAACGGAGCGGATGAGTTCAAGGACAATTGGGTCTGGCGTCGGGACATCGGGGTCGCCGATGCCCAAACTGATGACTTTGAAGCCTTTCGCTTTCAGTTCACGCACCTTCGCTCCGATTGCGGAGAACAGGTAAGGACCGAGTTTTTCCATCCTCAGGGACGGCTTCGGCATCTCTCAACCTCCTCTCGCAAGCGGTTTACTGAGCGGGATTTCTTTCCTCCCACACCAACTCTCCCCTGAAAACTTCAACGGCAGGTCCCGTCATGTAAATCCTGCCGTCATCGCGCCACTCAATTGTCAATGTCCCGCCGGGGAGATGGACTTTTGCCTTCCGTTCGGTCAACCCCGTGCGGGCAGCAACCGCTAAAGACGCGCAAGCGCCGGTCCCGCAAGCGAGTGTCAATCCAGCCCCTCGTTCCCACACCCGAACTTTCATTTCGTTGCTGGAGATGACTTGAACGAACTCAACATTAGTTCGCTTCGGGAAAGCGGGATGATGCTCTATCCTCGGTCCGAGCACTTCAACTGGGAAGTTGTCAACATTGTCAACGAAGATGACGCAGTGGGGATTGCCCATTGAAACGGCGCTGACGGTGTAAGTGCCGAAGCCTTCAACATTCAAAGGCGTCTCTATCGCCTCGCCCCTCTCACTCAAAGAAGTCGGGATAAGCGCCGGCTCAAAAATAGGTTCGCCCATATCAACGGTGACGGCTTTTGCCCTCCCGTTCTCCTCTTGCACCCAGACCGTTTTGATGCCAGCCAGTGTTTCAACTCGGACAGCGTTTCCTTTTGCATAATCTCGGTCGTAGAACCATTTGACGGCGCACCTTATTCCGTTACCGCACATTTCAGCCTCGCTCCCGTCGGGGTTGAAAATCCGCATTTTAAAGTCGGCTACCTGTGAGGGTAGAACCCAGATAACCCCATCCGCACCGACACCGAAGTGTCGGTCGCAAACGAAACGGGCAAATTCATCCAACTTCTCCTCTGGCAAAGGCAATTCGTCCAGAGCGCCGATGACAACGAAGTCGTTACCTATCCCGTGCATCTTGACAAAAACTATCGGCACGACCAAAGCCCATCACCTCACTCGCTTCCGCTTGTTTTCGCCGGTTCAGGTGCAGCGGGTCGTTTCGGTCGTTTTTGTTGTTGCTGTCGGCTTTGTTGAGGTTGACGGGCTTGTTCCGCTTGCTGAGCCTCAGCAACCAACCGCCCAACAATGTCCCCGACCGGTCTCATCGGGTCAACATACAAAACCCCGTGCTTGAAAACGAGAACCTGTTTGTTTGTCCCTTCAAGTTCCAGCACGAATGTGTAAGTGTCAAACCCGCGAACGATACCGCGAAGTTGCATCCCGGTGAAGAAATGAACCGCCACGGGAATTCGCTCCCGTCTCAAAAAGTTCAGGTAACCGTCCTGCACCTTCAACTTCTCCTTCTCGTTGCTCACGCCCCTTCGCCTCCTTGACAGTTTTTTACCTTCGGTTAAACCACGCCCCTTTGTCCTCTTGTGGGATTGGGGACGCAATAATTGTGGCACTAATGCGTAAGTTTTGCAGTAATCGCTTGGGCAAGGGAAAAGTTATGTGAGCATGGTTCCGCTTCAGGGCTGAATGAGGACTGGGACTGGCTCCCCTTTCGCTGCAGAGTCGTAGATGGCGTCGGTAATTTGTTGGACGATCAAGGCTTGTTCCAAAGTCGTTGCGGGTTGACGGTTCTGCATGACCGCTTGAACGAAATCGTTCACAACGCCTTCGTGAACCATATCCCAAGTCTCATCCCCTTGCCAAACAACTTTCGGGACAACTCCCGCTTCCGTGCAGGCTTCGTGGAAAGTTACCGTTTTGCCTTTTTCGGGAATCATCCTGAACCGCAGCGAGCCTTTTTCGCCGATGATTTCCCAACCGTCTTCGGGTGCTGTCGGCATATACTCGCCCCGTTCGTAAGCGATTGTCAATCCGTCGTCGCACACCATGAAAGCAGCCACATGGGTTTCGGCGTCCGAGCCGGGAGCGATGTGGGGTTCAAAGGGTGGTGGGACTGTCCACATGCTCGCGGCAACCCATTTGGGGCGCAACTTCCAGTCAAACAAAGCGAGCAAATAATCAAGGTCGTAGCAACCCCAGTTCATCAAAATCCCGCCGCCGTTCAAGTCTCGCCTCAGCCGCCAAGCAGGTGGGGTCACCTTTGGCGGACCTTCGTCTGGCTTGGCTGCCCTAATTCGGATGAGCCGAATTCGCCCCAGCGCACCGCTGTCCAAAAACGACTTGACAAATTGGAAAGATGGCAAAAACCGATGGCGTGAGGAGCAACAGCCAGAAATCAATTGCCCCTTCGCTTCAATCATCTGCTTTGCTTCCTCAGCGTTCATCGCCACAGGCTTTTCAACAAGGACATGTTTGCCGTGAGCGAAAGCGCTGATGGCGACTTGCGCCCTTCCAGCGGTCTGGAAAGCCAAAATCACAGCGTCAACTTCTGGGTCGCTGAGCAAATCTTCTGCGTTCGTGTAAACTTTGGGGACACCAAACTGCTCAGCGGCTTCCTTTGCCGCTTCCGCTTTGATGTCAGCGACAGCAACGATTTTCGCCGACGGGTTTTTGCTCAGGCACTCTAAATGCACGCGACCGATGACCCCGCATCCGATGACCCCAAACCGAACACTCCCCATGACGATACCCCCTTGACCAAATTGTCAGCAAGGTTGGCAAGGCGGTGCCTGCCCTCTACCTCTGTCACGCTTGCTGATAGGGGTTGATAAAGAGCGAACGCAAAAAACTTGCCCTTGTCGGCGCCTCAAACATTTTGTCACCGACAAGGGCAAAAGGACGAGGGGGCAGACCGCGTTTTGGGTCAATTGGATAGAGCCATGCGCCTGTTCCAAATTTGACTTAGCGCGCGGCGAATTTGTTGAGAGGTCACTGGCTTTGTCAAAACGGCGTCAATGGTTTCCCGCGCCTCCTCGGAGCGAATTTTGAATCCCCAGCCCGTGAGCAAGATGACGGGAGTCTCCGGAGAAATTGCCTTGATCTTCCTGGCAAGTGTCATCCCGTCCATCCCCGGCATGCCTAAGTCCGTTATGACGGCGTTGAAGGGAATGCCCTGAAGTTGCGCTAACTGAAAAGCCTCAACTGCTTCCTCACCATCCGCAGCGGTGACAACGAGGTGTCCATCCCTTCTAAGCATCAAAGCGAGAGTTTCCCGGACGGAAGGTTCGTCGTCAACGACGAGCAACTTGAGCGAGGGGACTTCGCCTGGTGGGAGTTCATTGACTTTCACGACATTGCTGGGGAACCAAAGCCTGACCGTAGTCCCTTTTCCGAGTTCGCTGTCAATTTCCATAAAACCCTCGTGTCGCTGGACAGTTCCGTAAACGACAGCCAACCCCAACCCGCTCCCCCGTTCGCCTTTGGTCGTGAAGAAAGGTTCAATTGCCCGTCGCTTCGTTTCTTCATCCATGCCGATTCCGGTGTCCGATACTTCCACCACAGCCCATGCTCGCCCACCTCGGTCTACCCTTTGAGTTCGGATGGTCAAAGTCCCGCCTTCGGGCATAGCATCAACTGCGTTGATGATGAGGTTGACAATTGCCTGGCGAATTTCGCTGGGTATTCCTGTCAAGGGCGGCAGGTCGTCGGCGAGTTCAAGTTTTGTTTCAATCACGATGCCTTTCTCCCTCGGCATGTTGAACCATCTTGGCTTCGTCATTGCCAGTGCGTCTTCGCAAATTGCGTTCAAGTTCACCGGCTCTAACACTTCTTCGTCCACCCGCGTCTTGTAGAACTCTCTCATCCTTTGCACCGTCATGGCGATGTCGCTTGCGGACTTGAAGATTGTTTCGGCTGCATTCCTAACCATTGGGTCGTTGTGCTCCATCAAGATTTCGGCGAACCCTTGAACTGGGACGAGTGCGTTGTTTATGTCGTGGGCAATGCCGCTTGCGATTTGCCCCAACGCCCTAAGTCGCTCTTGCTCAAGCATCCTCTCTTGAACGCCCTTCAGTTCCTCGTAGGCTTGTTGGACTTGTTTGACGAGAGAAGCGTTACGGACGGCGATGGAAAAGTAGTCGCAGAAAGTGTTGAGGAAGTCAACATCGTGCTGGGAGAAACCTTCCCCTTTTTGGCAAACCATGATCAAGCCCCACAACTGGCTTGAGTCGCCAATCCCACGCAAGAAAATCGCTCTGTAACCCAACTCACTCAGTTCTTTCAGCGACGAACCAACAGAGCCGGAAAGGTCGTTGACCAAAACGCTTTCACCCGCCCACAATTTTTCCTCAAAGTCGGAGAAGCCCCGTCGCTTGATAGTGCTGCCGATATTCAGCCCCAATGACCTCATCAAGTCCCCCGCTCCATCATTTGCGCCATCAAGGACGAAAACACCGCTGCCTTCTTGGTAGCGAAAGACAAGGACTGCAGATTCGGGGTAAGAGCGTGAAATCTCAACCACAGCAATTCGGACTATGCTCTCAATGTCCAACCGCATCACAAGCGAGCGGGCAGTCTCTTGAAGGGTTTTGAGCCTCTGCTCCGAACGGACTTGGTCGGTTATGTCCAAAACGAAGCCTTCGTAGTAGAGAACCCTCCCCTCATCGTCCTTGACAGCCCTCGCCCACTTTGCAACCCAGCCGATGCTCCCGTCCTTGCGTTTTATTGGGTAGCGGTAGTTGGAGACAAACCCTCGCTCAGCCATCAACTTCTTAAATCGCTCGCGGTCTTCTGGGTTGAGGTAAATTTGGGTTGGGATGTCAAGGGACATGAGTTCGTCAACGCTTTCGTAGCCGTTGATACGGGCGAGGGTCTGATTTGCCATCAAGAAGCGACCATCGGGTGTGCTTCGGTAAATGCCAACGACAGCGTTCTCAAACAAACTGCGGAACTCCCGCTCGGAGCGGCGAATTTGCTCTTCCGCCTCTTTGTGGACAATCGCAAAGGCGAGATGGTGGGCGATTGTTTGAACCAAGTTGACTTCGTCCTCGTTGAATTTTCGTGGAGCGTTGAAGGAAGCATTCAATCTGCCGAGGAACCTGCCCTGATGAGTGATAGGCACGCACAAATACGCCCCGATTCCCTCGTCCAAGAAGACTTCCTGCATGCTTCCCAGGTTAGAGGCGTTTTGCATGTCGGTGACTATGAGGGGTTTCAAGGTGAAAGCGCTCGGCGATTGGGCAAAAAACTCCTCAAGGGCTCGCTTGAATTTCTCCGAGAACCCTTGCAATGCCTTAATCCTCATCTTCCCGTCGGGGTCTACAATAGCGACAAACACTCGGTCAGCCTTCAATGCGGCTTTGAGGCAATCAATCACTTCGGCACACACACTGTCAAGGTCATCAAATTGTTGAAGTGCTGACGCCGTCTTGTAAAGGGCTTGTAGTTGAGCGAGCCGGTAGGCTAATTGCTCTTCCGCCCTCTTCCTCGCAGTTATGTCCAAAACAAAGCCTTCGTAGTAGAGCAGCCTCCCATCGGCGTCGTAAACCCAACGACCGCTGACGGCAGCCCATACAATTTCACCATCCTTGCGGCGAAGCGGGACAATGAAATTTCGCACAGCACCCTGTTCAGCAATCATCCGCTTAAAGTCCTCGCGATGTGAGGGGTCAACATAAACTTGAGTGGCGAGGTCTGTGATTTCGGAAATCAGTTCATCGGGGGTTTTGTAACCGAGCATTTGAGCCAGAGCCGAGTTAGCCATCAAAAACTTACCGTCGGGTGTGCTCCTGTAAATCCCGACAGTCGCATTTTCAACCAACTCGCGGAACCGGCGTTCTTGCTCAATCTGGTGCTCAATTGCCTGCTGCCGTTCAATCGCACTGCCGAGCAAACTTCCAGCGATTTTCAGGATGGCAATGTCCGTTCCGTCCCAATAGCGCCCCTCACGGCAAGCACTCAATCCCAAAACACCCCACCAACGGCTTTCAATGAAAACCGGAACAGCCAAGAGAGATTTTACGCCCCGTTTTTCGTAGAACTGTCGGTAAGGTTCGGGAAGGGTCTGGGTGAGGCTAAAAATGGCTTCGCCCATCCTCATCGCTGCGATTTGGTAAGGTGCTCCAACTTCGTCCAGCAGGAAAACCTCCCCTTCGTCAACAGTTCCGTCAACGCTCCAAACGGCGATGCACCTTAGAATTTCTTGCCCTTGTTCGTCAACGAGGAGTTGTGCGAGGAAGGCTCTGTCCGCCTCTGCGACTTTCCCAATGTCCTCCAGGAAAATCGGCAAAACGCCTCTCCAATCAGTGGTGGCTAAGAATTGCAGAGAAAGTTGGGAGAGGGTGCTCAGGTAACGCTCTCGGCGATTTTGTTGTGACTCCAGCACCGCCCTCGCTACGAGGTCTGCAATGTCTCCGGCGAAACCGATTTCATCGCTGCCCCATTCACGGCTTGATTTGTGTTCGCAGCAAACGATGCCGACAATTTTGCCTTCAACGCGCACTGGGGCATCCATAGTGGCTTCAATCCCGTGAGGTCGCCAGTAATCTTCAGCCAGTTCGTCGGTTCGCGGGTCACTCAAAACCGAACTTGTAGCGATTACCCGTTCCTCTTCAAGCGATGCGATGTAGGTCAAGTAGCGGTTTATGGACAAAGTCGTCCCGACCAATTCAGAGCCGTTGCCTTCAGCAGCGACACAGTAAGCGTATTGGTAATCGGGCGTAACTTGCCAGATATTGACCCTGTCAACTTCCAACGCCTCTTTAGCCACTTGTGCAATCAACTGCAGTCGGCTTGTCAAGGTGTTTTGCTGCGGGAGTTCTTTGTTAAGGCGCAAGAGAGCCTCTTGGAAGCGATTTGCCCGTTCTTTCGCCTTCTCCTGCTCTTCCCAACTTGAAATCATCACCAGCAGCATTGCCGCTTGCTGCCTGACGAGTTCCAAAGCCTGCAACTCCTCATCGGAGAACTGCTCTCGGGAAGTGCCGACAAGGAGAGCCCCTACAGGTTTGCCCTCAGCGAACAGTAAGGCTGACCAGCAAAGGCGAAGTCGCAACAGACTTTGCACAGTCTGGGAAACATCCTCTGGCAATACATCAAAAAACTCTCGGCAACAGCCACTTCGGCAATCGGAACTGATGTAAGCGGAACCGCTTTGAAGTCGCCGAAGGACCGAACTTGACAACCTGATTTGTAGTTCCCTTTCAGGACTCTCTCGGTGCTGGCTCAAAATCTCTTTGAGCAAGTGCTGGGGAGCGTAGCCGGCGAGGCGGTATGTTTGGTTTTGCCTGTCAAACCGAAAGACATAGGCAATGGAGAAGCCAAATTCTCTGACAACAGCGTCAGCCAAAGCCTGAAAGACTTCAGCGCTGTTGCGGGTTTCAAGGAAGCGTTCCGAAAGCGAATGGAAAATTTCCGTCAACTTGACGGCGAGTCCTCCCATCGCAACCTTTCGCCTGCGGCTTGCAATGGCAATAACCGTGAATGCCATCAGCAGCCAGAAAGTCCAGTGAAGCAGCCTTAACAAACCCGAACCTCTGTCCAGTGCATCTGGTGGGATAGCAGCGACGAGTAAGAGAGGCACTTCCTTCAGTTCGGCAGAGGCATACAAAGGTTTGCCCGCACCTTGCGGAGGCGATTGTTTTATCTCAGCGATTGTGTCGCCCTTGACCGTAGCCAACTTAAAAGAAGCGGGGAAAGGAAGGTCGCAAAGTCTCTGGGAGAGGGTTTCAAGGCGATAAAGCAACCAAAGTTCACCGCGCTTTTGACCACCGAAGATGAGGTTTGCGCCCAATCCCAAGAAAGCAGGCGAGCCGTTCGCCTCAGCAAACAAGGCAACCGTGCAAGGATGGTTTTTCAAAGGCGCTTTCCACAAGGGACGCCACGAAGGTAATTGGGACGAGGCGGGTAAGACAACAACAGGTTGACCTTTCAAGTCAACCACTACCCACAGGTCAGCCACAGCGGATTTACACATTTCGTCAAGCCATGTGCCAGATTGACGGAGAGTTACGCCCCGCTTTTGAGCATCAAGCAAATCTTCGTGAATGCTCAGCGTGGTTTGAAAGGCAAGGGAATGAGCAGAAAACTCAAGGAAGTCGTCCCATTGATGAGCAACGCGGGAGACGATTAAGTTCGCTGTCTGGGTGTTCGTTTGGCGGACGAAATAGCCTATTATCCAGTCGGCAACGAAGCCGACGGCTACGAGGACAGCCGCCAAAGCACCAACCCATTGCCAGTTTTTCCAGTTCAGCCTCATCGTCCATCATCCCCCTGTCAAGGGGCGGTTTTTGCTTAAGTTTAACTAAACTTCATGAAAACGCAAGGATTATCGTCACTTCAGTGTGATTGGTTGGAATTTTCCTGTTGCGACCGCCATTCGCAAAAGGCGTCGCTAAACGGCGTTGCTGTCACTGCGAACATTCTTCAGAGTTCCACAAAGCCGTCAATTTGATTTATCGGATGCGACATCACGAAGTGTTTAGTGGGGTTGTGAAATGGGCGCTGCCCCTGCTGACTGTTTTTCGGCGCAGGCATTGCCTACGCCCCATAGTTTTGGTTCGGCAGGAGCCTCACCCTCCCAAAGGCTGATTTCGCTTTTTGGAAAGCCACTCAGAAAGGCTTTTCAAACACACTCCCAAAGCCTTCTCGCAATTGTGAACCTATGGCAGAATTAGTTTTGCCGCTGGAAAGGGCGTTGGTTTGGCCGCAATGCTGCATTTTTTGTGTCAGGTGAGAAGTGATGGCGAAAAGGGAACTTGCAATTTGGCTTTGCGGGCTGATTTTCTGGGGACTGCTTCGCGGTTTTTTGCCGCTGCTGCCCATCCCTTTGCCGCTTTTGCCCATAGCGTGGCTGATAGCGCTGTTTGTCGGAGTTGCTTTGCTCATCTGGCTGGCACTTGAGGCGGGAAAAGTCTTGGCGACGAAGTGGTCTGCTCTCTCAGGGTTTGTCCTATTTGCGTTGCGGGTTGGGCTGGCGTTCTGCCCTACCCCGAAAACACCCGTCAGTCAAATAGTCGTTTCCACAATCGCCGACACCCTCACTTTAGCGGCGGCGTTGCTTTTGGGCTCGTCAATCTCTGGGTTCATCCGTCACGCCAATTTAATTCCGCCTGTCGCCGTTGTCCTCACCGTCGTTGACATTTGGACTGTTTGGCTTGGCGGTTTTGTCGCTCGCATCCAGCAAAAGGCGCAAGAAGGGATTGCAATCGCTCAAAAGGTCGTTGAGGCAGCAACTGTCAAGATGCCGGCAGTTGCGACCGCTCACTACGCTCGCATCGGAATCCCTGTCATCGGCATAGGCGACTTGTTCTTCGGCGCGTTTCTTTTCGCTTTGCTTTGGAAGTTTGGGATGAACACTCGGACTGCTTTCGTTCTTTCCGTCGTCTTCGTCATTGTCGGTTTGCTGCTTGCCCAACTCCCGTTTTTGCCATACGGTATTCCGGGGCTGCCTTTCATAGCGGTGGCGATTTTGCTTCCCAACCTGAAGGCTTTCCGATACACGCCTGAGGAGAGGAAGGCTCTGCTGATTGGGGCTATTTTCCTCGTCGGGTTGCTCGCTTTCTTCAGCGTCATGGTCAGCCGACTGTGATTTCAGAGTGAGACGCCTTCAACCGTCCAGATTTGGAACTCCCTGTGTCCATTCAGTTCCGCCTTGCAGGGTTTGCCTGAAGCGATTTTCAGCAACTCATCAAAAATCTGCTTTCCCACTTCCTCAATCGTCGCTTCCCCGTCAAGGATTGAGCCAGCGTTTATGTCAATGTCGCTCTTCATGCGCTCAAAGGTCGGTGTGTTTGAAGCGATTTTAATGACGGGTGCAATCGCGTTACCTATGGTCGTTCCCCTTCCTGTTGTGAAGCCGACAATTTGAGCGCCCGCCGCTACCAAAGCAGGCGTTGACTCTTGGTCGTAACCTGGACCTTGCATCAAGTAGAGACCTTTGCCCTGCGGTATGTCGGCGTAGCCGATGACGCCTTCAACCCTTGTTGTCCCTGCTTTTGCAATTGCGCCCAAAGACTTGACAGCGATGTTGACCAATCCGCCTTCAATGTTGCCCGGTGATGGGTTTTCATCCAAATCGTGCCCGAACACTCCCACATACTTGCGAAACCACTCAACCGCTTCAAAAATTTGCCTCGCCACCTCTTCATCCCTTGCCCGTTCCGCCAGCAAATGCTCGGCGCCGAAAATCTCCGGCACTTCGGTTATGATGACCGTGCCGCGACATCGGATGAGCAAGTCAGCGGCGTAGCCGAGTGCCGGGTTTGCCGTGATGCCGGAGAAAGCGTCGGAGCCACCGCACTTGACACCCAACACGAGTTCGCTCGCCGGGGCGGGTTCACGCTCAAACTTGTTTGCCAGTTCCAGAAACTCGCCGACGATTTCAAGTCCCTTTCGGATAGTCGCTTGAGTTCCGCCGCACTCTTGGATGCTCAAAGTCTTGACAGGCTTTTTCTCGCTCAAGGGCTCAATGAATTTTCGGAAAGCCTCAAGGTTTGCCTTCTCGCAGCCCAACTCAATGACGAGCGCTGCAGCCACATTGGGGTGCTCAATGTATCTTGCAAGCATTTTCAGCGTCATTTCAACGGGCGTGCCGAGCGGGCAACCGCAGCCTTTGTTGTGCGGAATTGCAACGACTCCGCTGACATTCGGGAACTCTTCGGGAGACCAAAGCAACGCCTCAGCCTTGAAGGCAATTTGAAGCGCCTCTGTTGAAGAGCACATGCTTGTCGGAGCGACCAAGACGAAGTTGCGAGTGCCAAACTTGCCATCGCTTCGGCGAAAACCTTGCCAAATTGGGATTTGATTTTCGGGGAAGTAGTCTGGCGGTTCGTTTTTTGATGCGGGCACAACCGTCCGCTCTGGCAACTTATCGCTGATGTTCTCCCGCTTTACTCGCTCGCCAACGCGAATCCCCAAGGAGGTGGCAAAAGGTTGACCGTATTGCCTTAGGGGCGTGTTTGGCGGCAAATCCCAAAGGGCGAACCTGTGTCCCGGCGAAATGTTCTCCCGAACCTCAATTGCCCGCCCCTTCCAGACCACGCAAGTTCCAGCGGCGATTTCGGTTTTCGCAACTGCGACATTGTCTTCAGGGTGGACGACCAAAGCGACTTGTTCTAACGGGATTTCTGTCCGCTGCATCCTCATTCACCTCCTCACAAGTTCCGCACCGACTTGCTCAATCCGACCGAACCTTTCAAGGGGGAAGTAGCGGAAAACGACTTTGCCTTCAATCAGTTCCAGTGGGACTGGACCGAAATCGCGACTGTCGCTGCTGAAGGGGCGATTATCGCCCATCACGAACACTGCATCGCTGGGGATGCGCCACATTCCATACTCTTCGGCAACCGCGCTGACATAGGGCTCACGGAGCGGCTTCCCGTTGATGTAAACTTGTCCAGCCCAGATGATAAGCGTTTCGCCCGGCAGCCCTACGACGCGCTTGACCAACCAATCGCGCTTTGTAATTGGGTCTCGGAAGAAAACCAAATCGCCGCGATTTGGCGGGTTGTCGGGAGTGAAGCGAATTCGCCTGACCAAAACCGCATCTCCCCTGTGCAGCGTCGGCTCCATAGACGAAGAGGTTATCATTGTGGCGACGAAGATGAACTTGAAAAGCAGCCAAACTTCAAAGCCGAAGACGAGCAAAAGCACAACGAAAACCCAAAACCAGACATCCCTAACGCCCCGCTTTTTCGTGAGCGCCGATTGCTGCGGGACAGATTGGGTCTCCTCGTTCATTTTCCCAGTCCTCTCCAAAGAGCACGGCAGGGGCATTACCCCTGCTGGCATTTCCCTTCATCCCTAAACTTGCCACAAGCAAGTTTAGTCTCCCGTCATTTCGTGTAAACGAAGCAAACGCTTTCAAGTCCAAACGGGACGAAGTGATAGCCCCAAACCCAGCCTTGCTCGCCTTCAAAATGCCAAGGACCGGTGAAGTAGACCTCTTCGCCGCGATGGTGCGGACCAAGCAAGTTTCTGAGGCTGCTTGCAAGTTTAATGCTCAACTTGTTGCGCTTTCGGATGTGCTTTGTGACATCAACTCTCAACGGCGACCATGCCAAGACGCCGCAATTTCTGCCGTTCAGGTTCACTTCGGCAACGATGGCGTGCAGTCCCTTCAGCACAAGCCAAACTCGGCTCGCTCCCACCTCGGATGGCAGCGGCAACTCAACTTCGGCGTTCAAGGAGACGCTCCCAGCAAAGAACGGGAAGCCTTGAGTGACCAAATTGCCGCTTTCAACCTCCCGCACAGGCGCTCGGATAACAAATTCGGTCTCGCCAGTTTGCCAAACACTGAAATCGCCGAGGATGTAAACTGCCTCAACTTCAAGGGGCGGCTTGTAGTCGCACTCAAGCAGCAACTCGTTCTCGCCCTCTTTCAGCAAGCCACGAATGTCAATGCGCTGGAAAGCGAAGTTGAGCCAGTGCCCTTCGGGTTTTGACGGGACTCGCTTTCCGTTCAACCTGATGCGATATGCTTGTGGTTGCTCAACGACCAACCATAGGGGCGAATCCGCTGGCGGAAGTTCTTCAACTTTGAACTTGAACCGCACTTCAAGTTGGCAAGGTTCAGCCTTGCGGATGAGCCGATTGCAAAGCCAAGTTGTAGGTTGCCTTTCAACCCATTCGCCGCCGTCAATTCGGTAGTCGCAATAGTCCAAAGTCAAAGCGTTGAGTTCGTGAGGTTCTATTTGCCAACGGGGACAGAGCGAAACTGAGTGGACGGTGTTTTCGGGCGTCGGTCGGGACAACGCTTGAGATGTGTCGCCGAGCAAGGGTTTCTGCCGTTCGTCAACAACAAGCAAGTAGGACTGAGCGGAAGCGAACGGAAGTTCGGCGGCGAGTTTTTCACCCTCTTGTCGGACGGGCAAAGGCTTGACATTTCCTGTCTCGGCATCCCAAATTTGAACTTGCCCGCTGACGGAAAACTCAACCTTAGCGGTGAACTCTTCAGTGTTGCGCTCGGTGTTCACAAGGTAGAACAACCTTCTCCCGTCGCCCAAATCACGCTCTTGACAGGCAATGCTTTCCGCTTCCTTGCCGTCTCTCAGGATTGAAATTCGGCGGTCAACCAACTTGCCGACTGTCTTCAACAGCGAACCGGGTTCGTTCTTGACAATTTTTGCATGGCGCTTCAGGAATCGGGTGACCCTTTCGTCGGGCTCGCCATTGACCCTTTCAGGCAGAGGCTCAACTGCTATCACCTGCCCACCCGATTGGACAAATCGCTCCAGCAAATTCAAGGTGCTGTCAAACCAAGAGAGGCTCGGCGGGACGATGACAACTTTGTAGGAACAAAGCCCCACGCGCAACTTGCCGTCTTCAACTTTCCCGTGCCTTGCCAGGATGAACTCGTCGCCGAAGTCAAAATCGTAGTGTGCTCCGATGAGGGTTCGGACGATTGTCAAAAGTTGCTGGTTCAGGTTCTCGCAACCTGAGCGGTCGTCAGGGTGATAAACGCACCAAGCGCTGCTTACAGGGTGCAGGACGAGTATGTCGGTCACGGGACGACCTTGACGGAGCATGAAAGTCGTTCTCGCAAACAAGTTGTTGACGAGATGCCAGTAGTGCCAATAAGGTTGGTGGTCAAGGAACGAGGGCGGGTAGTCCCGCTTCCTTGCTCCCCGCAAACTGTAAAGGCAAAGGTGCTGGCAAACATAGTCAACGCCCAAAACGAACTGCCATTCCGCCATCCACCTTTGGTCTTCCATGCTCGCGTTCCAACCGCTCGTCCCGAACATTTCGCTCAGCACTCGGCGACCGAACTGGCGGGCGACCGAAGAGCATTGCTTCATTGTCAAGGGCGTTAGAAGGCTGCGACCGAGTTGGTCAATCCCCGGAAGTTGCATGAACTCGTAGTGAGGCATCGCTGCTCCAACCCACGCAATTTGCGACCACAAAGTGTCTTCAGCCATAAAGTGTCCCGTCAACTGCAACCCGTAAGTTTCGCACCACTCGTAAACGCGCTTGGTGAAGTTTTCAACGAAAAGTTCCGTCATCGTCCGCAAGTAGTCGTGGCGAACCTTCTTCCAGTCCTTCCCGTTCAAGTTGACCTCGTAAAAGAGGCTTGGAAGGTGGGGCATCAAATCGTAGCCTCGCCGTTTCCAAAACTCTTTAGGGAACTCTTCCGTCCACCCGTAGGCTTGGCGGTTGCAACTTGGTTCGTCAGTGAAGATGCCGGGAATTGTCTTCCCGAACTCTTCACCAAAGCGTTCTCGGTAGGCGTCGTGGGTAACTCGGATGAAGGCTTCAACCGCTTTCGGGTTCATGACATCAATGTATCCAACCCGCTCAGCGAAAATTTCAACCACGACCTTTCCTCTGTGCTCGCTCATGTTTAACGCTTGTCCCGTCACATCCTTCCACTCAAGCCATTCCTTCCCCTTGCGGGTGACGACATAGACGGCGAGGCTGCGGTCGTGAGGGATGAACTCTCGCATGTTCCAGTCAACGGGGACTTCCCTGACGCGCAGAAGTTTTTGGTTGTATTCACCGCCTCTCCCAGAAACGATTCCGCCAGCGAAACCGCTTGGCCATTTGTCCTCGTCGTAAAGCCAAGCCAACATGCCGAGTTTCTTCGCCTCATCAACGCAAGCGGCAACCGCTTGCATCCATTCCTCGCTCATGTAAGGGGTGTCAAGCCCAATGCGGGCATGCATGAAGAAGCCACCGAGCCCTTGTCGGTGAAATTCGCGAATTTGTCGGCGAAGTTCATCGGGGTCAAGTTTGTCGTTCCAAGACCAAAACGGCGCACCTCTGAACCAAACTCCCTTGCCGACTTCTCCGACCTCACGAAACGCCCGAACCAATTCATCCGCCATGTTCCTCACCTCACCCTCAAATTGTGGCACACAGGAAATTTTTGCGTTGAACGGGAGAAGGAGTGTGTTCGGAAACAGACAGGTTGCTGCTTCATTGTAGGAGCGCTGTCCGGCGCGAATAAACTGACACAGGAAAGGTTCGCGGCTAACGCCGCTCCTACAACTCAACTTAAGCCGCTCCTGTGA